>Ga0224529_1000863_pt1 | contig 21039 bp, 18 predicted proteins | sample CBST50metaG_FD_179893 | JGI IMG/M metagenome (GOLD analysis project Ga0224529, IMG submission 179893) | Peat soil microbial communities from Stordalen Mire, Sweden - C.B.S.T50 | ecosystem: Environmental > Terrestrial > Soil > Wetlands > Peat | place: Sweden: Norrbotten County, Stordalen Mire... | reverse complement strand
GGCTCCCCTTGCCCTGGTCAAAGGCCTCAAGCAGCTTGCGCCGCAAATCATCCGAATAAGGTCGCGCCATAGCATGTGCGCGGAGTATCGCCACTTACACCATACACCATTAAGAGAAATGCTCTAGATGCGTGGGCGAAGGTTTCGGCATCCACCGATGCGGAACCTCTTGCAAATCTGGGTATGTTCCGTCCATTTCGTTCAGTCCGCTCGTCGGCTTCATTGCAGTCCGTGCGTTTTGTTGTCTTCTGCGTTTTCGTTCGGCTTGCAATATCAGACTCAGGAAGGCAGACTTGCTATAAGACCGAAACAATGGATCACGGGTATCCCAAAAGGGCGATTCCTTCCCCGTGATGTTTCACCCGTGTCGTATTGCGACGCGTGGTGGCGAAAGGTCAGCTACGGCATGCAACGGGAACGTTCAACAATGATGTCTCCCGCCCACGCGGGATTATTTTCAGAGAAGATGGCTTGTCGTCAAGAAGATCAAGGTCTGACGGTGACTCATTCAATTCATCTGTCGTTCATCTGCGATTACGCAGGTAACGTGCTGAGACTCTCAAAAAAGGGGACATCGTTATGTATAGACCTGTCACCCGTGGTGAGATTGCTGATGCCTTAATCCACATACGCGATCTTTATCGTCAAATCAAGCCTGCCGGCGAACAGGAAAGCCGTGCCTACGAGCGGCGCGAAGTAGGGATTAAGGACCTCCTGTCGAATCTCCCGCGCACCAAAGAGCACCCCACGCTCGCCGCGGTCGATGAAGTCGCTGATATTGCCAGACTGACGAATGATGGAGCGCACCGCCTGTTTGGCTACAACCTGGCAAAAATCCGGGAATACGACTTGCGGCTCAATGGTGGGCGTACTCACATCATTGAGTCATATCCGTTCGAGCGTGACCGGCTTATTGATCTGCCGCTGGAATTCGCATCGGAAGAAATATCCGAGTTTAGCGGAATGTTGGGAGACATAGTAACCAAATGGCAAACCGGCATTCCTATACGGGTTCTGGAAGAGACGGGCTGGCTTCGGCCGGGCATCTTCTTCGTTCATGTTGGGACAGAGGACAGTCTTGGATCAAGCCTTCCACCTGGATCAATGGCTTTAGTGGAACCCATCGCGGAGGATGAAAAATTTCATCCGAATCCGCGCATGATCTATCTGCTTCAATTCGGCAATGGCTACCGCTGCAGCCGCTGCGTCGTATCACGCGGCAAACTGCAATTGCTCACTTCGGAAAGAACGTATCTCGGTCCTCAGAGCTTCGACTATCCCGGCGCGGCGCGGATCGTGGGGCGCGCCCGGATGTTTGCTTTGAAGCTTCCCTTACCCGAGTATCCCTCGCGGTATTCCCTTCCACTCTGTAACAATTGCGCCGATCTGATCATGCCCATGGAGCAACTGACGAGGAACGCTCTTTTCGCAACCGGGCATAAGCGATTCAATAGGACGAAGAAGGAGGCACAGTTAGTTCGAGAGGCCTTCCGGGCGGTTTTTGGTTCCAGTCCGAGTCAGCGGACTGAGCGCCGTTATCGAGCCCTTTCGCCTTCGGAACCGCACGTGGATTCGTTGATCTATTTCACGGTGGCAGACTTTGCGCGTTACACGGACGCGCTCAGAACGGGAGGATCTCTCATTACCGATACGGGCCGTTTCTCTTTGGAAACTTTGCTCAATGCCAGACAGTGGGCCGACGTGTTGGCTACAAGTCCAGAAGTGTGTTTGCCCCAACCTGTCAAAGCGTGGGATGTATATCGGAGCGAACTTGTCGAATGGGCTCCGCTGTTGTCTGTTAAGTTCCCCGAATTGCATCTGTGGAGCGAACGGGCACTGCGCTTAGCCAACGGGTGCGCAATTCGAGGGCTCGATCCCGCAATTGCACCGGGTTCATGGATGTTTCTTGAAAAAGCACCGGCGATTCCCGACGTTCAAAGCGATCAGAGAAAAACCGGATGGTCACGGCCCATCTACGTGCTTCGCAGAGGATTGGATGCCATCTGCGGCTACATCGAAAGAGACGGCGCTGGATACGCGCTGTTATCCAGCGTCCACGGGTATGGCTCGAAAACTACGCTCGCCAAGGATGAACTTAAAGATTTATGGCGCGCAAGCTGCGTTCTTATTCCTGTCTAGCGACGCCATTGGAAGCATCTGTCATCCCACGATGTAATTTTGGCCAAAATGGCATCTTTCCATTGCACCACGGATGTAGCTTTCAAGTGGTGCAACCCCTTTGGATTTTGTCCGCGAGAGTAAGTTTGGCCATCTCCGTGATTTTCATCTGCAAACATCGTAATCCGCGCTAAGCTCTGTCTCATTCCGGCATGTTTCAAGTGGGCCGGATTTGCGAGGAGACGCGCATGAAAGATTCCAGCACTCATCTACGAACTATTGCGAATCAGGATGGCGCTGTCATTCTGAATTCCGCGGCGGGCACGATCACAACGCTCAATTCGACGGGCGCGTTTGTGTGGCAGGGGTTGGAACGCGGCGAAGATGTGGACACGATTGCGCAAAATCTGGCGCATGAAACCGGCGAGGAAGTAACCGCAATTAGATATGACCTACTGGAATTTATTGGCTCCATGAAGAAAGCAAAGCTGTCCGTCCGTTCATGCGGAGGCGGTACGGCGCCACAGGCACACGCTGGTTTACAGAAGGGAGACCTCGATGAAGCGTCTCGTTTTTGAAAGCTGGCTTCTGTTGCTCTACTTCGAGTGGATACTACGGTTCCGTGCGTTCAATGCGCTTCACAGGATTGTAGGTGGAGAGCCTGTTCGTGCAATTGCCTCTACTCGATTGGTCCCGAAAGAAAAACTGTGCGAAGCGATGGATCTCGCCTGCGTGTTCTATCCCAAGCGCGTGCTCTGCCTACAGCGGTCCGCGGCGACGGCGATGCTCCTGCGGCGTTACGGATGGAACGCCGAAATGGTGATCGGCGCACAGGTTCTGCCCTTTCAGGCTCACGCCTGGGTAGAGGTGGACGGCGCCGTCGTCAACGATAAACCCTATGTTGCAGAAATCTTTCAACCGCTGGAACGCTGCTGAGCAGGAGGGCATCATGAGCATACTCTTCGGAATTCTCAAACAACATGATGACATCGTTCTCGATCAGCAATTGCACGAGTTTGGCCGCGCTACTTCGCGCTATGCGCCCGAGGGAACATTTGCGGCAGCGGCTGGATGTGTGGGAATGGGGCTTCAGCCGTATTCCACAACCAACCGGTCCGCCCTTGAGCAACAGCCGCGGCGCGACCACGCAGGAAATCTGCTCACTTTCGACGGACGGCTCGACAACCATGAAACCCTGCGTGAGACCCTGCATATCGAAGACGCAGCGGCCACGGATTCAGAACTGGTCCTTGCGGCCTACCAGCAATGGAACGAAGAGTGCTTTCGCCGCTTCGTCGGAGAGTGGGCGCTCGCGCTGTGGGATGCCAGAAGCAAACGCCTGTATCTGGTGCGAGATCACGCCGGAACGAGGACGCTCTATTACCAGACACGAAAGGACTCCCTGGTGTGGGCGACCTATGTCGATACCTTCTTTGCCGGCGGCGCGGCGCAAACAGTGGATGAAACCTATGTGGCAGCGTACCTGGCCGGGACGCCCAGGCAGGACCGGACGCCCTACGCAAACATTCGAGCCGTACCTCCAGCCCATGTCCTTATCGTCAGCGAGCGCGGCATGGCGCTGAAGCGACATTGGAGTTGGATCGCGGAGGACCGCATCCGCTACAAGAATAGCGGCGACTACGACGCGCATTTCCTTCATCTCTTTGGACAATCGGTAGCACGGCGCGCTGCACAGGGAGAACCCATCCTGGCGGAACTGAGCGGTGGCATGGATTCGACCTCCATCGTCTGCATGTCGGATTACTTGCGTCGGCAAGCTGATCCGCACAGCATTCTCCTCGATACGGTCTCCTATTACGATGACACGGAACCTTCCTGGAACGAGAAGCCTTACTTCACCATCACCGAAGCCCACCGTGGACGAGTAGGTCTCCACGTCAATGTCTCGATTCCTCGCCGCAGTTTCCTGCCTGCCGCGAGCGCTCCAGGCGAGATGTTCTACCGTTGGCCCGGCTTCGATAAAGAATCCTGGGAGCACGAGCAACGGCTTCATGAACAACTCCAGTCCTATGGCTACCGCGTCCTTCTCTCCGGCATTGGTGGTGACGAATTGCTGGGCGGAGTCCCTACTCCCATCCCGGAGTTGTCGGACACACTTGCGGCTGGCAACCTCGTGGGGCTGTTCCGCAAGACGACGCGGTGGTGCGTAAAAACACATACCCCCGTCTTCCATATGCTCGCGGACGTTTTCCGGTCTACCTGCGCTCTGTATCTCCCCATGCGTTCAGACCGGGTGACCGCTCCTTCATGGATGAGCCCGCGACTGAACCGGCTGTTGCAGGAACTGCCTTCGTATGCCCCGGATTCAGAGCGCCCTTTCGGCCTTCGTCCATCCGCTATCTTCGCTGGCCGCGCGTGGTTGTCCGTACTGGAGTCCCTGCCGAGCCACAATCCGGAGTTTTTCTCCCGCTACGAGTATCGCTATCCCTATCTGGACAGAGACCTGGTCGATTTCCTGCTTCGCGTTCCAAGAGAGCAGCTCGTCCAGCCCGGCAGACGCCGGGCCATGATGCGGCGCGCCCTCGCCGGCATCGTTCCCGAGGAAATTCTGGAGAGAAAGCGCAAGGGTTTTATCGCCCGCCAGCCGCTCGCTGTCCTGCAGAACTCTTCGACTGCGATTCGAGCGCTCTTTGCTGATCCTCTGGTCGCAGCCAACGGTTGGGTTGATCCCAAAGAGTTGCAGCGGTCTGTCGAGCGGATTTCGAGCGGACAGGAAACCGAGTCATGGCCAGCATTCCAACGGCTTGCCGCCATGGAGATTTTTCTCCGAAGCATCGCCGCCAGCGCACCCCAGGCCAACCTTGAGCAGGATGAACCACAGCACGGAATCCAAGGTGGATTCCATTTGCTACGGAACGACACTAAGTTTGTGGAGGATGCACGATGACCATGACGGGAACAGACCGCGAAGGCATAGTGTGCCAGGTCGCCATGATTCTGCCCTCCCGCGAGATTCTTGTGGAAGGCTGCATCGCGAGCCCATCGTTGCCACGCATCGTGATTCCACCCTGGACGCGCCTGGGAGAAGCTGTGACCGGCGCCATCGCGGATCGATGGCATCTTGCGAGCCTTCTGCTTTCCTGCGCGCGAGATGATTTCTCATCCGGCCTTCTTGCGATTGTGGAGGTTCGTTCGCCCGTGACCAATTTCGAGTTGACGCCGGTTCCGAGCAGCACGATCGTAGAACAGCTACCGTCCGGATTGAAGAACCCGCTCGATAGGATTCTTCATAACCACGTTCCCGGCAGCGAGCCATTCTCCCGCCTCGGGTGGCTAGACGAAGCGCTGACATGGATTCAGGCGTCTGTCTCCGCTGGCAGAATCCCGTTTACTGGAAAAACGTCTCAGTTGAATGCCAGCGGACAGTTTCAGCTCATTCGTTTCGACACAGAGCGTCCGCCCGCGTACTGGCTGAAGGCCACCGGCCATCCCAACACTCACGAATACGCCATCACCACGTTTCTTGCGTCGCGTACTCCCGAATATCTTCCGTGCATCGTAGCGGCGCGGCCAGACTGGAATGCCTGGGTGATGGAGGAGCATGGGCAGTCGCTCTATCACTCCCTCAGCCTGGCGACTGCAAAGACTGCGCTGGTGCGCCTGGCCGAACTGCAGCAGCGATGGGTTGGACAAGAAGCTGCCCTGCTGGCGCACGGATGCCATGACCATCGGCTTCATGTACTGGTCGTGCAGATCGACGCGATTATTGACTACCTCGACGAAGCGATGCGCCGGCAAACCTCGACAAAGGTTGCACCGATGAGCCGGAACCGTCTCGTCGCACTCGGAGAAATCCTGAAGGACACCTGCGCCGCAGCCCTCGAATTGCCCATCCCGGATACACTGCTTCACAACGACATCAGCCCAGGGAGCATCCTCTTCGACGGAAGCACGTGTGTCTTCTCCGATTGGGCGGAGGCATATCTCGGCAATCCGTTCCTCACGCTGCAACAGTTCTGTTCTCACCTCGAGCGCTGCTGCTCTGACGCAGTCGAATGGATACCTGAACTCCGTAGCCTCTATGGCCAGTGCTGGATGAACAGGCTTGGCGCATCCACGGTGGAACGCGCACTGGTTCTTTCTCCTCTCCTCGCGGTTCTCTCATATTTCTATGCGCATGGAACGTGGCTGGAGCATCCCGATTTCGAGGATGCACATTTGGCCGGTTACCACCGGAGTATGGCAAGGATCATGGAACGGCTCGCCGACGAAAACACTTTGATGGAGGCACTATGCTAGTCACTTCATCGCCGTTTGAAGAGGTGGTAGAAACCCTGCACGGGACGCCCGTTCACGATCCCTATCGCTGGCTTGAAGACAGCACGTTGCCCGAAACCCGCGCATGGATCGAAGCGCAGCGGGCGCAACTGGATCGCTACTTCGCCGGGGCTCCGCTCCTTGATTTCTTCCGTGACCGCGTCCGGGAGTACCTCGTATGCGCCGACCTCGATCAACCCTGCTCCGTGAATGGAACGTTCTTTTATCGGTGGCGAGATGCAGAGAGCGAGCAATACAGCATCCGTGCTCGCGGTCCAGAGGAAGGCAAAGAACGGATACTCGTCGATCCATCGAAGGACGGACCGTTCGCCACTGTGCTGATTTGCCGCATCTCCAGCGATGCGGCGCTGCTTGCTTACGAACACAGAATTGGCGGCGAGCACACCCGCGCCATTCGCATCGTCGATGTACGGCAAGGACGTATCCTTGAGGACTTTCTGCCTACCGGCTACGCGCGGGGCTTTGTCTTCGCTGCCGGGAATCGAGGTTTTTACTACTGCCATGAGCCAGCAACGCCGTCTGAGAGCGGTTGCAGCGAGCACGTCGTCCGCTACCATGCTTTTGGCGCATTGCCGGATGCCGATCCCATTCTCTTTCGCGTATCGAAGTCTCCCGATAGCAAACTGGTCTTGATCGGCGACGATAGTAACCTCGGCTGCATTCACTACGAACGGCACGACGGAACGTATACAGCAAGCCTTTATGTCGCCGTGCAGTCCATGACGCAGCACTGGCAACGTGTCTGCACGGGAAGGAGCACACCATTCTCGGCGATGCTTCGCAACGGCGAGATCTTCGTCCAGAGCTGGGAATCTGCGCCCAACGGTGAGCTTATCTGTCTTTCCCCAAGCGGAGCACGGCTCCGGACGGTGATTCCGGACACGGGAGAGGAAATCAGGCAAATCGCGGTCATCGGCGATCGACTCTACGCCGGCTACGTGATTGAGGGCGAGCCGGTCATCCGTATCTGGAGTTTTTCCGGAGAACACCTCGGCGAGTTGCCCATCGATCAGAGGGTCACGCCGCAGCTATGCCCAGCCTACAGCCAGAACGTGGACGGCCTCTTCTATATCACAGAGTCCTTTCACCAGCCTCCGGCCGTCTTCCGTTATCACCCCGAGGACCGAAGCTCCGAATTGGTCTTTCGCAAGGACATTCGCTCTGCGACGGAGAGCTATGAGGTCGAACGCGCGACCTGCATCTCCAAAGACGGAACATCGATTCCCATGTGGCTGGTTGCAAGCAGAAAACCTCTCCAGAGCAGGCAACGGCCGGTTATCCTTACGGCCTATGGAGCCTCCGGTTTTTGTATGCTGCCGCAGTTCACGGTGTTTGTCTCCATCCTTCTGGAGTTAGGTTTCGTCTTTGCGCTCCCTCTCATTCGGGGCGGTGGAGAATTTGGCAGGAAATGGCACGAGGCCGGGCGCAGAAGGAACCGGCAGAACTCCATCGATGACTTTCTCGCAGCCTCGCAGTGGCTCGTCGACCAGCGCATCACGACCCCACAGCGATTGGCCATCTTTGGTGGGTCGTTCTCCGGGCTTCTGGTGGCCGCCGCAGTCACACAACGTCCCGATCTCTTTGGCGCCGTGCTCTGCCTGTCGCCGCTGCTCGATATGGTCCGCTACCATCTCTTCGACCGCGCCGTCGTGTGGGCCGACGAATTTGGAACGGCGGATGACGCGGAGGATTTCCTCGTTCTGCTCGGCTATTCGCCGTATCACCACGTGCAGGAAGACATCGACTACCCGGCGATGCTCTTCATCACCGGCGAGCGCGACACGCGCTGCAATCCCGCGCATGTACGGAAGATGGCGGCCCGTCTTCAGAATCGGCACATACAGAAGAACCTCATCCTGGTGGACTACGGCCGCGAGCGCGGGCACGCGGCGGGGATGCCGCTGTCTGTGCGGATTGAAGGACTGGCACGACGCCTCTTCTTCATCGTCACAGAGATTGGACTGGTTTCGGAGTTGGGGCGCCATCGCGATTCGCAGCGCCACGGCTCCTATGCCGCCCAGTAGACCTAAAGAAAGGAGGAGAGATGGAATACGTAAAACCAACCATTCTGACAACCATGCAGGCCTGCAGCGTTATTGCTGTTGGAGTCAATGGTTGCAACCCGTTGATTAAGGCGTTTGTCCTGCAAGACGCCTGTGATCAAGTTTTCCATCGATCGACCAGCGGCGCCTATCAGGCAGATGAATGAAGACGCTGCAAACAGTTCTTTCCCCTGATTTGCGAACAACCGTCGCGCCGGGTTTGCTTGCCGGCGCGGAAACCATCCACCTCTAACCGAAGAAGGAGATTGACCATGTCTGTATATGTGAAGCCAACAATCGTGTCTGTCGTGCGTGCATCGAAAGCGATCGCACAGGGACTCCATGGTAGCAATTCAGCCACCAAATGTGGCATCAAACAAGATGCCGTTGATACAATCCTGATGCGCTCCACTACTGGCGCCTATCAGGCTGATGAGTAGTTGTCGTCTGATGTGATTACCACGTTTGCTGGGATGTGGCTCACTCCGATAAAAAGTAAGGGCAGGCCACATCCCGGCGAATTGCGGACAGATTGACGCTCACTAACTCTCCAGCCTGTGCATCTGGATACTTCTTACGCTACTTTTCCGCGTGGCTCTTGAGCTGCTCAATCCGTAGTTGACGCCAACGAGAATACTGATCAGCTTTCGCTGCATCAGTGTCTTCATAGCCTTGAAGCCAAAAACGGAACCAATCGACGTTTTGTTGCAACGACTCTATCCTTGCTTCGGGGGCATCGGGCATATGGCCCTGGTTCGGGAAAAAGTACAGCTCAACCGGTCTGTTCAATTTTTCGAGGCCGACAAATGTCTCGTATTTCGCTGCAAGCTTCGGCGGTATCTCTCCAGGAATCTCGTTGCTTACACCGTGCCCCATCGCCTCCATAAGAAGAGGCGTGTGTACTCTATCCAGGTTAAACGCGATGGAGTATTTAATCCAGTTCTTCAGGGCCGGACCGTAGGGCGATCCACCGTAAATACGGTCATAGCTATTAGATGCGTTGTTCAACAACCAATATTCGCCGAGGCTGTACTCCACATTATCCGCGACGCTCGCCGCCGCAAAATGGAATGCTCCATGTGTCAGCATGAATTCCACGTACCAACCGGTTCGGCTGAATCCGATAATGCCCACCTTCGCCGGGTTGATCATGCCTTTGGCACTCAGACTCTTGATGCCGCTCTCCCAAATATCCATCTGCTGGACGGCCTCGGCGATTCCTGCTGGATATTTTGAGGTCTGCCTGTGCGCTATTTCTTTCTCTTGATCGTAATTCTCGGGAGCCGTTCTGATCAGGTACATCATGCCACTGTTGGCAATGGGTTGCGGCGCGAACGCGGGATCGTGATTCACGCCGGAATCGCAGACGAAGCTACTGTTGTCCTGTTGCCCTTTCGTCTGGATTACCAAGGGATACCGGTGTCCGGGCACATAATTCGTTGGCAGAAACAGCAGGCCATGAATCTCCATGCCGTCGGAGGTATACCACCGAATAGGATCAGCCTTCGCCAGCGTTGCATCTGCAAGTTGTGGATTAAGATCGGTGATGATCTTGGCCCTGCCCGTTTCTAGATCGAGTGTATAGAGATTCGGCGGTGTCGTAGTGGCCTCATAGACCCCCACAACAGTCCTTCCGTCACTGGCGAGCGGAGAATATGGATAAGGTCGCTTGAATGGGATCGTTTCAGACGATCGCTTCACCCAGGTGTCTCCGACTTGATGGAATATCGAGATGGTTTCTGCGTAGGTCTTCACGATGATGTCGCCATCCGGCCTCCAGGCCAATGGGGGTTGATGGTGGAACGGCACACGTGCCATGATTTCCTGAATTTCGCCCGTCTCTACATTGATCCAATAGAGATTCGCATCTGCAGCCGCGATTCTGTCCTCCTTAATATCCCGCTTCTCCCAGACGCTGTCGATCGGTGCGGGAGCGGTCATGACAAAGGCATTGCTGTCCCTCGACCAAAAAGGAATTGTGCCCGCGTAAATGGACTTGATGGGGACAATTGTTTCGCCGCTTTCAAGATTCTGCATTACCGTGATAATCGCTGGAGCGCCTGCTTCGGAAACAAGTTTTTCATAAGGATGAGCTTTCCATGTCAAAGGGAGTAGTTCCGCATCATATGCGAAGATGACTTTCTTTCCATCGGGCGACAGGCTTAGGTGCTGAAGCTCACCAAAAGCACTCACCCGGTGATGGGAAAACGGATCTTCGACTGTGATTCTCGTTGGCTCTGACCATTTCCCGCTACTGTCGCGTTCGCTAATAAACGCGGATCGTCTCACGCCCTCTGGATCACCAAATAGCGGATCGAACGTGATGAGCTTGCTGAATGTCTTCGGCGTATGAGAGGACTTCTTGGGAGCGTCGATGCTCTTTCGGTACACGGTACTGTAGACAATCGTGTTTCCATCTCGATCCAGAGCGTACTCTAGAATACTAGTTGGCGCCCGGAAGAAAATGCTTTGCAGTTTGGAAGCGACATCGACGTCCTTCACAACCACGACGTTTTGATCACGTGCCAGCATAAGGAGGTCACGCCCATTCTTCGTCCACTGAAGGTTGCTGAAGTTTTCACCACGAGCGATTAGCTCTCCATTACCATTCTCTTTTCCCTCCCGGAGGTCCTTGACATAGAGTTCAAAAGTATTCTTGTCTTCTTCAATATCTGGAACTTTCACTTCGTATGCAACCCGTTCACCATCCGGACTGATTGCGATCGGACCTCTGATGTCACCGCCAGTAACATACTTCACATTCACGCAATCGCTGGCTGTTACCGGACGTGCTTGCGCCCCAAGTAATGGCGCCGCTGGCCCAAATAAACAACTGATTCCGCAAGCGAGCAGGCGTGTGCTTACCATATTGCTCCTCTTCATTTGCCCTGTGCCCCATTTGTGCCGTTGGCCAGCTTAAGCTAGAAGGTTAACTTGAGAGTTAGCTGGGCAGAGCGGGGACCACCCACCTGGTAGAGGGGATTTAACCCGCCCAGTTGGCTGCTGAGCGTGTTATATGCATAACCGAACTGTGTTGAAGAGGAGAGGTTATTGTGGATCGCCCCGAAATTAGGGTGATTGAATAAGTTGAACGCTTCCACGCGAAACTGAAGATGTGCCTTGTCGATTAACGGAAAGTCACGGCGCACCGCAAGATCAGGCTGCCAGGATGCAAAGGCGCGCACGAAATTGCGCGGCTCATTGCCTAGATAGCCCGTCGCTGGTTTAGTAAAAGCATTTGCATTGACAATCCGTCCTCCGGGCGCACCGGAGATCTTTAGGTAGACTGGTGTCCCCGGAACTCTATCCGCGCGAACGAATTGCTGGAATCCGTCCGCAAGTGGCGTGTAACCGCTATACACATCGACGGGAAGGGCGGACCGCGCGGAGATACGGGCGTCAAGAGCCCAGTCTCGCAGAAAGATCAAAGCGACGGCACTGACTCCATGAACTGGTATATCGTAGGTGATGGCGGCCTGAAAATTATTGTGCACGTCAAAATCAGAGTTCCCCCTCAAAAGCCCTTCGCTTGTACCAAAGTTACTGGAATTATTATCCAGCGAGTGCGACCACGTGTAAGACAGAAGTGCCTGGAGGCCATTAGAGAGGCGCCGGTCATATTGAACTTGCAGTGCATTGTAAGAAGAGGATGCCTGATTTCGAGTAATGTACGCTGCGCCTGATGAGGTGAAGTTTAGATTTCCGAATTGCCTGGGGTAATAAAGGTACTCTGTTAGCAGCCGATGTCCGCCTGCTCCGAGGTACGTCAGCGTCAGCGCTTGTTTTTCCCCAAGAGCTTGCTCAACAGCAACGTTCCACTGAAGTGTGTATGGCAATTTGAGATTTGGCGAGAAAGCGTATACGGCCCCGTTGTAGGGAGGCGCTGCGCTGGCGACCGGCAAATTGGTTTCCGAACCAGATAGAGGGAAGCTGACATTTGTCAGCGTTTTGATTGCAGCATAGCCCAGGCCGCTGATTCCCTGTGATCCCAGCGTGTTCCCTGTATCGTAAAAGACACCTGTGCCCACCCGCACTGCGGTCTCCCATCCTCGTTGTTGATGGACCAGATATGTGAGGCCTGTCCGTGGAGCGAAGTTGTTGTAAGTCGTGTTCCAGAGAGGTGTTCCCTTAGGGGCCACCGTGGCTGTAGCCAAGTCGCTGATCTCATCTAGCGTATAGGGAATATTGCCATACGCATCACCTGGAGGCGGATTGAGTTCCCACCTCAGTCCCACAGACGCGTGCAGGCGGGATGTTACTCTCCACTCGTCTTGAGCGAAAGCAGAAAGGTTGGTATAGATCGGCTGCGACGGAAGCGCTGCATAGGTGCGAATCGTAGCAGATGCTGCTGTATTCGATAAGACCTGCTTCTCAGACGTAAATACTGCCGTCTCCATGAATGTTGCCGGATGGGGCGTGGTCGTTAGGCGCCTATAGTCAATCCCCACCTTTACGTTATGTTTTCCAAACTGCCTGCTAAGAGAATCTGCTACGTTCCATTGTGCTTGAGATATTGGGAGGGGATTGTAATTTATCGATGGATAGTTGCCGAATGATAAAGCGACAATAAGAGCGGAGTGCGATGGGAGACTGCCACCGTCAGGGCCAGGAACTGTATTCAATGAAAACGGAACGGCGCCGCCAAAATCCGTGAATTGATAGTTCAAGTTTCCCTTCAGCCTGGAATAATTGAATCGCAACTCATTTGCGGCGTGAGAGCCAACGCTGTTATCCAAACCCACGGTTACTGGCTGAGAGTCGAAGACCGAAGAGTAAGTTTCCCCGAGATTCGCGACATACCGGCTGGTGCTTCTGGAAGGAGAATGGCTATAACGTGCAAACAGATGGACGTTCTTTCCAAAGTGGTGATCCAGGCGAAGACTTGTCGAGTTCAATGTACTCGGTGCAGAATACGCTTCTGTGAAAGATGCGAGGCCGTCGCCAAGTTCGTCTCCGTTCGGAAGAGGAAATGCATTGAGCGCGGGTTGGAGCGCTGACGGTGCACTGGCTCGTAGCGTATTGTCCGGTACGCTTGTCACGACAGCCGCATAAGGTGTGGTTAGGCGCAAACCTTCATAGGAGAAGAAGAAGAAGGTTTTGTCGCGTCCTTGATATAGTTGAGGAATCCACACTGGACCGTCAAAGGTGCCACCGAAATCATTTTGCCGCTCTGCGGTTTTTCTTGTTATTGGAACTGTATGATCGTTGAACCAGTTGTTGGCGTCTAGGACGTCATTTCTGAAGTAGTCATATAGAGAACCATGCAAGTCATTGGCGCCCGACCGCGTTACAAAAGAGAACTGGCCCCCTGGGGTGCGTCCATATTCCGCCGAATAGGTGGATGTGGTAACCCGGAACTCTTGCAGGTCATCGATTGAGACGAGGCTCTGAGTGGTTCCTACGGCTGTTTCCCCCGGTACTGAACCACTGAATCCCGCGCCAGTCCCTGAAGTGTATGTTCCGCTTATGCCGGTGTTGACACTGACGCCATCCACCGTGAAGTAGTTAGCCTCGGTTCTTTGTCCGTTGACGGTAATTTCACCGCCTTGACCAACGCCTTGGGAGGGGACCAATGAGGTTCCTGGAACCAGTGTTTCCAACGACTGAAAGCTGCGCCCGTTCAAGGGCATGTTTTCAACGAACTGGCGGTCTACGACCGTACTAACGGATGCATTCATGATGTTGATGACGGATGAAGCCGCATCAACAATGATGCTTTCGGATGTTGCGCCGACCGGTAGGGAGAAATTGAGCGAAAGGGCGCTCTGTACATTGAGAACAACATCCGGCTTAATGAGAGTCTCAAAGCCTATTTTCGATACTTGGACGTGGTAATGTCCGGGAGGAAGAACGGAAAGGTAATATATGCCGGAACTGTTTGTCTTGGTCGTATAGACGACGCCTGTGGTGTCATTGGCGATATTGATCTCCGCGCCGACAATGAAGGTGCCAGCGGGGTCTGTTATGCCGCCGCTAAGTGTGGCATTTGTAGATTGGGCATTGACCAGGGATATTGAAAGGAAGAATCCGTAGAGGAGAAGGATAATCAGTCGTTTCATGCGGCGGAACTCCGGGGTGCGAGGATGAATTGGGTTCCTTCCATCTACGGCCAGCCGCTACGAGTTGTATCAATCCCCTCGATCTTTACGGATGATTTGGCTGTACACGAAGATAGGCCATCAGGATTTGCTTGCCTGTTGGTTTGGCGCTTCCGCCCCGCGGCTCGACGGTCACGAAGACCTTATTCAGGCGCGCAAGGGTCTTGGTGTCGTTAAATCGCAGAACCCATCGTTTTTGTGTCCCATCCTGATAAAACAATCCTAGATTTACGTCCGGCTGCGCATCTCCGCTGCCCCAAGCCTGGAACGCCACCGCCTGCTTATATCCGGCCTGTTTGTCGAGATCGTATCCATAGAAGACAAGGGATTTGTCTTTTGTATAGAAGATGCGGCCGAAGGGCTTAGCCGTTCGGCCATTGTCTTTCACGTCGAAGATGTCGGTAATATAGAGATTCCGTGCCGCAATCAAGTCTCGAATCTCTCGATCATGCGCGAGAAAATCCTTGTCAAGTGCCAACATGCGATCTTTCTCGTCGAGGGACGCGCTCAGTTCTCGAAGCCGCGTTTCGAGGAAAGCAACGCGCGCGACTCGTGCTTGTTCGGCTCCGCTCGCCGCTGCTGAACTGGCGCGTAACGACTGGATCTCCGACTGCGCATTTGTGAGTTGCTGGTGAATCCCATCTCTTTCCTCGCTGGTCTTCTTCCATTCCGTTCGCGCTACTGCAAGTTGTTGCGTAACGTCGGCCACGGTCAGATTCGACTGCTTGTATTGTTCCTCGGCAGTGTCGAGCCGTTCCCTAAGTTTCTCCGTGTCCAGTTTGGTGGCTTTAGTAGCGGGAGGCGGCAGCACTCCAAGGTTCGCCGACGCCACGGGGTTGGAAGCTCTCAAAGAGTTTTGCGGCGCGGCCGGTTGTCGTGCTGCCTCTTTTTTCAACGGAGCAGAATGGAAGTAGAGCAAGCATGAAATGCCTAGGGCGCCGGTCGCAAGCAACGCGGCCGCCAATGCCCACAAAGTCTTTCGCCTGCATTGTGACTCCGGCGCGGCGGGCGCAGTATCCACTTGCTCCATAAGCCGCCGTTCAGCCGCTTCCAGGGAAAAGTTCGAGGTGGTGGCTGCACTTTCAGGTTCCGTAGAGGCGCTTGCGGCCATGAGGGGGATCACGTCTGCATGAAGGCGCTGATATTCTTCAAACCTTGTCCGGCAAGATTCGCAATAGGCAAGGTGCACCTGGAGGAGTGCCCACTCCTCGTCCGTCAGTTCCCCTGCGAAAAACAAGGTACTCAGGGCAATGAACTCGTCATGAAATTGAGGGTTCACCGGCTTGGCTCCTGCACGCAACAACTGCTTACTAATCTTCTCACTTTGCGCTCATTTTGTTGGGAAAACATAGGAACGTAGCCGTTCAATGCCCCGGTAATAGTGATTTCTGATGTTTCCCAGCGTCTGGCCGGTCTTGACGGCTATCTCGCGGAAACTATACCCCTCAAAGAGATGGAGTTCAAGGACCTGCCGCTGTTCCGTGGACATTTCTTCTCGCAGCCTGTCTAGCAAGGCTCTGCCCGCAATCTGGTCGATGGATACTTGCCCCCTGGTCGCAGGAGACCGCTCTTCGTCAAGTTCCTGAACGTTGTAGTGGTGACGAACATCCAGGTATCTTCTGCGGTCGATGGCGCGCTGGTACGTCATTTGAATGATCCACGATGCGCCCGAACTCTTCTTGGCGTCAAAAAGCCCCGCCTTCTGGAAGAGGAAGAGAAAAAGTTCCTGAAGCAGATCCTCAGCTTCGCTTTCGTCCCGGAGGATGCGGTAAGCAACGGAGAAGACAACGCGCGTATGTCGCCGGAAAAGGACGGATAGGGCTTCCTTATCTCCGTGGCCCACGCGATTCAGCAGCAGTTCGTCGGATGGTTTCCTAAGTCGGGTGGCGGGAATGGCACAAGACCGCGGCACTTCCGGCACTGTGGCTGTGACAACGGCCTCCGGCTCAGGGCAGGATGTGACCTTGCCCGACTCCTGAACTCCAGCTCTTTGAGCAAGCGCACCCTGTTCCGCCGCCATCTTCAGGAGCAGGGAGGATGAACCAGGTTCAGTCCCGCCTTTGGGCAAAGTGCGGGACAAGTAGAGCGCAGCCTCGGAACTCATAGCAGTCCTCTGCACTTTCCCAAAATGCAGCATATATGCCGTTGGCTTATAGGCGACATTTTGACGACTCTAGATCCTAGATGCCGAAAAAGCATAAACAAATTCAACCTCTAACTGGAGTGGATCGTGCGTTCGGGGAGGCTTTACGGGCAGTCCGGCGAGAACGCGGAATGTCCCAGATGAATTTGTATTCGGCAAGCGGCATTGATCGTACATACATCTCTCTTGTCGAGAGAGGCATAAGGAGTCCCACTATCCGAATGGTTGCGAGATTCGCTAAGCACCTGAAGGTTCATCCTTCAGAACTGCTGCAACGAATGGAGCAGTCCAAATGGTATTCCGGGCGTAACCGTTGAGCCTACTTGCTACCAGTACACCGCAATACGGGTAATTTGTCAACGATAATCACCGTATTGCGGGGTGGTTGGTGCGAGGAAAAGCTCCTAGCCTAGATAAAACGAGCTTGGATCAGTCCGACGCACGACTAATTCGCGAGCACATTGCAAGAATCAGAAAATTAAGGGGATATACCCAGGCCAAATTGTCGGAGGCCATAGGCAAAGGACAGAAATATATTGGCCGCGTGGAAACTGGTGAGATAGACACCCCGCCTTTGGATGTACTCGCCGAAATTGCTGATATTTTGAACTGCCCTTTCTCGTCTGTGTTCTTCACGGATGGTTTTGGGGAAACGATAGATGAACTTCGCAAGAAGATTCAGAAATTGGTAGAAACTACTGATGATCTTCCCACCTTGCAGCGGTACTATCGCTTGCTTTTGATCTCCAGGGAATAGAGTTGCGTAGGCGCGCTAAGAAATGCTGGCTCATCCATGGGGACAGTGTAGTGATGAGCTTTTGGTGCCATTCTGGCACGCAATAGGACCACGATTTGGTCCTGGAATTCACCCTTTTGCCCCAGTCGAGAAACCGAATGCTTATCCTTCCGGCAAAAACAGTGGTCCGTTATAGCGCCTTTATCTTGTCTGTTTATTTCGTCTAATTGCGATTATTTCGAATGTATAATGACGGAAGAGGTGTTTGCTATGTCTGCCGCCGCTTCTCCCGCTCCGACTATTCCCTCCGAAGACGACGTCAAATTGGCGAAAGAGACCAGGAAGATTCTGGCACTGCGCTTGAGTTCGAATATGCCGCTCGACCTACGCGAGGTGAGCATGCCCCAGGAGCCTACGATCAGGATTCCTGCTCCCGCTGCACATTTGCTCGTTCAGATATTGGACGAGATGAGCCGCGGCAATGCCGTCAAACTGCTTCCCATCCACGCTGAGCTGACAACGCAGGAAGCCGCTGATCTTCTGAATGTCTCGCGGCCGACGCTGATCCGGCTGCTCAATGAGGGCAAGATGGAGTTTCACAAAGTCGGCGCGCATCGCCGTGTTCCATTCAAAAGCGCTCTGGCCTACAAGAGGCAGATCGACGAAGAGCGCAAGGCGGCCCTGGCGGAACTGGTCGCCTATGACCATGAGTTGGGAATCTGAAGATGGCCGCGCTTGTTGCGTTTTATGACGCCAATGTCCTATACCCGGCGGAACTCAGGAATTTTTTGATGTATCTGGCGACCACCGGCCTGTTTCGTGCCAAGTGGTCGAATGCCGTCCACGAAGAGTGGATTTCCAATCTTCTTAAGAACAGACCTGATCTCACGCGGGAGAAGCTGGAACGCACACGTCAGTTGATGGACAAGGCCGCGCTTGATGCACTCGTCGAAGGCTACGAGGGGCTTATTCCAACTCTCAGTTTGCCGGACAAGAATGATCGTCATGTGCTTGCGGCCGCCATTCACGGCGGCGCGCACATAATCGTCACGAAGAATCTCAAGGACTTTCCGGCAAAGAGCCTTCAAAAGTTCAAGATCAAAGCCCAGCATCCGGACAAGTTCATTCTCAATCTCATCGCGCAAACCCCGAGCGTCGTATTGCAGGCAGCGGAGGAGCACCGTAAGAGCTTGAAAAGGCCGCCGAAAACAATCGCTGAATACGTGGTATCGCTCGAATCTCAGGATTTACCTGAATCCGCAGCCGCCTTGCGACGCCTGCATGCCGCAGTAGACGACTAATTTCTGAGATCGCTTAGAACTGTTTGAGGCAAGATGAAGTGGGTGGCTGCTGGCGGCGTTGCCTCGCGCACGCCCAACAGTTTCCTTCTCTCAAGCGGCTTTAGCTTTCGCGCATTGCCCGTAACCGAAAATGAATAAGCCCGATGAAGAACCGTACAAAGCAATTCTTCACGGGCTTATTCCGTCAAATCCCGTGTTCAACCCATCTCAGCGATTTTCAACAAGCTCTTGATTTTTCCCGACCGTCTTGACCAGTTCCGCGAAATACACCGTGTGGTAATCCTTTTTCGGATAGAATTCCTCATCTACTGCCGGAATGAGAAACCCTGTGCTCTCCATTTGGCCCCGGTAGATTCTGCGAGCGATCACCGTCAGATAAGCTTCCTTGAAGGTCGGAACGCCATCGACAAAGACCGGGGTCAGTCCCGACAGAGCGATCTTGTTGGTATCACGGCCGGATTGGGTGCCAAGAATGTTGAGAGCCTTCCTGTATTTTCTGTCGTAGAAGCTGACAGAGAAGTTTTCGAGTTTATCCATAAACTCGTGGGTATAACGTGGCGGGCGAACCAGCACGGTGATGACGGGCCGCTGCCAGATGAACCCGAGGCTGCCCCAACTGATCGTCATTGCATTGAAGTGCTTCTCGTCCCCAACGGACAAAAGCGCCCACTCATTGCCGATATTCTGGAAAGCCTTGGTCACTGCATCGTCTGCAATCGAAAATGGCATGGAATAAACCTCTCCTTCTTCTTGCGATCTGTTTCTGAGAGCATCGATTTCTTCCCGGAAGGAACCGTCTTGCCTGCTTGTGTCGTTTCAACGGCTGGCGCTGAATGTGGCCAGTCCTGCTGATAGGAGAATACCCCTTCCATTCTCTCCTGAAGCGGAATGATCTCGTCGTAGCAAGCCATGCGGGGAGCTCGCTGCGTGTCTCCGACATAGGAACAGCGAACTTTTGTAATCGTAATAGGTATGGAGGCGCTCCGTTATCAATTTTCGGGACATTAGCCGCGCGCAGCGGCGCGCGGCCTGCGCGTCGGGCGGGCGAAAGATGACCTCCCGCAGTGGCGGGAGCGCAAATGAGGGTGGGTATCGACGGGCAGGCACAGAAATGCGGAGCCGGTCGGACTGGCTCCGCATTGTGTTTTCTATTGGGCTGACGATTATGCAGCTACTGCTTTCTTGGCGACCTTGGACGGAGCCTTGGCGGTCAGCTTCGGCGCGGCCTTTTTGAAGGTCTTCGCCTTCTCTTTCACCGCGAATTCCTGTTTGACCTTCGCAGCAATGGCGTCGGTATCGACCTTGTAGGCCGTGGCCGCATCGCGCAAAGCCTGCGCGATGTTTCCGCGCGAAGCCGTATGCAAAATGATTGCCTCGACCACGGCGCGTCCCAAGGTGCCTTCATCGGCGCGGCGAAGAAAGGCCACGAAGAGCTTGCCTGCCGATTCGTTCTCCTTGGTCTTCTTGATGCCGTGCTGCTTGGCAAGAATTGCGGCGCGGTTTTCGTCCAGTAGGCTTGCCAGACGCTCGGCCACAAACAGCAGGTCGCGTTTCATCAGCCGCACCGGGACTGCATTACCGATGGCAGAGAGAACACGCAAGCCGGTTGCATTGGCAATGGCTTCCTCGCGGCGGCGCTTTTCCTGTGCGGTTCTGAATGCAGCATCGTTCGTGCTTGCGCCGTTGGCCTTCTTTGGATGATGCACGGGGCAAGTCGGATTGGCACAGACCTTATGCAAGGTGCCAACGTCGCTGCCTTCGGTGATGATGGCGTCGGTGGTGAACTTGCACACCTTGAACTCCGGGCGCTTTGCCTCGTCGTTGGACTTCGGCTTATCGTCGCGGATCGCGGTGTACTTGTTTCGCGGCAGAACCGGACTGCCCTCCTTCTGTGTCCCGTAAGCCGTGCTGATTTGCACAAGGCCGGGCTTCGCGGCAACGGTCTGCGCCACGTGCGCCGTGAGTTTTGCCTGATAGCAGCCGGGGTCGGTGCATTGGTCCCCTTGCCGTCCGAGGTCGTCACCAAACAGCAGTTTGTTGTGCCCGGTGCGCTTGGGGCAGTCGGCGCAACTGCCCGCTGTGGGCACAAGCTGCACATTGCGTTTGTCAAAAGGCGCGTCTTTCAAGACAAGCAGCACATTCGATTCAATCCAGAATTGCAGATTGCGGACAGGCAAGAGAATCCGCGCGGGCTTGCCCGCACCGTTGTGAACTTCCTTGAAGCAAGCCGAAAGCGCCTGTTCCTGCTGGTCGGCTGGCAGCTTTGCCAATAGCAAAGCATGGCCCACGCCGATCTCATTGG
>Ga0224529_1000861_pt1 | contig 21066 bp, 13 predicted proteins | sample CBST50metaG_FD_179893 | JGI IMG/M metagenome (GOLD analysis project Ga0224529, IMG submission 179893) | Peat soil microbial communities from Stordalen Mire, Sweden - C.B.S.T50 | ecosystem: Environmental > Terrestrial > Soil > Wetlands > Peat | place: Sweden: Norrbotten County, Stordalen Mire... | reverse complement strand
GTCGTGGGTACCATCATCGGCAGCGGCATCTTCCTGGTCCCGCGAGAGATGATGCAGGACGTCGGTTCTTCGGCACTCGTTTATCTGGCCTGGATTGTCGGCGGCCTGCTCTCGCTGTTCGGCGCCATGACCTATGCCGAACTGGGCGCCATGCTGCCCTATGCAGGCGGCGAATATGTCTACCTGCGCGGCGCGTACGGCGACACGCCCGCCTTCCTTTATATGTGGACCTGGTTTGCCGTAGCCAAACCGGCCTCGATTGCAGCCGTCACCATCGGCCTGGCGCGGACTCTGGAGTTTTTCCCCGCTTTTCACCGCCTCGGCGAGCCGGCCTTCGGCGGGCCGCTCCCGCTGCTTTGGTCGCAGCTCTTCGCCATCGTCGTCACCTGGTTCATGACTGGCCTGAACTGCCTTGGGATCAAGAAGGCCGGCGATTTTCAGCTCGTCTTTACCGTGCTCAAAGGGATTCTGATTCTCATCGTCGCGGGGCTGTGCTTCGCCTCGCTCTCCGGCTCGTGGAGCAACTTCTCGACCAGCGTGCCCCATGCCGTAGGCGGCCTCGGCGGCTTCATGGCCGCGCTCATTGCCACGCTCTGGGCTTACGACGGTTGGAACGACCTCACCATGGTCGCCGGCGAAGTGAAACGTCCTGAGCGCAGCCTGCCCATTGCGCTGATCGGCGGCCTGTTCATCGTCGGCGTGCTCTTCATGGCCACCAATGCCGCCATCCAATACATTCTGCCGGCGGCTCGCATTGCCGCCAGCGAGCGGCCGGCCGTGGCGGCGCTGACCGTGGTCGCCGGCCCCGCCGGTGCGGGTTTTGTTGCCGCTGCTATGGCTCTCAGCATCTTCGTCACCCTTAACGGGACCATCATGTCCGGCGCGCGCATTCCCTTTGCCGCGGCGCGCGACCGGCTTTTCTTCCGCCAGTTCGCCCACATCAGCCCGCGTTTCCAGTCGCCGTCCACCTCGCTCGTGGTCCAGGGACTCATCTCCACCGTTCTGCTGCTTTTTCTCAGCCAGTTTCAGCAGCATTTCGAACTAGCCGTCTTTGCCGAGTGGCTTTTTTACATGCTTACCGCGACCACGGTCTTTGTGTATCGCCGGCGCCGCCCTGACTTGGCGCGCCCGTATAAAGTCTGGGGCTACCCCGTGCTCCCCGCGTTGTTTGTCGTCTGCGCCGCCGCAGTACTTGTCTCCAGCTACCTGGGCAACCTGAAAGGCTCGCTGCTGGGCACCGCCCTCATCCTTCTCGGCCTGCCCGTTCTGTGGTTCGTTCGTCGCCGCTACGGAGCGTCCATCCCCATGGAAGAAAGTCACTTCCAATAAAAAGGGCGCTCAACTAGGTCTCTGACCGCTTGAAGTTGTTCTCCTCGAGAAGGTAGCGCCGGTCTCCAGACCGGCTGTCGTGCGGGCGTCCCTGCCCGCACCTGCTCAAGGAAAAGGCAAGAATCATGCGGTCAGAGTCCTAGTGAGCGCCCGGTCCCCCCGACGTTTTGATTTCAGGCATCGACACACGGGCGGCACAGACCGCATTTGGCGGGCCTTTGGACCCTACTTGGCTTCCACTCCCAGCACCTTCAGCCGCGTCTGCGCCAGCCGATAGCTCGACGTAGGCACGGCCAACGCTTCTTTGGGCTTCTCCAGCTTGCGATAGTTGGCGATGGCAATGTCCCGCTCACCGTACTGCTCGGCGATGCGTCCGAAGGCATACCAGTAGTCGTCGGTCGGCTGGTCCAGGTTCAGATTGTCCATGGCCCGCAGCAGCAGGTCGCGCGCCTCCTTGACCTGGCCCGTTTCCGCGTAGAGGCAAGCCAGCGTATGCAGGATGGCCGGGTTGTCGCGCGCCAGTTGCGTGGCCTTGATGCCGGTGGTGATGTCTGCCGGTTCCACCTTGCCGGTGAACAGGGCAAACCAGGCCATGGAGTTCAGCAGCGACCCGTTCTCCTTGCCCTGATCGACCAGCTTCTGCGCCCAGCCGCGAGCAGCAGCAAAGTTGCCCCGGTTGGCCTCGATTTCCATCTTCATCATCAGGGCGTCGGGGTCGGCATCGAGCAGCTTCAAACGAGCATCAGCCAATGCCAGCGCCTCGTCGTAGCGGCCTAACCCCAGGGACGCCTCCTCACTCTCCATGAAAGCCAGCTTGGACTCCGGCTCCTGCTTGAGCAGTGCCGATGAGACCTCCGCAAGCCGCGTGAAGTGATCCTGCACTGCGTAACCTACCGCGAGAGCCAGCAAAATATTGGTCTTTTCCCGCTCGCCGGCGGCATCCTTCTGCGCTTCTTCGAGCAGCGCCACACCTTGCGCCGCGGTGGGTTTGGTGTTCACCAGCAAAGCAGCGGCGGCCAGCTTCATCTTGCGCGCATCGGCAGCTTCACCCTTGGTCCAGAAGCGCGGAAAGACCGGACCGCCCAGGGGATCGTCGCCACCTTCCCTGTGGATGTCTTCGCGAATCCAGTCGAGCAGCACCTTGGCTCCGGGCAGGTCGCCGGCCTTGATCCGGTCCAACATCTCCAGGGCGATTGCGTTCGGCTTCTCGTCCGAGTCCAGCAGCTTGTATTGCCCGTCTTCCTTCACCACAAAGTAAGTCGAGTTAGAGCCGCCGGGAATCTGCACCTTCACGCGGTAGCCCGTGGCATCGTTACCCTCCACCTTGGGATCGAAGGCTTCGAGCAGGATATCGATGGTCACGTCCAGCGAGTTATCCTGGCGGGCGAGTTGGCTGTTCATCTGCTTTCCCGCTTCCAGGGTTTTCTTCTTTGCCTCCGCGTCCTCGTTCTTCATCACCTCGCGCGCATTGCGGCTGGACAGCGCATCCAGTTTTGCCTGGGTCAGCTCCGGGTCCATGAAAAGCGCCATCATGCGCTTGCCCAGGTCCGCGGGTGTATTGGCAAATTTCAGGTCTTCATGATGCTGTGCGCCGCGCAGCATATTGGCCAGGCCCATGGTCTGGGCGGCATTGTCGCCGGCCGCGCCGGCCTGCATGAAGTCCGCCGCCGGCCCGTACTGGCGCACGTTCATCAGCATCTCGCCCGCCACCCGCGCCGTTTCCTTGAACGCGTCGGCGCTGTTCGAGCGCTTGTTCGCCTCGGCCAATCCCGCCTGGCTGCCGTGAAGCATTGCCTCGCAGGCGGCGATCAGCGCCTTGGGCTCCGAACTCAGCGCCTGCGCTGCTTTTTCCGCCCCCGCAAAATCGCCGCCATAGAACAGAGCAAAGGTCAGGTTGTTGGTCAGACCCAGGTCGTTCAGCTTGTCCTGACCCAGCTTCTGGTATTCGGCAATGGCCTCCTTCATCTTGGACAAGCGCCCGTAGCGCCGCCCCACCGGGTCGTACTCCAGCAGAATCGCCAAATCCGCCTGCGTGCCGTGATCGTCCGGGTCCAGTTTGACAGCCTCGCGATACGCCTCGGTCGCGCCTGCCAGATCACTTCCGGCGCGCATGGCGCGCCCCACCAGATCGTGCTTGAGAATCTGCGCCAAGGTCTTTTCGGCCAGCGCGGATTTGGGATCGAGTTTGACGGCCTCGCGCGCTTCGTCCCGCGCCGGCTCGCCCATCCCCGCCTCCATCAGCACCTTGGCTACTTGCAAGTGATGCACGGCTTCGTTGGGATGCAGCGCCACCAGCGCGCGATAGCTGGCCAGAGCTTCGCGCACTTTGCCCTCGCGCAACAGCGCCTCGCCCTGCGGCTCGAAGTTCACCAGGATCGCCGGCCCGGCACTCAGATCAGCGACCTTGTTGCGCAACTCCGTCGCCTCGGCCACCGTGTAGCGCCGTTTGACCGAATCGAATACCAGATGGGCCTCGACCACGCCATCCTTCCCGGCTGAAAACTCCTCCGTCAACAGCGCCGGGCCCATAACAATCTTCTGATTCCCGGGCAGCGGCTTGGGCACAAAGCCCGCCGGAGGAACCAACCGGTAGCGCCACTCCGCCATGAACGGCTGGGCGAGTTCCCAATCGGCCGTCCGCGGTTTCCTGGGCCTGTCCTTGTCCTGATCTTCCTTCTTTTTCTCCTCCGAGTTATCCTTGCGCTTCAACTCGTCGGGCAGCCGCAGGAACAAGGATTCAACGCGAATCGCCGCCACTGCGCTATCCAAATCGGTGTAGCCGCGCTTGGCCTTATCGCAAGCCACCGTCAGCTCAAACTGCTGCGACAGGTCGGCCGGATCGGTGCGCTCCACCTTGGTCAGCTTCTCGGCCACATATTGCGCCTTCACATAATTCGTCAGTCCCTCGCGCGCGTCCTTGTCCGGCTTGTCGGCGTAGAAGTTGCGATATTCCCCTTCAAAGACTCCCGTCGGCCGCGTAACCTCCGTCACATTGGCCGGGCCGTTTTCAGCCAGGGCCAGTTCCCTCATTTCGAACAACACATTGTCCTTCGACGCGGACTCCGGCGTCTTGACCAGCGCCGTGGTTTGCGGCCGCGTAATCAGCGCCAACCTCCCCTGGTCCTGGGCCGGCAACTGCCCCAGGCGGGCGTACTGATCGGTGGCGTCGACCCAGACCGCGGGCGGCCCCGGAATGTAGACAATCGCGTGGTCGAACAGCCCCATTCCCGGCAGATCGGCGGGCACATCCATGCGCGAGCCGGCGTTCAGCAGCGCCACATAGGAGGGAATCCCCGCCGCGCGCAGCATGGTCACCAGCAGAGTAGCCTTGTCCTTGCAATCGCCGTATTTGTTGGCCAGCGTTTCGGCCGGTTCATGAGGCACAATCGCCGCCTCATCGAACTCGATGCCCGTATAGCGAATCTCCTCGTCCAGGTAGTCGATGATGGCGCTTTCCTTCTCCGCCACGGTCGACTTACCGGCGATCAACCGGTTCACAATCGCCTGCACGGCGGCCGGACTTGCGTGGCTGTCGACAATTTTCCCGTACTCGGTCGCCATCGCTTGCCACGACGCCCCGGTCGAAAACTCGAGACCGGGCATATAGGGCACATCCGAAGGCAAATTTGGTTCATAGGGATCGATCGCCTGCAGCGGCCCCTGGTCATAGGTCAATGTCACTCGCCCATTGGCCTCGACGCGCTGCGGTTTCAGATTGGGCAACAAAACCGTGTTGGAACGGAACGGCAGCGAAGCCGGCGCGTCGAACACCGCCAGGCTGTGCGCCACCGGAACCATTTGCCGCCCGAAGCCCACACGGCCCACATGGCCCGAGGCAAAGAACGGCGCTGTTTCCGTGGTGACAAACTCCTCCTCGACCACCACGCCCTGCGCAATGGCCGGGAACGGCGCGCGCAGCGCTTTTCCGTCACTATAAGTCTTGTACTCGCCCGCCCGGGCCGGCGCCTCGGTAATTTGCCTGGGATCGAGCGTGTGCAGCGACAGGTCCGGCGAAATCACGCGCACCTTGATCGTGGGCCGCGCCTCGTGCCAGGGCTCCCAGTCCACCGACACCGAGTCCCACCCCTCCACGCCCTTCTGCTTCAGCACCTTGTAAATCACATACTGCGTGTGCGTGCTGCGGCCCGCCTCGTCGAAGGTGTAGGTCTCGTCGTCTTCCAGCACCGCGACGTCGGCATTGTCAGCCGGAACCGCCGAGGCGGCTTCATAAAGCGCCTTCGGCTCAATGGAAAAATGCGGTGCCTTCCAGGGTTCGACTTTCTGCTGCGCCGGGGCGCTCGTGGATGCCATGAACAGGAACAAGGAAAGGAAGATCCAGCACAGAGAACGGCGCAATGAGAGAAGAGACACGAGGCTCCTAACCGCTTCGGGAATGTGTCAACGGTAAACCCCGCCCATCGGTTGCGCAAGCGGTTGCCGGAAACTCGAAAAGACGAAATTTCCGCGACCATGTGGCACCGGCAAAAAGCCCAAAATAGTCGTCGATATTCCGTCGAATCACAATCAGCCATGAGAATCTTCATAGTCCGAGGCCCCGCATGAATTTCGGCATAGTCTCAGGCGCAGTGTGATCATCGGCAGAGTCCTGGGCGCCCGCGCTCCCGGAGGGAGCGACCGAGAATAGCCCAGCATGGAGCGCAGCGGAATGCTGGGAACAAGATCCAGTGAAGAGTTGCGCCCTGGAAGGGCGCAACGATTGTCCTCAAAGAAGGCGGCTGGCAGGACGCCCTCGGAAGCATTTTCGAAGCGGCCCTCTAACAAGGTCAAAAGGGGACAAGCCTCCAACCTTTCGGCTGAATCCTGTCCCCTTTCGCGTTCACTTGTTTCCCTGCGAGTTATTCCTTGGTTATTAACTCAGCGCGACCTCGATCTTCACCACCGACGCGGGCGGGAAGGTAAAGCTCAACGAGTCGGAATGCAGCGTGACCTCGGCGGTGCGGGTTTTCACCTGGTCAGGTTGCGCAAGAGTGTTATGCGCGTGGATTTCGGACTCAGCCACCACCCAGGCTTTGGCGCTGGCCGCCTTGGCTCCGCGCAGCACGATCTCCGTCTCCCGCGGCTGGCTTACGTCGGGATTCACCGCCGTCAGCGTCAGCGTCTTGCCCTTCAGCGAGGCCGACCCCTTCAGGCCCCAGAAGGTGGCCGGCTTGCCGTCGCGGTCATAGCGAACTTCCGGCGCGGAAAACTCGGCCCGCACCGCCGTTCCGCCCTGGTGCGCCGCGTACATCTCGAAGACATTGAACACCGGCGTGGTGGTGAACTGCTCCCCATGTGCGAGAAAAAGCGCGTTCAGGTTGTTGACCAACTGCGCGCAAGCGGCCATGCCGACCTTTTCCGCGTGCCGGTTGAACGTGTCCAACGTAAGCCCGGTGGCCACGGCGTCCCGCACCGTGATCATCTGGCCCAGCAACTGTTCCGGCGTGTTCTCGGTGCCGGGGCGATACCACGGACCGTACTCATCCACGACCAGCTTGACGTGGTGATCCACGTCGAACTCGCCCAGCGCCGTCCAGTGGTCGAGAATCACGCGCTCCATCCGGTCCGACTCCTTGCACAACTCGTACCAGTCGACCGCATCGAATTTCAGCGCATCGCCCTTGCCCGCGTTCCAGTCGTCGGTCTTGCCGCGCGAAAGATTCCATGCATAATGGTGAACGCTCAACCCCCACACGCCGTGCGCATCGTGGCTCGGCTGCCCATGGAACAGCTTGTTGAAGAAGCCCAGCGTCCACGCCTGCTCGTCCGAGTTCGGCCCCGAGGCAATAATGCGCAGAGGAACGCCGTAGCCGGGAATCCAGGTGGTGAAGCGCTTGAACTCCGTGGCGTAGTCTTCCGGATCGAAGTTGCCGCCGCAACCCCAACTCTCATTACCCACGCCCCAGTAGCGCACGTTATAGGGTTCCGGCGATCCCCCAGCCTCCCTCACCTCGGCCAGCGAAGTGGTCCCGCGCGGCGAGTTGCAATACTCCACCCAATGGTCAAACTCCAGCGCCGGCAAGCTGCGCACATTCGCCGCAATGTAGGGCTCCGCGCCGCACAGCTTGCAGAAGCGCACAAAGTCGTCGGTGCCGAACTCATTCGGCTCGTACACCTGCGGGATGTTCTTCTTCTGCAGGTCAGCGGCATAGACATCGGTCCAGAAGTTGGTGCGGCGCGGCCGCTTGGTACGCGGACCGATGCCGTCGCGCCAGTCGTAGCTGTCGGCAAAGCAGCCGCCCGGCCAGCGCACCACCGGCGCCTTGATGATCCGCATCTTGTCAATCAGCGCCGAGCGCAGTCCCTGCTGGTTCGGGATCTTCGAGTTTTCGCCCACGTAGATGCCGTCATAAATCACCGTACCCAGGTGCTCGGTAAAGTGTCCGTAGATTTCGGGCGCAATGGTGCCGATGGGCTCGTCCACCAGCACTTCGATATGACTGCCCGCCTGCTGAGCCAGCGCCCCGCGCCGCCCAAACACCAGCGCCGCCGCCGTGGACGCCGCCGCCTTCAAGAAGTTTCGCCGTTCCATGTTCGTGCTCCTCGTTGACAAATGAGTCTAATTGCTGAGCCGGGTGGCCCGCTCATCCATTCTGTTACCTACCCTCGACCCAAGGAATGCGATCTGTGGCGGGTGGCCCTGATCTCAAGAAGAACTTAATCCAGTTGAGGGTGCCCCCGGTCCCTCGCTTTTGGGGACCGGGGAGGTAGCATAGGAAGCAGAGCCGGTCCCGCAATCGCGCATCCACTCGGGAAGTTGCCAGCCTCTCTCGTGAGCTATCCATTCCGATTCGATCTCGACGACTCCGCGCATGCCCGTCTGGTAGTGCCGAAAGCTCGACCACTTCCAGTCTTCTGGTTGCGCGACCAGACCTCGACGTACTGGATTCCTATGAATGTAGCGAAGCTTCTCCACAAACTTCTCATGCGTCGAGACGTTGAAATCGTAGGTTTGCGCCTGCCAGAAGGGCCTTTCCCGGCTCCGCATTGAAACCGACAGTTTGAGGGCCTGAATGGCTCTGGATAGAAGCGCGCGCTTGGGCTCGTTGACCAGCAGATGAACATGCTCCGGCATCTCGACGTAGCCAGCAACAACGAACAGGTAGCGACGGCGAACGCGCTCAAAGGCATCCTCAAACAGATTCATGGGCGCGACCGTCGATAAGTAGTCCCGGCGGTGATAACAACTGAACGTGAGGAAGTGGAATTCCCCAGTTTGCTGATAACGGATGCGCTTGCCGTTCATGCACGTTGAGAATACTCCACTCTGGGAATAGGTTGTGGGAACGCTCTCCCCCGGTCCCCAAAAGCAAGGGACCGGGGGCACCCTCAGCTCCCTCAGCAGGATTTGAAATTGTCATCCGGATCGGGGTCACCTGCCGATCTGTGCCCCATTCATCGCAGTCTCACCGCCGATGAGCGGGCTGTCGGCTGTTTTGCAGAGAATTACCCACCTTTGATGCACACTGACCATGGAGCGAAATCCCCAGGCACCTCCGGAGAGCCCACCATGCGAACTGTCAGAAACATCACCGTAGCCGTCGATCCCGAGCTTTACCGCCAGACACGAAAGCTTGCAGCCGAATACGACACCACCGTGACGGATTTGGTGAGGTTTCTGCTCCTGGTCCTGCCTGATGCAGTGAAGGCCGCGCGCTACCCCGGCGGCCGCCCGCAATTTGGCCGCGCCGCCGAGGCGGCCTCGCAATCCGCTCCCTCTCTCCCCGCCAGTTCCACCCCTGAGAAAATCGAAACACCGCCCTGTACGCCTGTAAATGCCAATCATCCCGTTTCCATTCAGCCACTTGCGAAATAAAATTCGGAACGCATACAGAACCGGTATTTCAGTATCCCCACTCTCAAGGTCATCTTTTCAAAGGCCTTAAGGCCCGGTGCCAGGTTTTCCAGGTCTCGCGTTTGAGACCTGGGAAACCACCTGCTATTACCCCGCCTTCTGGACATCGGCGGCGATCCGGCGCAGTTCCGGCAAAACCCGGCCCAGCGCGATTGGCTCCGCGTTGCGCAGCCCCAGAGCAAAATACACGTCGCGATAGAGCTGGTACAACTGCTCATACACAGCCGCTGCCTTGGGGTCCGGCTCGACCGTCCGCAAGGGCAGGCAAACCGCGGCCTGCGCTTCCTCGATGGTCTTGTAGGCTCCGGCCGCCACCAGCGCGATGATGCCCGAACCAAGGCTAGTGGGAACTCCGGCCGGCACCAGTATGGGCTTGTTGAGCACGTTGGCGTAGATCCGGTTGAGCACTTCACTCTTCTGCGGAATGCCGCCCGCGTTGATGACGCGATCGATGCGGACACCGTGCTCGGCCATGCGCTCGAGAATAATGCGGGTGTGGAAAGCCGTGCCCTCGATGGCCGCGAACAGCTCGTCCTGCGCCGTATGCACCAGGTTCCAGCCCAGCGTGACGCCGCCGAGTTCAGGATTCACCAGCACCGTGCGGTCGCCGTTGTCCCAACTGAGGCGCAACAGGCCGGTCTGGCCCGCCTTGTAGTCGTCCAGCCCGTCTGAGAGTGCGCCGACCGTGGTTCCAGCGCGCTTGGCGATGGCTTCAAAAATGTCGCCCACAGCCGAGAGCCCAGCCTCAATGCCGGTGTAGTCCGGATGCACGCTGCCCGGAACCACTCCGCAGACGCCGGGAACCAGTTCGGCCTTGCGGGCCATGGCGATGATGCAGGTCGAGGTTCCCACCACGTTGACCGCGTCGCCTTCGCGGATGTTCGAGCCCAGAGCGTCCCAGTGAGCGTCGAAGGCACCAACGGGAATGGGAATTCCAGCCTTCAGGCCCAGCGCCTCAGCCCACTTGGGTGAAAGATGCCCGGCGAGATGATCGCTGGTCAGGTATTCGCCGCCCAGCTTGGCGCGAATGCCGGCAAACAACGGGTCCACAGCGACCAAAAATTCCTCTGACGGCAGGCCGCCCCACTTGGGGTTCCACATCCACTTGTGGCCCATGGCGCAAACACTGCGCTTCAGGTCGCTGACCTTGGTGATGCCCGCCAGTGTGGCCGCCACCATGTCGCAATGTTCGAGAGCGGTGACAAAGCGGTCGCGCTTGTCCGGATTGTGGCGCAGCCAGTGCAGCAGCTTGGCGAAGCCCCACTCATGCGAATACACGCCGCCGCACCACTCGATGGCTTCGAGATGGAGCGCATGGGCTTTGGTCGTGATCTCCTCGGCCTCAGCGAAGGCGCGGTGATCGCACCAGAGGTAATAGTCGTCCAGGGGCTCCAGGCCCTCGCCCACTGGGATGACGCTTGATCCGGTGGTGTCGAGCGCGATGGCCGCAACCGCGTCTCCGCTCACGCCGGTGGTCTTCAGCGCATCGCGGGTGGCCGCGGCCAGCGCCGCCATCTGGTCCGCATGGGACTGTGTGGCAAAATTCGGGTCCTCGCGGCGGCGGTGCAGCGGATAAGAGGCCGAGGCAGTGCCGATCGGGCCCTTTTCGCTGTCCACCAAGGTTACGCGAACGCTCAATGTGCCGAAATCAACGCCGGCAACGATAGTCATGAAATACCCCCAAGTAAACGCTTTCTAGCTCGCCAACAAGACTACACCATTTCTCCCTTCCGTCGCCAAAAAATGGCGTGATCAATTTGCTTCGAGGGCGCGCTGAAGTGGCTTGCCTGACCGGTTAACTCTTCTTTCCAGGCATCATTCCTTTAAGCTTGTCCAACAGCCCGGTCTTGGCTGCTGGAGCGGTCGTTGGTGGCTTGGATTGCGCGGAACCTGCTGCAGCGGGCTTGGCGCCGGCGGTCGGCGCGGGTGGACTTGGCTCCTTCCTGGCTGCGGGCAGCGCAGGCGTTTGGCCATCAATGTTCTTGACCAGGATGGAGATTCTGCGGTTCGATGGGTCGTACGGGTTGGTCTTTACCCGCAGCAACTGATCGGCATAGCCGCGCACCTGCTTCACCTGGTTGGAGCGCACGCCGTCCTGTTGCAAGAGACGCCGCGCAGCGTTGGCGCGATCGGCCGACAGCTCCCAGTTGCTGTAACTGGTGTCGCTGGAATACTGCGCTGCGTCGGTGTGTCCTTCGATCAGCAACTCATTGGGAAGGGTCTTCAACTCTGCGGCCAAAAGCGCCAGCAGTTCCTGCCCGCTCTCGCTCAGCCGGGCCGAACCGCTTTGGTAGAAGGTTCCGTTCTTGTCTTCCAGCAGTTCCATGCGCAGACCTTCGGGAGTGATGGTGATTTCGATCTGCTTGGAAAGCTTCTCCAGATCCTTCTTTGCAAGGATGCCCTCTTCGAGCTTCTCTTTCAACTTGCGCATGGTGTCGTTGGTCTCGATCACTGCCACGCCGTTGCCGGACATGGTGGTGCCGAGCAGGTTGGCCGTTCCCTTGGGGTCGTTGAAATAACCAGCGACAGCCTTCTTGACCTTGTCGCTCGATCCCATCAGCCAGAGCACGATGAACAGGGACATCATGGCGGTGACAAAGTCGGCATACGCCACTTTCCACGCTCCGCCGTGATGGCCTTCGTGGCCGCCTTTGCGCTTGATGACGATGATGGGTTGAGTCTTGGCCGTCATGAGGTCTATGTCTCCGGGGTCAAACGCTGGCCTTACGCCGCGACGGCTTCAACTGCCGCGGGGCCACTGTTCTTGCAGTTCTTTTCCATCTCGTCGAAGCTGGGCCGCACATGCGCGGGGATCGCGCGACGGCCCATCTCAATGGCGATCATGGGCGCTGAGCCTTTGAGAAACGACAGCATCAACACGCGCAGCACATGCAGATATTCGTTGTGCTCATCGGCAGTCTTGGCCATGTTGGAACTCAACGGGCCAGCCACGCCATAGCACAACAGGATTCCGAGGAAAGTACCAACCAGTGCAGCAGCCACCTTTTCGCCGATCTCTTCCGGCGGGCCGCCGAGCGAGCCCATGGTGATGACCACGCCCAGCACTGCGGCCACGATGCCCAGTCCGGGCAGCGCATCCGCAACGGTGGTCAGCGCGTTGACCGGTTGCGTGGCCCCGTGGTGATGCACCTCCATGTCCAACTCCATCATCTGGTCCATGTCGAACGGCTCCACGCCGCCGGTGATGGCCATGCGCAGGGTGTCGCAGACAAAATCCCGCGCGTGATGGTCGCCGAGAAACTCAGGATAGTTTTTGAAGATCGAACTCTCTTGAGGCTTTTCGACGTCCATCTCCACACTCAGCAATCCCTCTTTGCGCACCTTGTTCAGGAACTGGTACATCATTTTGAGCGTGCTGAGATAACGCTCCTTGGCAAACGCCGAGCTTTTGAAGACGCCCATCAAACCCGCGACCACTGCTTTGATGATGTGCATGGGATTAGCTACCAGCAACGTGCCGGCGGCCGCGCCGACCAGAATGAGCAACTCTGCCGGCTGAACGAGCACGGCAATATGACCTTTTTCCATCAGGAAGCCGCCGATAACCGCCCCAAAAACCACGAGAATTCCTATGATGGCAAACATTCCTGCCTCCCCGGCGCCGTGATGTGGTTGCCACCCGCATGGACGCTCTTGAGCATGGCGATTTGCGCCCGCTCAAGCAATAGCTGCAGCGTTTCGGCCTGCTCCGCCTGGGCCGCACCAATACTCACGGTCAATGAAATGCGGTCGCCCCACCAGCGGAACTCTGCTGTCCGCGCCAAGCCAGCCAGCATCCGTGCATGCGCGGCCAGCATCTCCGGTGTGCGCTCGTGCGACAGCACCAGAAAATCATCGTCGCCCCAGCGCCCCATCTCCTCGGATGGCCGCAGCCCGTTGGCCAGGGCGTGCTGCATTTTTTCAAACATCGCTTCGCACGCACCTGCGCCATGCGTCTTGCGCAAACCGCTGGCCTGATCGATCGTTATCCAGAGGACGCCGAAGGTTTCGCCGCCCTGCTGAAAGTCCTCGAATGCCGCTGCCAGCCGGTCTTCGAACTCCGCAAGACTTCCGTCCGCGGCACCGCCTTCGGCCCGGTCTCCATGCGTCCGCGCATCCAGACTTTCGGCGGGATGAAAGACAGCGGCGATGCCGATGCGAGCGCCAAGACTGTCGCGCAACACCAGTGTCCGCGCCATGGCCGCCACATCGTGCCCCAGTTTGTGTTCGAGGTGGACGAGAACTGCGCGCCCCGGTTGCGATCCGCCGACCAGCGGCTCCAACTCTCCGGGGAGCAGACGCGCCACGAGGCTGGCCGCAGCGTGCCCGGTGATGGCTTCTGCCGCGTGGTTCCAGAAGACGATGTGGCCTTCAGAGCCAACCAGCGCAATGCCCTCCGGGAAGCAATCAAGCGCGGCTTCAAGCAGTTCCGTGCGATCCGTCATCCAAGCCTCTCCGTCCTCTTCATCGGCTTGACGGAGGCCAACTTGACCCGGAGAAGGGCCTGGGAGAAAGGTTGGAAATTACTCATACAAAAAAAGGGACAGGACAGGAACGAGACAGCAAGATGACTGCAAGATACGAAGCTCACAGGTCCTGAACAGGCTGCGGGAAAGAGCGCTTTGCGGGTGGGATTACCGAAAGACAAACCTCAGGGGCTAAAGCCCATGCTGGTTTGCTGGGCTTATGTCGCCGGGACTAAAGTCCCGGCCTACCAGACCGGCCTACCGGGCTTTGCCTACCAGTACCGGCCTACCGGGCTTGACCTGCTGCCTGAATCGATTTCTCGCCGCTGTATTCCCGCCAAGAAAAGGGCGAAGCAAAGTGGCGTCAGGCAGGCAGTGCGCAGGTTGTTGTTCCCGCGCGGCAGTTCATCGGCAGGCGCACGATGAAGCGCGTGTCTCCCGGTTCGGACTTAACCTCGATGGTGCCGCCGAATTTCTGTGTAACGATGCGGTGGACGATCTCCAAACCGAGGCCGGTTCCGGAGCCCTGGGCCTTGGTGGTGAAGAATGCTTCGAAGATGCGCGGTAGCGTTTCGGACGAAATGCCGGAGCCGTGATCTCCGATGCTCACCGCCAGCCAGCCAGTTCCCTTCCCCGCCCCGACGCCCGGCTCCGCCGCTTCAGCGCCGGCTTCAGTCCAGGTCGCAATCTCGATCTGCCCGTTCTCGGGCGAAGCATCGACGGCGTTGTCGATCAGGTTGGTCCACACCTGACTCAGGGCGGAGCCGCGCGTTTGAATGATGGAGGGCGCGGCGGCAAAGCGCTTCACCACCGAGATTTGTTTGCTGCGCAGTTTGTGGCCGAGGATGGTGACGGTGCTTTGCAGGCTGTCATGCACGTCGAGTTGGCGGGATTGCGACCGGTCGTCGTAGGCAAACTTCTTGACCGCCATCACCAATTCCGTGACGCGCGCGATGCTCTCTTCGATTGAGCAAACCAAAGACACGCTGGAGACCAAGGCCTCCAGCCAATTCAACGCATCAGAGAAGCCTGCGGCGTCAAAGGCCTCTCCGGCGCAGGCCAATTGCTCGCGATCAAAGCCTATGGCTACCAACGCAGGCCCGATAGTGAAAGCGTTCTGAACACCGATCGATTGCAGCCACTCGGACAGGGCCTCTTCAGCATCGGACTGCTCCAGAGAACTCAATGCCGGGGCATGGCAGCCGCGAACCGAATACTCCAGCAGCCTGTGCATGCAATCGACCTGAAGCTGGGTCTTGGGCCGGGCGCTGGAGCGAAGGCTGACTTCCTGCAAGCGCAAGAGATTTTCGCGCAGTTGCGAAGCCGCACGCTTGGCCGCCGAACCGGGATTGTGCAGTTCGTGCATGAGGCCGGCGGCCATGGTGCCGAGCGAAACCAGTTTCTCGCGGTGCAGCGCTTCCACCTGGTGGGCTTGCAGCCTCTGCGCCATGTTCGCCAGCACCACGGCGCGGGCGGATGGGCAGCAGGCCATCAGTTCCCAGAAATTCTCCTCGGAAAAGCGCACCAGGATGGAGTCGCGCGCCGCCACGATGGCAAATGGAGAATGCATTTTGCCGGTCAGCAGAGGTGTCTCGCCAAAACCTTCCCCTGCCGCAGCAATGTTAACCAGCGTGAGAGAGCCGTCCGGTTCGGGGCGCTCGGCGCGGATCTCGCCTTCCAGCACCAGCCAGTAGTAGCCGCCACGCTGGCCGGGCTCCGCCAAAACTGTGCCCGCTTTGGCCGTCACCCGCTCGACCCGCTCCACGCCGCGCAATTGGAAAACATCAGTTCCGGCGAAGGGCCGCGTCTGGCGCAGGGCTTCTGCGACGTCTTTCAAGAGAATGGACTCGATCTCCAGTAGTTGTCCGGCCTGACTCATCTTGGCTTGCCTGTCTCCCTGTCGCAGAACCCGAGTGGACGCATCCCGAAAGCATTTCGCCCAAGTCGACGCGACCCATCAGGCGTCGGCGACCCCGCATTTTGCTGGTCGGGACGCAGAGCCCCTGGCTCTGCGCTTAGAATCCCGCCAGATACTGGTGCGCGAACTGCACCGCAATCGACCCCTCACCTACCGCCGAAGCCACCCGCTTGACCGACCCGTGACGAACATCGCCTGCAACAAAAACTCCCGGCACGCTGGATTCAAGAAGAAACGGCTCGCGTTGCTCCTGCCAGCCCTCCGGCAGCTTTCCGTTGCTCTTCAGGTCCGGCCCGGCGAGCAGGAACCCCTTCTCGTCGCGCAAAATCGCGGACGGCAGCCACGCTGTTCCCGGAGCCGCTCCGATGAAAACGAACACGGACGACGTCGGCACCCGGTAATCGCCTACCGGACCATTCAGGAGCAGCGATTCCAACCGCTCCTCGCCAAACGCCTCCAGCACCCGGGTTTTCGGCTCCAACACAATATTGGATGTGCGTTCGATCTCATCGATTAAGTATTTCGACATGGTGGCCGCCAATCCCGGCCCGCGCACCAACATCGTCACCTTGGAAGCGAATTTCGCAAAGTGCAAAGCCGCCTGTCCGGCGGAGTTGGCGCCGCCCACCACGAATACCTCTTCGTCCTTGCAGGCCACCGCCTCGACCAGCGCGGCGCCGTAGTAAATGCCGCGCCCGGCCAGGCGCTCGGCACCGGGAATCTCCAACATGCGGTATTGCACGCCCGGGGCCAAAAGCACGACATGGCTTGAAACCTCTCGGCCGTCAGCCAATTGCACAAACCGGTACTGGCCATCGATGCGCAGTCCGGTGGCGCGTTGAGTGAGAAACTCCGCGCCCAGCCGGGCAGCCTGAATATGCGCGCGCCGGCCAAGATCCGCTCCGCTGATGCCGGCTGGGAAGCCGAGGTAGTTCTCTATTTTCGACGTCGAGCCCGCCTGACCGCCCGGTGCTTCGGGCTCGATGACCAGGGTGCGCAGTCCTTCGCTGGCGCCGTAGACGGCGGCTGCCAGGCCTGCGGGGCCGGCGCCCACCACAACCATGTCATAGAACTCCTGGGTCGCCTGGGTGCTCAGGCCCACGCGCAAGGCCAGGACCTCGGGCTCCGGATCGACCAGTGCGCTGCCATCAGTGAACAGCACCACCGGCAGGGAGTCCGGATCGAGTTGGCGCTCCTTGAGAAGCTGGAGCGCGTCGCCACTCGCGGCAATGTCGAGCCAACGGTACGGAACATGGTTGCGGGAGAGGAACGTGCGCACCTTGTGGTCATTGAGCGACCAGCGGTGACCGATCACCCGCAAGCCCTCGAAAGGCGGCTGGTAGCCCGCCTTCCAGTCCTCCAGCAGGTCGGTCAAGACCGGGTAAAGCTTCTCTTCCGGCGGATCCCAGGGCTTGTTGAGGTAGTAGTGGATGCGGGCCGTGTTGATGGCCCGGATGGCGGCTTCGGTGTCGGCGTAGGCGGTGAGCAGCACGCGCCGCGCCTCGGGATAGAGTTCCCGCGCCCTTTCAAGAAAATCCACGCCGGTCATGCCGGGCATACGCTGGTCGCTCAAAAGCAGGGCGACCGGCTCCTGGCGTGTCTTCAGTTGCGCCATCGTATCCAGAGCCGCCTGACCGCTGGCGGCGCGCATGATGCGGTATGCAGAGCCGTAATGGCGGCGCAGATCCTGCACCACCGCTTCCAGAACATTCAGGTCGTCGTCTACCGCCAACAGGATGGGCCTTGCCATAGTCCTACCAGTTTACGACCCCGAAAGATGAAAGGACGCAATGGCTTCCGTACAAATTATTCGTGACCTGCGGAGTCATCGCGTTGTAATCTCATGGATAGGAAAATTACCAAAGTGTCAACCAGTCTCGTCTTCGGACAGGTAACCAAAGGAATGTGAGCCGCCTTTGGTGTTGCAGTTTGAGACAGAGTGAGAGCTTTTCTGCAATCTGCCGATAGTATGCCAAGAGGCGGAGACCAGTGCCTGAACCCGGACCGCTAATTGCGGTTTTGCCGGAGTTATTGGCCGGGCAGGATTCACTTTGTCTTCCGGGACTTATGTCGCGTATGGGGCGCGCATCATGAACAAGATCATCTTGGCCGATTCACAGGCAATTTTTCGTGCAGGTACAGCCAAGGTGCTGGCGATGGACGATGACCTGCGCATCATTGCTCAATGCACCGACCTGGACCGGCTTCAGCACGCGGTCACCACGTTTCCTGGTTCAGTTGTCCTGTTTGCCGCGTCGTTGCGGCCCGATGTGAGCAGTCTGCACGCGCTGCTGGAATCCGCTGGGAGCCGCGGCATTGTGATTGCCGAAAACAACGAAACTGCCGGCGCCTACCTGCAACAGGGTTTTCGCGGCGTGGTGTTTCGCAGCGTGACCGGGGCAGCGCTGGTGGAATGCGTGCGCGCGGTGGCTTCTGGAAGCACATGGGTACCACCCCAGATCATGGCGGTTGACTCGCCGGAAGAAGATATGGTGGGCACCCGGGTCCGCGACCGACTCACGCCCAAGGAGATGCGCATTGTGGCGCTCATCGTCCAGGGCTGCAAGAACCGCGAGATCGCCAACCGGCTTAAAACTACGGAACAGGTGATCAAGAACTACCTGCGCTCTGTCTATGACAAGACCGGCGTTAGCGACCGGCTGGAACTGGCGCTGTTTACCATTCATCACCGCGTGCTGGCGCAGGCCGCCGCCGAGGTGGGCAGCAAGCTCGAGGCCGAGGAAGCCGCCGCGTCGGGGGCTGTCGCGTAACAGGCACCCATCGTGACTACAAGTCGCAGCGGAAAAGGGGGAATGGGCTCAGGCCCGTTCCCCCCCTTTTTCAGCCGCCAAGTGCGCTACAGCTTTTCCGCGACGCTCTTGGCCTGGGTGAACAGGTAGAGATAATCGGGTCCGCCGGCCTTCGAGTCGGTGCCGCTCATGTTGAAGCCGCCGAAGGGATGCGCGCCCACCATAGCCCCGGTGCACTTGCGGTTGAAGTAGAGGTTGCCGACGTGAAACTCGCGGCGGGCGTGGTCGAGCTTTGCGCGGTCGGTTGAGTAGATGGAGCCGGTCAGGCCGTATTCGGTGTTATTCGCTACCCGAATGCCGTCCTCGAAGTTGGATACCTTGATCAGGGCGAGCACCGGACCGAAGACTTCTTCCTGGGCCAGGACCGCGTCGGGCGCGATGTCGGCGAATACGGTCGGCTCAAGGAAATAGCCGCCGTCCGCAGTCTGGGGAGCTTTGCCACCAGCAATCAGACGGCCTTCCTTTTTGCCGGTCTCGATGTAGCCAAGCATGGAATCGAGGGCCGCCTTGTTGATGACCGGGCCGAGATTCGCGTTGGTTGCCGGATCGCCAACCGTCAGCTTCGCCACGCACTCGCGGAGGCGTTCGAGGAAAATGTCGTAGATGGGCGCTTCGACAATCGCCCTGGAGCAGGCCGAACACTTTTGGCCGCTGAAACCGAAGGCCGAGGCGACTACTCCGTCAACGGCGAGGTCCAGATCGGCGTCGGCGCACACCAGAATTGAGTCTTTGCCGCCCATCTCGAGAATCGTCCGCTTGATCCAAATCTGGCCGGGTTGAGGCTTGGCGGACCGTTCGTGAATTTCAAGGCCGACAGCTTTTGAACCGGTGAAGGCAACGAAGCGCGTCTTGGGGTGCTCGACGATGGCGTTGCCGAAGCTCGAGCCGGAGCCGGGGCAGAAGTTGACCACGCCACCTGGCATCCCGGCTTCCTCCAGCACCTCGACGAACTTGGCGGCGATTGTGGGAGCGTCGGACGAAGGCTTCAGGACCACGGTGTTTCCGGTGACGATGGAGGCCGCTGTCATGCCGGCCATGATGGCGAAGGGAAAGTTCCAGGGGGGAATGACCGCGCCCACGCCGAGCGGAATGTAGTGGAGTTCACAGCGCTCGCCGGGAAACTGAATGGGCGTCTGTGATCCGGCCAAACGCAGAGCCTCGCGGGCATAAAACTCAAGAAAATCAATTGTTTCGCCTACATCGGCGTCGGCCTCGGCCCAGTTTTTACCTGTCTCAAAAGTCAGCCAGGCGCAGAATTCGAAGGTGCGCTGGCGAATGATGCGTGAGGCATTGAGCAGCAGGGAGACTCGTTCGTCGGTAGAGGTCCGGCTCCAGGATTCGAAAGCATCGAGCGCGGCTTTCATGGCCAGTTCGGCGTGCTCGGCCCCGGCCTTCTGGTGAATGCCGACAATCTGGGCGGGGCGCGCCGGGTTCAACGAGCGGATTTTGGCCTCTGTTTTGAGCCGCTGGCCGCCAATGATCAGGTCGTATTCACGGCCCAGTTGCGAGGCCACCGCATCCAGCGCGGCCTGCATGGAGCGCGCATTTTCCGGTGCCTTGAAATCGACGAAAGGTTCATTGCGAAACCCGCCCTGGGGCGAGCACGGCTGAATTTGGGTCGTGAGCGATGCGGTTGCCATAACCCATGATTGTAGTCCAGAGGCGGCTCGAGGGCCGAATTCGAGCGCCGTCGCATCCAGGAACGCGGTGTTCGCTGGAAAAATGGCGGATTTCCGGGATAAAATCCAGGTCAAGCACGGATCCTCAATTCCCCGGGGGAGCCATGAAGCGTAGACAATTTCTCTTGAACGCAGCGCGCGGTCTCGGCGGCGCGTGGGTCGCCTCCAAACTGCACACGGACGGAACGGCATTTGCCGCGGAACTTCCGCCGCTGACCCAGAAATTCAACGCTCACGACACGGTCGCGCTGGGGACAACCGGCATCAAAACCAGCCGCCTGGCCATGGGCACCGGCACGCATGGGTTCGATAACCGCTCCGACCAGACCGGCCTGGGTATGGACGGGCTGACGGCGCTGCTGCTGAATGGCTACGACAACGGGCTGCGCTTTTTCGATACGGCCGACAGCTACGGAAGTCACCCGTACGTGGCCTCGGCGCTCAAGCATGTTCCCCGCGACAAAGTTACGATCATGACCAAGACGGACACCCGCGATCCCAAAGGAGTGAGGGCCGATCTGGACCGCTTCCGCCGCGAACTGGGCACCGAGTACATCGACATCTGCCTGGTCCACTGCGTGACGGAGGCCGACTGGACAGTGCGCTACCGGGGGGTGATGGACGTGCTCTCCGAAGCCAAGGAGAAGGGCGTGATCCGCACGCATGGGGTGAGTTGCCACTCGATTGAAGCCCTGCGCGCTGCCGCGGCGAGCCCCTGGGTGGAGGTCGACCTGGTGCGCATGAATCCGGTGGGCTCGTATATGGACGCCGATCCCAAGACGGTGGCGGACGTGATCAAGCAGATGCGGGCGGCGGGCAAGGGCATCATCGGGATGAAGATCCTGGGCCAGGGGAGATTGCGTGAACGGCAAAGCGAGGCCCTGCACTTCGCGCTGTCGCTGGGCCTGCTCGACGCCTTCACCATTGGCGCGGCCAGCAAGCACGAGCAGATGGATTTGATTGGACGCATTGCGGCGGCGTGAAAAACAGGGGTTTGGGGTCAGGGGTTAGG
>Ga0224529_1000859_pt1 | contig 21124 bp, 14 predicted proteins | sample CBST50metaG_FD_179893 | JGI IMG/M metagenome (GOLD analysis project Ga0224529, IMG submission 179893) | Peat soil microbial communities from Stordalen Mire, Sweden - C.B.S.T50 | ecosystem: Environmental > Terrestrial > Soil > Wetlands > Peat | place: Sweden: Norrbotten County, Stordalen Mire... | reverse complement strand
CGCAGGCCGGTCTCGGCCTTCATGGCGGCCTTCATCAGCTCGTCGGTGTGCAGGCTGCCCTTCATCATGGCCTGGGCATTGCCGCTGCGGCAAAGGGCCACGCCCAACTCGGCGGCCTTGCGCTCGGTGTCGGCCTGGACGATGGCATACGAACTGATGTCCACGCCGATCTTGGCGGCCAACGCCTTCATTTCGGCTTCGTCGCCCACCAGCGTGGGCTGGATCAAGCCTTCGGTCGCGGCTTCAACGGTTCCGCGCAGCGCTACGTCCGACAGAGGCCAAACGACGGCGGTGGTGATCGCCGGAAGCGACTTGCAACGATCCAAAAACTCGTGAAAGACATGGTAATCGGCGGGGTGGCCGACCAATGGGTCAACGACTACGGATTCAGCCAGAGGGGCAAGATCGCTCATTTTCATATTCTCCTGACCGGCACAGCGGGTTGCTGGCAGGCCTCACCCATCTATTGTCGCCCCGTCGAAGGGCCCTGCATGTGCGGAAGGTCACAATTTGACGCCATGTTCCGTATAACGGGACTGAAAACCGAGATCAGAGATCAGGAGAAAAACATGGACCGGCCCTGGCATTCGGATGGAGAGTGGAAATCCGGGATTCCACAATCTCGGTTTTGGCGTCTGGATCGCCACAGGTTCTTTCCTGATCTCTGATCTCTGACCCCTGATCTCTGTTTTCCCCCTTTCCCCTACAACCCGTTTGCTGTTATGCTGCGTGCGCGGGGAAAAGCGATTTACATAGGGGAGAGTACGGATATGTGGTTCCTTGGAATGGATGTGGGTACGGGCGGTACGCGCGCTGTCATAGTGGATGCGACAGGCAAACTGATAGCCGGGGCTTCGAGCGAGCATGCGCCGTTCCGCACGCCCCACCCGGGATGGGCGGAGCAGGACCCCGAAGACTGGTGGCGGGCTGCGCAGGAGTCCATTCGCGGCGCCCTTGCTCTGGCTCCTCAGCCACACCAACCCATTGCCGCCATTGGCCTTACCGGCCAAATGCACGGCGCGGTGCTGCTCGATGAAAACGGTGCGGTATTGCGCCCCTCGCTGATCTGGTGCGATACCCGTACCCAGCCCCAGTGCGACTGGCTCACCGAGCGCATCGGCTACGAGCGGCTCATTGAGCTCACCTGCAACCCGGCCCTGCCCAACTTCACCCTGACCAAGCTGCTCTGGGTCAAGGAGCACGAACCGGAGATCTTCGCCAAGACTCGCCACATCATGTGCCCCAAGGACTACGTCCGCTATCGGCTCACCGGCGAGTTTGCCATCGACGTGCAAGAGGCCTCTGGCACCCTGCTCCTCGATGTGACCCATCGCTGCTGGTCCAAGGAAGTGGCTGAAGCTGCGGGTATTCCCGAGAGTTGGCTGCCCAAGGTCTATGAATCGCCCGAAGTCTGCGCGCACATCAGCGAAAAAGCTGCCGGGCTTACCGGCCTGTCTGCGGGAACTCCCGTCGTGGCTGGTGCAGGCGATCAGGGAGCCGGTGCCGTCGGCATGGGCATTCTGCAGCCGGGTTCCGTCTCCGCCACCATCGGCACCTCCGGCGTAGTCTTCGCCGCCACGGCCGCACCCACCAAAGATCCCAAGGGCCGCCTCCACACCTTCTGCCATGCCGTTCCCGGCCTCTGGCATGTCATGGGCGTAACCCAGTCGGCGGGCCTCAGCTTCCGCTGGCTCAAGGAAACCTTCTTCGCCGGCCAGGACTACGACGCCCTCACCGCTGCGGCTGCCAAGATTCCGGCGGGCAGCGAGGGCCTGGAGTGGGCGCCCTACCTCATGGGCGAGCGCACCCCGCATCTCGATCCCGAGGTCCGCGCCGCCTTCGCCGGCATCTCCAGCAGCACAACCTCGGCTCACTTTATTCGCGCCGTGCTGGAAGGTGTTGCTTATTCGCTCCAAGACACCTTCACGCTCTTTGCTGAGTTGGGAATCCCGGTCACGGGCATCCGCTTGGGCGGAGGCGGAGCCAAGGGACCCCTCTGGCGCAAAATTCAGGCCGGTGTGTACGGTCATGCCGTCGAGTTGCTTGTCGCCGAAGAGGGCGGTGCCTTTGGCTGTGCCCTGATGGCAGGTGTCGGCGCGGGCCACTGGGCCAACCTCGACGAAGCCTGTGCCCAGGGAATTGAAGTCGCTCAGCGCATCGAGCCGGATCCCGCCGAACTGGTGGCCTACAAAACCGGCTACGCGCAGTGGCGCAAACTTTACCCGGCCCTGAAAAGCCTGCGGTAATCAACGGCGATCTCAGACCGAAAGCTAGCCTCCATTTTGAGCCTGTTCTTGATCCCCTCGGGGGCCGGAAACAGGCTCATTTTTTGTTTGCACATGCGGAGGGAGCAGAGAATTTCATTCTCCTGAAAATGGACGGAGGGATCAGGGGGATTTATCCCCCTGAAAAAGGGGCTCAAAGATCAGGGCCTTCAGGCCCGGAGCAGGGCGATTCGGCACAAGCACAACGGAAGCGGGCTTGCACGACAGCCATATTCCAGAAGCCGTGAAAAATGCTCATGCGCATATCTCGGGTTGTACAGAGAGAGCAGCAATGCGTTAGCCTTTCATCCGACTATTGGATGAGCAGGAAAGGGTCTCATGCGTCTCCGTTCTTCGTTGGTTTCCCTGGCTTTGTTGTGTGCAGCAGCGGCTGCGCTTGCACAAGTTCCTCCTGTCGCGTTCACCTGTGCGGATTTGCATCTGGTGCCCGCGCCGCGGGAGTGCGTTGCCGTCGATTCCTTGCCGATCGGCGAATCCGGGTTAGTCCTTCCCGAAGAAGACAACGCCGAAATCCGGTGGACTCTCCGCGATCTGGCGGAGACGCTGAAAGAGCGCGGCGTGCAGGTCAACAAGCACGATGCGCCGCCTCTCTTGTTCTTCCGCTACGATTCCAAGCAGGGTGCCGCTCTGCTGAAAAGCCTCCACCTTCAGTTCGATCCCGCCATGAACGACGAAGGCTATGTGATTGCGCCAGCGGGCGTGCGCTCCATCGTCGTCATCGCCAAAACCTCGGCGGGCTTCTTCTACGGTGCGCAAACTGTCAAGCAGTTGATTCGCGGCAGCGGCAAGGACATGATCCTGCTCGCACCCACGCTGCGCGACTGGCCGGCCTTGCCCCACCGCGGTCTCTCCGACGACTGGTCGCGTGGCCCGCTGCCCAACATGGACTTCCTCAAGCGCGAAATTCGCACCCTCGCGGCCTACAAGATCAACATCTTCTCGCCTTACTTCGAGCACACCTTCGCCTACTCCAGTTCGCCTGTCGCGGCCTTCCCCGGCGGCGCCATGACGCCCGACGAGGCGCGCGAATTGGTGGCCTATGCGGCCCAGTACCACATCACCGTCATCCCCGAGCAGGAGTCCTTCGGCCATCTGCACCATGTGCTCAAGTTCGAGCAGTACTCGCCGCTGGGCGAAACAGCGCACGGGGCCGTGCTGGCTCCCGGCGATGCCGCCACGCAGCCTTTGATCGGCAGTTGGTTCGCGGATCTGGCCAAGGTCTTTCCTGCCCCTTACGCGCACATCGGCGCCGATGAAACCTTTGAGCTGGGCCTGGGCAAGACGCGCGACGCGGTCACCCAGCGCGGGCTGGACGCGGTGTATCTTGACTTCCTCAAGCAGATCCACGCGACGCTCGCGCCGAACCACAAGCAACTGCTTTTCTGGGGTGACATTGCTGTCAAGTCGCCCGACCTGGTTGGTACGCTGCCCAAGGACATGATCGCCGTGCCGTGGCGTTACGAGGCCGAGCCGGACTTTTCGCCGCTCATCCAGCCCTTCACCAAGGCCGGCCTGGAAACCTGGGTGGCCCCGGGCGTCAACAACTGGAACCGCCTCTACCCCGACAACAACGACGCGCTGGGCAACATCCGCGCCTTTGTGCGCGACGGCCAAAAACTGGGTGCCAAGGGCATGCTCAATACCGTGTGGAACGACGACGGCGAGGGCATCTTCGACGAGAACTGGTTCGGCGTGCTGTTTGGCGCGGCTGCTGGTTGGCAATCTGGCGAAAGCTCCGAAGAGGCCTTCACCGCCTCCTATGGCCAGGTCTTCCACGGCGACCAGACGGGCAAGATCAGCCAGGCTCAGCGCGAACTGATGGCCGCTCATGCCGTGCTGAGGAACGCCGACCTGTACGATGCCCAGGACAAGTATTTCTGGCTCGATCCCTTCTCGCCCGAGGGCCGGCGCGTGGCGGCCAAAATGCGGCCTGCCCTGAGCGAACTGCGCCTGCATGCCGAGCGCGCCATCACGCTTGTGGCCGAAGCGCGGGCCGCGGGCAAGCTGGAGAATCCCGAGGCTCTCGACGCTCTCGAACTGGGCGCGCGCCGCATCGATTTTCTCGGCTTCAAATTCCAGGCGGCTGACGAGTGCGCGGCGCTCTACAGCCAGGCGCAGGTGCTGGCCGCCGACCAGGGTCGCTGGGGCGAGGTTGCAGAGATCCTGCATACCATCGGCTCAGCCAACGGCCGCCTGCAAGACATGCGCGACGGCTACGCCCTCTTGCGCGATCTCTACCAGCAGGCCTGGCAGCGCGACAACCGGCCCTACTGGCTGCAGAACAACCTGGCCCGCTACGACCTGGCAACGCAACTGTGGATCGGTCGCGCCGAGCGCTGGAACCAGGTAACCGGCCAATGGAGCGAAACGCACACACTGCTCCCGGCGGCAGAGGTCGGTTTGCCTACGCCGGAAGGGAAGTAACGGAGCCTGTAGTGTGAACAGGCCCTAGCTTGTGATGGATCGGCGTGAACCTTGCGGCTGGATGCGGATTCCAGCCGCATTGCCGTTTTAGGGGCAGGCGGGCAGCGCGTTTGCCGGACTGAGCAGGCCGCGTACATCTTCCTGCACATCTTTCCGGTCCAGGGGCTCGGACTTTGTGCTTTCCTTGGCCGCGGTGGCGCAATCCACTGCTTCAAGGTTGGTCTCAATGGAGAAGGCCTTGTTGCGGTTTGTCAGGCGAAAAAAATAGTGTTCCCCGGCTTTCAATTCAAGCGGGATGGTGTGGTTCTTGTCCGGATGCCTTGGCACCTGGGCCATGGCGGCGAACGCGTGCTGTCCAGCGGGCAGCAGAAAAGTCACGAATCGGTTCGGCACGATCTGCGCAAGTGTGCGTTCGCCGTCGTAGATTCTTCCCAAAGCCGGGGCGCTTTTCTCGAGCCCGGTGAACTGCCCCATCAGATGGGACGATGTCACGAAGGGTGTGTAAAACGTGACGGTTGCATCCTGGGCATCGGCGAGCCAGGGGCAGGGAAGCAGAAGGATTGCAGGCAAGAGGAAATGAAGCCGTCTGTGGGGCGTTGTCTTGCGGAAACGGCCAGCCTTCTCGTTCGTTCGGTTCATGCTCTCAGGCATACAGGTGGCGTCAACTGCGACTTTCTTCATGGCTTACCAGCGTGAGTGATACGCCTTGGGATGTCAATAGTCTCTGCGGAAGATCCCTAGCTCCGCTAACCCCGCGAACTCCGCGAACAGAAAATGCCCCGCTTTAGCGGGGCATTTTCGCTGACTCGCTGACTCGCTACTGCAGCGTCAAATCCGCGTGCAGCGGCGTGTTTTCGCTCGAGTCGCCCACCAGAACCACAAATTTGCCGGGGTCGATGGTCCACTTGTGGGCCGTCGCATCCCAGTAGCTGAAGGCGCGGGCGTCCAGGTTCAGAGTGACATGTTTGGTTTCTCCCGGTGCCAGGCGAACCTTCGCAAAGCCCTTCAGTTCGCGCTCCGGGCGCTTGGCCTTGGCCGTGGGGTCAGAAACGTAAAGCTGTGCCACCTCGGCTCCAGCCATGCTGCCGGTGTTGGTCACGTCGAAGCTGACCGCAACCGTCGAGCCGGAGGCCGCCGTCGCCGGCGCCTGCAGCTTGGAGAAGCTGAAGCTGGTGTAGCTCAGCCCGAAGCCAAACGGATAAAGCGGATGCTTGCCGGTGGTCGTCCAGTAGCGGTAACCCACCATCAGGCCGTCGTCGTACTTTACGTGGGGGATGACGTAATCCACCTTGCGGCCGTCGGTCTCGGTCACGTGCAGCACGTCGTCGGCGCCCTTCACAGGGTAGTAGTACGCCGCCGACGGGTTCTCTTCCCAACTGCGGTCAAAGCTCACCGGCAGCTTGCCCTCGGGGTTCTGCTTGCCGAACAGAACTTCGGCAATGGCCGTGCCGCCTTCCTGGCCGGGATAGTAGGCGTGAAGCAGCGCGGGAACCTTGCTGAGCCAGCGCCGCGTGTCGACAGCGCCTCCCGCCGTCACGGTGACGATGGTGTGTGGATTGGCGGCAACCAGCGCCTCAACCAGCGCATCCTGTCCCCAGGGCAGCGCAAAGGTGCGGTCCTGTCCTTCGCCTTCTGTGTCGTGGTTGAAGCCGATGGCGGCAACGGTCACATCTGCTGCGGCGGCGAATTGCTTCGCTTCCTCCGAGATCAGGTCGGCCTCATACGCCAATCCCAATCCCAACCGGACGCCCGGCGCATGCGGCAGGTAGTCGGCCACCACGTTGATCGTCTGTCCGGCGGTCAGCTCCAGCGTTGTCGACAGGGGAACCTGTCCTTCGGCGTGGATCTGCTCCAGCACCTGCTTGCCGTCCACCATCACCTTGAACGCGTCTTCCCCGTTTGCAGCGGCCAGAACCAGGTATTTGCCGCTCTTGGCTGCCTTGTACGCGGCGCTGTAGCGGATGCTCCGTGGATGTAGGTTGTCCACGTCCCACGGTGAAGGCTTCCAGTCGGAGATGTTTCCCTGCGTGGTCGCTTCGGGCGTTCCGGCAAAGTCCTTGTTGGCGTAGGTGGAGACTTTGACGCTCCCCGTCCAGGCGGTATTCCCAAAAACATCGTTCTCGGTGGGAAGCCCGCGCGCATACAATACACGCACGTCGGGGCCCACCAGGGTGGCGATGCCGCCGACGATGCTGACCGGCTCAAAAGCCTGGGCTTCCGACGAGCCAGCTGCACCCGTCACGGCCGGCCATGCATCCGGGCCGATGACGGCAAGGGTCTTTACCTTGGCTGGATCGAGCGGCAGAATCTTGCCGTCATTCTTCAGCCCCTCATTCTTGAGTAAGGTCAGGCTCTCCCTGGCACCTTCCAGGGCAATCGCGCGATCCGCCACCGAGTAGGTGGAATTCGACGGGTCGAACTGCGGGCGGTCCAGGAAGCCGTAGCGCAGCACCGTGCGCATCAGCCGCAGCACCTTGTCGTCCAGGGTCGCTTCCTTCACGGAGCCGTTCTTGACCGCGGCCAGCAGCGCCGTGGCATTCATGAAGCGCGGGCTCGGCATCTCAAAGTCCAGCCCGTTGTTGGCCGCGCCCACTGAGTCGTAGGTCGCATCCCAGTCCGACATCAGAATGCTCGGGAAAGCCCACTCGCCCTTCAGAATCTTCAGGTTCAGGTACTCGTGCTGTGTGGCGTGAACTCCATTGATCAGGTTGTAGGAGTTCATCACCGCGTCCACGTGGCCCTTGGTCACCGCAGCCTCGAAGGCCGGCAGGTAGATCTCGCGCAGGGTCCGCTCGTCCACGTCGGAACTCACGTTGTGCCGGTTGTACTCCTGGTTGTTCACGGCATAATGCTTCACCGTGGCGATCACCCCTTGGGACTGCACGCCCTCGATAAACGGAACCGCCAAGGCGCCGTTCAGGAAAGGGTCCTCCGATAAATACTCGAAATTGCGCCCGTTCACCGGCGACCGGGCAATATTGACCCCGGGGCCGAGCAGAAAATGAACGCTGCGGGCGCGGGCGTCCTTGCCCAGTCCTGCGCCCAGTCTGCGCGCGAATTCCGTATCCCAGGTGGCGGCCAGCGCCACGCCTCCCGCATAGGCCGTGGTCGGTCCCCAAGTGCGAACGCCCAGAGAAGCGTCCGACATTTTCAGACGGGGCAGGCCGATGGCGGGTACGGCATGGGTGAACATTCCATCCACACCTCCCAGCAACTCGATTTTCTGTTCGAGCGTAAGTTTGGCCACCATGTCGTGGGCTTTAGCCTCAAGGGCCGGTGAATCCGGTACCGGGGCTTGTGCGGAGGTGGCCAGCGCGCCACCCAGCAGGAGGGTCGCTATGCAGGCGATGATGGACGAACAAAACGTTTGACTAGAGGGTTTTTGAGTATGTCTCATGACGCGGAAAAGGCTACCGCATTTCCCCGTCCGGTGTATAGACTTTTTGCGGAAGGCCCTGTGGGGGCCGCCAGCGGCAGGGCTTGTTGCGAAGATACGCCAAAGCAACGGCTGTGACACGAATCACAGCCCGGGGTGAATGGTGTCACTGCCTGTGTCTGTAAGGGTGGCGCAGACTCGGAATCCAATGGTATTCAACTAGGAAGGCGCTGTGGGGCGCCAGGAGACTTTCATGAGTTTTGCAACCGGCTTGAAGACCATCGTTGTGGCCACGGATTTGGATGGCCGGTCGGGGGCTGCTCTCGAGTATGCCCGCAAACTGGCCGGAGCCTATGGCGCGCGCGTCGTGCTTGCCTACGGTATCGACCCCATGGACTATGCCGCCGTCGGCCGCGTACCCGGTCCGGTGCTGAAAGGATTGACCGAAAAGGCGCGTGCTGCCTTGGACGAGTTGGCGGGTAGTCTGCTGCGGGAGGGAATCCCCAGCCATTCGGAGATCCGCCAGGGCTCGGTGGCCAGGATGCTGGTCGACGTGGCTCTCCAATATGGAGCGGGCCTCATCGTGGTCGGCACCCAAGGTATGGAGGGCGCTGGGCCCGTCCTCGTTGGTGCGATTGCCGAACAGTTGGTCCGGCTGGCGGCCTGCCCCGTGCTGGCGGTCGCTGCGGATTGGAATGCCGGCGATTTCCGCCCCGCCCCGGGTGGCTTGGTGATGCTGGCCATGGAGCGCAATGAGGCCGCGCAGGCCGCGGTAGAAACCGCCTGCTCGCTGGCCCAGACCTTCCAGCGCACGTTGCTGGTGCTCCACGCGCGCAGCGCCGCCGAGGCCTCCGTGGATCCCTGTGCCGCTTCGCTGGACGAGTTCGGTGTCAAGCCCGGCGAGCTCTTTCCCGTCCGCTGCGTCGTCAAAGATGGCAATCCCGCGGACGTGGTGGTCGAAGCGATTGCGGAATTCCATCCCAGCATGCTGGTCGTCGGGGTCAAACGCGCCAGCCAGACGCCGGGGCCCCATGGAACCGCCTTTGCCTTGCTGGCACGCTCGCGAGTGCCCGTGCTGTGCGTCCCGCCGGAAACGGCGTCCGCCGGCCAGGAGCCGGAGGCTCAACCGCCTGTAGAAACCTGTTGACACAAGGCAGCCGGGAAACCGGGGCCTTTGAGGAAGAAAAGGGAGGCGCATGGAGAAATCCTGATCGGCCTCCCGGAGTTCTGTTTTTCTGAAACTGCTGCATTTGGAGCGATTTGTGGAATTGAGTTCTTCGCAAATCCGCAATACCAAACGCGTTCGCTCAGGACCGGCCGGCAGGTGGATTGCTGCCATGACACACCGCGGGACCGGATCCAGAGCGAAGACTAAAAGGGAGATGTAGCCATGCAACCTGAGGTAAGATCCAGGCGAATGGATGCCGTCGCAGCGCATCCGCTGGCAGAACTGTTGCAGTGCCCTCCGGCCACCGGAAGCCTGCTCAACGGCTCGGCCCAGTGCATCGACTTCGATGCCGGCGAAATTGTGTTTCGCCAGTTCGCGGTTTGCCGTGGCCTCTATGTGGTGGTTTCAGGGCAGTTCCTGCGCCGGGCAGAGCGGCTGGAGACCCGGCTCACTCTGGGACCGGCGCGCCCCGGAGATCTGGTTGAGCTGGCGGCCGCGCTCGGAGACGGCCACCATACCTTCACGCTGGCTGCGCAGACGCTGGGGTCGGTGCTGCTCCTCCCCATGGAAGTCCTCAATCAGGCGTTCGAAATACACCCCCCCCTGCGCATGCAACTGCTGGAGGAATTGGCGCGTGAGGTCTCTCGCGCCTACCTGGCCTGCTGCCTGAACCGCGTCGGCACGACCCGTCGGAGAAGCCCCAGAGCCGCCTCCATGTAGAAGAAATATTTGTCTTTACAAATCTTCACGCGCCGCGCTTTTTGACCCCAACGGAAATTGAAGGAAAATCCCTGCCTGAGATTCGAACAAAGTGCGCTATACTTCAGATTCAGCTGCGGAAAAAGTATGGCTTCTTTTCACTCCCATCGCCCCCCGGAAGACTGCATAAACTGTGAGCATCGCCATCTGCGGATGTTCTGCAATCTCACACCAGAGGCACTGCGGGATTATGACGGCATCGGCATCATGATGAGCCATGCTCGTGGCGCGAAACTGTTTTCTGAGGGCGATCCAGCACGGAATGTCTTCATTATCTGTTTCGGCCAAGTCAAAATCTCGTCCACATCGCGCGACGGCAAGACCATGATCCTCAAGATCGCGGCCCCCGGTGACGTGATGGGACTCAGCGCAGTCCTCGCCAACGTTCCCCATGAAGTCACTGCAGAAGCCATCGAACCCTGTCAGGTGAAGACCGTCCGCAAGCAAGAGTTTGTGGACTTTCTCGGCCGCCACGGGATCGCCAGCATGCATGCGGCGCAATCTCTTTCTGGTGAATACCTCACTGTCTTTCACGATGCCAAACGTTTGGCGCTTTCCGGCTCTGCGGCCGGACGGCTGGCCCGGTTGCTGCTTGACTGGGGACGCACCAATTCCACTGGCAAACCTGAAATTCGCTTCACCATGGCCCTTACCCACGAAGAGATTGCCAACATGGCTGGCACCTCCCGTGAAACCGTTACCAGGCTGCTCAATCAGTTCCGCCGCGACGAATGGATCACGATCAAGGGATCCAGCTTGACCATCGTGAAACCCGATCAACTCGAGCGCCTGACGGCCTGATACCTTCCTGCCCTACAGACTTACCGGCACCCACAGCTGCGGCTTGGGGTGCCCGGTTTGCCTGACGAGATCGGTTGTATATTTCCTCTCCTCGGTCCTGTTCCTGACCGGTCCACACCGCCTTGGCCTCAGAGATGAATGGCCATGCGGTCTGTCGGACCCTCGACCGGATGCACCAAAGCCTCCTTCAGAGTCAGCACCGGACACCGCGCATGAGCCAGTACCTGGTAGACGACCCGGTCGCGGGTCAGATTTTCCAGTGCGGAGTGTTGTGTGGCGCCCAGGACAATCAGGCTGGCATGGCGCTCCGACGCCTCGGCCAGAATCTCGATCGTGGGATTGCCATGCACCACGTGCGCTTCCACCGCGGAGCAGCATCCCTCCCCAATCTCCGTAGCCAGAACGCGTAACTCGTGCAGGGCAGCCGAGTCCAGGCCCGTCGGCTGTCCCTCCCGCTCCATCTCATCCACGGGAGGCAGCACATGTACCAGGATCAGCTTCGCCCGCTGGCTGGCTGCGATCTGGCAGGCAAGTGCCGCGCTCGGCCGAGAGGCCTCTCTCAGTGTGGTGGCATGCAGCACGACCTGTTCCTGGCCGGCTTCTGCGACCGGAAGATGAGCCTCCGGACCCACGGTAAAGACCGGGAGATTGACCGAGCGCAGCACTTGTTCTGCCACGGAACCAAGAAGCAACTTGCCGAGTTTGCTCCGGCTCCGGGTCCCGAGAAGGACGCGATCTGCCTGGAACTGCCGAATCACGGCTGCAATCTGTTGGGCGGCATTGCCCTCCCGGAGCAGGGCATCGCATGCAATGCTGCGCCGGCGCGCTTGTTCACACCAGGGCTCGAGTGCCTTCCCTGCAAACTCCAAGGCCCCTGTGGGATCGTAATAAGGCATTCCAGCGGCGTCTACCGCCATCCCTGTGCCTGCGGCCAGCACATGCAGCAGAATCAGCCGGGCTCCGGTCTCGTCCGCCTGCTTGAAAGCAAACGGCAACAACCTGTCCAAGTCGCTCAGGTCTGTGGCGACGAGGATGACGGTGGGATGGGTCCAGCGATTCGCGCCAGGTTCCTGCATGGTCCATACCTCGTACCCGACAGCGTGGCACCGCTGATACCTCCGAGATGTATCGGCGCGCACCTGTCGGTGTGAGCTGGCTCACTCTAAAGAAAGACCGGATTGCAGGCCGCAATGTCATTTTTATGGCAGTGTTACAGCCGTGAGTGCTGCGCAGCCTGGCCCTGCGCGAGCGGGCAGTTCGGCGCGAAAATGCAGGGAAATGAAGGCCGGGATTGCACGGCCTGAAACTTGTGCTACACTTGGGCCGGTAAACGCTTACTGGGGCGCGCCAGTCTCTGGCTCCCTCCACTCTGCTTCCCGGCGAACTCCGGTTTACTCCGCCGAATTTTTTCCCGGCCCGGCGTTTTGCCGCTTGACAAGTCTTGGAGTAAACCCATTTACTAAGGGTCGGACGTCCGGATTCTTCTCGGACGAATTCGCCCTTTTTCAGGTGACGCAATGTTCGGTTTGGTCCCAGCCTCTATCGCCGCCGGGTGTATCGCTCCTCTCCCGGCCTTCCTGGCTTTCAGTGTCGCCCCTCTGGCGCACCTGAGGCCCCTTGATCTCGCCGTGATCGCCATTTACTTCGGCATGGTGGTGTGGATCGGTTTCTACCTCAAGGGTAGATCCAACACCAGCGAAGAATTCTTCATGGCCGGTCGCGAAATGACCGCATGGATCGCGGGCTTGAGCTTCGTCTCCGCGAACATGGGATCCCTCGAACTGATGGGCTGGGCTGGTTCGGCCTATCAGTATGGCATCCTGGCCACACACTGGTATTGGGTCGGCGCCATCCCCGCCATGCTCTTTCTCGGCCTGGTGATGATGCCGTTCTACTACGTCTCCAAGATCCACTCCGTCCCTGGATATTTGATGCTGCGTTTCGGCGAGTCCAGCCGCATCCTGGCCGCCGTTTCCTTCGCCATTGAGATGATCCTCATGAGCGGCGTCAACATGTTCGCCATGGCCGTGGTCATGAAGGTTGTGTTGGGCTGGGACATCACGTTCAGCATCCTCGTCTCCTCCGTTGCGGTGGCTCTCTACGTCGGCCTCGGTGGCCTGCGCTCCGCCATTTACAACGAGGTTCTGCAGTTCATCCTCATCTGGGGCGGCGCGCTGCTGGTCCCCATCCTGGGCATGATTCAGGCGGGCGGCGTGGGCGGTTTGAAGTCCCGCATCATCACCAACCTGCACAATGACACCTACTTCCATCTGTGGCGCGATACCGGCCATTTCGCCAGCAATCCCATGGGCGTTCACTGGACCGGCATCGTCCTCGGCCTGGGCTTCGTCATCAGCTTCGGCTACTGGACCACCGACTTCCTGGTCGTGCAGCGCGTCCTTGCTGCCCACAACCTGCGCGCCGCGCGCATGGCTCCCATCATCGGTTCCTTCTTCAAGATGGCGGTTCCGTTCATCGTCATCCTGCCCGGTCTGCTCGGCCTCGTGCTGTTGCAGAACCCCGACGGCAGCCGTCGCCAACTGGTTGGTGAGGACGTGGTCAAGTCCTGCGCCACGCTCAGCAGTGCGGCAGACAAGAGCGCCTGTTCGACCGCCATGGCCAAGCCTGATACCAAGCTGACTCCCGAATATCAGCAGAAGGTGCTGAGCGGCGACGAGAACTACGGGCTGCACAGCTACAACGAAGCGCTGCCGCTGATGATGGTGCGCTACTGCGGACCTGGCCTCCTCGGCCTGGGCATCACCGCGCTGATTGCCGGCTTCATGAGCGGCATGGCGGGCAACGTGAGTGCCTTCTCCACCGTCTGGACCTACGACATCTATAAGCCCCTCATCAAAAAGGACGGCTCTGACAGCCACTACGTGGCCGTAGGCCGAATGTCGATTGTCATAGGCGTGGCGGTGTCCATCGGCGCCGCCTATCTGGTCATGCACGCACACGGCATCATGGACTACGTGCAGGCCCTGTTCAGCTTCTTTATCGCTCCCTTGCTGGGCGCCATCCTGATGGGCATGTTCTGGAAGAAAGCCACTGCGGCCGGCGGCTTCTGCGGCCTGCTCGGCGGCATCCTCACCTCGGTCAGCCTGTTTGTGTGGGTCAAGTTCAATCCCTCGGAGTTGGCCAGCGTTGCGCTTTCGCCCGACGCCAAGCCCATGGCTGAGAACCTGTACCGCGCACTGTGGGCCTTCCTCACCTGCATCATCATCATCTTCGTCGTCAGCCTCTTCACCAAGGCCAAGCCGGAGTCGGAGTTGGATGGTCTGGTGTACGGCGCCACCATTCTGCCCAGGGAAGAGCCCGTTCCGTTCTACAAGAACGTCTACATCTGGGCTGTCCTGGCGGTGATCATCTTTGCGGCGCTCAACATTCTGTTCTGGTAGCGAGAGAGAAAGGGTAAACACTTATGCATGGCTCCGGTATTCCCATCTGGTTCTTCATTGGAGTGCTGTTGTTGATCTACGGCGTGATGATCCTCGGCTATGGCTTGTTTGAACTGGCCACCGGCTATCTCGCCCCTGTGGAGTTGAACTATCTGCACACACCTGTTTGGTGGGGCGCCATCTTGACGGTGATTGGCGTTTGCTACGTCGTCAAGTTCCGTCCTCGGCGCAGCACCAAGTAGTCGTTTCCCGCCCGTGGAAATCCGGCCTCTGTCCGGGCTTCCACGCCGCGGGAAAGTGAGACAAGTTTTTTTGAGAGGCGCGCGCAAGACCGTCATGGCGCGCGGAGTTGTTGAATCCGATCCCTGTTGCTGAGTCCCGGAAGCATGACGGCATATCCGGTCCCGGCCAGAGTACTTGAGCCGCACTGCGGCAATGATGAGGAGCAGACAAAATGGCACAACGTGTAATGACATTTGGCGTGGTTGTGGGTAACCGCGGATTTTTCCCTGGCCACCTGGCCAAGACCGGCCGTGAAGAGATTATCTCCGTTCTGGAGGCAGTTGGAGCACGGGCTATCGTACTGAGCCCGGAGGAATCAAGGTTTGGCGCGGTGCAAACCTACGCTGAGTCGGAGCGCTGCGCGGAGCTTTTCAAAAAGCACGCCGACGAGATCGACGGCATTATCATCACGCTCCCCAACTTCGGCGAGGAACGCGGCATCGTGGATGCCATCCGGCTTTCCGGCCTGAAGGTCCCGGTGCTGGTGCAGGCTACTCCCGACCGCTCCGACGACATGACCATTGCCGTTCGCCGCGACAGCTTCTGCGGCAAGATGAGCGCTTGTAACAACCTCATGCAGTACGGCATTCCCTATTCGCTGACCACGCTGCACACCGAGTCCCTCACGTCGCCCGAGTTTACGGTCGATCTGGAGTGGTTCTCTGCGGTTTGCCGCATCGTCAAGGGCCTCAAGAACCTGCGCATCGGCGCCATCGGCGCACGTCCGGCGGCCTTCAACACGGTTCGTTACTCCGAGCGCATCCTCGAGACCAATGGCATCTCCATCGAGCCCATCGATCTCTCTGAGATTTTAGGCCGCATCAACCGCATGAAGGATACCGACGATGGCGCGCAGGCCAAGCTCACGGCGATCAAGAACTACGTCAGCACCGCCGGCATTCCCGCTGAAGCACTGCTGAAGATGGCCAAGCTGGGCACGGTGATTGACTCCTGGATGAAGGAGACCGCGGTTACCATCACCACCGTGCAATGCTGGAACTCCCTCGAAGAGTTCTTCGGCGTGGTGCCTTGCACTATCATGAGCATGATGAGCAACGATCTCATCCCCTCCGCTTGCGAAGTGGATGTCCCCGGCGCGCTCAGCATGTACATGCTTTCGCTGGCCAGCTGCACGCCCAGCGCCTTGCTCGACTGGAACAACAACTACGGCACCGATCCCGACAAGTGCGTTTGCTTCCACTGCTCCAACCTGCCCAAGCACTTCTTCGCCAAGGCCCCCACGATGGACTATCAGGCGATCATTGCCGGCACAGTGGGCAAGGAAAATGCCTTCGGCACCTGCGTGGGTCGTGTCAAGGCTGGCGCCATGAGCTATGCGCGCTTCTCGACCGACGACCGCCGCGGCGTCATTCGCGGCTATACCGGTGCGGGCGCCTTCACCGACGATCCGCTGGAAACATTCGGCGGCGCTGGTGTGGCCCAGATTCCGCAACTGCAGAAGCTTCTCAAGTACATTTGCCGCGAGGCATTCGAGCATCACGTGGCGGCCAGCTTCAGCGACGTATCCAAGTCTGTCCATGAAGCCGCTACCCGCTACCTCGGATGGGAAAGCTACTATCACCCCGAGCTGGAAGACTAAGCCGGAATCGCATAAACCCTCGGGCGTTGACGAAATCCGTCAGCGCCCGAATCTCTTTTGAGCAATCAACGAGGGGAAAGCGCAGTCATGAGTAAAAGAATCGGCAAGAGCTTGGTCGCGAATGGCGTCACGCTGGTGACGGAAGCGGCGTGGAATGCGGAGTTGGAACAGAAGCACCAAAACGTGGTGGAGTGGCTCGGCGCCCAGGGTCTGGCCGGCGTGCTCATCCGCCGCAACGAAAACATTGCCTGGCTGACAGGCGGAGCGGTAGAAGGGATTGTCTGCACGGCTGCCGAAACCGGCACGTACTCCGTTTTGGTCACTGCCGCGGGCAAACGCTATTACTTTACCACCGAGAATGAAGCTCCTCGCGCCCACGACGAGGAGTTCGGCGCGCTGGACTTTGAGCCGGTGCTCTTTCCCTGGTATGCCGACGACACTGTGGCCGCAGCCGTGCGCCTGGCGGGTGGGCCCCTGGGCTCGGATATGCCCGGCGCGGGCGTCAAGCAGGTCAGTCTCTATCCGCTGCGTAGGTCCATGACGGAGCCTGAAATCGCACGCTTCCGTTGGTTGGGCGCGGAGACCGCTGCGGCGACCGTGGAGGCAATCCACCAGGTCGAGCCCGGCCTTTCGGAGTTCGACCTCGAAGCCATCACCACTGCTGGCCTTTTCCGCCGCGGCATTCTGCCCTCGGTGGCCCTCTACGGCGTGGATGATCGCATCCTGAAATACAAACATGCCGTGCCGCGCGGCAAACGGCTCCAGCATTATGCCATGCTCAACCTGTGTGCGCGCAAATGGGGCTTGGTCGTTTCCATCACCCGCTTCGTCCACTTCGGCGCACTGCCGACGGAGCTTTCCGGGTTCTTTACCATTGCGGCCCAGGTCAACGCCGCGTTGATGAACGCCACCCGGGTAGGAGCCACTTCGGCCGGCTTGTACAAGGTTGCGCAGACTGCGTTTGCGGATGCAGGCTATCCCGGCGAAGAGCGCTTCCACCACCAGGGCGGTCCTGCCGGTTACGCGGAGCGCGACTGGGTGGCCACGCCCAACGGAACTGAGGTAGTGGTCAACAACCAGGTCTTCGCCTGGAACCCCAGCATCCGAGGCGGCAAAACCGAAGACACGGTCCTGCTGCACAACGGCGTCATTGAGAACCTGACCTCAACCCCAACCCTGCCGGTCATCCCCGCGCCCGTGGAAGGCAGCACCTATGTCTCCCCCGGCGTCCTGGTGAAATAAGGCAGGGAACAGGAAGCAGGGAGTAGTGAGTAGTGAGTAGGAATTCGCGAACCGGGAACATCGGAAATCAGATGAAACTGGGTGCCCCATCCATGCCATGCATTTGCGGCATGGGTGGGAAAGCAAGAAACTTGCTCACTCCGCGAACCCCACTAACTCCGCTAACAGAAAAAGCCCCGCCATGGCGGGGCTTTTTCGCTAACTTGCTAAACAGCTACGCCACTTCCGTCGGCTGCAGCGTCACCCGTGCCGTCAGCACCACCAGCGCCGCCCATAACGCATCGGCTCCCAGCAAATGAGCCACCTGCACCCACAACGGAGCCAGCAGCACCACGTCCAGCAATCCCAGCGCATACACTGCCGCCAGCAGCACCAGCACCAGCGCGGAAAGTCCGCGATTGTCCCACTGTGTCGTGTGTTTTGCCGCGCGCACCAGCAGCCAGATCAGGAAGATGCTGGCCACAAACGCAATGGTCGGATGTGTCCACCGCCAGCGCACCAGCCAGCCGCTGGTGGCGGAGAAGTCCTGCGCCAGGGCCATTCCCAGGGAACTGGCCGGAAACAGCGTGTCGCCCAGCGCGGCCAGAGAGCCGGTGACCCCCACCGTCATGACCACGAGCACGGTCGCAAGGGCTCCGAAAGGCGCCACCAGGCGGGTGGTACTGCGCAAATAGCCTTTTCGCCGGCTCAGCAGGTGCGCGGTCAGCGTCAGCGCGGCCAGCAGCAGCAGCGTGTTGGCCAGGTGCAGCGCCAGATAGGCCGGTCGCAGCGGCGACTGGCTCTGCGCCGTCAGCCCGAGCTTCACCAGCAGTGCGCCCAAGATGGCTTCGATCAACGTGAACGAGACCGCCGCCACGGCCGCTGCACGGGCCAGGTGGCCGCGTACGGTGCCCAGGAAGGTCCACACCAGCAACCCCACAGCCGAGAAGAAGGAGAGGCCGCTGGTGATGCGATGAATGAACTCGATCGTCGTATCCACCCGCGGCGAGTGTTGGATCACCGTGCCGTTGCACAGCGGCCAGTGGTTGCCGCAGCCAGCGCCGGAGCCGGTGGCGCGCACCAGCGTACCCCACAGGATCACGGCGATGAAGTAAGCCAGCACGCCCCACGCAAAGCGTCGCAATGCAGGGGAAGGTAGGCGCAATGCGCCCTTGAGCTCTACAGAGACAGTCATCAGGGAAGGCTCCATCTCAGACAATCCAGTGTAATGCAAGCGCATGGTTTGTTTGCGTTCTTGCACTTGGGGATTCGTGATGGGATCGAACTGACAGGGAGAGAGGAATAGTTCAGGTGGGCAGAGAGAAGGCTGCTGATCAAGCCAGTTGAGGCGGATGCCCCAGGCTTCGATCAGCAGCCTTCCTCGTAGCCTACTGCGCCAGCAGCCGGACCACGTGGTTCACGATGATCAAGTCCTCGGCGGGCGGAATCACGCGCACCGTGACCGGCGAATTGTCGGCGGAGATGGTAGCTTCGCCGCGGACGTTGTTCTTGGCCGGGTCCACGATGATGCCCAGTGCGCCCAGCGCCGCGCAAATTTCGCCGCGGGCAGCGATGTCGTTTTCGCCGATGCCGCCGGTGAACACCAGCATGTCCAGACCGCCCAGTTCGGCCACATAGCTGCCGATCCACTTGATGATGGTCCAGTTGAACTTGTCCACGGCCAGTCGCGCCTTGGCGTTGCCGGCGTTGATGGCGTCGCGCAGGTCGCGCATGTCGTTCGACAGTTCGCTTACGCCCAGCAGGCCGGCCTTCTTGCTGGCCACAATCTCCAACTGGTCGGCGGCTTCGGCGGCCGTCATGCCGGCATCCACGAACTTGCGCAGGATGAACAACAGCACGCCAGGATCGATGTCGCCCGTGCGGGTGCCGCTGATGATGCCGCCGGTGGGCGTCAGGCCCATCGAGGTATCCAGGCACTGCCCGTACAGAATGGCCGAAATGGATGCGCCGTTGCCCAGATGGGCCACGATCAGCTTTTCAGGCACCTTGGGCTGCAGTTGGTACACGATCGACTCGTACGAAACACCATGCGCGCCATAGCGGCGTACGCCCATCTCCGCATACTCCGGCGGAATCGGCATGTGCTTGGCGACTTCCGGCATCGTCCGATGGAAGTAGGTATCCAGAATGACAAAGTTGGGAATGCCCGGAAACTGGCTCAGCGCCTCGCGCATGATATAGACAGCGATGGGCGTGTGCAGTGGCGCAAAGGCCGTGTACTTCTCCATCTCATCAATTAGCTCGGGCGTGATGCGCTGGTTGTCCTGCACCGTCGGTCCGCCGGAAACCATGCGGTGGCCAATGGCCAAGGGTGCGGGGAAGTGCCCGGAGTGGAGTGCGTCCGAGACCAGCTTGAATGCAACCGCGCGATTGGGGAGCGCCGGAGTCTCGTCGACGAGCTTCTTGCCGCTGGCGTCCTTGATCCAGAACTTGCCCAACTCGGTGCCGATGCCGTCCACCGCGCCCTCAACGAGCTTGGCGCGTTCGCCGTTGCCGGCTTCATAGACAGAAAATTTGATGGAAGAAGAACCGCTGTTCAAAACCAATACGGGCAAAGACGACATGAAAATAAACCTCTGCTTTGAGCTGATCAGTCAGCAAGTTAGTGGCCAGGCCCGGAAAGTCCGGGCCTGGCCAGTTGGCAAGGTTGCAGGCAGGTCACGCGTTGCGGAACCCGTCCTGTCAGTGAGTCAGTTCCTGAGGCCAGCGCCAGTTCCTGATCTCGGGCAGGTCATCGCCGTTTTCAGCCACGTACAGGTGATGACGTTGAATGGCCTCTGAATACCATTGTTGCGCAGCCTTGACCCTCGGCGCCAGTCGCGGCACGCGGGTGATGACGTCGAGCGTCAGTTGGTAGCGGTCGATGTTGTTCAGCACGCACATATCGAAGGGCGTGGTCGTGGTGCCCTCTTCCTTGTAGCCGCGCACGTGAATGTTGTCGTGGTTGTGCCGCCGGTAGGTGAGCCGGTGAATCAGCCATGGGTAGCCGTGGAACGCAAAGACCACCGGCGTCCCGACCGGGAACAGCCGGTCAAACTCCTCGTCCGGCAGCCCGTGCGGATGCTCCGACTGCGGCTGCAGCGCCATCAGATCCACCACGTTCACCACGCGGATGCGTAGATCGGGAATCTTCTCCCTCAGCAAACAAACGGCTGCCAGCGCTTCCAGCGTGGGTACGTCGCCGCAGCAGGCCATCACCACTTCGGGATTGCCCTCGTCGTTGGAGGCCCATTTCCACTCGCCCAGCCCGGTCGTGCAGTGGGCAATGGCCTCGTCGATCGGCAGCCATTGTGGTGCGGGCTGCTTGCCCGCCACAATCAGGTTGATGTAGTTCTTGCTGCGCAGGCAATGATCGGCCACCGAAAGCAGCGTGTTCGCATCCGGCGGAAGATAAATCCGCACCACGTCGGCCTTCTTGTTCATCAGGTGATCGATAAAGCCGGGATCCTGATGCGAGAAGCCGTTGTGATCCTGCCGCCAAACCAGCGAACTCAACAAATAATTGAGGCTCGCGATCGGCTTCCGCCAGGGAATGCCGCGCGTTACCTTCAGCCATTTGGCGTGTTGGTTCACCATCGAGTCGATGATGTGGATGAAGGCCTCGTAGCAGTTGAAGAAGCCGTGCCGTCCGGTCAGCAGGTAACCCTCCAGCCAGCCCTCGCACATGTGCTCGCTCAGCACTTCCATTACCCGCCCGGTTTCGGAAAGATTCTCGTCCACCGGCAGCGTCTCGGCCATCCAGGCTTTGCCGGTGCCGGTAATCACGTCACCCAGCCGGTTGGAAGC
>Ga0224529_1000846_pt1 | contig 21287 bp, 11 predicted proteins | sample CBST50metaG_FD_179893 | JGI IMG/M metagenome (GOLD analysis project Ga0224529, IMG submission 179893) | Peat soil microbial communities from Stordalen Mire, Sweden - C.B.S.T50 | ecosystem: Environmental > Terrestrial > Soil > Wetlands > Peat | place: Sweden: Norrbotten County, Stordalen Mire... | reverse complement strand
GTTCGACAGACTGCTCGAAGCGAACCCCGGCGGCTTCTCCGGAGGCAATGCCCTTCACCGCGCGATCAGTGGCGTTGTGGAGTTCGGCATAGACGGTCAGGTCGGCGGAGTTGAGCGCGGCATCCTTGAAGTGCGTGACCGCCAGCGGCGATCGCACGGTCACCTCGCCGGTCGCGACCAGATCGACCGCGCCCCATAGGCCCATATCCTTGTCCGGCGGGCAGGGATTCCAGTCGACCCAGTTGATGCCCAGATCTTTTTCCGTGGGGGCGAAGGTCTCGACAGCAAGCACATTCGTTTTGCCGGGTTTCAGAAACGCGGTCACATCGAAATCATAGCTGCGATACGCACCGGCCACAGCTGTGGTATCGGCGATTTTGTGGCCGTTCAGCCAGACGTCGGCGCGGTAGTTGATGCCAGCGAAGTGCAGCCAGTGGCGCGCTTCTTTGAGCGACGCTGCCGGCGAGGTAAACTCTGTCCGATACCACCAGCCGCACCGATAGGGGCTGTCCTGGGGCATGGGAAGGTTGGAAAAATCTTGCCCGACCGGATAGCCCGTGCCCGGAAGCTGGCGCAGGTTGGTACCAAAATAAGGGTCGGGGACCACGCCCGCGGCTGCCTGCGCCGCCAGCACGGTACTGGGAACGGCAGTCTTCAGCCAACCGTCGGTGGCAAAACCTTCCGCGGCGATCGATCCGCCATCGGCCTGGAATTTGCAGGCCGACTGCACCCGCCATCCTTCGCGAAGAGGCGTTGCCGTTCCAGCTTCAAGAGCCAGCGGCAGGGCCAGAACAGTCAGGACAAGGACAACCAACGAAGGCGAAGCAATTCTTCTTTGCATGCGCACCTTGACTTCTCCTTCCGCAGCACCGGAATGATCCGACACCCCGTTGCGGAAGAAATGTATTCCATCCAATCGAGACGGGCGCTGGCTGTGCCTTCATGGACAGGCCAACCCCCAGGAACAGCCCCAACCGGCGGGCTATCATGCAAAACGCTAACCGGGACAACTCCGCCAGGCATTGAACAGCGGTTGCGGACCGTTCGAAAGCATTGCCATTCTCCTCGTGCAGACGGCACGAATGGCCGATTGAAGACCGGACATAGGCTCCGATATTCAATCGTTTGAATATCGGAAATATCACTCTTTCAACCTAGCGCTGTCAAGGGTTTTTTGTCGTAATTCCTGCTTTTTTCTGTTGGTTCGCCGGACGGCCGTGGACATGCGGCGAACCAGTTCCGGAGGCGCTTTGTGCAATTTGGGTTTTTGCCTGCTTCCCTGCTCCCGCGCCTGGACTGCCTCCAGCATCCATTTCGCGGCCAGCAGCCCCATCTCCTTGAGCGGCTGGCGAATGGTGGTGATGCCGGGCGTGGACACCGCGGCCGGCAGCACGTCGTCAAAGCCAACCACCGAGCAGTCTTCCGGAACCCGCAGCCCGGCCGCGGCCAGCCCCCTCACCACACCCAGGGCGGTCAGATCGTCGAAGGCCAACACAGCCGTGAAGGGACAACCCGAGACCAGCATTTGCCGCGCGCAATCCACTCCGCCCTCGAAGCCGGAAGCGGGGTCCACCAGGCCAGGCAATTGAAAAACCAGGCGTGGGTCAAATCGAATTCCGACTTCTTTGGCAACGCTTTCGATGCCGGACCAGCGCGGGGCACTGTCAAAAAGCTCTTCCGGTCCGCGAATCACCGCGATCCGGCGGTGCCCCAGTTCATACAGGTGGCGCAAGGCCAGCGCGCCGCCCGCTTCGTTGTCCACCAGCACGGAGCTGACTCCGCGCCCGGTCAGGTCTCGGCTCACAATCACGATCGGGACGTTATTCTTCTCGATGTCGCTGAGCAGATTGGCTTCTTCAAAGACCCAACTTGCGATGACGATTACGCCCTCGGCGCGCCGCTCGAGAATCATTTCGAGGTAACTGTCGAACAGCGCTCGCTGTGTCTGCGCATCCATCAGCAGCGGCAGATAGCTGGCCGGCTGCAGCGCCGCCTGAATGCCGCGCACAACCGGGATGCAGTATGGGTCGGACAGGTCGAAGGCCAGCACGCCAATGGTCTGGCTGCGCTGGCGCCGAAGGGAGCGGGCAAAGGCGTCCGGATGGTATCCGAGTTGCTGCGCCATGGCCCGAACGCGCTGCCGGGTAGTAGCCGCCACGTTCTGTGAAAGCGGCGCTTCGCTGAGCACGATGGAAACCGTGGAAACGGAGAACCCGCAGGCGCGGGCAACGTCGTGCAAGGTAACATGTCCGGACTTTCGCTGGGCCACTTCTCCCTCCGCAGCTTCCCTGAGCCTTTGTTGTCGGTGCGGCGACTCACGCTATTCTGCCACAGCCACCGCATGTGCCGCATTCAAGGTTCGCCCGGCTGAGCCGATACACGCCAAGGGACAAGCAAGCCGGCGCGATGCTTCCGGGAGGTCATAAAAGTTTTCGCTTGACAGCCGATAGGTCGGGACCTAGATTGTTGTGACGGATATTCAAACGATTGAAACTCAACAAAAACATTAGGGGGCTACCCATGATGAACCATACGGCCAGGATCACGACGGTGTACCGTTTCCTCTTTGTTTGCATTCTCTTTCTCTCTGCTGGAGCCGCCGCATTTGCGCAGGCCGGCAGAGGGGGCATCAGCGGCCTGATCACCGACCCATCCGGAGCGATCATCCCCGGAGCCAAGGTAACGGCGCTGAACCACGCAACCGGCATCAAGCTTTCAACCGTCTCCACCGCCGCGGGTCTCTACTCTTTTGTGTCGCTCACGCCGGGCGCCTATGAAGTGACCGCGAGCCTGACAGGGTTTGAAAGCGTTGCGCAGGACAATGTGAAGGTGAGCGTAGACCAGGTCAGCACGGTCAATATTGCGCTCCGCGTCGGCAGCGTGAGTGAGGTCGTCACGGTGACCGAATCCACATCACTGGTGGAAAGCAGCAACTCCACTGTCGGCCAGTTGATCTCCTCCGAAACCATCGAGCGCGTGCCGCTGCTGACGCGCAATGTTTTCGACCTCGTGCAATTGAGCGCGGGCGTGACCCCGGCCAATGGATCGCCCAACTCTTCCAGTTCGGTAGCCATCACCAATATCTCCAGCGGGCGTCCAGGTGTGGATGTCTCGTCCTACACCATCAACGGCGCCATTCAGGGCTCTGTGTATTACATGCTCGACGGCAGTCCGCTGGGGGTTGCAGAGCAGAACGCCGGCGCGGTGATTCCGGCGATGGAAATTCCCGAGGACGGTGTAGACGAGTACCGTGTGGAGACGCAGAACACGCCAGCCTCGTATCAGAGCGGCGGCGCGGGCGTCATCAGCCTGGTCAGCAAGTCGGGCGGCGACACGTTCCACGGCGACGGCTTCGTGGTTCTCCGGCCAAATATTCTTGCGGCCAATGAATACTTCAACAAGCAAAGCCAATTTCTCGCCGGCACGCCCAACCAGTCGCCCGACTTTCATCGCTACCAGGAAGGCGGGGCGATCAGCGGGCCCATCCTGCACAAGAAGCTGTTCTTCTTTGGCGATTACGAGGCCACGCAGCAGAAGCAGTTCGATGGATCGAACACCTTCACGGCTCCCACGGCAGCGGAGCAGCAGGGCGATTTTACGGCCGACACCGGCATCAAGATCTTTGACCCGATTGCCACCAACCCGGACGGAACGCGCAACCAGATCGTGGGCACCAACAGCGGCCCGGGATGCGCCACGCCCACGCCGAATTGCATTCCGAGCAGCTACATTAATCCGATCGCGCCGCAATTTCTGTCGCATTTCCCCGCGCCCACGACGACCAGCTATGACCCGGTGCATAACCCTCAACATACGAACAACCTCTATGTTCCAGGCCTGGATCCCACAACCGCGCAGAAGTTCGACATTCGCACGGATTATTACCTCAACGACAAGCAGCGCCTCTTCGGCCGCTTCTCCTTCGATCGTCTGTTCACCTCGGGCGTCAACGCCTTCAACAACGATTGGGACCTGGACTACGCGCAGAACATCACCAATGGGCGGAACATCCTGATCGGGGACGATCTCACGCTCAGCCCCACCACCGTATTGCAGTTGCGCTACTCCTTCACACGGCACTATGAGGACCAGGGCGGCGATCCCCGCCAGGATGGTTTCGACATCACCACTCTTGGCTTCCCATCCTCGCTGGCCGCGGAAGAGGTGTACAAGACACTTCCCTATGTGACTTTCAACGATTTGGGAGGCGGTATCGGCGGCACCGCGAACTACAACACCTTCATCTATGCCAGCGAAAACAACGACGTGAATGCGACCGTCACCAAGGCCTGGGGCAAGCACGAGATCAGCGTCGGCGCCGAGTTCATGAAGCGGTTCCTGAACGTAGGCCAGCCGCCCGCGCCCTCTGGCGCTTACCTTTTCGACAGATCGGCGACCGACGACAACTCAACCAATCCCGCCATGGACGACAACGGCAATCCTCTGCCCTATGGCAACGACTTCGCTTCGTTCCTTCTGGGCATGGGGACGGCGCCCGGCCATGAGTCGGATAACTATCCAAATTTCACCAAGGACTTATTCGTAGCGCAGGCCAGCCCCTACTACGCGGCCTTCGTTGAGGACACGTATCATGCCAGCCACGCCCTCACCATTACCGCAGGGCTTCGTTGGGACATCTTCGGCGGCAAGACGGAGCGGCATAACCGTCTGGAGTATTTCAATCCCTCCGCAACCGATACGGTAAACGGAGTGTCGTTCACCGGGGCCGAAATCTACGCCAACAGCGGCAGTCGCACGCCTTTCACCACAAATCTGAAGGACTTCGGTCCGCGTCTGGGCATTTCCTGGCAACCCTCGGCGCAGTTGGTTGTCCGCGCGGGAGGCGGCTTTTACCTGGGGCCGAGCGCAGAGATGGTGGGCAGTGCCAGCCTGGACAGCGACGGCTATTCCTCGTCAACCATGTGGAATGCCACTTGCTTGAACGCCGCCGGCAATACGACATTCAACGGCACCAGCGGATGCGTGAATGCCGCCGCTGGGAGCCCTGCGCCGAGTACAACCGGCATTTATTCGCTGAGCAATCCCTTTCCGGGAGGCGTGGTGCCTCTCATCGATTCGCCCAAGGGATTCGGAAACAACCTGGGCAATTCGCTCAGCACCATGCTGCACTCGCAGCGCACGCAGGAAACATACAACTTCAACTTCGGACTGGAGTACGAATTCCCACACCAGATTGTTCTCAGCGCCGGCTATGTAGGCAGCAGAGGCCTGTTCCTGCCGCTGGGTAGCGTGGACCTGAACCAGCTTGACCTCGGCACCATCCAGAAGTATGGAGCATCGTTGTGCGTGGACGCTTCCAATTCTAGCTGCGTGACGGTACCCAATCAGTGGGCCGCAATCCAGCCGGCCACCAATCCCAATGCCGGCGCAGCCACCGTCCCGCTCTGGGTTTCGCTGCAGCAGTACCCGCAATTCGGCAGCGGCAGCTATGGAGCGGGCAACGGCGTGAATGTGCATGGCTATCCCGGCGGCGATTCGGAATACAGTTCACTGCAGACCAAAGTACAGAAGCGCATGACCAAACACTTCACCACGCTTGCCTCCTTTACCTGGGCCAAACTGATGACCGACGACGGCAATCCTCCGCTGGGCTTCGTCGGCGCACACGGTGGAGCGCCTCAGGACTGGAGAAACCGGAACCTGGAACACTCCGTCAGCCCGCAGGATGTGAAATATCAATTCACGTGGCAGGCGTCCTATGACCTGCCGGTCGGCAAAGGAAGATCGTTGAGCTTGAGCGGACCGGTGAATGCCATCCTGGGCGGATGGACGGTCAACGGCGTTGCGTATTTCAGCAGCGGCATTCCGATCAATTCTCCGGTGATTGGAGCTTCGATCGCCTACTTCAACCAGCGGGCCGATCTGACCTGCGATCCGAGCAAGGGTGCACCGCACAGATCAGATCAGTGGTTCACGTCCGCCTGCTTTGCAGATCCGGCAACTTCATTCGTGGCGGGAAGCGCGCCGGCTTATCTTGACCATGTCCGGACCATGGGAGCCCAAGATGTGGATCTCTCTCTGTTCAAGAGCTTTGCCCTTGGGAAGGAGAGGAATCTCCGCTTTGAGATGTCCTCCTTCAACATCGAGAACAAGGCGCAGTTTGCCGCACCGAACGTTCCTTCGTTTTCCAGCGGATGGGCGGATAACAACTTCGGCCAGATCACGGCAACTTCCAACGCGCCGCGACAATTCCAGTTCGGGTCGAGGTTTACCTTCTAACCGTCGCTCTGATGCCAACACCATGACGGCGCACGCCAGCTTCCCGCTGCGTGCGCCGTTTCTGCGTTTGAAAGCGCTGTGAACACGGGAAATGCGCGCGCCAATCCCTGAATTAGCCGCCCTCCCGGAGCCTCCACGCAAGGAAATTGAGCCGGACTGCAAAATTTTCGATATATTTAAAGTGTCAGCATAGTCCCACACACGGCCGGGCCTGCCCGGGCAGGCCATTTATGAACGACATGGCGATTTCCTCCGACGGAATCGCACCGCCTCTGTGTCTTTCAAGCCGGGAATTGCATTCTGCACGGAAAAATTTCATCGAGAAGGTTGCCATGGATACTTCGGATTCTCGTCTCCATATCCCTCCCCCACAAGGGCTTTATCATTCGCGCTATGAGCACGATGCCTGCGGAATGGGGCTGGTCGCCAGCATTCGTGGAGAAAAAAGCCACGACATTATCCGCAAGGGTCTCGAGGTGCTCATCAACCTCACCCATCGCGGCGCGGCGGGTTGCGACCCGGAGACGGGCGACGGCGCGGGTATCCTCATTCAGATTCCCCATGTGTTTTTCGCGCGGGAATGCGGCGAGTTGGGCATGCAGTTGCCCGAATCGGGTGCCTATGGCGTGGCCATGGTGTTTCTGCCCGTGGACAAACACAGCCGGCTGCAGTGCGAGGGCGTCTGCGAGCGCATCGCCCAGGAAGAAGGACTGACGGTCATTGGCTGGCGCGACACGCCGGTGAACGGAATCGCCATCGGCCGGGAAGCGCGCGCTTCGCAACCTTATATTGAGCAGTTTTTCCTGGGACGGCCCGACGGGCTGGATGAGGACGCATTCGAGCGCCTGCTTTACCGCGTTCGCCGCCGCACCGAGAACGAGATGGCCGCCTCGGACATTGAAGGCAAGGACGACTTCTACATTCCCTCCCTGTCCTGTCGAACCATTGTGTACAAGGGCCTGATGCTGGCCCCGCAAATTGAGAAATTCTATTACGAGCTGGCCAATCCGCTGGTCACCAGCGCGTTGTGTCTCGTCCATCAGCGCTTCTCCACCAACACTTTTCCCAGTTGGAAGTTGGCGCACCCTTACCGCTACGTGGCGCACAATGGCGAAATCAACACCATCCGCGGCAACGTGAGCTGGATGAACGCGCGCCAGTCGGTGCTGGAAAGCCCGCTGCACGGCGACCAGCTCGGCAAGCTCTATCCGGTCATCGTGCCGGATGGCAGCGACTCGTCCTCCTTGGACAACGCGGTTGAATTTCTTTTCCAGGCCGGCCGCTCGCTGCCGCATGTCATGGCGATGCTGATTCCCGAAGCCTGGTCTGGCAACCCGGACATGGACGAGGAGAAACGCGCCTTCTACGAGTACCACGCCTCGCTAATGGAACCGTGGGACGGACCGGCGGCCATCGCCTTCACGGACGGCCGTGTAATCGGCGCAACTCTCGACCGCAACGGATTGCGCCCCGGGCGCTACATTGTTACCAAAGATGATTTGGTGGTGCTGGCCTCCGAGGCCGGCGTAATCGACGTTCCTGCCAAGGACGTGCGCAAGAAGGGCCGTCTGCAGCCGGGCCGCATGTTCCTTGTTGATACCGTGCAGAAGCGCATCATTTCAGACTCGGAAATCAAGAAGCAGTTGGCCGGCCGGCAGCCCTATGCAACCTGGCTAAAAGAGCAGCAGGTCACACTGGACCAGTTGCCGGAGCCGTCGCGGGTGATTGCTTCCAACCCTGAGACGTTGCTGCGCCGCCAGCGCGCCTATGGCTACAGCGAAGAGGACCTCAAAGTCCTGCTGGCGCCGATGGGCGCAACGGGCGCGGAGCCGATTGGCTCCATGGGCACCGATGTGCCGCTGGCCTGCCTTTCCGACCGCCCGCAGCCTCTGTTCAACTATTTCAAGCAGCTCTTTGCTCAGGTCACCAATCCGCCCATCGATCCCATCCGCGAAGAGATGGTGATGTCGCTGATCAGCTACATCGGCACCGAGCGCAACATTCTCGACGAAGCGCCGGACAACTGCCACACGCTCAAGCTGCCGCATCCGATCCTGACCAATCGCGACCTGGAAAAACTGCGCCGCGTCTCATCAGGAGATTTGCTGGCCACCACGCTGCCCGCCTTGTTCCGCGCCGCGGACGGAGAGGCGGGACTGGAGCACAGCCTGGACGATCTGGCCGGGCGTGCCGCGCTGGCGGTCAACTCCGGCTACACGCTGCTGATTATTTCCGACCGCGGCGTGGATGCAACCTATGCGCCCATTCCAAGCCTGCTGGCCATGGCCGCGGTGCACAACCGCCTGCTGCGCGAGAAGACCCGCACCCAGGTGGCATTGATCATCGAAAGCGGCGAGCCGCGCGAGGTGATGCATTTTGCCCTGCTGATCGGCTACGGCGCCAGCGCCATCAATCCGTACCTGGCCATCGAGACCTTGCACGATATGAAGCGGCGCGGCCTGTTGCCGCACAATGTCACCGCCAATCATGCGGAGAAGAACTTTATCAAGGCCATTAACAAGAGCCTGCTGAAGACTTTCTCGAAGATGGGCATCAGCACCTTGCAGAGCTATCGCGGCGCCCAGGTGTTTGAGGCGGTTGGCCTGAATCAATCGCTAGTTGACCGCTACTTCTCCGGCACGGCGTCGCGCATTGAGGGCGTTGGGCTGGAAGTGTTGGCGCGCGAAGCGCAGATGAAGCACGATTACGCATTCCAGCCGCTGACCGAGGCGGAGACGGAGTTGGTGGTCGGCGGCCAATATCAGTATCGCGAGGGCGGCGAATATCACCTGCTGAATCCGGGCACCATCAGCAAGCTGCAACAAGCGGTGCGGCAAAATAATCCGGCCACGTTCCAGGAATATACCGACCTGCTCGACGATCAGAACCGGCATCTGTGTACACTGCGCGGCCTGCTTCAGCTCAAGTACGCCGAGGAGCCTCTGCCTCTGGAAGAAGTCGAACCGGCCAAGGAGATCGTCAAGCGCTTCACGACCGGCGCCATGAGCTTCGGGTCGATCAGTAAAGAGGCGCACGAAACGTTGGCCATCGCCATGAACCGCTTGGGCGGCATGTCCAACACCGGCGAAGGCGGCGAAGAAGAAGAGCGCTTCAAGCCCGACGCCAACGGCGATTCGCGCCGCTCGGCCGTCAAGCAGGTGGCCAGCGGCCGCTTCGGCGTGACGACCAATTATCTGGTCAATGCCGATGAGTTGCAGATCAAGATGGCGCAGGGCGCCAAGCCCGGTGAGGGCGGACAGTTGCCCGGCCACAAGGTGGATGAATTGATCGCCCGGACGCGACACTCCATTCCTGGCGTGGGTCTCATCTCTCCGCCGCCGCATCACGACATTTACTCCATTGAAGACTTGGCGCAACTGATCTACGACCTGAAGAACGTCAACCCCGAGGCGCGCATCGCCGTCAAACTGGTTGCTGAAGCGGGCGTGGGTACGGTTGCCGCGGGCGTCTCCAAGGCCCATGCCGATGTGGTGCTCATCTCCGGCGACAACGGCGGGACGGGCGCTTCGCCGCTCAGTTCCATCAAGCACGCGGGGCTGCCGTGGGAGCTTGGACTGGCTGAAGCCCAGCAGGTCCTGCTGCTCAACGACCTGCGCGGGCGCATCAAGGTGCAGACTGACGGCAAGTTGCAAACCGGCCGCGATGTGGTGATCGCCGCGCTGCTGGGTGCCGAAGAGTTCGGTTTCGCCACCATGCCGCTGATCAGCATGGGCTGCATCATGATGCGCAAATGCCACTTGAACACGTGTTCCGTCGGCATCGCGACGCAAGACCCCGTGCTGCGCGCGCGCTTCAAGGGCCAGCCCGAGCATGTGGTCAACTTCTTCTTCTTCATCGCCGAGCAGGTTCGCCAACACATGGCCAAGCTCGGCTTCCACACCGTCGACGAGATGGTGGGCCGCGTGGACAAAGTCGACGCTGCGCTGGCCGACACGCACTGGAAGGCCAAGGGCATCGACCTCTCGTCGATTCTCTACGCGCCCACGGTTCCCTCGCGCGTGGCGCGCCGCAAAGTCCAGGCCCAGGACCACGGCCTGGAGCAAGCCCTTGATCACGTCCTGATCAACAACGCCAAGCCGGCCCTCGAATCGAAGACCCCGGTCACCGGCACCTTCGCCATCCGCAACGTGCACCGCACGGTGGGCGGAATGCTGGGCGGCGAAATCGCGCGGCGCTACGGATCGGTTGGATTGCCCGACGGCACCATCCACTTCAAATTCAACGGCTCGGCCGGGCAGAGTTTTGGCGCCTTCGTACCCAACGGCGTGACGCTCGAACTCGAGGGCGATTCCAACGATTATCTGGGTAAGGGCCTCTCCGGCGGACGCATCATCGCCTATCCGCCCAAGACTTCCAGCTTTCTGCCGGAGGAAAGCATTCTGGTGGGCAACGTCGTGCTTTACGGTGCAACCAGCGGCGAAGTCTTCCTGAACGGCATTGCCGGTGAGCGCTTCGCTGTCCGCAACTCCGGCGCCACGGCCGTTGTCGAAGGCGTGGGCGACCACGGCTGCGAGTACATGACCAACGGCACCGTGATCGTGCTCGGCTTGACCGGGCGCAACTTCGCCGCCGGCATGAGCGGCGGTCGCGCCTTTGTCTACGACGACCAGGGCGACTTCTCCACGCGGCGCTGCAACACGGCAAGCGTGGACCTGGAACCGCTGATCACAGAGGAAGATGTGGCCGAAGTGCAAGGCCTGCTCGAACGCCATCGCGACCTGACCGGGAGCCCCCGCGCCGCCTGGATTCTGGAGCATTGGGCCGACGCGCAGCCGCGCTTCGTCAAGGTCTTCCCGCACGAATTCAAGCGCGTTCTCGGCGTTGAGCGCGTTGAGACGGTCTATGTTTCCCCCACTAACTCGTCGCCTCTGTTGGCGGCTACCGCAGAGGTGCAGCATGGGTAAGGTTACTGGCTTTCTTGAGATTCAGCGTGAACAACCCGCCCGCCGCAAGGTGGAAGAGCGCCTGCAGGACTGGTTTGAGATCTACCAGCCGTTCCCTGAAGAAAAGCAGCGCGAGCAGGGCGCCCGCTGCATGGATTGCGGCGTCCCGTTCTGCCACACAGGCTGTCCGGTCAATAACCTGATTCCCGACTGGAATGACCTGGCCTACAACGGCCGCTGGGAGGCTGCTGTGCGGCGTTTGCACGCCACCAACAACTTCCCCGAGTTCACCGGCCGCATCTGCCCCGCGCCGTGCGAAGCCGCCTGCGTGCTGGGCATTGACCAGCCGGCTGTTTCCATCAAACTGATGGAGCGGAGCATCGTTGAACGCGCCTGGGACGAGGGCTGGATTCATCCCGAACCTCCGGAGCAGAACACCGGCAAGCGCGTGGCCGTGGTGGGCAGCGGACCGTCTGGATTGGCAGCCGCGCAGCAGTTGCGCCGCGCGGGTCACTCCGTCACCGTCTATGAAAAGAACGACCGCATCGGCGGCCTGATGCGCTACGGCATTCCCAACTTCAAGCTCGAAAAGCACGTTCTCGACCGCCGCATCCAGCAGATGCGCGCCGAGGGTGTCACCTTTGTGACCAACGCGCATGTGGGTGTGAACGTCCCGGTTGAAGCTCTCACCGAGCACTATGACGCCATCCTGCTGTGCGGTGGCTCCGAGCAGCCGCGCGACCTGAAGATCCCCGGACGGGAGCTCAAAGGCATTCACTTCGCCATGGAGTTCCTGCCCCAGCAGAACCACCGCTGCGAGGGCGACCCAGTTGACCCCGCCTTGGCCATTCATGCCGAGGGCAAACGCGTCATCATCATCGGCGGCGGCGATACCGGCGCCGATTGCCTCGGCACCAGCCTCCGTCAGCACGCGAAAAGCGTCCACCAGTTTGAAATCATGCCCAAGCCGCCCGCGCAGCGCGCCGCCTCCACGCCCTGGCCTCTGTGGCCGTTGCAGTTGCGCACCGAGACCTCGCACGAAGAGGGCGGCATCCGCGACTGGAGCATCAACAGCATCAACTTTACGGGCGACGAAAACGGCCGCGTCAAGCAGTTGCACGCCTTGCGCGTCGGACCTCCACCGAAGTTCGAGCCCATCGCCGGCTCTGAGTTCACGCTCGATGTCGACCTGGTTCTGCTGGCCATGGGCTTCCTTGGTCCTGTCCGCACGGGAATGATCGAGCAGTTCGGTGTAGCCCTCGACAAGCGCGGCAATGTGGACACAAACAGCGAATACCAGACCTCGGTCGAGAACATCTTTGCCGCCGGCGACATGCGCCGCGGACAATCGCTGGTGGTCTGGGCCATCTCCGAAGGCCGCAAGGCCGCCGCCGCCGTGGACAGCTATCTGGCCACGGTCGCGGAATCCCTGCCGCCGCAGCGTCATCGCGCACTGGTATAAGTGTTCACTCGGGGCCGGTTCGGGCTTTCCTCCCGATCCGCCCCGCGCACTCTAACTTTGACTTGCAAGAAAACACGTGCGGCGGCGCGAAGCCGCGAGCATGGTCGCGCGACGCAATCAAGATTGCAATAGACAACTCCTGTCTCTATCGAATACCATTCCCTTTTCGGCCGATCTGTTTGAGAGAATTGGTGCCCCGATGCGTGCGTCCCTGTTTATCACCTGCTACAACGACACCCTGTACCCTGAGACGGGTCGCGCCGTGGTCGCCTTGCTCGAAAGGCTGGGCGTCGAGCTCGATTTCCACCCCAGGCAGACCTGCTGCGGCCAGATGCATGCAAACACAGGCTTCCGCGGCGAAGCGTTCTCCCAGGCCAAGCGCTTCGTCCAGCTTTATCAGGATGCGGAGACCGTCGTCATTCCCTCGTCTTCCTGCGTTGCAATGATCCGCGATCAATACCGCGGGCTCTTTGAGGAACTGGGGAATGAGGCCCTGCGCAAACAATTCGCCGCCCTCCTACCCCGGGTCTTCGAGTTAAGCGAATTTCTCCTCGACAAAATCGGAGTCGAGGACGTGGGGGCCTACTTTCCGCACCGCGTCGTCTATCACGCCAGTTGCCACGGAGTGCGGGCGCTGCACCTGGGCGACCGGCCCTACCGACTGATGGCGAAGGTGCGCGGACTCGACCTTGCGACACTGCCGAATGTAGAGCGCTGCTGCGGCTTCGGCGGGACGTTTTCTGTGAAGAACGCCGAAGTGTCTTCCGCCATGCTGGCCACCAAGTTGCAGGACGTGGTCTCAACCGGCGCCGAGTACTGCACCGCTCTCGACAACAGTTGCCTGATGCACCTGGGTGGCGCGATGCACCGCCAATACGCTGGAATGAAGACCATCCACCTGGCCCAGATTCTGGCCAGCACCGAGGACTCCCCGGCGGAGGCCTTCGCATGAGCCACCCCGTCGAAACCCACGCTATCCTGGACCCCACGCTCGCGCCCCCCTTTCCTCAGGCCGCGCTCAACGTCCTGCGCAATCCCCAGTTGCGCAAGAACGTGTCCCACGCCATCGACGTCATTCAGGGCAAGCGAGCTCGGCTGGTGGCCGAAAAGACCGACTGGCAGGAACTTCGCTCGGCGGCATCGGCGATTCGCGCCCACGCTCTTGAACACCTCGGCTTCTATCTGGAGCAGTTTGAAGCCCGCTGCACAGCCGCGGGAGGCCACGTCCACTGGGCCGCCGACGCCGACGAAGCCCGGCAAATCATCCTCGACCTGCTGCGCAAGGAAAACGCCAGCGAAGTCATCAAGATCAAGACGATGACTTCGGCCGAGATTCAGTTGAATCCGTTTCTTGAGGCCCAGGGCATCCGCGCTTTCGAGACCGATCTGGCTGAGATCATCCTGCAATTGGGCGATGAAGAACCGTCCCATATTGTCGTCCCGGCCTTGCACATCAATCGCAGCCAGGTGCGCGAGATCTTCGCCCGCCGCATGGGCCTCAAGAATCTCTCCGACGACCCGCAGGTGTTGACCGCCGCCGCCCGCACCTATTTGCGCCAGAAATTCCTGACCATTCCCACGGCCATCAGCGGGGCCAATTTCCTCATCGCTGAAACCGGCTCGGTCGGCGTCGTGGAGTCGGAAGGCAACGGCCGCATGTGCCTCACCTTGCCCCGTACCATGATCACCCTGGCCGGCATCGAGAAGGTGCTGCCGTGCTTTGACAACCTTGAAGTAATGCTTCAGGTTCTGGCCCGTTCGGCCACCGGCGAGCGGATGAATCCCTACACCTCGCTCTGGACCGGGGTCACGCCCGGCGACGGTCCGCAGAACTTCCACGTTGTTCTGCTCGACAATGGCCGTTCCCCGATGTTGACCCGCCCCGTCGAGCGCCAGACGCTCAAGTGCATCCGCTGCGCCGCCTGTATGAACGCCTGCCCGGTCTACCGGCAAACGGGCGGCCACGCATACGGCTCGGTCTATCCAGGCCCCATTGGCGCCATCCTGACTCCGCAACTGATGCACATGCAGCACGCGCAGTCCCTGCCCTATGCCTCGTCACTCTGTGGCGCCTGCTACGAGGTCTGCCCAGTCAAGATCAACATTCCCGAAGTGCTGCTGGAACTGCGCTCGCAAGTGGTCAATCAGGAGCGCAAGCAGGTCCTTCGCTTTTTCGATCCCATGTATCTCGGCCTGCGCATCGCCAACCTGCTGTTTTCGAGAGCCTGGATCTTCCACGCGGCGCAGCGCCTGGGTCGCATCGGCGCTCGTCTCGTCACCCGCAAAGACGGATGGATTCACTCCCTGCCCAGCGTGGGCGGCAAGTGGACCCAGACCCGCGACCTGCGCGGCCTGCCCTCCCAGACGTTTCACGAGTGGTGGGCAGCTCGTGGCAAGGAGGCAAAATGAGCGCGCCCCTCGAAAGCCGTCAGCGCATCCTGGATCGCATTCAGGCCGCCACGCAGCCGTCCGCGGCATCCGCACCCAGCTACGCAGCTCTGCCGCGCAGCTACATTCGCAAGGGCGCCCTAACTGCGGAGGCCCGCTTGACCTTGCTTATTGAGCGCCTTCGTGAGTATGACGCCGAGGTGGTCGAATCCAGCCCGGAGGAGCTTCCGGCTGCCATCGCCGCCCAACTCACGGCCAGCGGCAAGCGCTCTTTTGTGGCGCCCGCCGGACTACCCGCCGATTGGATGGCCTCTGGCTTCGATTGGAAGATCGACCGCGGACTTACCAGCGCTGAAATCGAGCAGGCGGAGGGCGTTGTGACGGCTGCCTTCTGTGCCGTCGCCGACTCGGGGACCATTGTGCTCCATCACTCACTGACAGAAGGCCGCCGCGTGCTCACCCTGCTGCCCGACTGGCACCTGTGCATTCTGCGCGCGAGCCAAGTGGTCGAGACGCTGCCCGAGTACTTCGACCGCTGTCCGCAGCCGCCGACGCTGGTCACCTGGATCTCCGGCCCCAGCGCCACGGCCGACATCGAGATGACCCGCATCAAGGGCGTCCACGGTCCGCGCTTCCTCCATGTGATTCTGGTTCGCGACCAAGCTTCGCCCGCAATCAAGAACAACTGAGGCAGGGGCCAAGCCGCCTCCAAAAAGAATAGGTAGCCACCATGACGCGATCGGAATCCGCAACCTTCGACCTGGCAGCTCAAGCTCTTGAATCTTTCCAAATCGAGATTCCTTCGTGGGGATTCGCCAACACCGGCACCCGCTTCGGCAAATTTGTCCAGGCCGCTGCTGCCTCCACCATTGAAGAGAAGTTTGCCGACGCGGCAGAGGTCAACCACCTGACCGGCGTCACTCCCACGCTTGCCCTGCATGTGCTCTGGGATTTGCCCAACGGCATTGGCGACGTCGCCCAGGTGCGCTCGTTGGAGCGCAGTACCGGCATTCGCGCAGGCTCCATCAATCCGAACCTCTTCGAAAACCAGGAATACAAGTTCGGTTCGCTCTGCAATCCGTCGGCGACCGTCCGTGAGGTGGCCGTCCGGCACGTTCTGGACTCCATCGAAATCGCCAAACAGCTCGGCTCCCGCGATATTTCGCTTTGGCTACCCGACGGCTCCAACTATCCCGGCACGCAGAGCATCCGCAATCGCATCGGCTGGCTGGAAGAGGCGCTTCGCACCGCCCACGATCAACTGGCCCCTACGCAGCGGCTGCTGATCGAATACAAGCCATTCGAGCCGGCTTTCTACCACACCGACATTGCCGACTGGGGCATGTCGTCGCAGTTGGCGCGCGCCGCCGGTCCGCAGGCACGTGTGCTGGTCGACACCGGCCACCATCTGCAGGCCCAGAACATCGAGCAGATCGTCGCCTGGCTGCTCCACACGGAGCTCCTGGGCGGCTTCCACTTCAACGACCGGCGCTACGCCGACGACGATCTGACCCTGGGCTCCATCGATCCCTACCAGATTTTCCGTATCTTCCATGAAATCCAAACCGGCCTTGCCGACGGTCTCGGCCCTGACATTGCCTTCATGGTGGACCAGAGCCACAACCTCAAAGGCAAGATCGAAGCGATGGTACAGACCGTCGTGACCGCGCAGGAACTCTGGCTCAAGGCCGCTCTCGTTGACCGCGAGCAGTTGGCGTCCCTGCAGAACTCCTGCGATCTGGTGGCCGCCGAAGAGCTTTTCCGCGGCGCCTTCTGGACCGATGTCCGCCCGCTCGCCGCGGCATGGCGCAAAACGCGCAACTTTCCTGCCGACCCACTGGCTGCCCTGCACGAGAGTGGTTATGTTGAGCGCATCGGCCTAGAACGCGGGAGCCGGCACGCGGCCGTGAGCAGCTACGCTTGAAACGCGCTATTCTGGTTTCAAACCTTCCTTTCATCGGACGGAAGTTGTGGGAGAAGAACGGTTGCCCAAGGCTAAGATCAAAAGGCTGTACCTGATTCCCATCCTCTCCAAGGCGCTCGACGTGCTCGAACTGCTTGAGCAGAGCCACAATCCCGTCACTTTGGAAGATGTTTACCAGAAAACGCAGATATCCAAGACCAGCGTTTATCGCATCCTCAAGACGCTGGTGCACCGCGGTTATGTGGCCCAGGCGCAGAACGGTCAATACCGGCTGGTTTCGCGCCCCCGGCGCCTGCGTTTCGGCTTTGCTGTTCAGAGTGCGGAAATGCCCTTCTCCGAGGCTGTGGCTCACAGCGTCACTGCCGCTGCGGCTTCCGCCGGCGTCGAACTGCTCCTGCTCGACAACCGCTACGACGCCGACATCGCGGTCCAGAACGCTGAGGAATTCGTCGCCAAGCGAGTGGACCTGGTGCTCGAATTCCAGGTCGAAGAAGCGGTTGCGCCACGCATCGCCCACATCTTCAAAACAGCCGACATACCCCTCGTGGCTATTGACGTGCCCCATCCCAACGCCACCTACTTCGGCGTGGACAACTTCGAGGTCGGATACGAGGCCGGCTGTCTGCTGGCCCAGCACGCTTTGCGGAAATGGAAGGGAAAGGTCCATCAGGTCATCGGCGTTGGATTCAATGAAGCCGGCAGCTTTGTCCAAAGCCGCATTTCGGGCGCCTTTGATGGCATTCGTGATCGACTAAAGGAACTGAGCCCCAGTCACTTTCTCGAGATTGAGGGTCGCGGCATGAAGGAACCCAGCCGCATCGCGATGAAGGAACTTCTCCGTGCGCACCGCCCGGGCCAACATGTGCTGGTGGCCGCGGCCACCGACTCTAGCGCGCTCGGCGTTCTCGAAGCCGCTCGTGAAGGCGGCCGCGAAGCCGACTTTGCTATCGCCGGTCAGGACTGCATCCCCGAGGTACTGACAGAGATGCGATCTGGAAAAAGCGCCATCGTTGGATCTGTCTCCCACGAAGCCGAATCCTATGGACCGCGCCTCATCCAGCTCGGCATTGCACTTCTGCGAGGCTACACCGTGCCTCCCTACAACTATGTGCGCCATCGCGTTGTGACCCCGGAGACGCTGGAAGCAGAGCGCGTCCAAGGCTGACCTTCAGCCCAGCTCACGCTGATCCCATCTGCCCCGTTCCCTCAAAAGCAACCCCCGCACACGCCCCAGCATCTCTTCGATACAAGCAGCCCCCGATATCCACCCGCAACAGGCACCTGAGTGGCAGAGGCCTTCCCCGCTGTGTCAGCCTCGGTTCGGATGGTCCTCGGACACAGAGATTGCTTGTGCTCTTCCATACAGCCGTCTCCGGGACGGGTTTCACCCAATTGACCGGGCGGCGTGCCGAATCACATTTCGCGCTTTGCGCCTGCAGCTCCGTTGAACATTGGTTTTCCCCAGAGAGGATCCATATTTTATGAGCGTTGAAACAAACCAGCCCGGCTCTGGCAAAAAGAGCGTCTCATCGCCGGGCCGACCACTGGCGCCCGGTCGCTCGCTGCGACCCGCCGTGTCTCCCTTCCGTTTGCCTGCCTACACCGTCGAGCCGGAGCCTCCACAACTGCAAGCTGAAGTGTTTTACCTGCAAAAGCAGATCCAGTCGCAGACCCCCATGATCCTTGTACTCGAAGACGGCGAACTGGTGAAAGGCTGCATCGAGTGGTACGACCGCAACGTACTGAAAGTACGCGGCCGCACCAAGACCCTGGTCTACAAGTCGGCCATCAAGTATATGTATAAAGTCGGTGACATCGAATCATGAGACGGCTGACGCCGCAATAACGAAAATCGCGGCGCAACTCATCCGAACGAGGCCCCGCCTTTGGATCAGCCGCCCCCCTTCCCGCATTCCTTTCGGCGGGGCAACTGCACATGGAAAATTAGCTTCTATAGCCAAGGGAGTACTCCGGGCTCTGACGTCCGGGACTTCGCTACAACTTCGAGCGAGATCTCTGGACCGGTCGTCTGGACCTTGCTTCATGTCCCCCACCCACGAACCACAAACGGAAGGATTCCATGACCATCGAACCGACAACCCACAAATTGAGCAACACTGAAGTTGAAGAGACCCTTCTGTCCGTTGTGCAGGTCCTCATTGACGGGCAGCAAGGCTTTCAAGCGATTGGCGAACACTTGAAAGATGAGACGCTACGACGCTATTTCGCTGCTGAATCTCTGGAGCGCGCGCGCTTCCGCGGCGATATCGAAGAAGCACTGCATCAGGAGGGCCTACACGACATCAAGGAAAAGGGCACATTGAGAGGCACCGCTCAACGCGCTTGGAGCGACCTCAAGGCCCACCTCGGTGGAGGCGATCACACACTGCTCGAAACAGCCGAGGCCGGCGAAGATGCAGCCAAGAAGGCGTATCAGGAAGCGCTTGAAAATGTGTTGCCGCTACCAGTTAAAGAACTGCTGACCACGCAATATGCGCATATCCGGAAGTCTCACGACTATGTCAAGGCCGCACGCGATAACCACAAATAGCCGGCAGGGGGAGGCCGCGCGACGACGCAGATCTGCGGCATCCGGCGCCTGAGGCGGCCTCCCTCTTATTCCGTGTTCCTCGTTCCCTGCGTTTGCACGATCTCCGCCGCATGAGGGCGCGGTTCTACCAGCACCCCGTCATAGAGAGAAGCGGCCATCAGGTGCTCTCCGGAAGCGCGGATCAGCCCTATCCGGTAGCCGGTCTGCCACCACTTCCATGCCAGGGTCTTGGGATCGATACCGTACACCTGCTCGCTGATGCGTGAGCTGACAAGCACCTCATCCAGACCTGCGTCATAATACACATCGTCCACATCGCGGAACGGAAGCCGCTCAATCCACAGCCATGTCTTGCCCCGGTCGCGGGTAAAATAGACGCCTTCGCGTGCTCCCAGCCAAAGCGTCCCGTCCTTTGAGAAGGCAACGCAATGAATGCGCGTCAGCATGGCTGGAATCCGCATCGGCATCCAGGTCACACCTGCATCGGGGGAAAGGACAACCGAAGAGGATCGTGCCGCGGCGAGCAGAGAACCATGCGCCGCTACGGACATATAATCGTTCACGCCGATCACGGGTCCGCCCTGCCAGGTCGCCCCCTGGTCGCGGCTGGTGAGAAGGCCGAAACCGGTCGAGGCCAGCCAAGCGTCGCCTGACAAGTCAAGCGCATAGACGCGCCCATCGAACTCCCACACCGAGTCTTTCACGCGCTTTTCAACATTTACGCGTTTGCCGAAGTGGGTTTCTGTGGCCGCTTTTGTCTGCGCATTCACCACCATGTTTTTTGGCGTCCAACTGGGCGAAGCCTGAGCATCCGGGGCCGCATTGCCGCCGGGCTCCGCTCCCGCTGCGAGCGCAAAGATGCCGTGGTTGGTTCCTGCAACGACGGTCCCATCCGGTGCCTGCGCCAGAGCGAAAACATCGCGCCCGTCGAGGCCGGCGCCGATCTGATTCCAGCTTGTACCGCCATTCGCGGAGACAAATACGCTGCCGTAGACCTTGTCGTTCACTACTCCCGCAAACAGCCGCGCCGGGTTCTGCTTGTCTACCAGGAGAGCCTCAACCTTGCGCCCCGAGAATCCTGCGTTGACCGCCTGAAAACTGACCGCCCCATCCCGGCTCGAAAGAACGCCACTGCGATCGGTGGCCAGCAGCACATGGTTCGAGTCGCGCGGATCGACGAACACGTCGTTCACAATCACGTCGGGCCCCGTCATCCGCCGAAAGGTCTTGCCAGCATCCTCGGTCTTGTAGAGGCCTTCGGTGGTTCCAGCGTAGACCACGTCGTGATTCGCAGGGTCCTGCTTCAGCACCCGCGTTCTGCGCGCCGTCGAGGGGATGCCCTGGATCTTGTGGAACAACTCGGCTGCGTTCGCGCTTTTGTAAATGCCGCTGCATGCGCTCAGGAAGACAGTCCGCGGCCGGGCTGGATCCACAATGATGGAGAACACGTCGGAGTCGTCAATCAGGCCCTGCTTGATGCTCTGCCAGTTATTGCCGCCGTCGGTGGTCTTCCAGGGCAAATGCCACGTGCCGGCATAAACAATGTTCGGATCAACCGGATCGATCGCCAGCGATTCCACCTCATGAATCTCATGGCTTCCCGGCGGGCTGATCAAGGTCCACGTCGCGCCATCGTCGCTGCTCTTAAAGACACCCTCCAGCGTTCCCGCAAAAAGAATCTTCGGATTCGAAGGCGCTTGCGCAAAGGCGCGAATCGACTGGTCGCGCAAGCCCGCCACCGCAGCCCAACTCCGGCCCGCGTCATGGCTCACCCAAAGCCCGCCGCCGGGCCGGTCGATCTTCCACGCAGCGACAAAC
>Ga0224529_1000841_pt1 | contig 21413 bp, 13 predicted proteins | sample CBST50metaG_FD_179893 | JGI IMG/M metagenome (GOLD analysis project Ga0224529, IMG submission 179893) | Peat soil microbial communities from Stordalen Mire, Sweden - C.B.S.T50 | ecosystem: Environmental > Terrestrial > Soil > Wetlands > Peat | place: Sweden: Norrbotten County, Stordalen Mire... | reverse complement strand
GCAGTCGCCGACGACAGACCGATGGAAGATCCTGCTGGAGTACATCGTGGCCAGAATCGTTCCGCATAGGCCCCGAAAACTCATCCAAACACAGGCTCTGCTGGCTGGCAACTGCCGTTTTTAGGTTGATTTATCTTCGGCATAAAACGTAACTTATCCGCCGAGGAGGTTGAGGATGACACTGTACAACCCGGCGCATTCGGGCGAGATTCTGCGGGAATATCCCGGCAATATGCAGGTGGGCGTGGCGGCCAAGCGGCTGCGCATGGTCCGGTCCACGCTTTCGCGGCTGCTCAACAGACGCGCGTCGTTTACGGCGGCCATGGCGCTGCGGCTCATCGACGCTTTCGGGACCGAGCCGGGAATGTGGCTGGACTTGCAGCAGCAGTACGATCTGCCCGTAAGCTAAAGAAAAAAAGGAATCTGCTCCAAATAGAGGTGAGGGGGGAAAATCGCCAAGGAACCTGAAGCGTGTTGCGGTGGCCAACCTGCTATTCCCGCACGGTCTGGGATGTAGCATTTTCGGAACTGGCACTCCAGGCAAAACACAAAATCATGCGGACAAAGAATGTGCTGTAGCAAAAAATGGGCGGCAAGGGGTATTCCCCCTTGCCGCCGCCCGTCCCTGGGTTGTCTTGAAGTTACTGCAATGCTTCGTTGAAAGCTAACGTGATTCTACTGCAAAAGCTTGGTGACTTCCTGCTGCACGCTATTGGCCTGCGCCAAGGCGGCGATGCCGGTCTGGTTCAGAATCTCGTACTTCGACATGGCCGAGGTAGCGGACGCGTAGTCGGTAGCCTGGATGGCGTTCTGCGCCGAGGTCACGTTCTCCTCCTGCGTGGTCAGCACCGAGCTGAGCGAATTCAGCGTGTTGATCTGCGCGCCGATGTAGCCATCCATTGCCGCCACATCCGAAATGGCCGTGTTCAGAGCCGTCAGAGCGGCTTCCGCATTGGTCGGTGTCAGCAGCGATGTGCCGCTCAGCGACACACCCGCTGAATCCGTGTAGCTGGTCGTTGCCGTTCCCGTCGTTCCATTCGTATCGGCGGAGATTGCCCTGGTGTTCGTCGCGCCAGCAGCGGGCGAGGTCATTGCCGTTTCGCCCGTGGTGGAATCGGTCACGGTGCCCGAGATTCCGGTGCTGTAGTACGCCGACGGTACCGTGCTGCCGGCAGTGTAGGTGTAGTCTGCAGTCGCGCCGACGGTCGTGTCATCAATCGGCGTGACTACCGAGACGGAAGCCACCGAATCGGCCGACGTCGAAGCGAAGGTGATATTCGTGCCGTCGGTGGATGCTGTAGCCGTCACGCCCAGATTCAGAGCGTTGATATAGGTCGCCAGCTTGGCAGGCGTATTGTTGGCACTGCCTGCACTGAGGGTAACGTTCGTGGTGACGCCGTCGGCTCCTACAATAGCCAGCGCTCCGGTCAACGTATTGGTATTTGCAGTCGCCGACGTCAGGCTTAGTGTTCCGATCGTGCCCGCTGTCGTGCTCATCTCCGACAACGCTGTCGGCACATTGGACAGCGTCAGCGCCGTGCTTCCGCCTACGCTATCGCTGAGGGTGGTGCCGGAAACTGCGATCGACGAATCGGTCGAAGTCAGCACCAGAGCGCCGCTGCCGTTGATCGAAGCCGAGACCCCGTAGCTGCCGCTGTTGATCTTCGCTTCCAGATGGGCGAGCGTATCGGTCGAGTTCGCTGCTCCCAGGGTGATGTTGCTGCTGCCGATGGTGAGCGTGCCTTGCAGCGAGCCCGTGCTCGTATCCGTCAACTCGCCAACAACACCGGCGTTATTGCCGACGCCTATATTCGTTCCGGTAATCAGGATGCCGGTTTCCGTGCCACCACCCGACGCGGCAGAAACCGCCGCGGTGCCCGCCGACGTTGCCGTGGTAAAGGACGCGCTTAACCCCAAGCCAGAGGCGTCGATCGCTTGAATCAATCCCTCCGCAGTGTTGTCGAAGGTGGTGCCGGTGCCTACAGTGATGGTCGCCGTGGCAGTCGTTGTATTCGCGCTTGACCCGGTCAGATAGGTGACATTCATCGAAGTCGTGCCCGTCGTGCTCAGGCTGTCGTTCACGGAAGCATTTTTGGTGCTGGTGGAGAGGTTGATAAAGACATTGCTCTCGCCCGTGGTATAGGTCATTTTGCCGTTCGTGTCGCCCACACTGGATTCCGACAAGGTGGCGATGTTCAGATTGTCAATCGAAGAGCCGGCGGTTGAGGAATCGCCCGTGTAGATGGCCACCGTATTGCCAGTGAAAACCCGTTCCTGGTTATACGTGGTCGTCGAGCCAATGTTATTGATTTCGGATAGGATCGACGTGTATTCATCGTTGGCCGCGGCCTCCTGAGAGCTGTTCAGAGTGCCGTTCGAGGCCTCCGTGGCCAGCGTGATTGCCCGGTCCAGCAGACTGGTTACCTGCGAGAGAGCGCCGTCGGCCACATCCAGCAGCCCCACGCCTTCGGTCGCATTGGTCTCCGACTGGGTCAAAGCCGTCGAGTTGGCTTCCAGGCCGTTCACCAGGGAAAGACCGGCAGCGTCGTCCGCGCCGGAGTTGATCTTTGAACCAGAGGACAACTGCTGCAGCACCGTTTGCAAGCTGGTGCTGGTCTTGTTCAGGTTGTTCTCCGCGTAGATTGCTGACAGATTGTTCAATACACCGAGGGCCATGGAAGGTACTCCTTTTGGATGCCTCGAATCGCGCCTTGTCCGTCGGTGCTTCTTTCGTTCCGCCGGACCTTCCGCATCTAGCGGATAGGCTTTCTTGCATCCAACCCATTCATCGGACCAGCCGGAAATAACTTTAGTCATAAATGCAAATGCCGCTATTTCTCCAATCTGTCGCGGTATCAATCAATGTGTCCAGCTTTGATTCAGCTACTGTCCCGAAGCGATTCAGTGTGTGTTCCGATGTGCGCCACCTTGCTGTCTCGATCTGCGACAGAATCAGAGGCGCTTCAGCGCGGATTCTCAACGATGAGGCACCCCACTGTTCGCTGTTAACGCTGTCTGCTGTTAGCTGTTCACTGCTTTTTGGATTCCGCGGCAGCCGCGGGCGTTTCCGGCTCGTCGCCGCCGTCCTCGACCAGCACCGCCGAGCCGGGAGCGATCTCGAAGCACGCCGCGTCCTTGCCGGTAAGGTGGAAGGAGACGCGCAGCGGATCGCGTTGCCACTCGGCCAGGCCGCAGACCGGGACCGTATGGTTCTCCGCGTCAAAGGCGGCCAGCTTTTTGGCCAGAACCGGCTTATGAGCCGCCACCTGCGCCACCACGGCGTAAATGCCTTTGCCGCTGGCGTTCAGGCCGCAATACGCGCCGTAGTCGCGGAACCATCGCACCTGACTTACGCCGGGGTCGTAGTCGGGCAATTTCAGCGCCAGGATGTGGCCGTTCAAGCGGTCCACCAGCAGCCACGGGCCGCGCTGCCACGCCCAGCGTTCCCGCTTGTCTCCCGGCAGCGTGTCATTGAGCCGGATCGCGCGCCGCACCACAAAACTGCGCTCGGTCACGTCGTGGGCCTCGCCGGTGGTCCACTCCTTCACCAGGTCGTCCACCACCAGCGGGCGAATCTTGAGCGCGTTCTCGCCCTCCGCCGCGCCCGCCGGGTCACCCGCCTTCGAGTACGGCACGTGCTTGGCCACACCCAGAAACACCGTATGCACCTTGGGCTTGCGCGCCGCCGCCTGCGCCGCCGGAGTAGCGGCAAACAGCAGTGCCGCCATCACCACAAATAGAATCTGTTCGCCGACTCTCATGCCGCTCGCTCCTGAGATGTTGGCGCAAATCTGGCGGAAAAATGTACGGCCTCATGCCCGTACACAAGAACTCCAAAATCTATGAAGAACTACCCCAGAAGGCAGGCTTTGAACTTCCCTGCTCCTCTTGCAACACACAGCCGGACACCCCGACCTTGCGACGCTCTTTGTCGCAAGAATGAGAGACCCACAACATCATCCGGCGATTTTGCAGCCTAACCCCTAATCCCTAGCCCCTGCATCTTCCACCGCCCGCGCCACGCGGAAGGCCGTACCCTCATTGAAATGCGCGGCCAGCACCTGCATCCCCACTGGCAAGCCAGCCTTGGTCGCGCCGCAGGGCACGCTGACACCGCAAATGCCCGCCATGCTCGCCGGCACCGTGAAAATGTCGGCCAGATACATGGCCAGCGGATCGCCGCTCTTTTCGCCCAACTTGAAGGCCGGAACCGGCGAAGTCGGCGTCACAATTGCGTCCACCTCGGCAAAGGCACGCAGGAAATCCTCGGCCAGCAGACGCCGCACCTGCTGCGCTTTTTTGTAGTAGGCGTCGTAGTAGCCCGCCGATAGCGCATAAGTCCCCAGCAGAATGCGGCGCTTGACCTCGGGGCCAAAGCCCTCGTCGCGGGAGTTGCAGTAGAGAGCAGTCAGATTCTCCGACGCGACCGTGCGATGGCCGTAGCGCACGCCGTCAAAGCGGGCCAGGTTAGCGCTGGCCTCGGCCGTGGCCACCAGGTAGTAGACCGGGATGGCGTACTTGGTGTGCGGCAACGAAATCGGCTTCACGGTGCAGCCCGCCGCCTTCAGCGCGTCGATGCCCGCCTCAATGGCCGCCCGCACCTCGGGGTCGAGCCCCTCGGCAAAGTATTCCGCCGGCACGCCAATGCGCATCCCCTCGACTGGTTTGTCGCTTTCGGCGGCAAAGTCTGGCACCGGAACCGGAGAGCTGGTGGCGTCCTTCGGATCGTGGCCGGCAATTACGCCCAGCAGCGTGGCGGCGTCGCGCACATGAGCGGCGAACGGCCCCACGCGGTCCAGCGAGGAGGCAAAGGCGATCAGCCCGTAGCGCGAGACGCGGCCGTAGGTCGGCAGCACGCCCACCACGCCGCAAAGGCTGGCCGGCTGGCGAATCGAGCCGCCGGTGTCGGAGCCGAGCGTGACCGCGGCTAAGTTGGCCGCCACGGCCGCAGCCGAGCCACCCGACGAGCCGCCCGGAACTCGCTCCGTATCCACAGGGTTGCGCACTGGCCCGTAGGCGGAATTTTCGTTCGACGAGCCCATGGCGAACTCGTCGCAATTCAGCTTGCCCAGCAGCACCGCGCCGGCCGCCGCCAGCTTTTCCACCGCCGTGGCGTCGTAGGGAGGCCGATAGCCCTCCAGAATCTTCGAGCCTGCCGTCGCCGGAGCGCCCTTCATCACCAGCACGTCCTTGATGCCCACCGGAATGCCGGCCAGCGGCGGCAGCGGGTCACCCTTGGCGGCCTGCGCGTCCACGCGGGCGGCCTCCGCCAGCGCGCGCTCCTTTGTCAGGCTCAGGTAAACATTCAAGCGCGGATTCACCCGCGCGATGCGGTCATAGTAGCTGGCTGCCAGATCTGTCGCTTTGGTCGTGCCGTTGGCAATTCCGGCGCGCAATTCGGCCAGAGTCTTTGGCTTTTCCACAAAATTTTCGGCTGCTTTCACTTCGCTGGACAATGGAGTTTTCCTCTCTTTGAACCGCGTTCTCTGACCACTTTAAACTGCGCCAAAGTCTGGGTGCCCCACATCTGGCGCAGTTTTATCGCGCCAAATGCGGGATGACTCGGCTCTCTATGGCAAGGTGCAACCCATGCGCCCTCGCCCTAGTGCTCAATCACCTTGGGAACCTTGAAGAAGACCCCATCGGTCTCCGGCGCCTGCGCCATCACCGTGGCCCGGTCCAGCGAGGGCTCAAGCAGATCGTCGCGCAGCACCCCGGCTCCGGCCGCATTCTTCAGCTCGCTGATCTGGGCCAGCGGCTCGACGCCCGCCGTGTCCAGCTCATTCAACTCGGCCACGTAGTCCAGAATGGCGTTCAAGTCGTTGAGCATACGCGGAGTCTCCTCCGGCTTCAAATCCAGATGGGCCAATTCGGCCACCCGCTGCACTTCTTCCACGGTCACTTTGGCGGTCATTGCCTGCAATCCCCCACGCGGCCTTTTGGGCAATCGGTAACAAAGATTCCCTGGTGAAGGCCCGAAAATAAAGTATAGACGGTTTTCGCCTGTAGTTTGCCGCGGCTCTGGCGTCAATCCACAGTGAGCGTGAGGGTAATCACTTTCTGGATGCCGTTCGAGGTCACAGTGACGGGGATCGAGTAGCTTCCCGCCGGGGTTTCGCCGGAGCCGCTGGGGTTCGAGGATTGGCCAACGCCCGAGGAGCCGCAACTGGAAACGCCGCCCGCCAGCGCAATCAGCAGCGCAACCATCCAGAGCGCCCTGCGCCGCCGCCAGAGCGCCAGCGGCACGAGCGCCACCGCGCAGGTCAGCGGCAGCGCCGGCCACGCGAAGGGCCGCGTCAGGCGCGACGACTTGCTCACCCCGGTGGCAATCTTTACCGTTTCATATACGGGCGCGGTCGAGGATGGAGTGGGGCTGCTGGGGCTAAAAGTGCAAATGGAATACGATGGCAGCGTACCGGATGGCAGCGTGCCGCATTGCAGCGTGAACGAGGCCGACGCGCCGCCAAGTGGCTCAATCGTCAGCGCGTAGTTGGCAACCCCGCCGTTGGCGACCGTCTGGCTGGACGTGGTGGCGCATGGCGTAATGCTGCTTCCGAAGCAAAGGGCAAAGTCGAAGCCCGTCCCCGAAAGCGTCAGCACCGTGCCCGCCGTGAGCACGCTGTCGCTGACCGTGAGCGTTCCGCTCCGCGGTCCCGCGCTGGCGGGCTTGAACGTAATGCTCGCCGCGCAACTGGCTCCGGGCGCCAGCGTCGCGCCGCAGGTCGTGCTCGCCACGCTGAACTCCGCCGCCGGAGCGGGCGTAATCGTAAGTCCGCTCAGGCTGTTCACGCTGTCGGGATTGGTGATGGTCACGGTGGCGCTGCTGGACGCGCCTACCCCCGCCTGCGCGAAGGTCAGAGGATTGGGCTGGAAGGTGACCGAGCCCGGCACGCCGCCCGTGCCGCTGAGCGCCACCACGGCCGAAGAGGCCAGCGACGGCGAGGCGATGGTCAGCGTGCCCGTATAGGAAATGTAGAGGGAGGGCGAAAAAATCACGCTTGCCGTGCAGCTTGCCCCGGCGGCCAGCGACGTGCCGCAGGTGGTTTGCAACACACTGAAAGGCGCGGTTGCCGTCAGGGTAAGCGCCGTGGCCGTGGCGCTTTTATTGTTGGTGAGTGTCACCGTCTGCGCCGCGCTCGTATTCCCCGGCGCGACGATGGGAAAAATCAGTTGCGCGGGACTGACATTGATTCCGGTCGTCGTCTGTCCCGAGCCGGAGAGCGGCACGCCAACCGCTTTCACTCCGGCGGTTGAAGAGGAGATCGCCAGCACGGCCGTGGCGCTGCCCACCGCGGACGGGGTGAAGGTCACCTGCACCGTGCAACTCGCCCCACTGGCCAGCGTCGCTCCACAGGTCGTCGTCCCGGTGGAAAAGCTTGCCGCGGAAGCGCCCGTAATCTGGAAGCCTACATTGGCCAGCGCGGCGCCGCCCGTGTTGCTCACCGTTACCGTCTGCGCCGCGCTGGCGACTCCCACCACGGTCCCGGCAAAGGTCAGGCTGGTGGGGCTGACCGCCAGCACCGGAGCGACAATGCCGGTGCCGCTCAAATTCACCTTCTGCGTCTGTAACGCGTCAGCAACGGTCAATGTGCCAGTCTGGCTTCCCGCCGCAGTGGGAGCGAATTGCACGTTGATCACGCAGCTTGAATTCGCCGCCAGAACAGCGGTGCAGGTGTTCGTCTGCTGGAAGGCTCCGCTCACCGAAACGGCAATCGAGGTCAGGCTCACGCCGCCGCTATTGGTCAGCGTCACCGGCTGCGCCGCCGAAAGCTGCCCCGTATTCGTGTCGGGGAAGCTGAGTGAAGCGGGCAAAAGCGTATCCGTGGGCACGGCCAGCCCGGTTCCGCTCAGCGTCACCGTCTGCGTCCCCTCCGTATCGGTAAAGGTCAGCGTGCCCGTCGCCGCTCCCGCTGTAACCGGCGTGAAGGTCAGCGTCAAGTTGCAGGAGCTTTCCGCCGCCACCGAAGCGCCGCAACCGTTGGTGGCAATCGCAAAAGGGCCGGTGATGGCGCTGGCAAGGTCAATCGCCGGCGAGCCGCTGTTGTTGACCGTCATCTGCTCGGTTGTCGAGGTCGTTCCCACCTCCCAACTGCCGAAGCTGATGGTGGAAGGAGTCACGCCGAGCACGCCCGAAGGAGCGCCGGTCCCGCTGAGCGCCACCGTCAACTGTCCACCGTCCACATTGCCATAGATGGTCAGCGTGCCCGTCCGGCTGCCGGTCGCGGTGGGCGTAAAGCTCACTGAAACGGTGCAAGTGCCCTCCGGATTCACCACCTCATTCTGGCAGGTATCGGTCTCGCTGAAGTCTCCGCTGACATTGATTGAAGTCACCAGTAGCGAGGCGCTCCCGGTGTTCGTCACGGTCACCGTCTGCGGGCTGCTGGTGCTGTCGAAGGCCTGGCTGGCAAAGGTTAGCGACGCGGGCAGCGCGGTGGCCGTCGTCAGAATTTCTCCCGAGGTCCACAACGGAACTGCCCAGATGCCGCGGCCGTAGGTGGCCGCCACCAGATCATGCACGGTGGCGGAGGCGGGAGCGGCGCTCAGTTCGACCACAGGCGCTGCCGTCAATCCACTGCCATAGGCCGACCAGCACTGGACTGACGCACTGGAGCAGTTGGCGATCTGCCGCGTCGAATAGACTCCGGCATCCAGGCCCACATAAACCGTGTTGGCGTCCTGCGGGTCCACCACCACGCTGTTGGCCGGAGACGCGGGCAGGTTGGACATCACATCCGTCCACGTCTTTCCGCCGTCGGTCGAGCGATAGACCGTCCGCACGTCCTCGGTCAAGTTGGAAATGCCCGCGACGGTAACGTAAACCGTCTTCCCAGTGATGTCGTGGCTGTCAATGAAGATGCTGGAAATGTCCGCCCCGTAGTAATTCAGCGCGCTGGCGCCGCTGCTCTCATTGCTCACCGTGCCCGAGGTCAGGTCCGTCCACGCGGACCACGCGCTGGTGGCGGAGTTATAGGTCGAACTCAGCACGTGGCCGGCGAGCGTCGCGCCACCATTCAAGGATCCGTACATCCCCACATAAGCCACTTCCCCGCCCGAGGCGAGCGCCGCCGACGCGGGCAGTTTCAGCGCCGCCATTGAGCGGATCAGCGCGTTGCCGCTGCAATACGAATTGCCGATGCCGTCCAGCATGGAGCTGACGGCGTTCGCGGAACTCCAGCCCACGCCGCTGGCCGGCCCGCGCCACACCCGGCAGGTTCCAATCAGCAGCTTTGACGTGTCCAGCGGGTCCACCAGGAAAGGCGCAGGCTCGGTCATCGTCAGCCCGTCTTCGCCCACATCCGCATCCGTGACGGCGGCGCTCGCGCCAAAGTCGCCTGGCGTGCAGGCGGCCGCTTGTGAGCACCTGTGGATGGAGACGCCCGCCCCATTATTCACATACCAATTGTTGCTATTGGCGGGATCAATCGCCACGGGCCCGCCTTCTCCGCCCAGAATCTCCGGCCAATCCGCCGTCGTTCCAGCAGTGCTTTTGACCCCGGCCGTTCCGAGGCTCCCCAGGCCGGCCATCATCGTGTAGGGCGTCGCCCCCACCTGCGGAATGCTCTCCACCTCGGCCAGCGAACCCAGGCTGCCGTTCAGGTTCTGAAAGTGGGAGGCGTCCGTCGACGCGCAGACCGTTCCGCTCTCGCCGATAGCGTCGGTCGAGCGCCACAGTCCGCTGTCGTTGCCGATGAGAATCTCCTGCGGATAGCTGGTGGATTGCAATTCGCTGGCATTCCATTCCAGCGCGTGCTGGTATTCGCCCACTTGCGCGCTCATACAGGTGGTCGAATTGGTGGTATTGCGCCACGCGCAGCCCTGCGAGTGGGGGCACGTGCTCTGCCAAAGGTCGTTGGCCCCGGCCAGCAGCATGGTTTGCGCCCCGTAAGGGACTGCGGCCAGCGCCAGGTTGTAGTCGCCGTTCTCGATGGTGGCCTTGCCCAGCGAGGTGTTCGTTTCCAACGCCGCCGTTGACCATTGCAGGGTCTGCGCGGAACCCCAGAGCGCCGTGCTGGCGCATTTACCGCTGCTGGCCGAGCACTTGTCCTGCCAGATTCCCTGGTCCTGGTTGTCGAAGTCCACTGTCCAGGCGAAGGTGTCACCATTCTTGGGATTCACCGCCAGCGCGCCACGGAAAATGGGGCAGCCCGGCGAACCCGTGCTGTAGGCATTGGGCGGGCAGAGCGTGGTTGTCAGGCTGCCGCTCGGCTGATCGCTCATCCGCGTCCAGGTAACACCGTCCGAGGACTGGTAATAGCCGTGGTAGCGCACCGCCGCAATAAATAGTTGCCGCACCGGGTTCCAGACCACTGCGGTGGCCGCATTTCCATCCGGCAGCGCCTTGCTATAGTTCGACCCCTGCACCTCCGTCGTGCCGTCCATGATGGTGGCCAGCGTCCAGGTCAGTCCGCTGTCGGTCGAGTAGTAGAGGCCCTGGTAGCTTGCGCCGTCGTAAACCGCGTTCACCAGCGTGCCTTCGTAAGCCTGCGAAACGGCTGCCACCACCAGGTTCGCGTTCTCCGTGCTCCAGGCAAAACCGGCGACCCCCTCCCCAATAAAGTCGTAGAGCAGGTCCGATGTGGACGGAATCAGGCACCAGGAGATTCCGCTGTCGGTCGAGCGCAGAATTCCGGCCCCGTAGTAGGAATCGAGCGCGTCGTTCGGGTCGCCGGTCCCGGCCAGGATCACGCCCGTTCCGCCCGGTTGCACCGTCAATGCGCCAATGCTGATCGAAGCGTCCAGCGCCGTGCCGGTCGCGCCGGAAGTTTTGCAGAGCGGCGCAGTATCTCCCGCCAAAACATTGTCTGTCAAAGGCGTAAATGCCACGCTGGCGGAATTGGTCGTATTCGCGTTCCCCGACTTCCAGACCCCGCCGCCGGTGGTTCCCACATAAAGCGTGTTGCCGGTCGCATCCGATGGGTCCAGCGCCAGCGCGGAGATGCGCCCGGAAACCAGGCCATAATTTTGTGAGGTGACGGACGCCGGCCCCAGCGATTGCCAAGTGACCGTGTTGCTGGTCGTGCTCTCCGCTCTGGCGGCCTTCAATCGCTGGCCAATCCGGCTCCTGGCGCGCAGACCCGACTGCCAACCCCTCTTGGCCAGAAATCGCTCCGCCTGCGCCACCCTCGGAGGGCGGTTGGCGCGCCGCGTCGCCTCTTTGGCCGCATCCGCCTCGGAGGCCGGCAGAGACGCCGCCATCGACGCCAAGGCAAGCAGTATCATCCACTTGCCAGCCATGGAAACGCCGCGGGCACGCCTTCCCGCCCTGCCGCAAAAGGCAGATTCACCACGAAGCCGTGCAATAATCCAAGTGCCCACACGCAACCTGACTGAAGTTTCTGGATTGGGGGTCCGGCTTTCCCTCTCTCTGTCATCATCCGAGGAGGTTATGGTCAGAATCCATTGGAATCGAATGTGTGAAACACGCAGCTTCCGGGATTGAAATTCGTCTGGATTATATCCTAAATGCTGAGCCGCCGTACTTTCGCCGTTTACCCCCAGGGCAGACGCACCATGGAGGCCACGCTGGCATAGCAAAATTGTTGATCAGGAACTTCAGACGCTTGCCGGTCTCCAGATCGCAATAGGTGATCCGGCGCAGCGCATCCGGATACGCCGCAGCCAATCAGCAAAAATACGCCAATCGCGGTTCTCGTTGGCTTCGGCCAATGTAGAACGCGCCACAGAGGAGCCAAAGCCCATGTGTAGCTTGGACCAATCGCTCCCAGACAGGCTTTAATATCGCGCAGGCTCTCGCTATAGGTCAACGAAGCAAAGGCCATAACAAGATACTGCTTTCAACAGGAAAGCTTCTTGATGTACCTGTCGCCGTCGTAGTGAGCAACGCAGCGGCGAAACTCGCGATCAGGGAGAAATCCAATCAACTGGGAGAAGATGCTCCTGCCTTCGTTCATTCTTTCATCTTGGCGGATCGGCCAAGATAAAGGCACGAATTTCAAATCGCGGCAAGAAGAAAATTGCTATAACATATCTGTTTTATAGTGGTTGCGAGATCTGAGCTTAACTTTTACCGGACAGCCGAGATCGCTCATCTTTCCGACCGGGACCTCCTGCTCGACTCGCCTCTAGACAACGAAAGAACAAGTGCTTATGTTTTTAGCAGTCGGCTATAGCACCTTGCTATGCACCTTTACCAGTGCAAATATAGCCTATGAACCGTCGGTGACAAGAGCCGTTAGTGCGAGGCGGCTTCTTCTTCCGCTTCGGCCAGATCGGCGGCGGCGCTCAGGCTGGCGGCCTTCTCTTCACGCAGGGCTTTGAAGGCGCGGTAGACGAACGACCCCATGTACCAGCCATCGATGTATTGGTAAGGCGTTTCGCCAGTGGTGTAGTGGCCGCAGGGCAGCATACGAGGCTCGAAGTTGAGGCCGATGCGCTTGAAGGCCTCCAGCACTTGCAGCGAATACTCGAAGGGGAAGGTCAGGTCGTAGCGAGCATAGACGACCAGCACTCTTTTGAGCGCGCCTCCAGCTTCGGGGCTGACGATCTTATCGTAGTAGCTGCACGGGCTGATGGCGGCCCACAAGTCCCGGATGCGCTGCTGCGTGAGGCCAGCCTCGGCCAGCCCCTGCTTGATGTGGCGGGTGCTTTGGCCGGCCCAGACCACGTCGCCAAAGGATGTGGACGCATGATTGAAGGCATTTACGCGCAGGCGCGGATCGTGCGCGCTGGCCATGAAGGCATAGCAGGAACCAAGGCTGGTTCCCTGCACGCCAAAATGCTCATAGCCCTGCTCTTCCAGCCAGTCCACGCAGCAGCGAATGTCCACCACCGCCTGGCGGCAGGCTGAAAACGTGCGGCCGATATTGGCGCTGACGGCGTAGTCGGAGCGCTCCAGCTCGGCGGGGCGGCGAATGTCGTGATAGGGCTGGGAGAGGCGCAGCGCCGAAATGCCCATCTTGTTGAAGATGGTGCAGAGCGCGTTGTGGCTGAAGCCGTCGGCATTCCACTGCGGAATTACGATGATGGCCTGCTTGGGCCGGTTGGAATCCTTGGCGGCGGACGCCGGATACCAGCGGGCGTTCACCACGTTGTTTTCCGGGTAGGGCGTCCGCTCCGGCGAGGTAAAGCGCAAAAACTTCGCCTTGGGCAGCTTGCCCTCGGCGGCCTGCCGCTTCAGCGCCGCATCCTGGGCCAGCGTCTCCGGGCGCACATTGGTCGGATAAAGCCGCGGGTAATCCTCTTCCAGCCGGAAGTCGGTGGGCCGCTTGTAGCCGAAAAAGACATCGCTGTGGCGGATAAGCAACTGGTTAATGCGGACCATCGCGGCCTCGGCGAGAACCGGGTCGGCCGCTACTTCCGGGCCAGGCAACTCCGCCTCAAAGCCGTTATCGCGCAGAAACGGCTCCAGCCACTCAAAGCCCCACTCCAGCGGGCGCACCACGCGATTTTCATCGCGCGTGGTTAGGCGCGTCTCCCACTTGTACATCCAGCGTGCGTATTGCTGCTTTATCATTGGCTAGTTCTAGTTTAGCAGCGTAGAGACACGGCAGGATCAATGGCATTTGAAGCCGCGCCGTCAGGCCCGCGCCTTTGCTCCCCACTTCAGGCCGATATACTCCACCGCCAGCCAGCCGAAGCTGAGCAGCAGCAGCAGCCCGATAATCCCCTGCGAAATGACGCAATAGAGACACCAGACCTGCAAGACAAACTCCTCGATAAAGGTGAGATACAGGGCAAAGCCAACTCCAATTAGATTCGCCAGGAACAGCAGCGCCCGCTGCCCGGCCAGCGCCAGGGCGGCCAGCGCCAGGTAGCCAACAATGCCGAGATCCGCCACGGGTATGCCGAAGATTTCGGCGAAAGGGCTGTGGTTTACGATGCCGCAGTCCCACTTTTCATTGATCGAGCAGACCTGGACGCCGGTGCTGTAATGCACACGCAAGGCCAGCACGGAAACGACGACGCCCGCCAGGGCAAGCACGGAAATCAGAACAGGAATCAGATAACGCTTCATGATGATTCCGATGCTAGCAGAAAGCCCGCACACGCTACCATATACGGATGGACCAGCAGCGCAGCGGAGTTCCTCGCGTAGCCTTTTTCGGCGGCAGTTTTGACCCGCCGCACCTGGGCCATCTGGCTGTGGCGAGGGCTGCCCGCGCGGCGCTCCGGCTGGATTCGGTGCTGTTTGCGCCGGTGGGCGCGCAGCCGCTCAAGCCGCTCGGCTCGACCGCGGCCTATGCCGACCGGCTGGCGATGACCCGGCTGGCAATCGCCCCGGAGCCGGGCTTTGCCGTTTCCATGGCCGACAGGCCCCGGCCTTCGGGCGCGCCCAACTACACGCTGGAAACGCTGCTCCGGTTGCGCGCGGAGCTGCCCGGCGGGGGCACGCTCTTTTGCCTGATGGGCGCAGACTCCTTTGCCGGACTCAAGCGCTGGCACCGCGCCGCCGAGATTCCCTTTGCGGCGCCGCTGATTGTCGCCTCGCGGCCCGGCCAGCGGCTCGATGACTTGAAGGCTTCCTTGCCCGCAGGCTTGTCGATTGAGGCCGTGCCGGAACAGATTGCGACGGAAGTCGCGCTGCGCTGCTATTTGCTGCGCAACCAAGACGGCGAGAGAGCGCCATTCTACCTGCTGCCGGAGCTTGAAATCGAGATCAGCGCCTCCGAGATTCGGGAGCAGATTCGCGGCGTCTCCGATAGCTTTATGCCGGGCCGCGCGCTGCTTCCCTGCACTGTTTCGGATTACATTCGCGCCCACGGCCTCTATCGATAACTTGCCCAAGACGGGCCGAAAGGCTAGGATGAAGCTCGGAGAGCGATTGCCACCAATGACCGAAACCCAGCAGCAAACCCGCATTCTCGTGCAGGCCGCCGCGGCGGCTTGCGAGGAAAAGAAGGGCACGGAGACCCGCATTCTCGCGCTCGATCCGATTGATTCGGCCCTGTCCGACTTTTTCCTGATTACCTCGGCCAGCAACGACCGCCAGACGGTCGCCATCGCCGACGAGATAGAGCACCAGCTAAAGACGAAATTTGGCGTTACCCCCAATTCCATCGAGGGCCGCCGCCGAGGCGACTGGATTCTGCTCGACTATGTGGACTTTGTGGTCCACGTCTTCCTGGCCGAACGCCGCGATTTCTATAACATCGAGCGGCTGCGGAAGTCGGCACGCCCGCTGACTCCGGCCGAGTTCGACGCCGAGCTGAAGGCTGAACTGAAAGCCAAGACACTGGCCGCGCGCGAGAAGAAGGCAGCGGCCAAGAGCAAATCCGCGCCCAAGGTGAAGAAGACCGCGGCAAAGAAGGCTGCCAATAAGCCTGTTGCAAAAAAGAGCACCGTGAAGAAAGCAGCACCGGCCAAGGCGGCAATTAAGAAATCCGCCAGCAAGCCTGCCGTCAAGAAGGTCCCCGCCAAAAAGGCCGTTGCGAAAAAAGCACCAGCAAAAAAGTCAGCGCCAAAAACGGTGTCTGTGAAGAAGGCTGCACCGAAAAAGATACCCGCAAAGAAGAAGGCTAACAAGAAGGCTTAGCAGAAGAACGGCAACCGATAGTTATGCAATGCCGTCTTGTTTGGCTGATTCTAAATAATTAGAGCCTTTTTCCTGATGATGTAGAGGAATCCCACCCTAGCCGCAAAAACAAATACGCGGCGAGGGTGGGGCACCCGAACTCTATACCTAAAGAAAAAAATTCTAGTGCAACAAGAAAGGGCGCCCGGTTGGGGCGCCCTTTCTGTTACATACAGCTTTGAGGTGCGTTAGAAGGTGTACTTTGCCCAGAAACGCAGTGCGCGATTGCCGGCTGTGTCACTGCTATCACGGGCCTTTGGAACGTTCAGGAATGTGGAAGTGCCGACGTTCAGAAGATCCAGCTCCTGGTCTTTGTTGTTATAGCTCAACCACGGGTAATTCAGATTGTTGTGATTGGCAAAGTTCTCAACTTCGGCGCGGATGGTGAACTGTCCCCGGTCAAAGTGCAGGAAGCTGGACGGAATCGCCTTTTCCAGAGCGATGTCGTTATACATCGAACCAGGAGTCAGATAATTGTTGCGCCCAATTTCCTGGGAGACGTATTGCGAACCGTAAGGCACCAGCCAGTGGACGGAGTCCTGAGAGACCTCATTAATAGCGTTAGTCTGGTTGTTGGCGGCCAAATCGTAATATGTTCCAGCCGTGGCCCCCAGAAAAGCGCCATCAATTCCAACGGAGGTCAAAGGCGCCTTCTTGTTTTTAAGAATCGGGCGGTCATTGGCATAGCTTCCGTCTCCATTGGTATCCAAGCCGTATAGATTCAGGTTGGCATAAGCGCCGGACTGGAAGCGTGAAGTTCCGGAGATGGTCCAGTGCCGCGTCACAGCGCTCAGCAGCGTGTCATATCCCTTGCTATTCGAGCGTAGTCCTGCTGGACTCCAGACGTAGGTAAACGCCGCGTACTGACGGTGATCAAAGACCGAGTTTCCCCAATCCTGATGACGGCCGCCAGGCGCCAGGTTTGCGCTATAGCTGGTTGGCGCGGAATAAGGTGCAAAAACATCGGAGCCATCGTCCAGCGTCTTACTGTAGACGTAAGAGGCATTGATGGTAAATCCGTGGCTGAACTCTCGCTTCGCACCCACCTCCAGGCCGTTATACCGGGAATCGGCAAAGTTGCCGCGCGCAATGATCACGCCACGCTCAGGATGCAACCGATCTCCCGTATTGAAGTCATCGTAGTTGTACTGCTGGTTGGCAAGGAGCTTCACGCCCCGGCTGCCCACATAGGTAACGCTCAAAGCGATCTGACCGGGCAGCACCCGCTCTACGCCCAGGTTCCACTCCTCGGTGTACGGTGTGGTCAAATTTTTGACCACGCTTTCGACCGTTGACTGGTCCGTCACGGTTTGCGGAATCGTCGCAAGCAACCCTGTTGCGTTGCTCAAGCCGTTGCCATCAGTTTGCTGCAGCTCTCTGCTGGCAACATTGGGAGCATTCGCGGCGCTGTTCGTGGTAATGTTGGTGAACTCTGGATCGAAGAAGATTCCAAAGCCTCCGCGAATTACCGTCTTGCCGTCCGCGAACCATTTGTCCAAGTGAGGCGTATAGGCAAAGCCCACGCGAGGCGCAATGCTGTGCTTGTTGTTGGAAACCTTGTAAACCGTGCTGATTGGCCCGTAAAGCGTGGCGGCCGAACTTGGGTCGATCGCCGGATACTTCAGCGAGTTGTCCGGGTTGGTAAAGTAGTCCCAACGGATACCCAGGTTGAGCGTGAGATCGGAAGTGAATTTGAAATCGTCCTGCGCAAAAATGCCTGAACGCCAGCTATGCGGGTCAACGCGCGGGCTTCCGTAGGTACGGCTAGCCGTGCCAGAGGGTCCCAACTGGTTAAGCAGAAAGTTTCCGAGGCCAGTAACGCCACTTCCCTTATCGGTAAAGCTCAGTGTTCCATCAAAATCAAGCGGATTTTTGTCATTCTCAATGCGCCGGCCAATATCCGCGCCCGCACGCAGCGTGTGGCGACCGCGCGTCCATGAAATCGTGTCCTGAAACTGATACATATCCTGGCTACGGGCTTGCGGATAGTCCGAGTCATCATATCCCAGCGTCTGAATCTCGGGAATGTCGATTTGGGGGTAGTGATAAAGCGGATTCGCCACGGTAGAAGCTATCGGCGCAAAACCGCCAGTAAGGCGCGTCTCGGCGGCGCGAAACTCATTGACAAGATGCGACGAGAGGATGTGCGTCCAAGTTCCCTGGCCCAGTTCCGAAGGTCCGCCCTGCATGGTGTCAAACCCCGGCATTGCACCACCATTGGTAAAGAAGTCCGGCGTCAAACTGGTGCGGTCATGCAGATAGCGCGCCGTAAAGGTGTCTTTTGTCCACGGGGTGTAGTCGATGCGATAGGTCCATTGCGTATCCGGACTCTGTTCTGGCACAGCCGGCCGCTGATACGTGCTGATGTCCAGTGAGCAGCCAGGATTCGATGCAGGGCAAGCGTCACCGAGACTCGCCGAACCCGCCGATCCGTAATCCTTGAAATTGCTGAGATACGAACCATCGGAAAGATACGTGAGCAGCAATGCGGCATTAGTTGCCGTAACGTCGCTGCCGGAGGCAAACGTCTTCAGTAGAGCAATGCCGTTCGCATTGGGCAAGTTGATCTGCGCGGCTGTTTCGTTGCCGTGGTAGCGTGTCCATTGCGCTGCGCCGAAGGCAAACAGCTTGTTTTTGATGATCGGGCCGCCCACGGTAAAACCAGCCTGGTGCTGGTCGTAGCGCAATTTGTTGCCACGATCATGTGCTAATTGCCGATTTTGAGCATCCGTCGAGTTCAAGCCAGATCCCGAGTACAGATCCCAGGCCGAACCGTGGAAGGTGTTGGTGCCGCCCTTGGTAATCAGATTGACGACACCACCTGAGGCGCGGCCAAACTCCGCTGGCGGGTTGTGCGTATAGACAACGACGTCCGAATACATATCCGGTATATTGGGCTGAACGGCCTGGCCGGCGATCGTGGCGTCATTGATTTCTTCGCCGTCGATCATGAAGTTGTTGGCGCGGGGACGGGCGCCGCTGACCTGAAGCTCCTGACCGTTTTCGGCACCTGAGTTGCTCACAACCTGCACACCGGGAACTGTCGTCAGCACCTCAATCGGGTTCAGCGAGAAGATGGGCAGCTTGGTCATGGTCACCTCGGAAATCGTACCCGAAAGAGAGCCATTCTCCTGGTTCACAAGAGCTTCGGAAGCGGAAACAGAGACCGTCTGGCTAACGTGGCCGGGGGACAGCACGGGATCATAGGAAACGACCAGTGAAGGCGGAATCGTGACGTTCGTGGCCTCAAATTGCTCGAAGCCTGTAGCTGATATATGCAACGTGTATTGGCCGGGGTTCAGCGCGTCCAGGCGATAAGCGCCCTGCGAGCTGGTTGATGCCGCACGGACATCGCCGGTCTCCACATTCTTCGCCGTCACTTTGGCGCTAACGATAACAGCGCCGCTGCTGTCGCGAACCACACCCGTCAGGGTGCCTTTACTGGTTTGCGCCAGGGTTACACGCGGTGCAACGGTCAATGTCACCAGCCCTGCGCTGATCACCGCGCCGAGCATTAGTGATCGCAAAAATTTAGTTCCTGTGACCATTCTGACTTTCCTCCCGTTAAGTTGAAAAAGTTTGGACCAATCTTCCGTGGCCTGGATATAACCAGCAAAAGTGGTGGGCAGCTATGCACTTGAGTCGCTCGGTCAATACTTTCTTGGCCTCCGGCCCCCGTGAGAATACTTTCCCATTTTCAATCAGTGCGTATAAGCTTCCCATGTAGGCGATTGCGAATCTTTCGCAATCCTAGTTTTGCGCTTCGGCGTCTCGGTTGGGGAATCGAACCCGATCCGTAGAAGGCATGATACGATGAATCACTTGTTGAGTGGTCCTACCTGTTCGTTCATTACGATGCAGTTTGCTTGCCATTTTTGATTAAACAGGAAAAATATTTGGATACTATTGAAAAATAGACTACTTGCCTGTTCTGGACCAATCGTGTTCTAAAAATAGAATATGAAAATATGTATATTTTTTTCGACCGATTCCAAAACTGGGTTCTTCTATCCATTTTTGGGAGATTTGATTTTGGGAGATTTGACCGACCGCAGCGCAACTCCCTATTCCATATTTAGTAGGCCTTCAAACCCATCAAATAGGGTCCTTTGCGCCACCATGCGCCGTATGAATGCTACATTGGATGCGACGGTACTGCTTATTCCAATGAACCTTACACTGGCACATATCGGCGCGCGGCCTGGCTCGAAGGACGGATTTGACGCCCTTGCGACGGTTTACCTGGAACGCTGCGCGGCCTTTGCGCACTGCCAGGCCGAGGCCTTCCGCACCGAAGAGGCGCTGCTCAAGTGGCTGGACCGGCTGGAGGGGCGGACGCCGGTGGTGGCCGTGCTGCTGGATAGTCGCGGGCGGCAGATGACGTCGGAGGCTTTTGCCGCGTGGCTGGGCAAGCGGCGCGACGCGGGAACGCAGCAGATGGTCTTCGCCATTGGGCCGGCCAGCGGATGGTCCGAGGCCGCGCGGCAGCGGGCCAGCCTGTTGCTCTCGCTGGGATCGATGACGATGGCCCACGCGCTGGCGCGGCTGGTGATGGCCGAGCAGATTTACCGCGCATTTACCATCCTGACCGGGCATCCGTATCACGGGGGACACTGATCAGGGGTCAGAGATCAGACGGCGGCTTTACGTTTTCGACAGCCGCAACTTGTATGATTTCTTCTGAGAGTGGGCTGAGAGTGACCCCTGTTCTCTGTTATGACCGATACGCGGCGAGGACGGCTTCTGATCAGCACCGGCGACGGCAAGGGCAAGACCACCGCCGCCCTGGGTGCGGCCTTGCGCGCCGTGGGATGCGGTATGCGCGTGCTGATGCTGCAATTCATCAAAGGCTCCTGGCGCTCCGGCGAACTGGATGCGGTCGAGATTTTCGGCGACAGGTTTGTCATCAAACAGATGGGCCGGGGCTTTGTGAAGGTGCGCGGCGCGGAGATCGAGCCGGAAGATTACCGGCTGGTGGAAGCGGCGTGGGCCGAGGCGCGTACGGCGATCTACTCCGGTGAGTGGGAGCTGGTCATTCTGGACGAGATCAACTGCGCTATCCATTACGGGATGCTGGACGCGGCGGTGGTGGCCGAAGCGCTGCGCTGGCGTCCAGAGCAGGTACACGTGATTCTGACCGGGCGCGACGCCGATCCGCGGCTGATCGAGCTGGCCGATACGGTGACCGAAATGCGCGCGGTCAAGCACGCCTACGACCAGGGAATCCTGGCGCAGCGCGGAATAGAATACTGAAATACAGTGAACAGTGACCACTGTCCACTGCATTTGTGAGGTTCCATGTCCTGGTTTACGCGTGAGTCAAGCGAATACGGCCCCAGAAGCGACGCGGACGCGGCCAACTCCCAGGTGCGCACCGAGGGTTTGTGGATCAAGTGCGTGAGTTGCCGCGCGGTGATCTGGAAGGCGGATTTGCTGGCCAACCTGAACGTCTGCCCCAAGTGCCAGCACCACTTCCGCATCAGCGCGCGCGAGCGGCTCGATCTGCTGCTGGAGCCTGGCTATCAGCTCGTGGACGGCGGCCTGCGCTCGACCGATCCGCTGAACTTCACCGACATCAAGCCCTACAAGCAGCGGCTGCTGAAGGCGCGGCAGACGACGGGCCTCGACGACGCCATTTTGAACGCGGTGGGCCACCTGGGACCGCATGAAGTGGTGGTCAGCGCGATGGAGTACGGCTTCATCGGCGGCTCAATGGGCGCGGTGGTGGGCGAGACGATTGCCCGCGCCGTGGACCGCGCGCGCGTGGGTCGCAAGCCACTGATTGTGGTGACGGCGTCGGGCGGCGCGCGCATGATGGAGGGCGTGGTGAGCCTGATGCAGATGGCCAAGATTGCCACCACACTGGCGCAGTTGGACGAGG
>Ga0224529_1000837_pt1 | contig 21463 bp, 17 predicted proteins | sample CBST50metaG_FD_179893 | JGI IMG/M metagenome (GOLD analysis project Ga0224529, IMG submission 179893) | Peat soil microbial communities from Stordalen Mire, Sweden - C.B.S.T50 | ecosystem: Environmental > Terrestrial > Soil > Wetlands > Peat | place: Sweden: Norrbotten County, Stordalen Mire... | reverse complement strand
CCCTACAACCCAGGGGGTATAGCTTCTGCACTTGATTCTCTGAAATAATGCAGAGACATTCGCACGGAAGACACTTTTGCAAGGAACTCTGGTTTACTCCTTATTTCCAAAGCTGAGCGGGAAACCAATCTGGAACCAGAGAGTGCCGCCGCGCGACCTGTTTTCCACCAGCGTATCGCGGGTGTATTTCACGGTAAAGCCGCTCTGCTTGCCCAAAGAGACGCGCGCCGCCGGACCGATGGACAGATCCCGGCCACGATTGCCGCCCGACACCGCAATTCCCTTCTTCTGGTCGTCGGTAACCTGCTGATAAAGATACCCGTTAACGCCGAGGGAGGCTTTCCTTGCGATCGCTCTCATGGCGGCGTATTCCCATATCAATTCGTTCCCGCTGCGATAATTTGCAGCGCCATGAAAGTTCACCAAGTAGGTCACTTTGGAGCTTGCCTCCCAATGGGCCTTGTTCGACAGGTATGTGAAGGCTCCCACGGGGCCGATGGCGGAATTGTGCTGCCCGATATTGAGCGCGTCGCTCTTCGCATAGGACGCGCCGGGAAGAATGAAATCGCACCGATAAAACCAGTGCCAATTTCCCGTGCTGTAACCCACGACAAAAGGAGTGAGATCGACGTTGCTGATGCCGATCTTGTCGTGCTTCCCCGGCTTGATGTGCAACTGCTCATAAACAACGGGAATTGCGAGGACGCTTTCCAGCCTTCCTCCCAGCACGGGAACGCCCCAGTTGTGCGTCACCCTTAACGCATTGGCGAAGACCCTCACCTTGAACTCCGTAGGCACGCTCTGGCCCGCGGAGTTGTCCTTTTCGTTGGCGGAGTAAAACGAGTTGAAAACAAATAGCTTCGTTTCTTTGGGAGGGGGCAGCATACCCGCCAGGACGGTATCCACGCCCAGGGGATAGACGGAAGCGCCGTTTTCGGTTGCGTATGCTTCGCCGCTCAGCAGCAAGCCTGTGATGAAAAAACCCGCCAGGCAAAGCAAAATGGCCTTGCCGCTACTCTTCATGCTTGCTTGCCCGAGAATTCCAGCCATGATCGTTTTTCCTTATTGTCTTTTCTGCTATTGATTTTGCACATCTGATTTCCGTGATACCTTTTGTGCTCATTGAGATACTATCTTCATGCCCCGCGCATTTGTCGAAAAAGAACCAAGAACCTCACAGCGTTGCAAGCCAAGGTTTTCCTTCCCTTGCGCTTTTGCGTACGTCCGGCCATACTGGGCGCGCCTTTCGCACAGCATACACCGGGTGCAGTCGTGTATCTTGGCCCTAAAGCACATTTTTTCTGGAGCGCTGCACGAATGCCTGTCTTCGCCGCCATCGATGTTGGTTCCAATTCCTGCCGTTTAAAGATTGCCAAAGTTGTTGCGCACCAGTTAAGGACCGTGCATGAAGACCGCGAGGTGACGCGACTGGGCGCCGGCGTCTTCGAGTCCGGAATGATTTCACCGGAAGCCATGGCGGCCACGCTGCTGGCGCTCAAGCGGTTTCAGCGGACGGTGCAGTTGCACGGCGCGGAGCAGGTTCGCGTGGTAGCCACCTCGGCCATGCGCGACGCCCGCAACGCACCGGCCTTCCAGGCCTGGGTAAAGGCCGAAACGGGCTGGAATCTGGAGATCATCTCTGGCCTCGAAGAAGGCCGTCTGATTCATCTGGGTGTGATGGGCGTGGGCGCCGCCGCTCCCGAATCCGGGACCGAGCCGGGGTCGTGGGGCCGCGTGCTGCTGGTGGACCTGGGAGGCGGAAGCTGCGAAATTACGCTCTCCGAGCACAAGCACATCAAGGATACCGTCAGCCTGCCGCTGGGCGCGGTGCGGCTAACCGAGGAGTTTCTGACCTCCGACCCGGCGCCGACCGGGGAATTGGAGCAAATGAGGCATTTCATTGCCCGCGAACTGCGCCAGGTCCGCCAACGGTTTCAACCGGAGAACCTTTCACTGGTCATCGCCACCTCGGGCACGGCCGCCGCGTTAAACGATGCGCTGGCCGCAGCGGTAATCGGAGAAAGCGGCAAGCTGCCGGAAAAATCGCGGAAAAAGTCCGCCAAGAAGTCCGTTGGCAAAGCCCTCACGCCCCTTGCCGTAAACCACACCCTCGCCACCGCACAGGCTGCGGCGATTGCACCCACGCATGAGGTGCGCAAGCTGGCAGCGCGGCTGGCCAAGCTTCCCCTCTCCGCGCGCTTGGCAGAGCCGGGCGTCGGAACGCGGCGGGCGGAGATTATCGTGGCCGGCGCCCAGGTCTTCGCCGAATTGCTGGAGAGCTTCGGGCTGCCCGGCTTCCGCTACTCCCCGCGCGGGCTGCGGGACGGCATTCTGACCCAGATGCTGGCCGAGCAGGACGCCCGCGCCGCCGCTCACCGGGAGTTCGAGCATGACCGCTGGCAGAGCGTGCTGGCCACGGCGCGGCGCTATGGCGTGGAGCCGCGCCACGCCGAACCGGTGCGCGCCCACGCCATGCAGCTTTTTCACGATCTGAAGCCGCTGCACCAGTTGCCGCCCGAATACGAAAGCTGGCTGGCCGCGGCCGCCATCCTCGCCGACACCGGCAAGTTCATCAACCACCAGGGCCACCACCGGCACACGCAGTACATCATATCGAGTTCGGAAATCTACGGCTGCACCCCGCTGCAGCGGACGCTAATTTCGGCCATCGCCCGCTATCTGGGCAAGAGCCGCCCGCAGCCGGGCGACCGCGCTCTGCGCAACATTCCCGCCAGCGAGCACCCTTATGTGCAGCGCGCGGTGGTGCTGCTGCGGCTGGCCGTGGCTCTCAACCAGGATCGCGCCAGCGACGTGTTGCGTATGCGGATCAGACTCTATCCGCAGCGGGTGCAATTGGAGCTGGAGCCGGGACGCACCGGAGCAGAGTTGGAACTCTGGTCGCTGCGCAAGGAGGCGGACTACTTCCGCGAGGTCTTCGCCTGCGAACTCTTTTGCACGCTGGCATAGATGGCGCGGGCCGAGCGTGGATCGATGAGCCACTGCAACAGCGGCGGATGGCGGTCCAGATCGATACGGGCCACCGAGCCTTTTCTCATTCGGATGGCGGCGTCGCCGCTGCTGGTAATCAGCCGCCCCAGAAAGCGGAAGACATTGGGATTGTGCCCCACGGCCAGCACGCCATCAAGATCGCTGTATTGGTCCAGCATCTGCTGAAAATCGGCAAAATCCGCATTGGGAGCGAGCGCCTGGCTGATTTCCACCTTGGCCTCGTAGCCCAGCTCGGTGCCCACAAACTGCGCGGTTTGCAGCGCGCGTTTCAAAGGGCTGGAGACGATCACATCCACTTGCACCTTGAGCGCCGCCAGGGTCCGCGCCATCAGCACACACTGCTCCTTGCCTTCTTGAATCAGGGCTCTCTTCTCGTCGAGAAGCGGATTCTCTCGGTGAACTCCGGCACTGGCGTGGCGCATCAAATACAGATTCATAGGGGACCGATCCGGCAGGGCCGCGCGGGGGCTTGCCGTTCCTTGAGGTTTGATATTATCACGGTCGCGGGAGGTCAAGGGTGAATTCAAGCGCAGCCATCCACCGGGGGCATCATTCGGAAGCAGAAGCTTTTCTGGCTCGTGCCCTAGCTGGCGACGTGGAGGCGCAGGGCGCGGGAATGGCGTCCAAATCGGCCTTGCTCTCGGCCAATTGCATCAGGAACTGCTGCGCATCGAAGGGCGGCGCTGTCTTGTAGGCCTTGCTGGCGCGAAGGTATTTGCCGTCGGGCTGCTGCAGACGGGCCTTGGTGGTGTCGGCCAGATAAGCCGCCAGAATCTCGTTGTGAATGCGCGCCCGTATCGCCGGGTCGCGGACCGGGAAGACCACCTCGCAGCGCTCGAAGAGGTTGCGGGGCATCCAGTCGGCCGAGCCAAGATAGATTTCGTCCTGGCCGCCGTTGGCGAACTCGAAGATCCGCGAGTGCTCCAGGAAGCGGCCGACGATGGAGCGCACGCGGATTCGCTCCGACAGCCCCTTAACGCCGGGCTTGAGAATCGAGAGGCCGCGCACGATCAGGTCGATCTCAACGCCGGCCTGCGAAGCCTGGTAGAGCGCCTCAATGACCGAAGGCTCAAGCAGCGAGTTCATTTTGGCGACGATGCGGGCGGGACGTCCGGCCTGAGCGTGCTCCTGCTCGCGACGGATCAGGCGCAGAAAGCTCTCCGCCATGGTCAGCGGCGCCACCAGCAGCGGGCTGTAGTCGTCGATTTCAGCGTGCGCGGTCAGGTAGTTGAAGACCATGTGTACCCGCTCGGTAATCTCCGGATCGCTGGTCAGCAGGCTCAGATCGGTGTAGAAGTTGGCCGTGACGGGGTTGTAGTTGCCGGTGCCCAGGTGGCAGTAGCGGCGGGTGACGCCATCCTCGTCGCGGCGCACCAGCATGGCCAGCTTGCAATGCGTCTTCAAACCGACCACGCCGTGAAAGACCTGCACGCCGGCGTCCTCCATCGAGCGCGCCCAGCGGATATTGGAGGCCTCATCGAAGCGGGCCATCAGCTCGACCACCAGCGTGGTTTCCTTGGTGGCCGCGGCCTCGATCAGCGCCTTGAAGATCGGCGAATCGTGGCTGGTGCGATAGAGCGTCTGCTTCATGCTGACGACGGCCGGATCTTGCGCGCCCTGCTGAATGAAACTGACCACCTCGTCGTAGGAGTCGTAGGGATGATGCAGCAGAATATCGTGCTGGCGCAGCTCCTCGAAGATGCCGGCGCAGCGGCGGCTCAGCTTGAAAATTCTGGGCGCGAAGGGCGGGTATTTGAGATCGGGCCGGTCCACTTCGTCATACAACGACATCAAGCGCGATAGGTTCACCGGGCCATCGTCGCGGAAGACCTGATCCTCCTCCAACTCGAAGTTGACGCGCAGCCGCTCGACGATCTCCGGGTCGGCGCCGGTTTCGATCTCCAGACGCACGGCGTCGCCCTTGCGGCGGTTGTGCAGCTCCACGCGGATGGTCTCCAGCAGCGAGCGCGTTTCTTCTTCCTCGAAGTATAGGTTGGAGTTGCGCGTCACGCGAAAGGCCGCGCGGGCCAGCACTTCGTAGCCGCGATACATCCGGGCCAGATTCTGCGCAATCAGATCCTGCAGCAGCAGGTAGTCGAACTTGCCCTCGGCGCTTGGCAGGCTGACAAAGCGCGGCAGCGCCCGCGGCACCGTGACCACCCCCAGCACCTGCGGGCCAGAGCTGCGCCGCTTCAGCCGCAGCAGCAGCGCCAGGCAAAGAGCCTTGTTGAGCACGCGCGGAAAGGGATGGGCCGGGTCGATGGAGATGGGGGTCAGCAGCGGATCGACCTCGCGCACAAAATAATCCTGAGCAAAGGCGCGGGCCTCGGCGTCCAGCTCCTTCCACTCCAGCAGGCGAATGCCCTGACGGCGCAACTCCGGCAATAGATGTTCATTCCAGCAGCGGTACTGCGCGGGCACAAAGCTGTGAATCTCCGCAGTCAGCTCGGCCAGCGACTCGGCGGGGCGCTGGCCATCGAAACCCCGCGCGCGGGAGCCGTCCTCGATGCGCTGCATCAGCCCGGCCTGGCGCACCTCAACGTACTCGTCCAGGTTCGAGCCGGTAATAGCCAGGAACTTGACCCGCTCCAGCAGCGGGTTGGCCGCGTCCTCGGCCTCTTCGAGCACACGCCGGTTGAACTGCATCCAGGAATAATCCCGGCCATTGAATAGCTTCTGCTTCGACGCCGTTTTCGCCAGCGCTGCCTTGCCCGTCATTGCATCCGTTCCGTCCACTGTGTTGGCAGTCTACAGCGTTTCAGCGGAAAACTGAAGTTAAACTCTTCAGAAAATCGAAAACGCGCATCAAACCAGGAACGCGAAGAAGCGGGAATCAGCAACGCAGACAATCGTCCTCCGCTGCTCCGCCGGCGCTACTCGCTCTTGATCGCAGTGGCCCGATTACCCACATAGGTTACGCTCCAATGCCTGCCATTCTGGTCATAGGTCACGGTGCGGTCGCCTTCCCTTTCGCCGTCAACGCGCAGATTTTGCCCGATGGCCATGCGCGTTTCCACCTCGCTCATTCCCGGTTTTACCTGATGCGCATCAATGGCTGCCCAGACGTCCTTGGGCCAGTGGTCGTAGATGGTGTGCGGATCGTCGTAGTAGAACAACAAATCCGGATAATACGCCTCTTCGCTGCCCTGCATATATCCGATGGGAGTGGCATAAAGAGCCTTGTCGCCCGGCAATGTGAAGACGGCAAAGGCCTGCCGGCTGCCGTGCTCGATGAAGTCCTCCACCGAGGCGGGAACAGCGGCTTTCACGATCTTTTTCACGTCCATCCGCTGGGCCGCGGGGATCACCCCCACGCGCTTGGCAAAGAGCACTCCGCCCGCGTAGGGATAGTAGGGCATCTTGTAGCCGTTCCTCATCCAGACCGTCGTGCCTTCCAGGCGCAAGGTACTTTCGAAGTGCGCGGGGAAGAACTCCCGCATCACCACCAGGTCGTCCTTGCTCAGCGTCTGGCCGGCATTGTCCTGCGAAATCACGCCCGAATTCCGCCGGTGCAGCCAGACAGAAAACAGATAGACGCCGCCAATGGCCAGTGTAATCAGAAGTGACAGGAGCGCCTTTTGCCAGATTTTCATGCGTTCTCCAGCGTGTGTTTTGCTTGTCTTCTGATGCTACCAAAGCTCTACGGTTCCGGGACAGACTGGGCGGCCCAGGCTTGCGTGCCCAGGCTCTGGCAGGAAAGGGTTGCGATGCGGGAGGCGCGGCGCATGGCCGGCTCGAACTCGGGGTTGCGGGCATAGAAGCAGCAGAAGGCTCCGTGCAGAACGTCGCCAGCGCCAAGGGTGTCAGCGGCGGCGACCTTCTCGACCTCGATCTCGAAGCGGCGGCCACGCTCCCAGCCGCTACGCTTCTCCCAGCCAAGGATGGGTTTTGCGCCGCGCGTGAGGGCGACCGAGGGAACGCCGCGCGCGGCAAACCAGGCGAAGATCGACGCCGGATCGTCGCCGAGGCCGGGGATTTGGAAACGCTCACTGCATATAGCGACGGTAAGCAGCGGGGCCAGCTCGCTGGTTCCGGGCTTCCAACTGCCACCGTCGAGGCAGAGCACAGAGCCAGCGGCGCGGCAGGCCGCGAGGAAGGGCAACGTCTCCGCGAGATGAAAGCCGTCAGAGAGAATGACAGGCGGAGGGCCGCCCGGCAACACGCCCGACGCTGCTTCCCAGGAACCGCTCAGGCATTGCAGTTTGGTTTGCGCCAGCGGCGGATTGACAGCGGTGCGGCTGCCGCTCGAGTCCGCCAGCAGCGCCGTGACGAGCGGCGTTTCATAGTCTGTGCCGGCGGCCAGATCAAGCAGCGCGATGCCATGGCGGGAGAGCTCCGCGCGCACCACCGCAGCCCAAGGACCACGACCGACGGCGCTGACAAGCATGGCCTCGCCGCCAAGCAGCGCGTGGGTAATAGCGGCGTTCAGCGCGGGTCCGCCAGGCGCGGCATGGAAGGCGCGCGCGTAGACCTTGGTGTCCTCCTCCGGCAGGCGGTCGAGGCGGTAGAGCGCGTCGAGCGTGCTGCGGCCAACGAAAAGTGCGCGAGGAGGAGGCATCGGGTTCATTGTACGGAAACTGGGCTGGTTGTGGGTTTGCTGGACAACCCGGCCATCAAGCTATTGAAACAGCAGATTCTGGCCGATAAGCTCATTCAGGAGCGCTCGCTATGAGTTTGCAGCTTGCAACGGCGTGGGGCAAATCACCTCCTTCGAAGAACGAAGAGCTGGTGGTTCCAGATACGGACCGGTGCCTGACCCTGATGACGGAGGGCGCGGCGCTGAATATGCCGGAGCTGGACGCCGAGTTGTACAGGATATTTCGCGCCAATGTGAGCAAGCTGGCCCTACAGATTCCGGACCGGCTGCCGGACGGGGAAAAGCTGAAGCTGATCCGGGCCATTCTTCAGGAGTTTGAAAACTACCGCAACAACGGGGAAGAGATTCTCCGGCAGCAGGTTGTGAGTTGGCGGGAGCTGGCGGCGACGCTCTACCGCGACCTTCTGGCAAGCCTCGGCATGGATGCAAACACGGCGGAAGCCACCGCGCTGGCAAAGGCAATTCCGGGCTTGACGACAGCGGAAGAAATTCAGAACTGGCGCACCAGGAAGACGAAATTTCTGCATCCGCTTGACGCGCAGGGCAACCCCCAGGGAATCGCGGCGCTGAAAACGGCCAACCGTTCGGCAGAGAATCACAATGCAGCTGGATTGCGCGGCGGAAGCTGCGCGATCAAGCAGCTCGGCAAGATCATGACGCGGGGAGAAGACGGCTATATTGCGCTCTTCAAGCTCAGTTGCCTGGATGTCGTCACCGAGAGGTTCGGAGTGGAGGTGGTCGAGGATTGCCTGATGGCGGTTTCCTCTTATCTGATTTCCACACTCCGGAGCAATGACACTGTCTACCTCTGGAACGATTCCTGCCTGCTGGCCATTCTGCAGGGCCGGCCAAGCGAGCAGATTCTGGCCGCGGAGTTGCAGCGCGTCATCTCACACAATCGCGAGAACAGCGTCATCGTAGCGAGACACACCATCATGCTGCGCATTCCGCTGAGCTTTGAATTGACCCCGATCAAGCAATTGAAGACGGTGGAAGATCTTTACAAAATCGTACCGGTGCATGCAAACAAATGGTGAAACAAATGAACAGAACGCTTTCGATCAAGCCTGCCGCGGCAGGCCCTGCCGGTCTGGGCGCAATTGACGAGCTTCCCTTGCGTTACATCGAGCTAGACACCAAGGGGATCATTACCCGCGCCAATCGCACTTCACTGGCGGCGCATCCGCCGGAACAGGGCAGTCTGATCGGAACGCTGGGGTGGAGCCTGCTGACAGCGGACGAGGGGGAATCAAGCTGGGCGGACGACCGCGCCATGATGGAGTCGGGCGGAGAAGCGCCTGTTGCCTACCGCTCCCTCTATGACCCTTCCGGCAAGTTCCGCATCTATGCGCTGCATCGCTTTCTGATCCGCGATGCCGAAGGAAAGATAACCGGAATGCGTATGCTGGGCGTGGATATGACCGAGGAGCGCGAGGCGTATGAAGAAGCGCAGCGCGCCCGCTTGTGGTTGGAGCGCGTAGTAGCATCGCTGGCCGATGCGGTGATTGTGACCGACGCTCTCGGCTTTATCCTCTCCGTCAATCCGGCAGCGGAAGAGCTGACCGGCTGGAAGGAAGCAGAGCTGATAGGCAAGGTAATCGACGAGGCCATGCCCATGGTCAAGACACCCCTCACCGACCGTATTAAGGCCGACTTTAGAACGATATTGGAAGACCACAAACATAGCATCATGGTGATTCTCGGCCGTGAGCGCCGGGAACTGCGCGTGGAGATCACCACCTCGCCGATTGTGAACCGGGAGAACGGCGCCACCGAGGGCGTGGCGATCGTGCTGCGACGAGTGGAAGACGCCGCTTAGCAGCCCGTGGTGAAAGTTCGTATTGCTGAAAAACTTTTCTCAGTGGCTAAATCCCACCCTTTATTTTCTGCGTCTTGCGGCACGACTAAAGTCGTGCCCTTTCAAAGCCTGACTTTCACCACGGTCTGTTAGGTGGCGCGCAATTTCGTAAGTCAAGACTCGGAATCGAGAACTGGAGAAGTCCGGTTTTGGAAAAACCAAAGCCGTATCAGCGCGTAAACACCGATGCCAATCCAAATCAGATTGACGCCAACCGAGGGCCAGGCATGATGCCATGCGGCGTTGGCTGCCAGCAAGACGCCCCCAACCAGGTTCAGAGACTGAAATAGCGCGCCGCGGGCGGACATTTTTCCGAGCGACACCATCGCATAAGCGTAGATAAGCGTAAGCCCGCCAAACCAGCCGAATACTTCCATTGCCATCGAAAACACGGCTACGACCTTTCCTTTTGCAAAACAAAATCGGAAACTGAGAGCAAGACCTTTGTGGTTTCCCACCCTTTCCGCACAAAACACGGAAAGGATGGGACACCCAGCATTGGTATATCTTCACCCTGTCAGAGACATGACTGAAGGTTATGGCGTATCGGTCAAAGCGTCGGTTCTTTTACTCATTTTGGCGGTGCGCTCCAGCTTTTCCCAATTGAAGGGCTTGCCGTTGACGGCGCGCATCATGGTTTTGAACAGCACCACGGAAAAGACCTGCCGGTAGGCGAAGCGCTGCAGCCAGATGTGCCAGAGCAGCCAGCCATCGCCCTTGTTGGCGGGATTGCGGCGCTCCAGGCTGAAGGCAATCGACGAGGTGACGAAGTCGATCAGCAGGAAACCGAGGAAGTAGACCAACAGCTTCACCAGGCTGGCCGGCGAGGCCGCCAGCGGATGGTAATGAAGGTCAATGAAGTAGTTGACAATGCCCCAGACGAACATCAAGTCAATGAAGGGCGAAACCAGCGGCAGCAGCATCTGGAAGATGAGGATGTTGGGTAGGGCGAAGAAGCCCATCGCCTTGTTGCGGATAAAGGCCAGGCGATGCTTCCAGACAGCCTGCAAAATGCCGAAGGACCAGCGGAAGCGCTGGCGCATGAGTCCACTGACATCGACAGGAGCCTCGGTGAAGGCCAGCGAGCGGTCCTCGTAGACGACCTTCAGAGGCATCTCAAGCAGGGCCATCGTGAGGTCGGCGTCCTCGGCCACGGTGTTGACCGGGTAGCCGCCTACAGCTTTGACAGCGGCGGTGCGCCAAGCGCCGATGGCTCCGGGAACGACGACGACGACGTTGAACAGGTCCAGCGCGCGGCGCTCGAAGTTCTGGCTGGTGATGTATTCGAGGGCCTGCCAACTGGTCCAAAGATTGACACGGTTGCCGACCTTGGCGTTGCCGGCGACAGCGCCGATGCGCGGGTCTTCAAAGTGGGGGATGAGCTTGCTGATGGCGTCGGGAGCGATGACGGTGTCAGCGTCGATGCCGACGTAGACCTCTTCCTCAATGCGGTCGAGGGCGTAGTTAAGGGCGGCGGCCTTGCCTCCGTTGGGCTTGGTTAGAACCTGCACGCGACCGGCCATGATTTCCTCCTCATAAGCCTGGTGCGTAACCTCGTAGGTGCGGTCGCTGGAGCCGTCATCGATGACGATGACGTGGAGATTCTGGTAATCGGATTTGAGCACCGAGCGGACGGTGCGGACGATGACCGTTTCCTCGTTGTAGGCGGGGATGAGGACGGCTACGCGGGGGTTGAAGCCGATTGAGGCTTTGGCGTGGGGCCGGCGCAGGCGGTCGATGATCGCGAAGATGCCCACCAGGACGAGGCGGGCGCTCATCAGAACGTCGCCGATGAAGAAGACCAGCACGATGAACTGGCCGATGATGGCCAGGCTAGAGAAGGCGATGGAGTCAGGCAGCGCGCGCAGCTTCTGGCGGAAGGTCAGGCTAGGCATGACCTGGGCTGTGGTCTTGCCCAGCAGCTCCGAAACGGGGACGATCTGGTAGCCGTGGGCACGCAAGGCGTCAATCAGCATGGGCAGGGCAGCCACGGTGGCCGCGCGGTTGCCGCCGCCGTCGTGCATCAGGATAATGGAGCCGCGGAATTGCGGCTTGACCTGCATGGTTTGCAATTGATCGAGGATAGACTGGGTGATCTCCTGCGGTGTCTTGCGCGGAGTCTCGTTCCAATCGTTGGTGTCCATTTTGCTGCCGATGATGGTAAAGCCGTCGTGCTGGATGCGCTCGACCGGAGCAGCCTCGTCGTCGGTGTCCGGCTCCTCGTCGATATCGTAGGGCGGGCGGAAGTATAGGGGCTGAATGCCGAGCTTGCTGGCAAAAAGCCGCTCGGTCAGCTTGATTTCCAGATCCAACTGACGGTTGGAGATTTCGCTGATGTCCGGATGGGTGTAAGTGTGGTTGCCGATCTCATGGCCCTCACGCACCACGCGCTTCATCAGGCCAATATTCTGCTGAGCCTCGGCGCCGATCAGCATGAAGGTTCCCTTGACGCCCTTGTTGCGGAGAATATCGAGAATCTTCGGTGTCCACTTGGGGTCAGGTCCGTCATCGAAAGAGATTGCAACCTGTTTGGGATGATAGCCGTACTGCTGAATGGTGTAGGTGTGCGGATAGGCGTCCATGTGCTCATCGACGATAAGCTTGCGGCGTGGGTCGGGCTCGTCGGTGTCAACTTCGATGGAGCGCTTGCCGGGCTGGGGCAGGCCAGTGACGCGGATGATGTCGCCGTCGCCTTCGTCGTCCACGTCGTGTCCGGGCTGGACGGAGCCGAGCGCTTGCAGCGATTCGGGGTTGTTGGGTTTGTCCCAAACGCTCCAGAGCGAACTGTCTTCCGAGCCCAGGCGCCAGAGAGCGAAGGTTTGCAAACCGAGGCCGCGGGCGGCGCGCATCTCGTTGAGCACGGTGACGCCATCCAGGAACCATACCTCATGGCGCTGATTCAGATCCTCGTCAATGTACTCGAAGTGCGGATTGAGCGTTTTGTAGTCGAGGTCCATGTCGGCGTCGGCGTCGGCCGCGCGCTGCCAGGATTCGGAGACGGAAAGATCCTCCGTATTGAGAACCTGCGGCTTGCCCTGCGGCCTGCTTCGATGCTTGCGATCCCTTGGACTGGGGATGGAAAGCGTCCAGTCGTAGCCGTAGTTGCCGAGGGCGCAGATCAGCTTCTCTTTGGGCACAATGGCAAGTACGCGGCGCAGATTGGCGACAAACCAATCCTGGCTGGCAATCGGCCCCGGAGTGCTGGTGGTCTGATGCTGGTCGTAATTCATCAGGATGATGCCGTCGGAGTTGACGGCAAGCTGCCGGAGGTCGCTCGCGGGAGTCGAGGCCGCCGTGTTCACGTAGAGGCGCAGATTGCGCGCGTGCAGGTCGGCATAAAGCTCGTGGATAAAGCCGAGATAAACCGGGCTGGCATTGTCGGGCAGGTTTTCTATGTCCAGCGAAAGGCCGCGATAGGCGGGAAACGCGATAAGGAAGCGAACAATCTGCTGGCGCAGCAGCGCGCGCTTGTAGCCGTCGGCCAGCACGCGGGCAAGCCCTGGATCCCAGCTCTGCGTATTCGGATTGAAGTTATTCAGATGAGGGAAGATTTCCGTGTCTTCCTTGGAGGCCTGAATCACTCGCTTGACCTTGTTCGACTCATCTGGGTCATGAACGGTGGCGCCGTCGATGATGGGGTATTCGCGGTGGCTGTCGCCGTTGATTCCCATCAACGTTCCGCCGGGCGCATCGACATGCAGCCACTCGGGAAAGAGCAGATCGATCTGGCGGACGTGCTGCTTGAAGGAGGAGTAGCTGGCCGGGTCGTCCGGAACATAGTAGGCCGCACGCAAACCTTCGCCGGTATTGAAGGGAATCTCAGAGGGCCTGCGTGCCGTCTTGCGTCGCGCGGGGCGCAGGCTTTTGGCGCCATGCAGCAACTGCTGCTGATCGGGCAAGGCCTTGTAGTTGTGCTTGGGCGTAGTCAGCAGCAGTTCTGGCAACTGCTGAAAGCGCACCACATTGAAGATGAAAACGCCCAGAACCAGCGTGGAAGTCACGGCGGCCACATTGAAGATGAGGCGCAGCCGCTTCCATCGCTTGCGCTGCGGATCGGAAAATATCTGTTTATCCAACATAAATTGACTGATTGTTCCTTTGGCGAAAAGCTGAAGGGGTGAAAGCAGTAGCGCGAAAACCTTCTACGCTATACAGTACAAATCGTATGGAAGCTGGCCTCCAGAGTCAATCGACCGCCGCTTTGCCGTTCTCCGGCTGGCGCGCGAATCTGTCCGTCTTGCTGGCGCTGGCCGCTGGCCTCTGGCTGCGGCTGTGGATGCTAAGCCAGTTTTTCCTGGTCAACGGCGACTCGCTGATCTACGGCGGACTAGCGAAGAACCTGCTGCTGCACGGTCGCTATGCACTGAATGGCGCGGGCAACGAACTCTATCCTACACTGATTCGGCTGCCGGGCTACCCGCTGTTTCTGGCTGGCTGCTTCCGGCTCTTCGGAATGGAGAACTACGCCGCGGCCGCCTGGGCGCAGATCGGACTGGAGCTGGCTGGCTGCCTGCTGCTGGCCGATTTTGCCGGCCACATCGCGCCGGAAGGAATCCGCCGCGGTGCCGCGCACGCCACGCTCTGGCTGGCTTTGCTGTGCCCCTTCACGGCGATCTACGCCGCTGAGCCGATGGCCGAAGCGCTGACGCTCTTCATGGCGTCGCTGGCGCTCTGGTCGGCGGAGCGCTTCCGCGCGCGGCCGGAATGGGGACCGGCGCTCTGGTTTACCCTGGCGGTCACGTATGCCGCGCTGCTGCGGCCCGACGGAGCGCTAGTGGCCGTGGCGCTGGCTCCGGCGCTGGCGATGGGCTGGTGGTGCGGAGAAAAGAAACTTGCCTCAGGGGCTAAAGCCCGCGTTGATTTCAGGCAACTTTCGGCACGGCTAAAGCTGTGCCCTTTCAAAGATGTCCCAGACTTGATGACCCGCGAAGTCCCGCCGGACGCCCCGCCCTTGCGACGTACTTGTTTTTGTCGCAAGGGTGGGATACCGCCAAATTCTGAAGCCCAGAAGCTCCTCCGCATGACCGTGGTTTGCGCGCTGCTGGCGCTCGCGCCCTTTGGCCTCTGGAGCGTTCGCAACTGGCAGGTCTTCCACGTCTTCCAGCCGCTGGCTCCACGGCTGGCCACCGACCCTGGCGAGCCGACCCATCCCGGCTGGGAACGGTGGGTGAAGAGCTGGTGTCTGGATTTCGTCTCGACCTACGAGATTTACTGGAATGTGCCCGGCGATGTGCTGGATGTGAGTAAGCTGCCCAGCCGGGCCTTCGACTCGCCGGCGCAGTACGCCGAAACCGCCGCCGTGGCCGCCGACTACAACGCGGGCCTGACGCTTACGCCCGCTCTTGATGCGCGCTTTGGCAAGCTGGCAGATGAGCGCCACGCCGCCCATCCGCTGCGCTCGGCCGTTTGGCTGCCGCTGGGGCGTATGGCCGATATGTGGTTGCGCCCGCGCGTCGAGAACCTGCCCATCGACCTGGACTGGTGGGTCTACGCGCGCCACCACGCGGAAACCCGCTTCAGTTGGGCCTGCGCCGGGCTGAACGCCCTCTATTTGCTGCTGGCGATTGCCGGTCTGTGCCTGCGACCGCGCTTCTGGCGGCCAATGCTGGCTTATATCGTGCTGCGCAGTATGCTGCTAATGACCATCGAAGCCCCCGAAGCCCGCTACACGCTGGAGTGCTTCCCCATGCTCTTTGCGCTGGGCGGAGTGGCAGCGTCGGCAGCCTGGGCGAGAGCCAGAAAGTTCTGCGCGGGTTGCGATAAAAAGCGGTAGCTGAAAATCTCCCACATTTGGCGCGATAAGCAAACGCAGATCCTTCGGCTGCGCTCAGGAGCGCCAGATGTGAGGCACCCAGATTCATTCCCGCGTCTGCCGACTGTTCCCTGTTCCCTATTCCCTGCCCTACACGTCCAGATCGTCGTCCGGTTCGGCGGCGACGGCGGTGCCGCGGCGCTTGGCCAGCAGGTAGCCGCGCAGGAATGGCTCCAAGTAGCCATCGAGCACCTTGTCCACGTCGCCCACCTCGACCTTGGTGCGGTGGTCCTTGGCCATGCGGTAGGGCTGCAAGACGTAGGAGCGAATCTGCGAGCCGAAGTTGATTTCCAGCTTCGAGTCTTCCAGCTTTTTGGTAACGGCGCGCTTCTTTTCGAGCTCGTGTTCATAGAGCCGCGAGCGCAGAATCTTGATGGCCACGTCGCGGTTCTTGTGCTGCGAGCGCTCGTTCTGGCAGGTCACCACGATGCCCGTGGGCAGGTGGGTCATGCGCACGGCCGAATCGGTGGTGTTCACGTGCTGGCCGCCCTTGCCGCTGGAGCGGTAGGTATCGACACGCACGTCTTCCATGCGCAGGTCCACATGAATGGTCTCGTCAATCTCCGGCGAAACGTAGACGGAAGCGAACGAAGTGTGGCGGCGCTTGGCGGAGTCGAAGGGCGAGATGCGCACCAGGCGATGGACGCCGCTCTCGCCGGCGAGCTGCCCGAAGGCGTACTCGCCGTTGATGGTGAACGTGACCGATTTCAGACCCGCCTCTTCGCCGTCCTCGTAGTCGTTGATTTCGGTTTTGAAGCCCTGCTGCTCGGCCCAGCGCAGATACATGCGCATCAGCATCTCGGCCCAGTCCTGGCTTTCCGTGCCGCCAGCGCCGGGGTGGATGGTGACAATGGCGTTCATCGGATCGACTTCGCCGGAGAGCATGGTACGCGCCTCCAACTCGTCGTTGAAGGTGGCCAGCTCCTTGATGGCGCTTTCGAGGTCAGCCAGCACGTCCTCGCCCTCGCGCGCCAGATCGAAGTAGGCGTCGATGTCGCCCGTGCGGCGCACCAGCTCCTCGTCGTCGGCAATCAGCGTTTCCAGCCGCTTGCGGTCGCGCATCAGCGGCTTCGAGGCGGCGCTGTTCCACATGGCCGGGTCGGCCAGCTTGGTTTCTATTTCGGCTGATTCCCTGCGCAGGCGAGCAGGGTCAAAGATACTCCCGCAGGTCGCGGACTTGGTCGCGCACGGGAGCATAAGCGAATTCGAGATCGGTAATCGACATGATTTGCTCTTTTGACCTGACTTTGGATTGAGGTGAGACTGCGTTCTTGACTGATTCAGAATATCATCCGCGCCATCGGCCGGGCGGCGTGAGCAATCGGCTTGATTTGTATACACGTTAGGAAGACTCTGCACAAGTCCCAATTCTGCGCCTTGCTTGGATAGAATGATCAGTGAGGGTGAGGGCGATGCGGCAACTAACCCCTGACCCTACACCCTGTTCCTTGTAAAATTGGTCAAGGGTCTACCCCCAATGGAGCCGCATTGCACATATCCACGGAAGAACGCATCATCCGCCCGGCAAAAAATATTGACGGCAGCCTGCGCCTGCCTGGCGACAAGTCCATCAGCCACCGCTACGGAATGCTGGGCGCATTCGCTGAAGGCACCTCGCGCTTTACCAACTTTTCGACCGGGGCCGATTGCGCCTCGACGCTGCGCTGCATGGAATCGCTGGGCGCGAAGGTGCTGCGGACGGACGGCGGCGCGGTGGAAGTCGTTGGCGTAGGCGGGCGCGTGACGCCGCCGGATGCGCCGCTTGATTGCGGCAACTCCGGCTCGACGATGCGCATGATCTCCGGCCTGCTGGCGCCGCAGCGGGACAGCTTTACGCTGGTGGGCGACGCGTCGCTTTCGCGCCGGCCAATGGGACGGATTCAGAAGCCTCTGGAGGCAATGGGCGCGCGCCTGACGCTCACCGAGGGCCATGCGCCGCTCCGCATTCAAGGCGGCGCGCTGACGGCCATCGACTACACCTTGCCGGTTCCCAGCGCGCAAGTAAAAACCTGCATTCTGCTGGCCGGTTTGCAGACTGCGGGCACAACCACGGTGCGCGAGGCCGTGCGCACGCGCGACCACAGCGAACTGGCGCTCGAAGCCTTCGGCGCCAAGCTGACACGCACGGCCAACACGGTCTCGATTGCCGGGCCGCAACCGTTGCACGCTATCGAGGCCGCAGTGCCGGGCGACATCTCATCGGCGGCGTTCTTCCTGTGCGCGGCGGCCCTGTTTCCCGGCTCTTCACTGCTGCTTGAATCGCTGGGGCTGAACCCAACGCGCGCCGCGCTGCTGGATGTGCTGACCGCGCTGGGCGCGCGCCTTACCGTTCTCAATTTGCAAGAGAAGAACGCGGAGCTGGCGGGAACGGTGCGCATTTCCGCGCCGGAGGAAGGGCTGGGAGAGACCACCATTGACGGAGCGCTGGCCGCGCAACTGATCGACGAGCTGCCGGTGCTGGCCGCGATCGGCCCGTACACACGCGGCGGCATTCGCATCCGCGACGCTCGTGAACTGCGCGTGAAAGAGTCCGACCGGATCGCGCTGGTGGTGAAGAATCTGCGCGCGATGGGCGCCGAGGTCACCGAGTTCGACGACGGCCTGGACGTTCCCGGCGGCCAGAAGCTGCATGGCGCCACCATCGACTCCGGCAACGACCATCGCATCGCCATGGCCTTCAGCGTAGCGGCCCTCAAAGCCGAGGGGGAAACGCTGATTCAGGGGGCCGAATCGGTCGCCATCAGCTTTCCCGAGTTTTTTGATTTGCTGAATGGGATTGCGGTGCGGTAAAACCGCCGATCCGAAGGCTACAGCAGCCGGCCGGCAGCCAGGTCGCGGATCAGGTTGTGGTCGGCGGGAAGAAACTCGTAGTTGGAGAGATCCTCGAAGCGGACCCAGCGCACCTGATGATAGATGCGGCCGACGATTTCGCCGGCAAACTCGTGCACGGCGAAGAATTGCAGATCGACGGCGCCGCCATTGCGATAGTTGTGGCGGATGCGGATGACGGGCGCGCCCACGGTGGCTTGAATGCCGAGTTCCTCGTCCAACTCGCGGGCCAGCGCCTGCTCGGCGCTTTCACCGGCCTCGATTTTGCCGCCGGGAAACTCCCACTTGAGCGCCATTGGCTGATCGGCGCGGCGCTGGCCGATCAGAACTTCTCCGTCGCGCACAATCAAACCGGCGGCAACGAAGCGAAGCGCGGGACCGACAGGCTTAGCATCCGAATTTGGCTGGATTTCCTGCACACCAATAGTGTAAACGCGCGAAATGGGTCAGGCCGTTTCGCCGGGCACGGCCGCTGGAACTTCCTTGGCCTCCCTAGGCCGGAAGCAGCCCCAGCCGCTTTTGGCCGCCGCCGCCATCAGCGCCGGAGACGGATTGATGGGGAAGGCGTGGCGCGCCACCCGCAGCATCGCCAGATCGTGAATGGAATTGCCAAAAGCCGCGTCGGGGTGGGCCAGTCCCGCGCGCTTGAGGGCGTCGGCTTTGCCCTGATCGGTGGGTAAATCCAGAATTTCGCTGGTGACGAGGCCGTTCTCGATGCGCACTTCGGCGGCCAGAATGCGCTCTTCGGGAATGCCGAAACAGCGCGTCCCCGCCGCGACCACCCACTTGTTAGTGGAGCTGACGGCCCAAATCTCCGTGCCTGCCTTGCTGAGTGCGTTGACCAGCGCGGCCATTTCGGCGAAGACGAGCGGCGGGACAAACTCGCTCACAAAGCGGTCGGCGGCCACGCGCATCTCCTGCTCGCGCAGCCCAGCGTAGATCTGCACCATCTCGCCGCAAATCGCCAGCTCGCTCACTTGGCCGGCCAGATAGGCGCGGTAGCGGGTGTCCATCCAATCGCTGGTGGAGCGCGAAACCAGCCCCTGCGCGATGGACCACCGCATGAAGCCGACGCCGGAGTCGCCATTCCAGAGCGTTCCGTCGCAATCGAAGACCGCGACGCCGGGCTTGATGGCCAAAACCTGCCGTTCAAACTCCTCCGCGGTCCATTGCGGGGCTTCAATCTGTGCAGGTGTCAACCGTTCCTCAGTGATGTTTGAAGATTTCATTGATTCCATTCTCTCAAATTGCAGCGATTCGTAGATGAAAGCTGAAAGAACGCCGCGCAAATTATGAAGGAATACGTCTGGCGGCGAGGACGCCGCCAGTACAGCCGGCCAGGAGGCCAGCGCTACTTGTTTTAAGTCGAACCTGATTCAGCGGCAGGAATGCATTTCCCGGTTTCCGGAAGATCATCCCTGCTACCCTGATAGCAGCCGCATGGCGTTCCTCTCCTCCAATTCGGCCTTTCCCTGCGTGACGGCGCTGGCCAGCCAGCGGGCGGTTCACTTGGCCTTTGCCTGGCTGCATGGCAATCCGAAAACCATCATGGACTGGCAGACGGAGATGGTGGCCATTCCCGCGCCACCCTTTGGCGAACAGGCGCGCTCGGCGTGGATGGCGGCCCGCTTTGCCGAGGCCGGACTCAGCCGGGTGGAAATCGACGAGGCCGGCAACGTCTTTGGCTGGCTGCTGGCCGCCAAATTGCCGCCGGAGAGCACCGGCCCGGTGGTCGTGCTTTCAGCGCATCTGGACACGGTCTTTCCGGCCGCGACGCCGCTCAATCCGGTGGTCGAGGGCGACCGCCTCGTGGCTCCGGGAGCCTGCGACAACGCCGCCGGAGTGGTGGGAATGCTGGCCCTGGCCCACGCGCTGATTCAGTCTCAAGTGGAATTGCCCGCGCCGCTACTTTTCCTAGGCAACGTGGGCGAGGAGGGCGAAGGCGATCTGCGCGGCGTGCGCCATCTCTACCAGCAGAGCGCACTGGCCGGACGCATTGCCGCGCACATAGTGCTGGACGGCGCGGATGCGAACTCGGCCGTCACCAAGGCACTGGGCAGCCGGCGCTTCCGGGCCGTCATCACCGGCCCCGGCGGGCACAGCTTCACCGACGCGGGAACGCCCAACCCAATCGTTGCGCTGGCCGCGGCGCTGACGGTGCTGGCCGCGACGCCGCTCCCGGACGAGCCGCGCACCACGCTCAATGTGGGGACGATCCTGGGTGGCAGTAGCGTGAATGCGATTCCCGAAAGCGCGCAGGCCTCGATCGACTTCCGCTCCACCAGCCCGGACGAGCTGCTGCGGCTGGAAGCGGCTCTCGACCGCGCCGTCGCAGAGGCCGTGGAGCAGTGCAACGTGCGGGCCACAGCCGCGAGCCGGGGGCTTCTCGCCTTCAAAATCGACAAGATCGGCGACCGGCCGGCCGCGCAGTTGCCCGCCAGCTCGCCGCTGCTGGAGGCGCTGAACGCCGTGGACCGCCATCTGGGTCTGCGGACCGAGCTGCGCCTGGGCTCGACCGACGCCAATATCCCGCTTTCGATGGGAATTCCGGCGCTGTCGATGGGCGCGGGCGGCGAGGGCGGCGGCGCGCACACGCTGGGCGAGTGGTACTCGGCCAAAAACCGCGAAATGGGGCTGAAGCGCGTGCTGCTGCTCACGCTGGCAATGGTCGAGTGGGCCGCGGAGCAGTAAACCTACCCGCGGCCACGAAACTGAATAATGCGCCGACGGTCGCGCTTGCTTGGACGACGCTCGGGAATAGGCGCATACTGCTGCATCGCCTTGCGCTCCTCGACAACTTTGGCCCGCGCCGCCTTGCTTGCTTCGCTCTCGCAATAAAGCGTCAGCGCCACGGCTGCCGGGCCGCGCATCTGGCTGAGCGCCAAAATCTCGATTTGAAATTCGCCGCCTTCGTTCTTGACTTCCAGCTTGTCGCCCACGTGAACCTCGCGGGCAGGCTTGGCCTCGACGCCGTTCGAGCGGATGCGGCCCAGGTCGCAGGCCTTCGAGGCCAGCGCCCGCGTCTTGAAGAAGCGCGCCGCCCACAGCCATTTGTCGATGCGCAGGGATTCCATAAAGCTATTGTCTTACAGAATGATCTTATCCACAGAGTCGCGATTCGGATGTTTTCGCAAGGTTTTCGCAGGTATGTTATTTATATTCAATTAGTTACGAACTGTTTTTTTGTTTCACGGATAAATATACGCAAAAATTAGCCCGTCGAAAAAAATTAGGGGGGAAACCTCTGGGAACAATAGAGCGTTTTCTTAAATAGTGTAGACTTGTTTTTGGCGAGACTCTGCGGCGAACACAGACATGGGGAAAGCCCTTGGAGATGATCTGCGCCGTAAGCTGCTTT
>Ga0224529_1000834_pt1 | contig 21484 bp, 24 predicted proteins | sample CBST50metaG_FD_179893 | JGI IMG/M metagenome (GOLD analysis project Ga0224529, IMG submission 179893) | Peat soil microbial communities from Stordalen Mire, Sweden - C.B.S.T50 | ecosystem: Environmental > Terrestrial > Soil > Wetlands > Peat | place: Sweden: Norrbotten County, Stordalen Mire... | reverse complement strand
CGGCGAAAATCGGGCCATACTTCGTTGTCGCCCGCGACCTTGGAACCACCAAAGCCTTCGGACTCCGCCTCGTCTGGCCCGGTTTTCGCTCGCAACGCCATCCGCCCTGGTAGTGTTAACAGGCCCTAGTGTGGTGTCCCCGAAGTTCATCGCATAATTTGGGGACTCAACCGCAGGTCCTTCGACTGCGTTTGGCGCAAAAAGCGCGCCAAACTCCGCTCAGGATGACAGCAATTATGAAGCGAACTTCAGAGACAGGACACTAACAGCCTGTGGTGAAAGTCCAAATCGCTGAAAAACATCCCTCAGGGGCTAAAGCCCGTCCTTTATTTTCAGCGTCTTACGGTACGACTAAAGTCGTGCCCTTTCAAAACCGACTTTCACCACGGGCTAGGTGGAGCGGTATTGATTTCTCTTGGCGACTTTCCATGAGCATTTCCCAATCCCTCTGTTCCGTTTCTGGTCACATTGATGCAAGGTTCTTAACCGCATGGCCACAGCTCATCCACTTCCGGCGCAGGTGAAGACGCAGGGGCGCGAGCCCGAGGCGACTTTAGCGGCTGAGGCTGCCGCCGAACAGGCGCTGGTGCCGTCGCCGCGCCCGGTGGAGGCGAAAGAGCCGATTGTGTTGAGCGCGCCGGTGGCGCGGTTGCCGGTTGAATTGGATGTAGCCATCCCGGTGCGGGAGTTTCGCGTGCGCAACCTGCTGGCACTGGAGGCGGGCCAGGTGATCGAGTCGCAATGGGGAAACGGGGATGACGTGCCGCTGGCCTCAGGCGACGTGCAACTGGCCTGGAGCGAGTTCGAGGTGATCGATACGCAATTGGCGGTGCGGGTGACGCGGCTGGCGTGAGGGGCGGCGATTCGGTGGGGACCGGTAGCGGGCCGCGTGTTGATTGGAACGAACCAATGTGTGAGAGGGACCGGGGAATGAATAGGGAGAAGAGCGAGAGAGAAACGCCGGCGATTTCGCCGGGCAGCGGGTTGGCCGGTTGGCTGCTGGAGCGGCTGCGGGCCGGCCGCCGTCCGCAGCCGCGGCTGGCGCTTGTGGAACGGATCGCGCTGGCTCCGCGCCAATCGCTGGCCCTGGTCGAGGCGGAGGGACGGCGGTTTCTGGTGGCTACCTCGCCGGAGGGCGGACCGGCCTTCTATGCGCTCGATGCGCAGAATCAGAGGGGAACTCCGGCGCGTTCCAGCGGCTCCATGCGTCCGGTTTCATCTTCGGCGGGGAGGGTTTCATGGTAGCCCTGTGGGCCGCGGCGCGGGTGGCGGCTGCCGCGCCCATGCCGCTGTTGCCCGATCTGAGCACGCGCCTTCACTCCTCGGATTCAACTCCGTGGACGATTCTCTTTGTGTTGACGCTGGTTACGCTGCTGCCGGCGATTCTGATGGCCATGACGCCGCTGGTGCGGCTGCTGGTGGTCTTTCACTTTCTGCGCCAGGCGCTGGGCACGCAGACCGCGCCCTCGAATCCGACGCTGATGGGGCTGGCCCTGATGATGACCTGGTTTCTGATGACTCCGGTGCTGAACCAGGTGGACCAGCAGGCTGTGGAGCCGTATCGCGCGGGGCAGGTGACGGGCTGGGAGGCCATCGACCGGGGTTCGGCGCCGGTGAAGCACTTTTTGCTGCGCTACGCGCGAGAGAAGGATCTGGCGCTGTTTACCTCGGCCGGGCAGATTGCCCGTCCCAATACGCCTGACGACCTGCCTATGCGGGTCGTGGTTCCGGCGTACATTCTCTCGGAGTTGAAAGCTGGGTTCTCGATTGGCGCGGTGCTTTTTTTGCCTTTTCTGCTGATCGATATGGTGACGGCTTCGATCACCACCTCGATCGGCATGTTCCAGTTGCCGCCGGTGGTGGTTTCGACGCCGTTGAAGATACTTCTGTTCGTAATGGTGGATGGCTGGAACTTATTGGCCAATTCGCTCTTGAAGAGTTTTTGAGGAAATACCGATGACGCCCGACCTGGTTGCCGAACTGCTGCGCCAATTGATGAAGGAAGCCATGATTCTGGCCGCGCCGGTGCTGATTGCCGCCGCGCTGCTGAGCTTTCTTTTGAGCCTGGTCCAGACCCTGACCAGCCTGCAGGAGCAGTCGCTGACCAGCGTTCCGCGCCTGGCGGCAGTGGCCTTGATCCTGCTGGCGGGAATGCCTTGGTTCCTGGGCCGGATGGCGGCTTATACCCGGCTGCTGCTGGGCGATTTGCACCGTTACCTTGGATAGCGGAGTTAGCGGTGTTAGCCGCGCTTCGCGCGTGTTGGCGGAGTTAAATCCGACTAATGATTTGACCGTGTGATTTTATAATGGTTCCAGATCAAATGCTGGCGTGGACGCCCGCATGACAGCCGGTCTGGAGACCGGCGCTACATTCAGGCCATTACACAATTATGCGGTCACGGTACTAGCTCTGCTAACAGCGCTAACTCCGCATAAGAAGAAAGACGCCGATGCCGCAGGGAAATGAGTTGGATTGGACCGGCTTTTTGAGCGCAATGACGCTGGCCCTGGTGCGGGTGAGCGGAATGGTGGCCTTTGCCCCATTCTTCTCCTCGACCGCGCTGCCTATCCGCGCCAAGGCGGTTTTTGCCGGCGCGGTGGCCTTCCTGCTGGCTCCGCTGGTGGCGACGCTGCCCAATGCCCAGGTGTCCATTGGCTTTTCAGCATTGCTGGGCGAGCTTGCGGTGGGTCTGGTTTATGGGCTTACGCTCACGCTGCTGAATGAAATGCTGCTCTTCGCGGGCCAGATTGCCGGTGTGCAATTCAGCTTTTCCCTGGTGAATCTGATGGACCCGGCATCGCCGATCCAGACGCCGCTGCTGGGCGAGCTGTTTCAACTGATGGGCACGCTGGTGGTGATCGGGGCCGGGCTGGACCGGATCATTCTGGCTTCGATGGTGCGCAGCTTCCGCGTGGCGCCCCTGGGCAGCTATGCGCTGGCTCCGGTGACCGCGCTGGCCATTGTGCGCGCCGCAGGAGGCATCTTTCTGGCCGCGGTGGAGTTGGCCGCGCCGGTGCTGGCCGCCACCATGCTGGTGGAGATCGCGGTGGCGCTCATGGGCAAGCTCAGCCCGCAGTTGCCGGTGATGAACCTGACCGTTCCGCTCAAGACGCTGACCGGCTTCGCCCTGCTTGCCGGTTCGCTGGCCTTGTGGCCGCGCTTCATCGAGGCCCGTTTCGCGGGTCTTCTCGACCTGGCCGAGCGGCTGATCGCCGCTCCCGGTCAAGGGGTGGGAGGATAGCCGATGCCCGGAGAGCGCACCGAACAGGCCACACAACATCGCCGCGATAAGGCTCGCAAGGAAGGCGATGTGCTGCACAGCCGCGAACTGTCGGCCGCGGCCGGCACGCTGGCCGGGGTGGCCGGGCTGGGGATGCTGGGCAGCAGCACCCTGACCGCCTGGAGGGGAACATTTGCCGCCTTTCTGGAACTGGGTGCGCCAGCCCATTGGGAGCCCGCGCAGATAGAGCCGACTCTTTATGCACTGCGGCGGCTGTCGATTTCGGTTTTTGCGCCGCTGGGGATCCTGATGGCGGCGGTGGCCGGGGCCGCGCTGGGCGCCGGACTCTTGCAGACCGGCGGAGTCAGCTTCTATGCCGGAGCGATTGGCTTCAAGCCGGACCGCATCAACCCGGTTTCAAACATCAAAAACCTCTTCTCGCTGCGCGCCGGGGCCCGGCTGGCCAAGTCGCTGATTCCCGCCAGCCTGCTGGCTGTCTTTGCGGCGCAGCGCATTGCCCGGCAGTTGACCGTGCCGCCGTTCTCGACCGCGCGGCTGGAAATGCTGGGCTCGGACATCTATGGCCTGTTGGTGGCCACCGCCTGGCTGCTCTTCGGCTGGTCGGCCATCGACTACATCGTCGAGTGGCAGAGCCGCGAGTCGCGGCTGAAGATGAGCAAACAGGATATGCGCGAGGAGATGAAAGAGACCGAGGGCAACCCGCAGATTCGGGGCCGGATTCGCGGCTTGCAGCGCCAGATGCGCCGCCGCCGGGTAAAGGCCGACGTCTCGCGCGCTGCTGTGGTGCTGACCAATCCCACGCACTTTGCTGTAGCCCTGGGCTTCGACTTTGGCACCATGGAGGCTCCGAAGGTGCTGGCCAAGGGCCGCAATCTGCTGGCCGAGGAGATCAAGGCCGAGGCGCGCTGGGCCGGGGTGCCGATTATCGAAAATCCTCCGCTGGCCCGCTCTCTCTACCGCTCGGTCGAGGTGGGTCAGCCGATTCCGGTGGATCTCTACGCCGCGGTGGCCGCCATTCTGGCCTGGCTCTACCGCCAGAGGGTCGAGACCGAACTGCGCGAGCGCCGCGCCCGCGAAACAGCGGCCCGGGCCCGGGCCGCCGGCCAGGCTGGTGGGACCGCACCCAGCAATCGCCCCGGCTCCGCCGCATCACCCTTTGCAGGAGGTTCTCAATGAGCGCCACAGCCATGGCCGTTGGCACACTGCCCCATGCGTCCATTTGGCAACGGTTGCGCGAGTATGCGCTGCCGCTGGCCGCCATCAGCGTGATCTTTGTGATGCTGGTGCCGCTGCCGGCCGCCGGTCTGGACTTTCTGCTGGCGATTTCGATGGCCGCTTCGATCATTGTCTTCCTCTCCGCGGTGCAGATTCGCCGCGCGGTGGAACTCTCGGTCTTTCCCACACTGCTGCTGCTGCTGACTCTCTTCCGGCTGGCTCTGAACATCGCATCGAGCCGCCGCATTCTGCTGCATGGCTCGGAGGGTACCGCCGCGGCTGGCAAGGTGATCGAGGCCTTTGGCCAGTTTGTTGTGGGTGGCAATTACGTGGTCGGCTTTGTGCTTTTCCTGGCCCTGATCGCGATTCAATTCTTAGTGGTTTCACACGGAGCCGTGCGCACCGCCGAAGTTACCGCCCGCTTTACTCTCGATGCTCTGCCGGGCAAGCAGATGGCTATCGACGCCGACATGAACGCGGGGCTGATTGACGAGGCCGAGGCCCGGCGCCGCCGCCAGGCGATCGCCCGCGAGGCGGAGTTCTATGGCGCCATGGACGGCGCGGCGCGGTTCAACCAGCGGGATTCGCTGGCGACGATTCTGATTACCGCCATCAACATCATTGCGGGCCTGTTGATTGGCACCTTGCAGCAGGGCATTGAACTCAGCGAGGCGGCGCGCACTTATACCGTGCTGACGGTGGGTGACGGGTTGGTCACTCTGATTCCTTCGCTGCTGGTTTCGATGGCCGGCGGCATCACCTTGACCCGCACCAATTCGGCAGGTTTGCTGGGCGGCGAGATTCAACAACAACTTCTGGCCAAGCCATCCACTCTTTACCTGGCCAGCCTGGTTTCTGGGGCGATGTGCCTGATTCCAGGGCTGCCCAAGCTGGCTTTTTTGTCGGTGGCGGCGGTGCTCCTCTGGGGCGGGCGGCGTGTGGCCGCCCGCGCCCTGGCGGCTCCACCGGCCGAACTTGGAACGGTGGATAAAAAGAAGGCCGAGCAGACGCAGGGCTCCGATCTGGCCGCGCTGCTGCGGCTGGAAGATCTGACCCTGGAGATTGGCTTTCAACTGATTCCGCTGGTGGACGAAAAGCAGGGCGGGCAACTGCTGAATCGGGTGCGCGCGCTTCGCCGCCATCTCTCCTCGGAGATGGGTTTTTTGGTGCCGCCCGTGCATATTTCGGACAATCTGCGTTTGCGGCCCCGCGAATACCTGTTCTCTCTCAGGGGAATGGAGATCGGGCGCTGGCAGACCGAGGGCACACATCTGCTGGCCGTTTCGGGCGACCCGGGCCGCCGTCCTCTAGCCGGCAAGGAGGCCCGCGAACCGGCCTTCGGGGTTCCGGCCATCTGGATTGCGCCCGCGCTCGAGGACCAGGCCATCGCCGCCGGCTACTCAGTGGTCGATGCGGTTACGGTGATCACTACCCACCTGGGCGAACTGATCCGCCAGCATGCCTGGGAGTTGCTGGGCCGGGCGGAGACCAAGCGGCTGATGGACGCTCTCAACGAGAGTCATCCCAAGCTGCTTGAGGAACTGGTGCCCAAATTGCTGACGCTGGGAGAGGTGGGCCGGGTGCTCGAACAATTGCTGCGCGAAAGGGTTTCGATCCGCGACCTGGGTTCGATTCTCGAAGCGCTGTTGGAGACGGCGCCGGCCAACAAGAGCCCGGTCGCGCTGGTAGAAGCCTCGCGCCAGGCGTTGGGGCGTCGGCTGATCCGGCCGCTGCTCGACAACGAAGGCCAATTGCCGGTTTTGCTGCTCGAACCGGCACTCGAAGAGGAGATTCTCTCCACGCTGGCTCCGGAGACCGGCCAGCGGCTGCTGGGAACGCAGGCAGTGCCGGGGACGCCGATTGTCCGCCGTCTCTCCGATTCTTTGAGGCATCTTATCGGCGGCAACTCCGCCGCGGCCCTTCCCGTGCTCCTATGCCCTAGTCCAGCGCGCTACCACGTGAAGCGCTGGCTGGAGCCGGTGTTGCCCCGTCTGGCGGTGGTTGCGGCTGGGGAGATTCCTTCGGAGATTCGTTTGCGTCCGGTGGGAACAGTGCGGTGAAGGTCCGGGACGAAGTGAAAACAGGTTAGAGGTCAGGCTAGAGCATTTTTGGAAATGGTGTAGACCGAAATTGTGTTTGGTATCCCACCCTTTCCGCAGGAAAAAGCGGAAAGGATGGGGCACGGAAGTCTACAGCAAAAGCCAAAATGCTCTAGAGGTCAGGTTAAGGGGCGAGCGATGGGGAGCGAGATGGCGGGTACGGTTGCGAATCAGAGGGGGCGCGGCCGGGGTGCGGCTGGGGACGGTTATCCGCCCGCCGCGGCCATGATGCCGATGCTTACCGGCGAGCAGGAGCGAGTGCTGCTCGAGCATCTGCCGATTGTGCGATTTCTCGCCCGCCGCATTCACGAGCGGCTTCCTCAGCATGTGGACATCGAGGATCTGGTCTCCGCCGGGGTGGTGGGGCTGATGGACGCCTTTGCCAAGTTCGATGCTTCCAAGAAGGTGCAGTTTCGCAGTTATGCGCAGTTCCGCATCCGGGGAGCGATTCTGGACAGTCTGCGGACGCTGGATTGGAGCCCGCGCGAGTTGCGCCGCAAGGGCCGCGCGGTCGAGGAGGCCATTCGTGCGTTGACGACGCGTTTGGGCCATGCGCCGGGCGAGAGCGAGGTTGCGGCGGAACTGGCGCTGGGGCTTGAAGAGTATCAGCAGTTGCTGGGCGATCTGAAGGGGCTGGAGATTGGCACCCTGCACATGGAGCGCAACGAGGACTCCGGTGAGGAAGAACTGGCCTATGTGCCCGGCCGCCCCGAGGAGGATCCGCTCTTCCGCTGCCTGAGGGGCGAGATGGAAGAGCGGCTGACCGACGCCATTGCTCATCTGCCCGACCGGGAGCGGCTGGTCATGACGCTCTATTACTACGAAGAGATGACCATGCGCGAGATCGGGTTGGCGCTGGGTGTGGTGGAGTCGCGAGTCTCACAGGTTCATGCTTCGGCTGTGGTGCATCTCAGGGTTGCGCTCAAGGACCTGGCCACGCGCGGGGCCTTTGACAAGCTCCGCGCACGCAAGGGGCCGGGCGGAATGCAGGCGGGGAAAGGCCGCGGGGGTAAAGGCTAATGGAAAAGACGCTCAAACAGAACGAGATAGACGCTCTCTTCGAGGCCGCGCGAAGCACGGCGCCGGAATCCGCGCGGCCCGAAGCGCGGGCGCGGGCCGTGCCCTACAGTTTTTCCTCGGCGGGACAGATATCGACCGAGCAGTTACGCGCCATCAGTATGTTGAACGACCTGTTTGCCCGCAATCTGACCCACAACCTGGCCGCCTGGCTGCGTACCCGCTTTCAGGTCAACCTGGTTTCGGCCGAGCAGATTCAATTCAACGAGTTTCTGCTGCGCGTCCCCGAGATCAGCTATGTGGCCTCGGTTCGTCTGGAGCCGCTGGGAGCGCTCTCGGTGTTGCAGCTCGATCTGGCTCTGGCTCCTCCGATCGTGGATCTGCTTCTGGGCGGCGAGGGCAAGGATGGGCCCCTGCGCGAGATCACCGACATCGAGGAATCGATCTTGGGCAGCCTGGTCGAGATTGTATGCCGCGAACTGACCGCGGCCTGGCAGCCGGTGGGCCTGAGCTTCAACTTTGAGCGCCGCCAGATGCAGACCCAGGTGGCGCGCATCATGCCGGTGACGGAAAAGACGCTCTGCCTGAGCTTTGAGATTCGCATGCCGCACAGTTCGGGGCTGCTCAACCTGGCATTTCCCGCCGTGGTGGCTAACACCATCCTGCGGCGGTTGACCTCGGACTGGGGCCGGCGCCGCAGGCACGCAGGTGAAACCAGGGAACGGATGGAAGCCAATGCGCGCCGGATTCGCTTCGGCGGCTCGTTGCAACTGCCAAGCGTTCACCTGTCGGCAAGCAGTATAGAAAATCTGGAGCCGGGAACGATCCTCCGCTTCGATCTGCCTGCCAACACGCTGCCCGAGTTGCGGGTAGGTGGCCAGCCGCTCTCCCAGGCCCAGGCTATTCGCAAAGGGCCTCACCGCGCCGCCCGCATTGAATCTTCCGCCTCCGAGGCCGTTGCATGATGACCTATATCGATTGCTGGATCAGCGTGGCCACCACGCTGTTTTCACAGGCTTTGGCCGGGGAACCGGAACTGGCCGAGTCCCTACCCAAGCCGCTCGCGGAAGGATCCTTCGGCTTTGCCGCGACCCTTTCAGGGGACGAGGAGGGGCGCTTCGCGGTGGTTCTCGACGGCGCAATTCTGGAGTCGCCGCTGATGGGCGAAGGAGTGGACCAGAAAGCCGGCTGGAACGAGTTGCTACGCGAGGTGGCCGATGCCGCCGCCGGGGAACTTCTGGCCAAGAGCGGAAAGAAGTGCCGCGTCGATAAATTCGAAGATATCGCAGGAGAGAGCCAGGTCTCTCGCGCTTTCCAGTTGAAGTCCGGCGAGCGCGCCTGGACGATTCTGGTGCGGGACGAGGTGCGAGGCCCCAAACCGGCGGCAAAACCGGCATCATCCCAAGCTGCCGCGACTGCCCAGGAGCCGGCGCCCTTGAACCCGGCGGCGGCTTTGAGCCCGGGGATCGAGCTGTTGCTCGATGTCGAACTTGAGGCTTCGCTGCGTTTTGGCTGCCGCGAGATGCCGCTGGGCGAGATTCTCGACCTGGGGCCGGGAGACGTGGTGCAGTTGGACCGTCATCTGGCCGACCCGGTGGATCTTATCGTCGGCGACAAGATTGTGGCGCGCGGCGAGGTGGTGGTAATCAATGGCAATTTTGGCCTGCGGGTGACCGAGGTCGCCGCGCCCAAGAAGCGGCTGGAGAGCATACGATGCCTATTTTAGGTAGAAAACCGGCGGCGGAGGGGCGGCTGCTGACCCGCGAGGCGCGTTTCGACGAGCGGTTTCCGGAGGAGTCCTTTCTTTCGCCTAACAAACAGAGACGCGGTTATTCCGGGGCGCGGCCAGGGATCTTTGAAACCTGCTCCAATCCCGGATGCAACTCCGGCTGGCTGCACTTGTGGCGCAGCCGCTCGGCGCCGGTCTTTGAGGGCGGATGGAACTGTTCGGCAGCATGTACGGCGACGCGGGTGGCCGCGGCGGTCCGCCGCGAGTTGGACGGAAGGGGCAGTTCGCTGGAAAACCACCGTCATCGCATCCCGCTTGGCCTGGTGATGCTGGAGCAGGGCTGGATCACCTCCGGGCAGTTGCGCCAAGCGCTGGACGCGCAGAAGGTGGCGGGTGCCGGCAGGCTGGGCAACTGGCTGGTGCGTCAGCAGGGAGTGAATGAGCAGTTGGTGACCAGAGCGCTGGGCCTGCAATGGAGCTGCCCGGTGCTGCCCATGGAGTTTCACGACGCCGAAGCGCTGACCGCTCTGGTTCCGCGGCTGTTTGTGGATGCCTTTGGGGCGCTGCCTTTGCGGGTGGCCGCGGGCAAGCTCCTCTACCTGGGATTTGAGGACCGGCTCGACCCGGTGCTGGCTTTGGCCATCGAGCGGATGACGGGGTTGCGCGTCGAGAGCGGGCTGGTGCAGGGATCGCTGTTTCGTCCCGCGCACGCGCGCATGCTGGGCTCCAAGTTTCCCCCGGTGGAGTTGATCGAGGCAAGCACGGAGCAGGCGGTGGCGCAGGTATTTTCCAAATCGATCGAGAGGGCGCGGCCAGTCGAGTCGCGGCTGGTCAGGGTACACGACTGCCTATGGCTGAGGATGTGGTTGCGCGCCCAGAGCGGGCCGCTGCCGGAGACAGCTTCAGTGCAGGACTTGATCTGCTCGATTGCGCAGTAAAGCATTTGCACTTCGCAAACAGTTATCGGCAGCGTTGAGAGCGGCTTTTCACTTGAGGAAGAAGCCGCTTGCCGGTCCGGTTTCTGTGGTGAGAAAAAAACAATATGTTGTGGGGGCTGGGTGGAGAGGAAAGCGAAGAAGAATCTCACTCATGAAGCAGGAAGCGAAGCCGATAGAGACGGAAGAGGAGCTTGGGCATGAGTGAAGTTAGAACCCTGATCGTTGACGATTCCTCAGTGATGCGGAAGATTGTGGAGCGCGCGCTTCGTCAGGCGGGTCTTGATCCGCTGGTGGTACATGAGGCCGGCAGTGGCACTGAAGGATTGGAAGTGCTGAAGACCAGGCAGGTGGATCTGATTCTGTCGGATATCAACATGCCGATGATGGATGGGCTGGAGTTTTTGCGCCAACTGCGGGCGCAGAACCTGGCACCCGGCGTGCCGGTGGTGATGATTACCACCGAGTCGAGCGAGGAGCATGTGAAACAGGCCATCCTGGCCGGAGCGCAGGGATACATTCGCAAGCCGTTTACTTCCGAGCAGGTGAGGGAACGGGTGTTGCCGCTTTTGAATGCGGCTTAGAGCGGAACCAGAATAACTGTACCCTATTTGGACTTGTGAGAGGTCGCCGCTTCTTGGGGTCGCGTCGACTTGAGTGCAATGGTTTCGGGGTATGGCAATTCTGGTTCCGCTATAGCCGGACGAAATCGGCGAACCGATGAACGGCGCCTGAAAGGCCGCCCACTTGCGAACGCTGCGGGCCGGCAGAGAGGAAAGGAAGCGTACGATGGCGGTATCGCTGCGTGAATCCGTGCTACTGGTCTCCGAACCCGGGAACCTGGATGCGAGTGTGGAAGAGGTCTTTCAGTTGATGCTGGGGGTGAGCTGCGAGCGCGACTCCGGCCCCATCGCCCAGGAACCGGAGTCGGTGACCGCGGTAGTTGGTTTTGGCGGGCTGCTGAGCGGTGCCTGTGTCTTCTCGACCAGCGGGCGGGCGGCAATGAAGATCGCCGCGCACCTGACCGGCATGGAGTTTGACGAGATCGACGACACGGTGAAGGATGCGATCGGCGAGATTTGCAACATGCTGGCCGGAAGCTGGAAGGGCAAGGTTCCGGATCTGGCGGCCCACTGCGGGCTGTCGGTTCCAACCGTGATCACCGGCCGGGACTACCACCTTCACGTACAGGCTCCCGAATTTCAACTGCTTCATAGTTACCGCTTCGAGGATGCCGGCTTTGCCGTAACCATTGTTTGCGATGGGCTCCAGTAACCACGCCGCGCGGCTTGAATGAACAGGCTGCGGAGAGAATTGTGGGGCCGGCATGGTCGCGGTCCGCGCCAACTGGGCCATTCCAGATCTCATGAGAATTGCGGCTGACAGGCGACAGGCCGCGGTTTTGACCCCGGCGAAAAAACCAGCAGAATCAACGCGGAAATTAGCCTCTGCGAATTACTTTTTGGGAGAATAGCTTGCTATTCTCCCTTTTTTCGTGGTCTGTGAATCCGCCGCGGGGCGGGTGGATTTGAACGCCCCTTTCTCAATTCTGATTTTGCTCTAATCTCACCACCCCTCATTCCGGTCCGTCACCTGCACTGTTCCGTTCTGCGACAGGAGATGCGCCCGATGGATAGTGGATATTACGCGGCAATGACCGGGCTGGTGGCGCGAACCCAGGCCCTGGATACGGCGGCCGCCAATCTGGCCAACGCCCAGACCCCCGGCTACCGGGCCGAGCGCGAGTATTTCCGCTCGGTGCTGCTGGGGCCGGATGCGGCGGACTCGCAGTTGGGGAGCACGGTGAACAACTTTGGCCTGTTGGGCGGCGACCGGCTCAGCATGGCCCAGGGCGCGCTTCAGCAGACCGGCAATCCTCTCGATCTGGCCATCGAGGGTGACGGCTTTTTCCAGGTTCAAACGCCAAATGGCCCTCGCTACACGCGCGACGGCGGCTTTCACCGCGCCCAGAACGGGCAACTGGTGACCGCGGCGGGCGAGCCGGTGCTTTCTTCCACCGGGCAGACGATTGCGGCTCCGCCGGGCGAGGTAACGGTGGGCGCGGGCGGTGTGCTCTCGGTGGCGGGCGGCGCGGTGGCAACGGTGGGGGTCTTCACCTTTCCCTCTGGTTCACAACTGACTCCCGAGGGAGCCAACCGTTATATTGCGCCGGAGGGAATTACGCCGGTGCTCTCGAAGACGGCCGCGATCCACCAGGGCGCCATCGAATCCGCCAACCAGGACGTGATTCAGGGGTCGCTGGAGCTGATCGTCATGCAGCGCCAGGCGGAGATGATGCAGAAGGCGCTCACCGTCTTCCATACCGAATTCAACAAGATCGCCAGCGAAGATTTGCCCAGAGTGTAAAAGCAGTAAACAGTAAACAGTTGTCAGTGATCGTGAAGTTAGAGATGGTTCTTCAACAATTCGGGTCTTTCAAATACTGACCACCGTTTACCGACCACTGGACGACTGAAAGGAGTCCCAATGATTCGAGCCTTGTACACCGCCGCCAGCGGCATGAGCGCGCAGCAGTTGAACCTGGACACCATCGCCAACAACCTGGCCAACTCCTCGACCACGGGATTTCGCCAGTTGCGTCTGGAGTTTCAGGACATGGTTTATCAAAACCTGGTCACTCCGGGAGCGGCGCAGAGCCAGTCCACGGTCTCAGCCGGGTTGCAGATCGGTTTGGGCACCAAATCGGCGGCTACTGAAGCCATCATGACCCAGGGGTCGCTGAATCAGACCTCGAACCCGCTGGATGTGGCCATCGAGGGAACAGGATTCTTTCAGGTGCAGCGGCCCGACGGAACCATCGCCTACACCCGCGCCGGCCAGTTCCAACTGAACAACCAGGGAACGCTGGTGACCACCGACGGCGATCCGGTGATTCCCACCATCACCATTCCCGCCAATGCCACGGCGGTCACCATCACCCAGTACGGAGTGGTGAACGCAACCCTGGCCGGGCAGCAGAACCCCTCGCAACTGGGCCAACTGCAACTGGCCACCTTCCCCAACCCCGGCGGTCTGGAGAGCATGGGCTCCAACCTGTTGCAGGCCACTCTCAGCTCCGGCGATCCGGTGCTGGGCAACCCCGGAGGGACCGAGGGATTGGGCACCCTGCAGCAGGGGTATCTGGAGAACTCGAATGTGGACGTGGTCACCATGTTTGTGCAGATGGTGTTGGCGCAGCGGGCCTACGAATCGAACTCCAAGGTGGTCAAAGCGGCAGACGATATGTACTCGCAAGTCAATAACATGACCAGGTAAAAGCGAAGTGAAGCATGAAGAACTGGAACGCTGAAAAGTGGATCGGAATTGCACTGGCGGGGGTGGCTGCGGCCGCTCTGCCGGCCTGCGGCCAGACGGCAGCGGGGATGGAGCACGGCGCTCGAATCCTCGTCTCACCGGCAGGGCCGGTTCCGGCGTCCATCTCCGGCGAGATTGTTCGCGAGATCGACGACCCGCACACCGGAACCCGCTGGCTGCTGATGCGCGACCTGAGCCATCCGGGTGGGCCGGGCCGTCTGGTGCCGGCTGCGAATCCGCGAAGCGAGGCGCGGCCCAATGAGCCGGTTGCCGAGCCGGTTCGCCCGGTCATTCGCGCCGGGGACCGGCTGGTGGTCGAGGAGGATACGGCGGTGGTTTCTTCGCGGCTGGAGGCGGTGGCGCTGGGACCGGCAACAATTGGCTCTTCGTTCGACGCGCGGTTGAAGATTGGCGGCAGAGTGGTGCGGGTGCTGGCCCTGGCGACGGGCCGGGCGGCCTTCAAGCCGGAGGGGGAGGCGCGGCAATGAAATGGAGAATGCTTTGGTTCGCGGTGCTTTGCGCAGCGATGGCGTCGGGGGTTGCATCCTCGGCGCGTGCTGCGGACAAGAAGCCAAACCCTTTGATTCCGCCAGAAAAGCTGACCGCTCCCGAAACGGCCTTGCGCGCCTACGTCGAGCGGGTGCGGGCGCAACAGGCTACGGAGGTGAGAACGACAGGCTCAATCTGGAGTCCGGAGGGCCGGTTGGTTCGGCTGGGCACCGACGCCAAGGCGGTCCGGTTGCACGACGTGGTTTCGGTGGTGGTCACCGAGAGCCTGGCGGCTTCGACCGACGGCCAGGTGAAGAACTCCCGCGCATCGAATGCCAACTCCGGGCTGACGGCACTGTTCGGCGCCCTCAAGGCGGGAAACAATATGCAGAATCTGCTGGGCATGTCCGCGGCTTCGGGGCTGACGGCGCAAGGGCAGAGCACAACCAATTCGAGCCTGGCGACTACGTTTGGGGCCGAGGTGGTGGATGTGCTCCCCAATGGAATGCTGGTGGTGCAGGCGACGCGGGAGCTGACCTTCTCGCAACAGACTCAGTTGATCAAGCTGCGCGGCCTGGTGCGGCCGGAGGATGTAAGCGCACAGAACCAGGTGCTGTCGACGGCCATGACCGATCTTGAACTGGAAGTGACCGGCAAGGGCATCATCAACGACTCCACCTACCGGCAGAACCCGGTGGTGCGCTTCCTTGAAAAGCTGTTGGTGTTTTAGTGGCAGGGATCAGGGGTTAGGGATCAGGGATCAGGAAGAAAATGCAGCCAGCGATGAGAGCCAATCGAATTACAAGAACGGACCACGGGCCTGGAACTGGTTTCCGGTGGTGGGCGGGGTTGACAGCGGCACTGGCGCTGGCTGGTACGTTGGCGCTGGCTGCACCGGCGCCCGAGTTGGCGCGGGTCAAGGACGTGGCTACGATTGAGGGAATTCGCGACAACCAGTTGGTGGGCTATGGGCTGGTGGTGGGACTGCGAGGCACCGGGGACAGTTCGCAGACGGTTTTTCCGGCGCAGACCTTGATTTCGGCGCTGGAGCGGATGGGCATCACCGTGCCGCAAACCGGCTCGAACAGCGCCAGCAACATGCAGGTAAAGAACATGGCCGCGGTCTTTGTGGTGGCTACGCTGCCGCCCTTCAGCCGCCCGGGCTCCAAGATGGACATCACGGCCTCCTCGGCCGGCGATGCGCGGTCGCTCGAAGGTGGAATTTTGCTTATGACTCCGCTCTACGGGCCGGATGGACAGATCTATGCCCAGGCGCAGGGTGCTCTGGTGCTGGGCGGCTATATGGCGTCTTCGGGGGGAAATTCCCGGCAGCTCAACCACCCGACCGTGGGACGCATTCCCGGCGGAGCGCTGGTGGAGCGGCCAGTGCCCTTCGATCTGAAGCAGATGCACACGGTTGGCGTGCTGCTGAATGACGCCGACTTCCACACCGCCGAGCGAATGGCCGCGGCCATCGACAAGGCATTGGGCAAAGCGCGGGCGCATGCCATTGACAGCCGCCGGGTGGAGATTGCCGCCGCGCCGGACGAGGATATGGCGGCCCTGCTCGACCGGGTGGAAGAGGTCGAAGTGGAGGTTTATCCGAGGGCCAGGGTGGTGGTGAACGAGCGCACCGGGACCGTTGTGATTGGAGGCACGGTTCGGCTGCAACCGGTTTCCATTCTGCACGGAGGATTGTCGGTCAATGTGATCTCCGAGACCAAGGTCTCGCAACCCAACGCACTCTCTTCGGGAACCACGCAGGTGGTGCAGCAGACCACGGTACAGGCCCAGGACAAGCCGGTGAACCGCATCGACCTGAAAGAAGGCGCGACAGTGGAGGATCTGGTGCAGGAATTGCAACGGACGGGAGCGGGAGCGCGGGATGTGATCTCGATTCTGCAAGCGATGAAGGAGGCCGGCGCGCTGGAAGCCGACCTGGAAGTTCTGTAATGGAGGTGCTGTGAATCCCACAATGGCGGCAACCACGGCGGCTACAAGCCAGGCCGGTCAGACCACGCCGCGGCCCAGGCTGGTGCGGGCGGCTCACGAGTTCGAGGCGCAGATGATGAAGGAGTTGATGAAGCCGATGACTGGCGGAGACTCACTAACCGGGGAAGAGGATGATTCAAGCGGAGGCGCCGGCGCGGGAGGCGCATTGGGGGAGTTTGCATCGGAGGCTTTGGGACGGGCCCTGAGCGAGCATGGAGGATTTGGGATTGCAAGCAGCATCGTCAAGGATCTCTCCCATTCCGGTAAGGGAAGCGGAAACGGGCAGGTAACCGGGAATCAGCACGAAAATACCGTCATCAAAGCCTCTAAATGACTACAGTGATTAGAAGGTGGGCCGATAAACCCAGCAAGGAGCAATGCGTATGGACATTCGTAGCAGTCTTGATGGATTGAAATCGATTTTGGGAGTGAACCCGCCCGACACGGCTACGCCGCAGACCAAGAGCATCGCCACAACCGGCGGAAGCGCTCTGAGCAGCGACCGGGCAACCTTCAGCAGCGCGGGGAGCGAAGTTTCGCAGACGGCCTCCGAGCCCGACGTGCGCACCGACAAAGTTGCCGCGGTTCAGGCGGCTCTGGCGGCGGGAACCTACAATGTGCCGGCATCGGCGGTGGCGTCCAAGGTCGTGGATTCAATGCTGGACAGCCGGCAGTAGCGCGGTCCTGGCGCCGCATCTGAGGGGCTTAGCCGTAAGCGGAGCGCCTTCGCCGGGGAGAATCAGGCTGCGGATGGGCTGAATTGAACCTGTTGGATGGCGTGGAGGCGGATTGAAGTGCGGAGCTGTCCGGCGGGAACGAAAGGAAAGCGGGGAATGGAGGAACTTGGCGGGCGCGGGGTGCATCCCGCGCTGAAGGAACTGGTGGCGGAGGCCTCGCAGGCGCTGGCCCGGCTGGATGCGGATCGGTTGGAGGAGTTGGCGCTGTCGTGCCAGATACTGAACCGGGATCTTGCGCCGGGAGAAGCCGGGAATCGCGCTGAACTGGCCTGCCAGGCCCGGGAAGCCACGGGAGATATGGCGGTGTTTGCCAGGGTGCTGGAGGCGACGCGGGCCAATCTGAATGTAATGAGCCGCTTGCGGGAGCTGCGCGCGGGCCGGTTGGAGTACGGCGGATCTCAGGGCCGGATGTGGACGCGGATGGAGAACGGGCATGGGGACAATTAACTCCGCATTCAGCCTGATGTCGCAGGCTTTGGACGCCGATCAGTCGGCTCTGAACATTGTGGCCAACAATGTGGCCAACGCCAGCACGCCCGGCTACACGGAAGAGACCGCCAGTTGGCAGGAGAACCAGCCGCTCGAGATCGGCGGAAGTTCCTACGGAACAGGCGCTACCGTGACGGGCGCAACCTCGGTGCGGGACAAGGTGTTGACGGAGCGGCTGGACCAGCAGCAGCAATTGGCCTCGGCTTCAAGTGCGCGGCTGACGGCTCTCAATTCAATCCAGGCCCTGTTTACGCCGGATACGGGTTCGACCAGTTCGACGGCGGGAGACATTGGCAGCGACATCACCAGCCTTTTCAGTTCGTTTTCGTCGCTGGAGACCAATCCCAGCAACAATTCGGATCGCCAGGCGGTACTTTCTGCGGCGAAGACGCTGGCCGGTGACATCTCCGGCGCCGCGGACAGCCTGAATTCTCAGAGATCGGCCTTGGATCAGGAAGCCTCGGGTGTAACCAGCCAGGTGAATTCGCTGACCAGTTCAATTGCCCAACTGAACCTGCAGATTCAGTCCACCTCGCCCGATGCCGATGCGGGAACGCTCGAAGACCAGCGCCAGCAGGATATAAGTCAGCTTTCGCAGTTGATTGGGATCAACCAGGTTACGACTGAGAACAATGGGCTGGAGATTACCACCACCACTGGTCAATTGCTGGTCTCCAATGGGACGAGCACCCAAATGACCACCGGCACAGTGAACGGCGTAACCGATTTCTTTCTGGGCGGCACTGACATTACCTCGCAGTTGGCCAGCGGCGGCGGTGAACTGGGCGGGTATCTGACGGCGCGCGATCAGGACATTCCGAATGTGCTTCAATCGCTCGATCAACTGGCTTACGGCGTTTCCACAGAAGTGAATTCGCTGAACAACGCGGGAACCGATTACGACGGGGTCGAAGGCACGGGGACCAATTCGGCCGGGGTCACGGGAACCGGAACCACGCCTCTCTACATCTTCAATGAACCCACCGAGGTAGCTGGCAGCGCGGCAGCGATGAGCGTGGCGATGACCGATCCCAATCAGATTGCTGCTGCCGGATTCGGGCAGGGAACTGGCGACAACTCGAATGCGACCGCCATGGCGAGCCTGGCCAGCAGCACATCTGTAAGCCTGAACGGCCAGACGGCTATCAATTACTACTCGAACTTTGTCTCGACTCTGGGTTCAACCGTCTCCCAGGCGCAGACTGAGAATACGGCGCAAACCGCTTCGGTGACCCAGTTGCAGACACAGAACGATGCGCTCTCAAGCGTCAATCTGAACGACGAGGCCTCGGCGATGACTACGATGGAGCGAAGCTATCAGGCCGCATCGCAAGTCTTTGCGATGCTGAATACGATCATGGCCTCCGCCTTGAATCTGGGTGAGCAGTCAACGGTCTCGTAGCGAAGGTGGGCCGGTAGAGTGCAGGTGGCCGGCTTCTTAGCCGGAGATACGAAACGCCGGCTCTTCGGCATTGCTCGGAATGAAGCCAGGGGCGGGATACGGAGTAATTGAGCGGGTGGAGGAATCGAATGCGGGTGGATCCTAATTACGTCTCGAATCTGGTAAGTTCGCTGGATCAGGTCCAGGTGAACCAGCAGCAGTTGACAGCGGAGCTTTCAAGCGGCGTGAGCATCAACTCCTTGAGCCAGAATCCGGTTGCATCGGGCGAGAATGTTCTGCTGCTGAACCAGATCCAGCAGGACGACACTTTCACGCAAAGCTCGGACCAGGTTACGGGCCAGTTGCAAGTGGCCGATTCTACCCTGGGCAGCGTGGTTACCGAACTAACCAAGGCGATTTCGCTGGCGACGAGCGCCAATAGCGGCACCATGAATTCCAGCAACGTGCAGTCTATTTCAAGTCAAATCTCCGGCATTCTCAATGAGGTAACTTCACTGGCCAACACAAGTTATGACGGGCAGTACATTTTTGCCGGCGGCAAGACTTCGACCAGCCCATTCACTACCTCGACCGCCACATCGCCGGGCACTACCACTTACAACGGCGACACAGACGTCAACTACCTGCAAACGCCCAACGGCCAGAAGATACAGTTGAATGTGCCGGGCAGCCAGATTTTCACGGCCAGCGGCTCGAACAGTGTATTTGGCGCACTGAACAACCTGGTGGCCGACTATTCCACCGGAACAGTGGATAGCGCCCAGGCCGCGAGCGATACGCAGGCGCTGAGCACGGCGCTGAACTATGTTTCACAGCAGCGCGTAACCATTGATAACTCGATTACCCAACTCGGCGCCGCCTCCGACGCTGTGACAAGCCAGCAGACTCAACTGACCACTGCGCAGACCAGCCTGATGCAGGCCGACGTGGCGAAGGTCTCCACACAGCTTTCGCTCTCTGAAACCCAGCAGACGGCGCTAGAGGATGTAATTGCGCAATTGAATTCGACGTCGAACGATCTATTCAGCAAGTTGCCGGCTTGACGTCATTCACCAGACCGCTTGTGGTCTGGACGACAGGCCGCAAACGGGCCCGAGGGTAGCTGGGGCTCTATCTTTGCGGGGGATATTTCGTTCATTCGGCTTCATTTATTGATCCGGCCCATTGAGTTGCTATAAACAGGAATGCGGGGCAAAGACAAACGCAGGTCCTTCGACTGCGTTTGGCGCAAAGAACGCGCCAAACTCCGCTCAGGATGACAACGCTGTGGTGGCGCATTCCTTCCGGGCCGGATCAATAATTTATTTTTGGAATGCGTGTAGAATATAGCCGACGTTGCTTTATATCCACCGAAGAAGGATGTGCTTTGCTCGCTCCGCTCCGTTTTATCTGGAATGCAACTCGCGGCCACCGGCTGGCTCCCTGGCGGAGCGAGTACTTTCGTTGGCGAGTAGAAACCTATACCGGCATGCCGGCTGAGACCCTGACGACCAAAGACATTCTGTGTTTTGTGTGGACTTCCCGCTGGGAGCTTTTGAGTTATCTCGCCTGGACTCACCGGCTGGACCGGGAAGTACACAAGCGGATATGAAGGGCGGAAGGACGATCGGCTCCTGACGCCGATAAGCAGAGGGGCGCATGACGGAAACTTGCAATTCGCATCTGACGCGGAGGCGGTTTGGCCAGGGTGCGCTGGCTATGGGCGCTGCGGCCGCGCTGCCCGGTTGGCTGCGGGCCTCCGATGGCGCGGTTCCCGCAAACCTGAATATCAGGGCAGGAGATTCTTTGCGCGCCCATGCGGCGGCCCGGGGGCTGCTCTACGGCGCAGCGGTGAATCCCGCGCTGCTGGACGTGGAAGGGTTCTCAGCAGGCGCCACGAGCGACGGATATACCCGGCTTGTTGCGGAACAGGCGAACATCGTTGTGGCTGAAAACGCCATGAAATGGGCGGGATTGCGGCCCTCGGCCGGGAGCTTCGATTTTTCGCAGGCTGACCGGCTGATGCGCTTTGCGCAGCTTGCGGGCCAGCGTGTCCGCGGACACAATCTCTGCTGGCATGAGGGCCTCCCAGCCTGGTTCAAGACCACGGCAACCAGGGACAATGCGCGCCTGCTTCTTACCCAGCACATCCAGACGGTGGCAGGACACTATCGCGGACAGATACATAGTTGGGATGTGGTGAACGAAGCTGTCGAGCCGGCGGATGGCCGTCCAGACGGACTGCGCAAGTCACCGTGGCTGGAGTTGATCGGCCCGGAGTATATCGAACTGGCCTTTCAGACCGCCGCCGCCGCCGATCCGCAGGCCAAGCTCACTTACAACGATTACGGGATTGAGCTGGACACGCCGGAACAGGCTGTCAAGCGCGGGCAGGTGCTTCTGTTGCTGCGCCGGTTCAAGGCTCGCGGCGTACCGATACATGCCATGGGCGTACAGAGCCACCTTCAGGCGGATGGTCCCCAGCCCGGCGCAGGTTTGCAGAGCTTTATCCGCGAGTGCGCCAAACTGGATCTGGAAGTCTATGTGACCGAGATGGACGTGAATACGCACAGCCTTGCGGGTGGGCCAGAGGCGCAGGACGCCGCCGTGGCCGCAATCTACCGGAAGTATCTGGGCATGGTGCTGGCGGAGCCGAATGTTCCGGTTGTGCTCACCTGGGGCATCACCAGCGCGCATAGCTGGATCAACCAATCCAACGAGCCCTGGGCCAGGCGCAAGGACGGCGCGCGCCAGCGGCCTTTGCCCTTTGACGACAACCTCAAGCCAACGCCGGCCTTTCTGGCGCTGCGCGGGGCCATCGACGCGGCCCGGCCGGTTAGGGGT
>Ga0224529_1000828_pt1 | contig 21569 bp, 20 predicted proteins | sample CBST50metaG_FD_179893 | JGI IMG/M metagenome (GOLD analysis project Ga0224529, IMG submission 179893) | Peat soil microbial communities from Stordalen Mire, Sweden - C.B.S.T50 | ecosystem: Environmental > Terrestrial > Soil > Wetlands > Peat | place: Sweden: Norrbotten County, Stordalen Mire... | reverse complement strand
GCTCAATCGTGCATTCTTATGAATGTCCATTTGATTCCCTCCAAAAAAACTAATTGCTCGACACAATCAGCTTCTCCGGTTTGAATCAAATGGACAACCTCTTGAAACTTCACAGGTGCCCCATATCAGCCGCGTCCTGTGCGGCAGATGTGGGACACCACCAATTCCATCCGCAGGGTGCGATCTTGGACTTGTTTACTCATTTCAATCTGTTTCCGGGCATTTGACCCAGGGCAGAATTCCACTTATGATGTAAAGTAGATTCCGGCGAGGGCGCGCTTCTTGAGCCACTGCCAGAATGAATGTAAAGTAGAGTGTTGTATCGTTGTTGCCCGATCGTTCAATGGTAGGACAGCTGCCTCTGGAGCAGCATACCGGGGTTCGAGTCCCTGTCGGGCAACCATATAAGTGGTTCATAATCAATTATCTATGAAGTAGATTAGCCTCCAAAGCCTGATCTAGGACAGCATTATGTTCCGCAATGCCATCCACGGCGCAACTCAGCCACCATCACGCTGACGAGCATCGCGCCCTCCGATGCCAGCGTCTACGGAATCAACCCGCCTTGGGTTCCGGCTGGGATTAAGGAATTCACGCTCATGGCAAACGGAACGGGCTTCACAAGCACTTCGGTGATGCAATGGAACGGAACGGCTCTTCCGACGCAGTTCGGCACCTCCGGTAATATTGCCGCTAACGTGTCCAGCACGCTAGTGGCTGCGCCGGGGACGGCCAGCGTCACGGTGTACGACTCCGCAACGGCGGCCAAGTCTGGATCACTATCTTTCGGCATTGCGGCGGCTGCGGCGGCAACAGCCGGGGTAGTAAGGACTATGGCCAGTAACTTGGTTTTGGTTTCTGCGGCATTGATCGGGTTTTGCTGACCAGTATAACGAGGCCTCATAATGTCCGATAACGTATATTCTGTATAGTGAAAGGCGGTAATTTCTATCTATACCTGCGATCTTCCAGTTTTGGTAATGCCCTTCCGATTCGCGCGTTCTGACGTGCATCAGCTACATCTTGTAATGGCCAAGATCCTCATCGTTCAAACCTTCCAGCCAGCCTCGCAATGGTTCACCGGTCGCCGGAGTGGCTGGGCCTGATTGATTCAGATTGACAGCCTTCATCACCTCTTCCGCAACGTAGATCGGGCAATCGGAGCGTAATGCCAGCGCGATGGCGTCCGAGGGCCGTGCATCCACAACCAGCAGTTCTCCCTCCTGCCGCAGCCATAGGGACGCCAAATATGTGTCGCCGTTAAGTTCTGTAATTACAGCGCGTTCCATTTGGGCCTTCAAGTCGTGGATGAGGTTTCTGGTCAGGTCATGGGTCATCGGGCGCGGCGTCGCCAACTTCTCGATCTCCATAGCGATTGCGTTCGCCTCAAAGAATCCAACCCAGATGGGCAGTACGGTCTCGGATGCTACATCCTTGAGCACTACGATGGGCATATTGGTCGCTGGGTCCATCATCAAGCCGCAGATCCGCACCTCAATATTCATCACTTCTTCTCCATCCGCTCTAATCCTAAACCGCCTCGCCCGTCAGACTGTTCGGATGAGTCGCGGTAATCCTTACCCGCAGGTAGCTTCCCGGCGCCGGTGCAATCGGCTGCGCACAGGTGAAGTTGACCGGCTTGTTCTGGCTACTACGTCCGATAATCTGCCCGTGCGCCAGGTTTACACCTTCGACCATTACATCCATAATCTCGCCCAAGTGATTGGCATAATTGATCCTCTGGATTTCGCGCTGGCGATCAAGCAGCACTTGAAGCCGACGGACCTTCTCGTCCTCCGGGATGGAATCGACCATCGTCAAAGCCGGTGTATTGGGCCGCCCGGAGTACTTGAACCCGAAGATGCAATCGTACTCGACCACGGAGAGAAGGTCCATGGTTTCGCTGAAATCTTCTTCGGTTTCGCCTGGAAAACCGACGATGATGTCGGTCGAGAGCGCGATGGGGCGACGCGCGGTCTTGATCCAGGCGACCTTCTCTAGGTAATCCTCGCGGGTGTACTCGCGATTCATCAGCTTGAGAATGCGCGAAGAGCCCGACTGCACGGGCAGATGCACATGGTCGCAGAGCGTGGGCACGGCGTCGATGGCCTCGACAATGTCGCGCGTAAAGTCGCGCGGGTGGCTGGTCATGAAACGCACGCGGCGAATGCCCGGCACCTCGCCCACGGCGGCCAGCAATTCGGCGAAGCTGTGCTTGCCTTCCGGGTCGTGGTAGCTATTCACATTCTGGCCCAAAAGTTGAATTTCGGTATAGCCCTGATCGGCGATGCGCCGCGCCTCGGCCAGCACCGAGCTTCCGGTACGGCTGCGTTCCCTACCCCGTGTGTAAGGCACCACGCAGTAGGCGCAGAACTTGTCGCAGCCTTCAATGATGGTGATATAGCCGCGGCAGGGATTTTGGCGGGCTACAGACGCGGGCTCGAAGGTCTCGACCGTCTGACGGTCGTCCAGGCCGGTAATGTGCGTTTCGCCCGCTTCCAGGCGCGCCAGCATCGTGGGCAGATTGCGGTAGGAGGCCGAACCGGAGACCAGCGAGACGTAGGGCGCGCGCTCGAAGATCCGTTCACCCTCCTGTTGCGCCACGCAGCCCAGTACGCCGAAGCGCGTGCCAGTCTTGTACTGCTTTTTGTGGTCGTTCAGGCGATTGAATACCTTTTGCTCGGCTTTGCCGCGGATGGAACAGGTGTTGTAGAGGATCAGGCCTGCATCCTCTACCGAATCGACTTGCCCGTAGCCCTGCTGCCGGAGTGTGCCGATAATCTTCTCGGAATCATGGGCATTCATCTGGCAGCCGAAGGTCTCGATGTAGAAGGTTTTCCCGGTCGCCATAGTAATCCTGAGTATACCGCGATGGGCGAATCGGCTTGGAAAATCAGCCGGCTTACGGCTCGATTCGTCCATCGCAGTCAATCAGCATCACTCCTGGAGCCAAATCTCGACGCGCCGGTTCTTATTACGGCCATCGACCGTGTCATTGGAAGCAATGGGAAGGCGGGAGCCAAACGCGGTTACGACAGCCGGCTTGATGCCACGCTGAAGGAAGAGTCCTTCGATCAATTTGGCGCGGCTCAACGAGAGCGCCTGGTTCACTTCAGGAGAGCCGGTGCCGTCGGCAAAGCCGATGAGCAGGATTCTGGCTGCTGTGTTCTTCCGATCCGCAATCAAAGCCACCACGCGGTCCAGATCGATCTGCGCCTTGTTATCTTGAATTGCCCCTCCAGCCTGGAAGCGGAAGTCCAGTGACAGGCGTTCCGCATTCCGGGTCAACCGCTTATATTCGGGCGGGACACCATTGGCGAGTTCTGGCGATTCCAACGCGACATTCTGATCCGCAAAGCCATTCGCGGCAACCACATCCTGGCCTTGCTTTGAAAGAGCAAATTCGACGAACGCTCCCGTGAACTTGTTGTCGGGTGTGGCCGGAGTGTAAAGGAAGAGCCGCCGCGCGAGCGAATAGTCTTCCGTGGCAACCGTCAGCCTGGTCGGTAACAGCGCTCCGGTGCCCTTCTCCGATACCGCGACGGGTTTGGCGTTATGAACGAAGGGGAGGCCGATAAAGCCAATGCCGTTCGGATCGTGGGCCACGGCATCGGAAAGCTCATTGCTGTTTTCAAATCGCTGGGCGCCAGCAGCCAACGGCTTGCCCGCCAGCACCAGAGACTTGAACGTATCGTACGTCCCTGATTTATCGTCTCTGGCGTAGATTTTAATAACTCCATGGGAACCCGCCGGCCAGGTTTTGGTGGCTCCGGTGAAGATTTGCATAATCTCGTCTTTGGAAAGCTCCTTAACGGGATTGGAGGCGTTGACGATCACGGCAATGCCATCAAGGCCTAGCACGTGCTCGCTGGCGGGGGCCAGCATATTGCCAAGAAATGAGAGCTTTGTCACTTCGTCCGGCTTGATTTGCCGGGAAGCCATGCCAATGTCGCAGCTTTTGTCAGCCAATGAGGTAAAGGCCGTGGCTGAACCATGCGCCGCAATCCGGATCGAAGAGGGAAATGCTTTGCCCGGCAGCGTGCCCAGAACGATCTTTTCCTGGGGCTTATCCCCCTCAATCGTATGCACATCCGTTGCGCCCTGGCTCTTGAGAAAAGCCTCGGCCAGCGCGGGCATCAGGCTCTCTCCGATGGTGTTGGAGCCGGAGAGGCGCAAAATCGTATTCTTCGCGCCGATGGATTTGGCCGCCCCAGCGTGCAGAAGAGGAATCCAATCCTTGTAGATGGCAAAAGCAGAAAGAAGAAGCAAAACCACGATGGACGCCACCAGCGGAACGTGGTGGTGTTTTACGGCGGATTGGGCCGTTATTTCAGTCAGATCATGTCCGCACACGGGGCAATGAAAAGCCGATCCCTCCGCAACCGTAATCACTTCTCCTGATCTGGAAATTGGGCAATTTTCGGAATTCACGCATCTTCCCTGGCGCGCTTTAACCATCACACTATCCACCTTTCATCTTATTGCTCTATTGCCGTTCACGGCCGGAATAGCCCCCGAATCCGTACTACCGTAAACCGCGCAGATCAGGCACGCTGAACAGGCTCAGCCGCGCGGAAAGCGGAAGGCCACGGCAGTGGAAATCCAACTTCCCTGAGCACAGACTAAGGGGCGAGGCACGTATGGAAGGTCAACGGCAGTTGAATTTTGTATGGATTTGCCACATGATGAAGATCAGCTTCTGGGATGCGGCGTTTATAAACGCAATAAGGTTGTATATATAAAGCGGGGCGGCCCGAAGGCCGCCCCGCGATTGGCTTTAGTGGATCATGCCGATAGCTTCCTGGGTAACGGTATCGAAGGTCGTCACCGCCTTAGAGTTGGCCTCGAAAGCGCGCTGGGCGACAATCAGGGACGAGAACTCGGAAGAAATGTCGACATTGGAACCCTCCAGTGTGCTGTCCTCAAGGGTGCCGCGCCCGCCTGCTCCCGCCACGCCAATAGCGGCATTGCCGGATGCTGTGGTGGTCGCATAATTGGTCGATCCCTCCGCTTGCAGACCTTCCTGGTTGCTCACCGTGGCAAGTGCCAACTGACCCACAATTTCGTTCTGGTTATTCGAGAAGGATGCAGTAACTACGCCGCTTGAATTGACCGACAAGCCATTGTATTGGCCGCTTGCATAGCCGTTCTGGGTGGCTGATCCGGTCGTAGAAGTCGATGCGGTTTGGGTGACCGCTGACGTCCCCGTGGTTCCAAAAAGGTTCCAATTGAGGTCCAGTGTTGCTGCCCCGTCAGAGAGACCGGAAAATGTGAGACCGCTTACGTTTGTCGCCGGACTGGTCAGATTGCCGTTCGAATCAAAGCTCAGCGTCCCGGTTGTCGCCGAAGAAGCCACTGGATCCTGGATCACGCTACCACTGGTCGAAAGATTGGCGCCGGTGATCGACAACTTTCCTCCAGCGTTGTTGACCGTCACGCCAACGATGCCTGCATTGCTCAATGCCGAGGTCAGGGCCGTGGCATAGGTGGCCACGCTTTCTCCCGAGGTGACCGTCGGCGCGGTGATGGTTGCCGAAGCGCCCGTCGCGGTCAAGCCGGTAAGCGTCAAGTTGGTTCCCGTGTTCACTGTGGACAGCGTGCTGCCGCTCGAACCGAAGTCGTAACTGACGGTTGCTCCCGCAACATCCTGCTTCACGCTGCTGGTGACCGTCGTGGCTGTCGGGGAAGTGACGCTAAGAACGCCACCGCTGACAGAGGCCGAAACGCCTGTAATGCCCAGCCCGTTGATCTGGCCAGCCAAGGCGCTCACCGATTCACCCGCGGCGGGAATCGTAACGGATGTTCCGCCAATTGACAGCGTGGTTCCCCCATCGACGGTTGCCAGTGTGCCACTGGTGGCGCCCGTCGGCAGAGTGCCGCTGCTGGAATCGAAGTTAAACTTGGAAATCGTGTTGGCGCCGGAAACGGTCGAGGTCGGCGTCACGGTATCGGTCACAGTTGCTGCCGTGGCCGGTGTAGAGTTCAGCGTATCCGGCATCGTAACGCTATACGACCATTGGTTGGTTCCGGTTTTGGTGTAGGTGACAGTAGCCTCATAGCTTTTCCCCTGCGAGTCGTAGACTTTGACAGGACTGGTGGCGGTATCGCCGATCGAGGCGCCGGAATTGAGCGTTTGCGTCACGCTGAAAGTGGTCGTTGCCGAAGGCGCCATGACAGTCGTCGTGGGAATCGTAATATCAGTCAACGCGCCGCTGGTGTTCACCACTCCATTCGTGGCCGAGTATCCCATGACTGCCTGGCCGCCGGCGCTCTGCAACGTGCCGGTCGAACCGAGCGTGAAGGCGCCGTCGCGTGTATACAACTGGCTGCCGTTATTGTTGTCCAGCACAAAAAAGCCCGAACCGTTAATGGCGACATCGTCATTGGTGCAACCGGTCGAGGAGAGCGAACCACTCGTGAAATTCGTGGTGTTGGTCGCCACCTGCACGCCGCTGCCCACCTGAATCTCATTTCCCGAGCCGGTTGAGCCAATCTCCTGATAAAGCAGATCGCTGAAGGACGTGGCCTGCGATTTGAAGCCGGTCGTGTTCATGTTGGAAAGATTATTGGCAATGGTGTTCAGCGCCGTTGAATCGGCGTCGAGACCGCTGACTGGAATGGAAAAACTGGGCATCGTGGTTCTCCTTGTAAACGGTGACGCTGGCCTCCGCGGCCGGCTGGTTTATAACTTGCTGGGCAATCCGTTCGCCCGCCGGTGTCTACTGCACGTAGCGATGCCCTCCCAGGGACTCGGCTACGTTTTGCGCCGACGCGTTGGTTGCCGGAACGCTGAGGTTGCCCGGAGCCAGTTGGGATGCAGCCGTATGAATGGCGCTCGTCAACGGGCTTCCGCTACTGGCAGCGTCCGTTTGCGCCGCCGTGCCAGACAAGCCAGTAGTGGAGGTCTGAGCGGCCGTGCTGGTGCTCGTGCTGCCAAGATGCGAGGACAGAGTCGTGTTGACATCAATCAGTTGCTCCAGACTGTTAACGGCAACAAGCTGATTGACGTACTCGTTGGGATCGCTGTTTGCCGTCGGATCCTGATTCTTCAACTCGGTCACCAGCAAGGTCAGAAAATCATTGGCCGAGATGGAGGCCGATGAAGTGCTGCTGCTGCTGGTGCTGGTTGCCTCCGCTTTGGCGGAAGTGGTGGCGCTGCCGGTCAGAGCCTGCGCCGCCATCGCACTGTGATTGAGAACTGCTGATGTTGCCATCTTGCTTCCCTGCCCTTCTCCGCGCCGACTTGCGTTTTCCTGCGCTGTGTTTTGCTGGGCTTGCGCCCCGTTGGTTTCGGCCTGACTGGTTCAGGCCATCACTGAAATGTGCCCACTTGCGAGCCCTGCTGGCTGCGCGTTCCCTTCCCACACCGCTGGCGAGGCTCCTGAAGCCGTTACCGATGAAGTCGATGCGCTGCTGGTATACGCACCGGATTGGAATCCGCTCTCGGCGCCGGTGTTCTGCTGTCCTGCGCCCTGTTGCATTCCCTGTCCCGCGCCTTGATCGCTGCTGAAGCCCGACGAACCGCTATTGGGCGCGGTGATGGTCAGGCTCTCCACCGCCGCGTGATGATCGGCAAGATAGGCATTCAACCCCGCCAAGTGTCCGCCCAGCGCCTGAGCCGCATCGGTCGAGGCCGTCGCAAGTTCAGCGTGAACGCCGCCACCGCTGGCATTAGCCCGCACGCTGACCCAGCCCAGAGACGGATCCTGATAACCGGCCTCGGCCTGCTGTGCGCTGGCATGAATCCAGGTAGCCTTTTCCCCCGCTCCCGCCGTGTCGAGGGCCGCAAACGTATCCCTGGAATCGGTCGTGGCTGCCGTGGTTGCCGACGCTCCCGCCGAATCACTCGCCCGATTCACAACGCCACTGGCATCCGTCACCATGCGCGCCATTGCGGACGGATCCACCGTTGTGCTGGACGAAATTGAACTGAAAGACTGCGCCTCCAAACGACGGCTTTTTGCCTCAGTCGAGCTGGCATTGCTGCTTCCGCTCACAGAACGCACCGTGCCGACCGTCGAAGCATTTGCCGCACCGGCATCGGCCGTCTGCGCCGCGACGGAAGAAACCGCCGGCTGGTTGGCCAGGGATAACGGATTCAATTCGTCCCTGGTGGCCGTGATCGCCGTGTCTGAAGGAAGCGACGCCACCGTCGTTTGGCTCCCTACTGAGGTTTGAACCGGCCCCAAGCTTGTCTTCCTTGTCTGCGTCGCGCCACCGTTCGACACGATTGAGTTTGTTGTGTCAAGGCCGGAGATCAGCGCTGAAGACGAACTCGCCGCCACGATTGGAGTTGTGCTCGGAGCAGAGACAGAAACAGATGACAAGCTTTGACTGGCCGCCGCCGCCATTGGTTTCGCACTTGGCGCGCTTTTGCTCGCCGCCACGATTGGAGCTGTGCTAGGAACGGTGGCAGAAGCAGAAGACACGCTTTGACTGGCCACCGCCGTTGACTCCTCGCTCGGCGCGCTCTCGCTCGCCGCCATGATTGGAGCCGTGCTCGGAACGGAGGCCGAAGCAGAAGACACGCTTTGACTGACCGCCGCCGTTGATTCCGCGCTCGGCGCGCTCATGCTCGCCGTTATGATTGGGCCCGTGCCCGGATCGGAGACAGAAACTGAAGAACTAACCGCCGTTATTGATTTTGCGCTCGGTGGCGCGCTCTGAACCGCACTTTCGCTCGTCTCTGCTGTCTGACTTAGGTCAGACGCGACAAACTGATGTGAACTGCCGCCCGCGGCGCTACTCGATGCCGAACTTGAGGCGGAAGGCGAAGCGTCTGTCTGGCTCACGGTCGAGCCGGAACTTTCGCCGAGGCTGGAAGGAAGGCGGGAAGCAGACGTTTTCTGCCCTTGCTTGGCGGAACTCTCCAATGTCGCTTGTCCGTCGGCATTTGTAAGTGTGGCCGTGCCGATGGGGTTCTCCACCACAGTCGAAGGCCAATCAGAGGAAGCTGCGGTGACGCTGCCCTCCGCCGATGTTGATAAATTCGCTTGCGCGCTTTGAACTTGTTTGCTGATCGGGTCAGAGGCCGTATTAACGATCACCGTCACCGATATTGCGGGAGAAAGGCTCGTCTCTGTGGCGGCTGGCACACCCATCTGAGCAGAATTGGTGGAACTGGAAATACTCGTGGAATCTGTCTTCGAATCCGTCGCCGTTTTCTTCTCTGCCGTTTTGGCTGCGGTTGCCGTGGTTGTTTTTGCAGACGTCCGGCTCTCGATCTTTCCGGCTTGAGCGTCCTCAACAGACACTTCCGCGGTCTGGATCGCTTTCCCGCTTCCCTTCCCGGTTTCCTGTACAGGGAGCGAACCGGCCAGAGTCGCCTTGGCGGAAGCCACGACAGAGGTATTTGTGGAACCAGTCCCTTGTGTTGCCGTTTTTGCGACGGTAGTTGCCGCATTCGTTTGGGACCCGAATTGGCTGACCTCTTCCACGCTCGTGCCCAGCGAGGCCAGCAGCGACTGCAAGCCGGAACTAAAACTGGCCGTTTTCGATACCGCCGACAATACGCTCCGGGCAGCCGATCCCGTCGTCTGCCCAACGCCCAGCGCCTTGCTCACTCCTGGCGTGGACCCGCTTCCTACTTCGATCTCGATTCCCGTGGCGATGGCCATGCAAACGGATAATGCAGAAGTCGTGCCAAACGAAGGAGTGAATGGGTTAGAACCTTGTCAGGAATGGGACCGCAAATCCCGATTCCGGAAGTTCGGATGGCTGTCGTATGGATTTTTCCTCAAGTTTTGCGAAGTTTTGCCGACAGATCTTCCTCGACGGACGGCTTGCTAGCTTCCGCTGGAGCGCCGTTTGGCTCCGCCGCGGTCGCAAGCGGCTCGGTTTCGCCCCGCTTCTTGTACAGCCGGGAGCTATACCAGCCATCGAGCCTCTGCTGACCGCGCCGTCCCTCCTCGATGGCCTCCCGCTTCTCGGTCTGTTCGATCAGCGTCTCGGCCTGACGGCGTTCCACCCGTTTCACCAGGAACGCCTGGCGCAGCGTTGCCACCTGGCCTCCCTTGGCTTCGATAATGGGTCCGAGCGCCAGCGCATGACGGCTGGCCGAGCGCGTTTCCTCGAGTCCGGCCAGCCGGTCGGACAACTCTCCCGTGCGGGCGCTGGACTGAACCAACCTCCGGCCCTGGCGCTCCCGCTCATTGGCAGCTTCTAAAGTGCTTTCAAGACGGTGCAGCTCGCCTTGGGCCGATTCCAGGGCCTGCCGGCTCTGCTCCTCTTCGAGGCTCCGAACGCGCACCAGACGGCGCAACCCGCGCGAGACGGCCATTGATTAGACCCCCGCGGCCAGCGTGGACAGTTGGCTCACGCACTCGGCAAAGTGGACCTGCTCATGCGAATTCTGCGTCACGAAGGCTCGTATCGCAACGCGGGCGCGCAGCGCGCGGTCCAAATCTGGATCCGAGCCTGGCTTGTAGGCGCCGATGCGCACCAGATCTTCAGAACGGGCGTAAACGGCCATCAGCCGGCGCATCAGCGCGGCATCTTCGCGATGCTTGGGCTCGGTCACGGCCGGCATCAAACGGCTGATTGAATCCAGCAGTTCAATCGGCGGATACCAGCCCTCGGCCGCCAGCGCGCGCGACAGCACAATGTGGCCATCAAGCAGCGACCGGACTGCGTCCACGATCGGATCCTGCTGGTCGTCGCCTTCCATCAACACAGTGTAAAACGCGGTAATCGAACCCACGCGGAACTCTCCCGCCCGTTCCACCAGCCGGGCCAAGCGGGTAAAAACCGAAGGCGTATAGCCCTTGTTGGTCGGCGGCTCGCCGGCGGCAAGGCCAATCTCCCGCGCAGCCATGGCAAAGCGCGTCAGCGAATCCAGCACCAGCAGCACATGCTTGCCTTCGGCGGCAAAATATTCGGCAATGGTGTTGGCAGCCAGCGCCGCTCGCATCCGCATCAGCGGCGATTGATCGGAGGTTGAAACCACCACCACCGAGCGCGCCCGGCCCTCGACGCCCAGCGAATCCTCCAGGAATTCCCCCACCTCGCGGCCACGCTCACCCACCAGGCCCACCACCGTCACATCGGCCTCGGTATTGCGGGTCATCATGCCGATCAGCGTGCTTTTGCCCACGCCCGAGCCGCCAAAGATGCCTACCCGCTGCCCCCGGCCGACGGTCAGAAGCGAATCGAGAATGCGAATGCCGGTGCCGAGCGGCTTGCGGATCGGTACCCGGTCCAGCGGCCGCCGCACGGCTCCATCGAGCGGCAGCATCCGCGAAGCGGCCAGTGGTGGACCATCATCGATGGGTATGCCCATGGCATTCAGCACCCGGCCGAGCAGTGCCGGGCCAACCTCGATCTGAGGATGCACGCCGAGCGCCGCCACGGAATTGCCAAAGCGGATTCCCTCCGTGCTCTCGACCGGCATCGACAGCACATTGGAGCCGCGAAAGCCGATCACCTCGGCCATGTGCGTCAGGCCAAATTGGTCCTCGATCGCGCAGCACTCGCCGACCGAGGCCAAGGGGCCAGCCGACTCGATTGTCTGGCCCACTGACTCGAGAACTTGCCCGCGCCAGCGCCAGGGATGGCCCCGCTCCAGGCGGGAAAAATAGCGATCCAGCAGTTGCGTCATGAGCGGCTCGCCCCTACTGCCTCGATGGTTCCGGCCCGTTTATCTGCAGCGGATTCGCTGCCGCCAGCGACGGCGCCGCCCGCGCGGTCAAAGAAGCCCCGCTCAATCTCACCCAACTGCGCGCGAATGCCCAGATCCACCGAACCCATCTCGGTTTCAATCCGGCAGTCGCCCAGGCGCATTTCTTCGTCCGCCGTCACCACTGGCTTCACGGCCAGGTTGGGCACCAGGGACATCGCCTGACTCCACAAATCAAGCTCCGCGGCCGGCACCAGCAGCCGCACCTGGGTCGAACCGGAGAGCTGACCAAGCGCCACCCGGACCGCTCCGGTCAGTAGTAGCGGGTCCATTTGCGCCTCCCGGCGCAGAATGCGCGCCGCCACGGCCAGGGCCAGCTTCACCACTTCATGCTCAACGGTTTGCATATAGCGGTCCCGCTCCTCGGTGAAGTCAGCCAGCAGCTTGGCCGCCTGTCGCGTCCGCTCCTTGTCGGCCACCTCGCGCGCGGCTGCCTGCGCATCGTGTTCGGCCTTCGCGCCCTGCTCGCGGCCTGCATCGAAGGCGCGGCGCTTCTCCTCGTCCAGCCGCTTTTCAAAATCGACGGGCGGCTGAACTTCCACACGCTTGCCATTTTCGTCATTCGCCGGCGGTGCCAGCGGCTTGTCATCAGCCTGTTCCTCTTCGCCCCACCCATACCAGCCTGAAGGCGAGCCAGGAGTCGAGGACGCATCGGGGCTGTCCGGATAATCGAAGACCTCAATGCGCCCGGACCCCGTACTCCCGTTGGCGGCCTTGCGCGATGATGATTCAGCCTGCTGCAAAAATCTGCTCTCCCGTTCTCATGCGAATCGATTGGCTGGCAACGCTTCAGGCCATCATCTCGTCGCCTGCCTCCAGCTTCAAAACCACCTTGCCCTCGGCCTCGAGCTTGCGGGCCTGATTGAGAATCTCCTGCTGCGCCTGCGCCACCTCGCGCGAGCGCACCGGCCCCAGCACTTCCATGTCTTCCTTCATCATTTCGACCGCGCGCGAGCTCATCGCCTTGAAGATCTGGGCGCGCAGCTCTTCCTTGGCGCCGCGCAAGGCCAGCGCCAGTTGCCGCTTGTCCACGCCGGATACAATCTCGCGGATCGAGGCCGGCGGCACCGAAACCAGATCATCAAAGGTGAACATCAGGTTCCGGATGGACAAAGCCAGCTCCGGCTGTCCTTCCTCGATGGTCTCCAGAATCTTCTTTGATTCTTCGGCATTGAGCCGGTTCAGCAGGTCGGCCACCGCCTTGAAGCCGGAGTAGCTCTTGCGCGCCGTGTCGCCCATGTTCTCCAGGCGGCGGTGCAGAATGTGGGCCACCTTCTGCGCCATTTCGGGCGAAAACTGGCGCATCTCGGCCAGCCGCTGAATCGAAAGCACCTTGTGCTCCTCGGTCAGGTTATCGAGCACCATCGAGGCCCGCCGGGGATCCAGATGGGCCAGCACCAGGGCAATCGTCTGCGGATGCTCGCCATCAAGCAGCTTGCCAAGCTGCTGCGGATCGGTGTGCTGCAACTTGGCCAGATTGCCTTCATCCGCCTCTTGTGTTTGGCGCACCAGCGCCAGCAGATCCTCGGCGCGCTCCTTGCCGAAGGTGTCCATCAACAGCCGCCGGGCGTAGTCCAGGCCCCCATTCATCATGTAGTTCTGGGTTTCCAGCAACTCCCAGAACTCCTCGACGACCGCGCTTGAGACTTCCGGCGTGATGCCGCGCAGATCGGCCAGTTCCTCGGTGATCCGCTGCACATCCTCATCCGGCAGAGTACGCAGAATATCCTTGGCCGCTTCCTCGCCGACAGCCACCATCAAGACAGCCGCCTTGCGCGCGCCGGTCAGGTTTGCCGCCGAGCGATGCCGCCCATCTCCGCTTTGATTTGCCCCTTCGGCCAAGATTCTGGTCCTTTCCCCACTGTATTTAGTTCAGTTCAGTTCTGCTGCACATTCGATTGCCGCCGCTGCCGGTCACTCCGTTGAACTACTCGGAATGAATCCAGCTCTGCAGCAAGCGGGAACTTTGCGAGGGTTCCTGTTTGAGATGTTCGCTTACCTGCTCGAAGATATGCTGCGTCCGCATGCGCTCGGGATCGTTCTCGGCTGGCGCGGGCGGCTGCAGCGCGGGCGCCGGCGCGGCTTCAACGGGTCCGGGCAGCTCCTTGACCCCCTTCTTGCTCTTTTCCTTCACCACGTAGCCCCCCCGGGCGCGGCGCAAGGCAGGACGCACTCCGAAAATCATGACCAGCAGCAGGCCGAGCAAGAGCGCCGCGTACTTGATCAGCACCGGCGAGGCTTCGGCCTTGGCCAGTACCTGTTCCTGCATGGTGACCGGAGCCTGCAAGCGGTTGTCCTCAAAGGCCAGATCCTGCACTTGCAGCATATCGCCACGGGTCGCGTCAAAGCCCACAGCGGCCTGCGCCAGCACTGTCAGTTCGCGCAACTCCTCGGCCGAACGGGGCTGCCAGGTCGCCACCCGGCCATAGGACGGCGGCTGCGCCATCCGGTCGTTGACCACAATGGCGGCCGTCAGCCTCCGCACCTTGCCGGGGCCTTCGACCACGTGCCGCATGGTCTTCGAGGAGGCATAGGTTCCGGACTCGCTTTTGGAACTCTGCGGCGAGGCGGTCTGCTGTGGATAGACGGGCAAGGCCTGCGAGTTGGGCGCATTCGAGGCCGTTCCGGGAACCCCGGCCGCCACCTTTTGGCCGCCAGAGTTCTGCTCGCTGCGCTGCATCGACACGGTCACCGTCTGATCCGGATCATACGTCTCATCGGTCTCCTCGGTGGCCGCCGGGTCGTAATCGAGCGTCACCGAGGCGCGCACATTGCCCGAACCGGTTACCGGCTCAAGCGTAGTGACCAGCTTCTGTTCGAGAGCCTCCTCGGCGCTTAGACGCAACGCGTCGGCATTCTTGGGCCCCAGCGGCAGGTTCCCGTCGGCATCGACCAGCACCACGTGATCCGGCGTCAGGCCATCGACGGCCGATGCCACCAGATTGCGAATCGCCTCCGCCTCTCCATCGGCCAAAGAGCGATGGCGCAGCTTAAGAACCACCGAGGCCTTGGCCGGCCGTTCCTCTTCCTTGAAGAGCGAGTCGTGGGGCATCACCAAGTGAACCCGCGCCGACTCGATGTCGGAGAGCGATCCCACGGTGTGTTCGAGCTCGCCCTCGAGCGCCCGCTGATAGTTGACCTGTTCGTCGAACTCCGATCCGACCCAGTTCGGCTTGTCGAAGATTTCAAAGCCCAGCCGCCCGCTCTTCATGCCCTTGGCGGCGGTCACCAGCCGCGCCTTGTCCAACTGCCCGGCTGGAACCATCAACCCGGTCCCGCTGGCGGTGGGCTTGAAGGGAATCTGCGCCTGCAGCAGAACCTGGCTGGCCTGGCGTATATCATCCGGGTCCATATCCGCATAGAGCGTGCGCCAGTCAGTGCGCAGCCCGTACCAGAACAGGCCCGCCACCAGCGCCACCAAAAGGCCCGCCGCCACCATCGTCCAGCCGCGTTGCACGGGCGCCATTGCGGCCCAGCGAACCCGGCCACGGCCCCAAAGCCCGGCCATGCGGTCCGTCAGCCGGGGTTCTCCCGGCATTACAGGCGGTCTTTTTTCCATTTGAGTTCCGGTGGCCATGGTCTCCGTATCCTGCTACTTTCAGACTGTTAAAACTGCATTCCGATCACTTGTTGATAGGCCTGGATTGCCTTGTTGCGCACCGCCAGCGCCAATTCAAAGGCCATATTCGCCTTCTCGGTGGCAATCATCGCCTGGTGCACATCCACGCCGGAACCGGTCATCAGTCCCGACACGGCGGTATGAGCCTGATCCTGGAGCTGGTTGACCTGGCTGACCGCATCGGTCAGCAAATCGGCAAACGGCGTGGGCGCCGTCGCCGCCGCTCCTGTCGTCACCGTACTCCCCAAGCCTGTGGCCGTGGCGCTGCTGGCATTCGCAAGCGTCGCCATGGCCTGTTCGGCGGCGGCCATCGGATTGACTGTAATCGGCATGGCTTCTGGTCCTTTCTATGCGTTTCTTCTTGCGTGCCCGGTCCACCGGCCCGCATCTGGATTGGAAGGCCAAGCTAGGACTTGGCAATCTCCAAGGCCGACGTGATCATGCCCTTTTCGGCCTGCACGGCGGAACTATTAAGACCGTATGCACGCGTTGCCCCCATCAGGTCTACTTCTTCTGTTAGAGGATTAATATCCGGATACGAGACATACCCGTCCGGCCCGGCATCGGGATGTCCGGGATCATAGCGCTTCAGCGGCGGCGATGGGTCCGCGACCACGGCCGCAATATGCACGCCGGGCACTGTCGTTCCGGAGCGGCTGGCATTGAACGCCTGCATCTGCGTTGAGGCCAGTGTTCCTTCCCCGGCCATTCCCGTCGCCTCCGTCAAACTGTCGGCAAACTCCGGATCGCCTTCATTGGCGGCGAAGATCACGTGCTGGCGGCGGTAGGGAACGCCCTCGGCCGTGCGCGTTGTCTCCGCGTTGGCCATGTTGGTGGCCACCACCTCGGCGCGCATCCGCTCGGCCTGCATCGCTCCACCCGAGGTCTCCATCATTGCAAAAAGGTTCATCGAGCCGCTTCCTTCCTCAAATGAGTGCCTTGCACGCCGCGGTCCACGTTACTTGTTATCCGCATGAATGGCGTCCAAGACGCGCTGATACTCCAGGTGCAACAGCGTCACGCCGGTCTTGAACCTCAGCTGCGCCTCGGCCAGGTTCAGACCTTCGCGGTCCATCGAGACATCGTTGCCGTCGGGCCGCGCAATCAGTCCATCGACGTCCTGGACGCGCACCCGGCGCGCCGGGCGCTGCTGCTCGACATCCGCCATCGCCCCGCGCATCTCGGCCTCGAAGTCCATACCCACGGCGCGGTAGCCGGGCGTATCGATATTGGCCATGTTGGCCGCGGTCAGCTTGGCTTCGCTGGTGGCCAGATCCAGGTAGCGGGCAATCTGGTCGCTGAGTTGGGTTTCAACCTGCATCATTACGCTCCTTTTCTGGACGAGTTTATGCGTTGCGGGTCAGGCGCAAACGCCTCAGTTGATCGCCAGCCCGAAATCGATCTCCTGCGCGCTCAGCACGGCCTCGTCTCCGGCCAGAATCGCGGCCCGTTCGAGCACATGCTCCAGTTCGCGGACATTGCCCGGCCAGTCGTGCCCGGCCAGCTTGGCCATGGCCGCGGCGCCGACTTGCTTGATGGGGTTTTCGAGGCCCATCTGGTCAATGAAGTGCTTGACCAGCAGCGGCAGATCCTCGGCGTGCTCGGCCAGCGCGGGGGTGCGGATAAGAAATACGGCCAGCCGGTAGTAGAGATCGGCGCGGAAGGCGCCGCTCTGCGCCTGCTGGGCCAGCGGCTGATGGGTCGCGGTCACGATGCGCACATCCACCTTCACGGTCTCGTTGTCTCCCACTCGCTGCAACTCGCCGCACTCGACAAAGCGCAGCAGCTTGGATTGCAGCGACAGCGGCATTTCGCCGATCTCATCCAGGAACAGCGTGCCGCCGTCGGCGGCCTCGATCCGTCCCACGCGCCCCTGCACCGCGCCGGTGAAGGCTCCGCGCGTATGGCCGAAGAGTTCAGCCTCGAGCAGCGCCTCGGGAATGGCCGCGCAGTTGATGGCGACAAATGGTTTGTGGCTGCGCTTGGAGAGCCTGTGCACGGCCTCGGCCACCAGTTCCTTGCCCGAGCCGGTAGGCCCTTCGATCAGCACAGGGGTCGTGCGCGGAGCCACCAGGCGAACGCGGCGGCTGATCTCAAGCATGCACGGCGCGTTGCCAATCAGCTCCGGCAGCCGCTCGGCGCTGGCGCGTTCGCCGGCCGCAACGGACAATGTATGCGCGGGGATGTGTGGGAGCTGTCTTGCGCTCTCTGTCCCTCCCAAGAGCGAGGAGGACGCAACTGCCGCCGCCGGCCAAGGGGTGGCGTGCTGGGCGTCGTGTGGCGGGACAAGCGTGGGCGCCGCGTTCCAGATCGCCGTATCGTTGTCCTGGGTGCGGCGCAGAGCGTAGAGCAGTTCCTGGCGGTAGGGTCCGCGGGGGCTTTCCTGGTCGGTCGAGCCCGAGGCCGTCACCAGATCCACTTCGGGGAAGCGGGCGCGGAAGTCCGTGAGGAACTCGTCCAGCTCGAGATCGGGCAGCCAACTGTCGACAATGACGGCTTCGGGCGAAGCGGTCTCAGCCTTCTCCCATATCTGGGCGCCGCCCGCGGCCTCCTGCACCTGCCAGCGCAGGCCGGTAAGCGTTTCAGAAAGCCGCTGGCGGAAGCTGCGGTCGGCGCTGGCAACCAGCACCGTGCGCGAATGGACGTGATTAGCGGAAGCAACAACGGGAACAGAAGCAGTAGCCATAAGAATTCTCCTGAATATCAATGGGGTTAAAAGGAATCAATGTGTTAATACGCTTCCAGCAGCGCCGGCCGGGACTGAAGGCAGAATGGCGGGAACGGGAAGCGCGGCCACGGTGGGAAGCGCCGGTTCGGCATCTCGCGGCACCATGTAGCCCTGCCCGCGCACCGTGCAAATCAGTTGTCCTGGAGGCGCGTCCTTGAGTTTGCGGCGCAGGTAGTTGACGTAGACATCCACAATGTTGGTGGTCTGCGTCGGCTCGAGATTCCAGACCGAGTCCAGCAGCTCGACCCGCGAAACACACTGCCCGCGATTCAGCATCAGGTGCTCGAGCAGAGAGAATTCCTTGTTGGTGAGGACGATCGACTCGCCGGCGCGACGGGCGGTATGGTCCAGGCGGTCCAGTTCAAGGTCGCCGGCGCGCAACAGCAGGCGCGCCTCGCGCTTGCGGCGCAGCAGGGCGCGGCAGCGCGCCCGCAGTTCGTGCAGGCTGAAGGGCTTGAGCATCAAGTCGTCGGCCCCATGGTCCAGGCAGCGAACGCGCGTGTCCACTTCCTGCCGGGCGGTCAGGATCAGCACCGGCAGATCGGCGTCCATCGCCCGCACCTCGGTGAGCACCTGCTCGCCATCCTTGACCGGCATATTCAGATCGAGAATGGTCAGGTCAGGCAGCTCCTGGCGAAATACCTCTACCGCTGCGCCGCCATCACAAACCAGATGAACATGATATCCGTCGGCCTCCAGGCCGCGACTCAAGAACAACCCCAGCGCCTTGTCATCTTCGGCGATCAATATCCTCATGGCAACCTTCCTCTTTGGCCGCGTTCTGAATTCTCAACGCTGGCCAATTTCGCGTTCTTATCCAGCCGCTTTAGCGTGCGCTAACAAACGGTTCCTCTTTACCTTCCCGCTTAATGGGGCAGAACTCAAGATTGGAAAGAAGAAAGGTGGAAGAAGGATTCCAGAAACGGTATTGAAACAGGGATGTTCCAAAATAGGGCAGCGTTGGATAATACACCGGCGACGACGCCGAGCACTGTTCAAAGCAGCTCAGGCGCGCTCCAGGCGACATTTATTTTTATCGTGTTTTGCTGGCCCGCGAGGCCGCTTTTTGTTCGTACATCCGGGCGTCTGCCCGTTCGAGAAGCTCCTTGATGCTCTCTCCAGGCTGCCGCTCCGCCAGGCCGATCGAGGCGTCGATGGTAAGTTTCCGGGGGCCGGAGCTTCCCTTGACTGTATAGTCGCCGCAGACCCATTTCCGCAGGCGATCGATCTGTGCGGTGGCCTCCGCCAGGCTGCTCTGATTCAGCAGAAGCATGAACTCATCGCCGCCCCAGCGCCCGATAATATCCGTCGAGCGGCACGCCGAGCGCATCTCCGCGGCGAACAGTTTCAGCAGCTCATCGCCCGCCAGGTGGCCATGTTCGTCATTCACCCGTTTGAATTCGTTGATGTCAATGATGGCTACGCAAAACACCGCTTCGGCAAGAAACGACCGCCCGATCTGCTCTTCCACCCATAGGCGGCTGCCCAGTCCGGTGAGCGAATCGCGCGCGGCAATCCTCTCGGCCTTTTCCAGCTTGGTCTGATAGGTCGTAACTTCCGCCCGAAGATGATCGATCGCCGCCTTGCCTTCGGCGGTAATCCGGTCAATCGAGGTCTTCAGATCAACGGCGCTCTGCTTGATCGACTCCCGGATCTCGGTCAGATCGTCCAGGTTGGCAATGCCATTCAGTCGCGACGTGACCTCGTTGATCTGCGCGGCGCACCGCTGATCCCGGTCACCCACCGACTCCGCCGCGCGGGCCATCACCAGCAGAAGATCCTTCACCTCGCTGGACTGCTGCTGATAATGCGCGGCCGTGCGCCTGCCCCAGCCCTGCAATTGCTCTCGCACATGGGTTTCCGTGTCCATGACCGTTTCGCAGCAGACGTCCGGGTCAAGCCGTTCCGCCTGCTCTCTCAAGTTATACTTCAGTTCCTCACCCAGAGCCGGGCAAACATTCTGGCCGCAGTCGCCCATCTCACTCAATGCGGAGCGGTACGCGGCTAAGGCCACAGGCAGAAGCTCCGTGCCCTTCCGTTCACCGTTGGCTTGCATTTCTTCAAGGTATCGTTTGATCGAGATCATCATCCCTCATTCGCGCCTTGTTTTCCGCAGTGTTGACGCTCTGCCATGCCATTTCAGCTTATCGGTTCGCCATCCCGTTTTCTTTAGTCTGTTCCAACTTCCGGCACATACTCCGGCGCGCTCCAGTTTCAGCCGCCGCCGCTGCTGCCTGTCGGCATAAGCGGCATCTTCCATATCCATTTTTCGCGCAGAATGAAAAAGAAAGAAAAAAACTGTTGCGGTTCGCTTTTTATTCGCTATAATGCGCCCATGGCTGTTACACGAAGGCAAAAAGAGATTCTCGACTTCCTGGAGTCGTTTGTGGCGCACAACGGCTACTCACCCTCGTTTGAGGAAATTGCGCGCGGCATGGGGCTGAAGAGCCTGGCAACGGTGCATAAGCACATTACCAACCTCGAAAAAAAGGGTCTGCTGGACCGCGTCCATAACCGCAGCCGCTCGATTGACGTGCTACCGCCCGGCGCGCGCACCCGTTCGAGCGACCGCCTGCCGCTGGCAGGCCGCATCGCCGCCGGGCTTCCGGTCGAGGCGATGGAGACCTCGGAGAGCATCTCACTGCATGACGTGGTGGGCAACCGCGACGTCTTTGCGCTCGAGGTGCGGGGCGACTCGATGCGCGACGAACACATCATCAACGGCGATTACGTGCTGGTGGAACGCACCCGCACCGCGCGCCAGGGGGAGATCATCGTGGCCCTGGTGCGCGGCTCCGAGACCACGCTCAAGCGTTTTTACACCGAGGGTAGCCAGGTGCGGCTGCAACCGTCCAACGTAGAGATGAGCCCCATTTACGTTCCCGCCGCGCAGGTCGCCATCCAGGGCCGCGTGCTGGGCGTGCTGCGCAAATACAGATGAAGCAGAGAACAGGGGGCAGGCTTGCCTCGTCAGTCGCGTGAACAGGGATGATCGCTTGCCAGATTTATCCGGCTGATCTCTGTTCCCTGTTCTTCGTTACGCGAGCAGACTCTGAATCTTCCCTTCGATTACTTCCTGAGCGACATAACCCACGCTCTGATCGGCCACCTGGCCGCCTTTGAAAAACAGCAGCGATGGAATGCCGCGAACGGCGTAGTGCGACGGCGTTGAAGGATTTTCGTCCACGTTCACCTTGGCGACCTTCAATTTGCCCGCATATTTGGCGGCCAGTGCGTCGACAACCGGCCCCATGGCCTTGCACGGACCGCACCAGACGGCCCAAAAATCCACCAGTACCGGCTGCTCGCTTTTCAGCACTTCCTGCTCGAATGTTGCGTCGTTTACTTCCAGAACTTCCAATCCAGCCATGATCCTCCTTGCGACAACTGCGTACTTCAAGTGTACTGGCTGCCGGTCTTCTATACGATGTGGAAGAAGGCTGGAAAGTCGCAAAACACTTCCCGCATCGCCACCGCACAAAATAAAAGCGCCCGGATCCCTAACGGAATCACGGGCGCTAGAGCAGCCCTCCCCCAGAACTGCCCAC
>Ga0224529_1000827_pt1 | contig 21573 bp, 14 predicted proteins | sample CBST50metaG_FD_179893 | JGI IMG/M metagenome (GOLD analysis project Ga0224529, IMG submission 179893) | Peat soil microbial communities from Stordalen Mire, Sweden - C.B.S.T50 | ecosystem: Environmental > Terrestrial > Soil > Wetlands > Peat | place: Sweden: Norrbotten County, Stordalen Mire... | reverse complement strand
TTATAGATGTCCCCGGCGCCTTGGACGAAATTCGCGCCGGCCGTATGGTGGTTGTCGTCGATGACGAAGACCGCGAGAACGAAGGCGACCTGACCCTGGCCTCCGAGTTCGTAACCCCGGATGCTATCAATTTCATGGCCCGCTACGGCCGTGGGCTGATTTGCCTGACGCTGACCGAGGAGCGGGCGGACCATCTGCGCCTGTTTCCGATGACGGCGCAGAACTCGTCGCGCTTCGGAACGGCGTTTACCGAGACCATCGAGGCTCGCGAGGGGGTGACCACGGGAATCTCGGCCGCGGACCGGGCGCAGACCATTCGCACCGCCATCGATCCCGCCTCCAAGTACACCGATCTTGCGCGGCCGGGGCACATATTTCCGCTGCGGGCCCGTAAAGGCGGGGTTCTGGTGCGCGCGGGGCAGACCGAGGCCTCCGTCGATCTGGCGCGGATGGCGGGGCTGAACCCCTCGGGCGTGATCTGCGAGATCATGCGCGACGACGGCGAGATGGCCCGCATTCCCGATCTGATTCCTTTCTGCCGGGAGCATGGGCTGCGGATTCTGACCGTGGCGGAGCTGATCCGCTACCGGCTGCGCAACGAACGGTACATCGTGCGGGCGGGGGAGAGCCGCATCCAGACGCGCTACGGCGAGTTCCGCATGATCGCCTACGAGAGCGAAGTCAACGGTGGAGAGAGCCACATTGCGCTGGTGCGCGGCGATCTTTGTGCGGATTGTCCCGCGTTCCACGGTGGACCTGCCGCAGACATTGTGCCGGGGGACTTCAACCAGGCTTCGCCCTGCCCCGGAGAGCTGCGGCCGCCCTGCGACCATGCGGTGCTGGTGCGCGTTCACACCCGCTGCACGGCGGGAGATCTCTTTGCCGCGGACTGCCATTGCCGCGAGACCCTTGACCAGTCGATGCGCATGATTGCCGAGGAAGGGTGCGGCGCAGTGATTTATCTGCACAACACCTCGCGCGGATTTGAGATCGAGCCCACCGCGGCTCCAGAGAATGCGGGAGAAACGGCTGCGGCGGAGTCCTCTGCCGGGCGGCTGGTTCTGCATAAGGAATTGCGTGCGCGCGAAGGCGTGCAAGACCGCAGCGGGCGCATTCTGCGCGCCATCGGCCTGGGAGGCCAGATTCTCTCCGACCTGGGAATCCGGCGCATCCGCCTGCTTTCGAACACGCCCATGCACATTCCGGCTCTGGAAGGTTTCGGGCTGGAGATCGTCGAGCAGGTGGCGATTCCGGTGGAGGAGTGCAGCCAGGTCGGGTAAAGCTGGCGGCCTTTCCTCAACGCGGATGGAGGGCGTTTTTTGGCCCAAAAGAGGGTGTTTTGGGCCAAAATCGGGGCAAAACAAGGGGAAAATAGCCGCTTCTGTTTACTCGTTAGATAGTAGGTAAATTCTACAAATCGCTCATTTTAAATGTCTTAATTTTGGTTTGGCAATGAAAATGCGGTTAAAAAACATAGGGGGGTGGGTGTATCCCTTGAATTTCCCGATTTTCTGCCCGGAAAGCGGGGTTGTGCGCTTATTTATATTGTGCGCCGGTTGGGGCTAATGATCTGCAAAAACAGTTGTCAGCTTTCAGTTGTCAGGTCTGTGACCGGCGGGAAATGTTCCTCGCTGTGACGGAGACTGGCGGCGGGGACGCCGCCAGTAGAGCCGGCCAGGAGGCCAGCGTTACATTCCGCGATGCATGATTTGGCAAGTTGGCCCCGCTTGCGCGGGTTGGCGAGTTGGCAAGTTGGCGGAGTTGAGGGTGGTGGAAGAAAGGGGAGTCTTGCGGTTTAGTTTCTCCCCAGGCCCTCCAGTTTGCGGTTGTCGGCGCTGTCGAGGACCACGTCGGCAAGTTGGCGGGAACCAAAGCTGCGGAAATCCCTGACCTGACGCAGGTCGAAGGCAGGAGCTGAGCCCTGGGGAAGGCGGAGGCGGAAGAAATCGGCTCGCTCGACATCCTTGAGCCAGAAGGCGGGCCGGGCATCGGCGGAGCGGGTGGCGATTTCGACGTTGGTCATCTCGAGGTTGCGCAAGTGGCGCAGGAAAAAGCCGCTGGCAGGGAGTTCGCCGAACATGTGCGGGTCGGGATAGTCGGCTTCATGCTCCGCAGGCTCCAGCGCGGCCATTTGCACGGAGCCTCCGCCCACCTGCTCAAGGAAGACATCGCTGATCTTGATGTCTTCGATGGGGTGGCCGGGAACGCCGCTGAGGATGGAAGGCAACGGAGAAGCGCCGGAACTGGTGATGTTCGCGAGCAGGATGCGGCGCATGACGCCCGGCTTGGCGTCGCGGGGACCTCTCATGCGCGTGCCCAGGCGCAGAAACAGCGGGGCGCTGCGGATGTCGCGCATGGTGATGCCGGTGAAGGTGATGTCCTCGACCAGTGCGCCGTCCTCGGACTCCAGCGCGAAGCCCTGGCAGCTCTCGAAGACGCAGTTGGTGATGGTGACATTGCGGAAGCCGCCGTTCGATTCGGTGCCCAGCTTGATGCGGCCGGTGGGGACAAAGTGCGGTCCCGCATCTAGGCGCTTCCAGGTGCCGTCGAGAACCGAGCCGATCTGATAGCCGCCGGTGACGTAGCAGTTGGCGATGGTCAGGTTTTCCGTGGGCCGCGCGTAGCCCAGGGCGAAGGAGCTTTTGGGACAGATGCCGTCGTCCCAGGGCGAGTTGACGGTGCAGTTGGAGACGCGGACGTTGCGGCAGCAGTCGATGTCCATGCCGTCGCGGATGGTGTCAATGGTCAGGTTGTCGATGGTGAGATTGTCGACGCCGGTGGCCAAAATGCCAAACCAGCCACCTTCGAGAATCTTGAAGTCGCGCAGGAGGACGTTGCGGCAGTTTTTGAGGGCGATGGCCTTGTTGCCAACGCCGGGTTTGGTGGTGTTGGAGCGGCCGGGTTCGCGGTCCCAGCCGCGGGTGAGGCCTTTGCCCCAGATGAGCCCAGGGCCGGTGATGGACAGGCCGTCGAGGTCTTCTCCCCAGAGCAGGGAGTTGTGCCAGTGGTTGTGGCCGTAGTCCTGGTAGGGCTCCCATGCGCCTTGGGGCTCGGCAGAGTCGTAACCGCCGGTGGTTGTGCCGTCGAGAGGCGTGGAGGCGGCCAGGAGGACCGCGCCGTGATCGAGGAAGAGGCCGACCTTGCTCTTGAGGCGGATGGAGTAGCTGAGGTAAACGCCGGCAGGGAAGCAGACCGTGCCTCCGCCGGCTGCCGCAGCGGCGTCGATGGCGCGGTTGATGGCGGGCGAGTCAAGAGTGACGCCGTCGCCTTTGGCGCCGAAGGTGCGGACGCTGAAGGCCTGTGGACGGGAAGGCGTTTCGGGTCCCTGGCCTTGATTTTGTAGTGCGGCCGCCAGCTGGGGCGCGGCGGCCACGGCCATGCCGCTGCCTGCCATTTTCAACAAATCCCTGCGTTGCATGCAGATCTCCTCATGTTCTGTCGGTCCGGCGGAGCGGGTTTCGCACCGTCAGATTGACGATTTCTGCCGAAGAGACATTCTGACACAAAGGATCTGCCGCAAGTTGTGAAGGGAAATCCGGGCCGGCGGGGTGCCAGGCCCGGATGCCGGAGAGTTACCAGCCGAGGACGTAGGCGAAGAGCAGAGGGGCGACGATGGAGGCGTCGGACTCGATGATGAACTTCGGCGTGTCTTCGGCCAGCTTGCCCCAGGTGATTTTCTCGTTGGGGACGGCGCCGGAGTAGGAGCCGTAGCTGGTGGTGGAGTCCGAGATCTGGCAGAAGTAGGCCCAGAGCGGAACATGCGGTCGCTGCAGGTCCTGGTGCAGCATGGGAACCACACAGATGGGGAAATCGCCGGAGATGCCGCCGGCAATCTGGAAGAAGCCGAGCGGAGTTTTCGCGGTGGTGGCGGTGTACCACTCGGCCAATTCCATCATGTACTCGATGCCGGTGCGGACAGTGTGGATGTTCTTCACGTCGCCGGTGATGCAGTGTCCGGCAAACATATTGCCCAGGGTCGAATCTTCCCAGCCGGGAACGAAGATGGGGAGATTCTTTTCTGCGGCGGCGAGCAGCCAACTATCCTTCGGGTCGATCTGGTAGGACTCCTTGAGGACGCCGGAGAGCAGAATCCTGTACATGAACTGGTGAGGGAAGAGGCGCTCGCCGGCCTGGTCGGCGCGAACCCACTCCTTCAGTACCTCCGCCTCGATGCGGCGCATGGCCTCCATTTCGGGGATGCATGTGTCGGTGACGCGGTTCATGTGGCGGGCGAGGAGGCGGGCTTCGTCGGCAGGGGTCAGGTCGCGGTAGCCGGGCACGCGTTCATAGAAGTCGTGGGCGACGAGGTTGAAGACGTCTTCCTCGAGATTGGCGCCGGTGCAGCAGATACCGTGAACCTTGTCCTGGCGGATCATCTCGGCGAGCGAGAGGCCAAGCTCGGCCGTGCTCATGGCGCCGCCGATGGTGACAAACATTTTTCCGCCCGAAGCGAGCAGGGCATTGTAGGCATTGGCGGCATCGACAAGGGCCGCGGCATTGAAGTGGCGATAATGGTGCTTGATAAACGAAGTGATGGACGGCATTTTCTTTTACGTACTCCCGTACCTCAACTATACCAGCCGCATGGATGCGAACTGAGGCCGCGGAGCCGGTGTTCAGCGGATCAATTCGTTGTCGTTTCAGGCGATTTTGAATTTCTGTTCTGCCGGCCCCAATTGAAGTGGCGGCCGACGATGGCCTTCACGATCCAGTGGTCTGTGGCCGCGGTGGGACCGATGCCCACGCCGAAGTTGATCTCCCAGTCTGGAGAGACATTGAGGTCGATGGCGGGAAAGAACTGCTGCTGCTGGTCGTGGAGGCTGGCAATGCGGGTGATGCTGCCGTAGTCGGCGTAGTATTCGAGGCCGCCGGCGACTTTGCGGGTGAAGTCGTAGCTGAACTTGACTGCGGGAGAAAAATCGATTCCCTTGTCGACGTTGGGGCCGTGCCAGGTGCGTTCGAGCGCGGGGTTCACGGCAAAGTACCAGCGGCCCGCCTGCTTGTCGACGATGGGCCGAATCTCCCAGGTCCAGGTGTCGGGTGAAAAGAGAGCGCGCTGATAGCCGACCTCAGTGGAAAGGCTGACGCCGACCGGCCAGCGCCATTTTTCAGGGACGCGGACCCTGGGGCGGATGTGGTCGCCCACCCACTCGACGCCGAGGCCGCTCCGCTCGCTGGTGAAGACGTAGAAGCCGACCTCGGACCAGTCGTTGATTCCCTGGGTGATTTCCAGGGTCTCGTGTTCGGCGTGGTAAGTTGGCGCGACGCCGCCTACGGTTTTGCGCTGTCCGTCGGCGGTGAAGTTGGAGTGCAACTCGATCATGGTGTTGCGGGGCGCAACGGTATCCGCGGCGTAGACCTGAATCTCGTAGTTTCCCTGGGCGTGGGCCACGGTTGCGGCCCCGAGCAGGATGAGGGCTAAAGGCAAGAATCTCAAGAGCGCTCCTTGGAGAGGTTGGAGCCGGTCATGCGGTACGGAACTGGGCCATGAAGCCGGTGTCCATGTGGTCCTGCTGGTGGCATTGAAAGAGTGTATCGCCGGGGTTGGTGGCAACCGGGCCGGAACCTATGGATCGACGCAGCGATCTTCCCAACCGTTACCCTGCTCATTCCTGTTGATGGTATAGATGCGGGGAGAAAAATATTTCTCTATTAAAAATAATCTCTTGACATACTTTCCACATCGATGTTTCCTGAGAGCAGTCAAATTTCCCTATTCCAGCGATGCTTCTAGAATAATGGGCGTCTGTCTGCGTTGTCACGAAGGGAAGCGGCTGAGGCGGAAACCGGGCTGAATGCTTCGGAACAGTTTCTCCGGCGCAATGGTTTAACAGCATGGGCTCCCGACACTGCCGGGCACGTTTCCTTGAGGCTTTTCCGATTGCGGTCGTGGATCGGGATGCGGATGTCCTTTTGTCCTGGGGGGACTCGTGCTCAAACGCAGCGTGGATATTTCTCTGTCGGGATTGTTGCTCGCCGCATCGCTTCCGTTCCTCGCATTTGCCGCCATTCTGATCAAACTGGACTCCGCCGGCCCGGTGATCTTTCGCCAGGCGAGAACAGGCAGGAGATTCAGGCGGTTTCAGCTTTTGAAGCTGAGAACCATGCGCGTGGGTGTGGAGGGATCGCCCTACACGCTGGGCGCCGATCCGCGCATCACCGGCGCAGGACTCTGGCTGCGCAAGTTCAAGCTCGACGAACTGCCGCAACTGTGGAATGTGCTGCGGGGCGACATGAGCCTGGTGGGTCCGCGCCCGGTGGTTCCCGAGCTGACGGCGGAGTTTCACCAGGCCTACACGCGTCTGCTGGAGGTGCGTCCCGGGCTGAGCGACCCGGCCGCTCTCAAATACTGCCGCGAGACGGAGCTTTTGACCCTGGTTTCCGAGCCGCTCCGGTACTTCAAGACGGTGGTGACGCCGGACAAGCTGCGCATCTCCCAAGCCTATCTGGATTGCGCCAATCCGTGGAGCGATCTGGGGGTGATGGCCAAGACCGCATTCGTTCTGCTTGCGCCCTGGTGGCAAATGCGTATTGACGGCGCATTGCGCCGATGGGAAACTTCAGGCGGGGAGCAAGTGAAGCGGCCATCCTGCTCACTGCGTAAGACGCCTTCCTGGCGCTCTGTGCTATAGGTGTGTCGCCGGTCACCTTTCGTTGTCTGTGCGCGGTTGCTATGATGGTTCACGAAAATCAGAGCCAACCACTTGCGTGGTCTGGCGAGGAGACCGCAATGGCCGAAGTACATGCATTCAGCACCATACCCGCGAGAATTCTTTTACCCATCGACTTCAGTCCTTCATCCCACAAAGCACTGGAAGAAGCAACCGTGCTTGCGCAGCACTTTCATGCCGAACTCTATCTGATGACCGTTCTTTCAGAGGGCGCAGGCCTTGAGGAAGCGAAGAAAGAAGCGCAAGAGCGTTTTGCCGTCTCCGTGTCCGGGCTGGCCGCCAAGGGAATCAAGGCGACCTCGAGCGTCGAAGTGGATAACGACATTGCAGGTTGCATCCTGGATGTGATCGAGCGCGAGAAGATGGACATGATCGTGGTCTCGACGCATGGCACGACCGGATGGCACCCGCTGGTTTTCGGGTCGATTGCGGAGAAGCTGGTGAAGCTGGTTCACATTCCGCTGCTTCTGGTGCGCACCGAAAAGCCCGAGAGCAGCGTGAAGGTGAAGTCGGGCCGTTTGATGGAATGGTGGTAGGTCAGGCAGTAATCAGCAAGATCTTGAGGCAATAGAACAAGGGCGAGCGGCGACACTTCAGTCAGCCGCTCGCCCTTGCTGTCTGCAGAGGACTTCTATTGCGCGTCGCGCACGCAGCGGAAGCCTACCCCGCCTGAGCGGTCGTAACCAGGCGCCATGAGCAGAACCTTGCTGTGCTCGTCGTTGCGGAAGGCCTCAGGAAAGTACCAGATGGAGCCTTGCGGCTGATAGTATTCGCCGCCGCGTACGATGGCGGCGCGGGTGTGCGGGTCGGCGAACTCGTCGGTCCACTGCCAGACATTTCCCACCATGTCCATCACGCCGAAGGGGCTTGCGCCTTGCGGATGCGCATCGACCGGGTCGGGTCCGCGCATGGTGCGGCCGATGTCGGGTCTGGGCACATAGGTCGGCTGCCAGAAGTCACCCCAAGGATAGACGCGGCCATCGATGCCCTGCGCGGCCATTTGCCACTCCCACTCGTGGGGCAGCCGTTTGCCCGCCCATTGGGCGTAGGCGCGCGCATCCTCAAGGGAAACCCAGGTGACCGGGCGGTTTTCCCACCCCTGCGGGAAGCTGCCGACCTTCCAGTCGCGCAGAAAGTTCAGAGCATCCTTGGGCGCGTAGTGGGTGGCGTCGAGGAACTGCTTGAACTCGACGTTGGTGACCGGGAACCTGTCGATGAAAAAGGGATGGATCTGGATGGTCTTCAGATGGAAGCGGCGCGGCGAGTTTTCCCAGGGGTATTGCACATCGACGCCGGCAGATGCGCTGCCTTCAATTTCCGTGCCCTGCACCTTGAAGACGAAATTGCCGCCGGGAATCTGCACCATGCCTGCCGGGGCCTCGGCCGCCGGGGGCGTGGGAGGGATTTCGGCGAGGCTCTGTTGGAGCACGGTTGGCTCATGGGACCAGGAGGCGAGCGGTTTGGCGGTCAGGTTGGCCATGCGCTGCATCAGGGTCTTGATTGGTTCGTTCGGCTCGCCGGGAGTGGCCAGGATGGCGCCGTAGCCGTTGGCTTCCATGTCGAAGCTGAGAAAGGCGGTTTGTCCGCCGGTTTCGGGCTTGGGTTCCGGCTTCAATTCGACGCCGCGATAGAGGTCGAAGTAACGCATGCCCGGGGTGAGCGGCACATCCATCTGCGGCCCGGGAATGTCGTAGCCGGTGCGGTTGACGATGGTCCAGACATTCTGCTGGCCGAGCGGCCAGCGGCTGGCGTAGACGCCGTAGTTCTGCATGGGGTAGAGCGGCTCCCAGCCGGGGCTGACCAGGAAGGGCGCCACGCCGCGCTCGAGGGTGGCGACACGGCGGGTAGCCTCGGCGTCGCGGGGGTTGATGCCGATCCAGATGCCCCAGACGTTCTCCCAACTCTCCCAGCCCACGCCGTTGAAGAAGGCGTATTGCAGGTCGTCGGTCTTGTTCGGTTCCCAGCGGTCGCTGATGTTGACCATGTGGCGAGTTTCCAGCCACTTGAAATGGTCGACCATGGGGATGAAAGGAAAGTTGTACTGGCCCCAGTTCATCACGTTCCAACTGAGGTCTTCGTCGCTGGGGCTGACTTCGGGCTGGAAGGCGAGGGGATGGCCGATTTTTTCCGCAGCCAGGGTAAAGCCGAGAGGAACACCGTCCTGGGTGTCGCCGTTCACGCCGTCGGCGTCGATCTGCTTCATGAGGGCTGCCAGAGCATCGGGCCAGGGCTGGGAGGGCGGGTGCGTTCCCCCGTCCCACATCATCATGGGAAAGAGCACACGGACCCCGCGGTGGTGGAAGTCGGCAACCATGCGGCGCACGCCTTCGACTCCGCCGGGCATGGACTCGACCATTTCAAGCTGGTTGCGATCGTCGATCCCCATGTTTGGATAGGTGGCCCACACCAGCACCGCATCGATGCCGCCGTAGCGCTTTTCGAGGTCGTCCAGATAGCGGTCCACGGTGTAGCGGCCGGCGACCGGATCGTAGAAGTAACGGTCATGGACCATCATCTGCGGCTGCATGAAGCTGGATTGGGTCCAGCGCAGGGCAGGAAGGTCGTAGCGCGCCGGGTCGTAGGTGACGCGAATGCGGCGCTCAGTGCGCCAGTGGTCGATGTCCTTGAGCCAGCGCTCATGCGTAAAGGGAGGGCAGGGCGCTTGCAGTGTGCCGTCCCAGGCGCTGTGCAGGTTCATGCACTCGGGCGGGGGAATCTGCTGACTCTTGGAGGGGTACAGGGTGTCTTGCGCGGCTGCGGTGAGGGCAAAAGCCCCCGCCAGGATTCCAAGGCTCATCGTGCGAAGCATTTCGGTTGGTTCCCCCGCTGTTTGGTTGGACGGAAAGACTTCAACTGTCAGTTGCGTTTGGCAAGGAATTCATCCACTTCCACCCGGGTGGGCATGGAAGCTTGTGCGCCATGCCGGGTGACGGAGATGGCGGCGGCGGCCGAGGCAAAGCGCGCCGCGGCGAAGGGATCGCGGCCTTCCAGCAGAGCTACGGCAAAGGCGCCGTTGAAGCAGTCGCCGGCGCCGACGGTATCGACGGCTTCGACCGCAAAAGGCCGCACCCAGTCTGCCTTGCCGCCGGCAACAGATACATAGGCTCCTTTGCCGCCGCGCTTGAGCACCACGCCGCGCAGGCCCCGCCCGAGCAAGTGCTTCGCACTGTCTTCTTCGGCCAATTCATTGCCAATATAGAGAGCCGCTTCCGTCTCGTTGGGAGTGAACCACGTCACCTCGGACCAGATGGCATCCGGCAGCGGCGCGGCAGGGGCCGGATCGAGCATGACCGGTACCCCGGCCTCGGCGCACAGCGCCAGCACGTGGCTCACCGTCTCCAGAGGCAGTTCCAACTGGCAGAGCACCATGCCGGCGGAGCGGATGAGCGCGGAATGGCGATCGATGGAGGCGCAATCCACCTCACCGTTGGCTCCGGGGACAACGACGATCGAGTTTTCACCGTTGTCGGCCACCAGAATGGGAGCAACGCCGGAGGAGCCGGCTACCCGCTCGACGGCCGAGGTCTCCACGCCTGCCTGCGCGAGATTGTCGAGCAGAGCCTGCCCGAAGGCGTCCTCGCCCACTTTGCCGATCATTTGAACGGGGTAGCCGAGACGGGCTGCGGCGACGGCCTGGTTGGCGCCCTTGCCGCCGGGGGTGGTGACAAAGGCAGTGCCAATCAGAGTCTGGCCGGCAAGCGGAATGCGCGGGGTGCGGGTGACCAGATCCATATTGATGCTGCCCACCACGACGATGGGCTTGGTGATTTTCTGCATGGAGAGAACCTCGAGTTTAGTAGAGAGGCGCCAAGGCCACAGCGCCCAGGCCCAGCGCGAAGAAGATGAACATCAGGAGCAAAAGGAGCTTGGCGGAACGGGGCGCACCGGCAAACTCGCGCCAGACAAAGACGCCCCAACAGGCCGAGATCATGGTGGCTCCCTGGCCGATGGAGTAGGAAACAGCCGGGCCAATCGGTTTGGTAAGATGCGCGACCGAGGCCACGAAGTTGGCCACTGCGCCGACGCACCAGATTGCCCCGCCGAAGACGCCGGCAAGGTGCCAGCCGAGCGGAGCGCGCCAGTAGCCAGCGCCGCTCACAGGAGGCTTGCCGTCGAGGGGTTTGGCCATCAGGAGCAGGTTGGCCGGAACGGTGGAGAGCAGCACGCCGATGGCGAAGAAGAGAGCAATGGCGTAGGGTCCGGGGCCGGGCTTGAGAGCGGTGCCCAGATCGTGGGTTGCTATGGGATACCAGCCGCCCATGAGCACGCCGGCGACGAGGCTCAATGTAATGCCGCGGGAGGTGGTGGCCTTGGATTCGCTCTCGCGCTTGCGATAGGCTCCGGCATCGAGCACGATGGCGACGGTGACCAGCGCGACGCCGCCGAAGAGCAACAGGGGATTGGCGGCGGGACTGATCAGGTAGCTGGAAACCGTGCCTATGACCAGAGCGAGGCCAATGCCGACGGGGAAGGCGACGGCCAGGCCGGCTACATCAATGGCGGCAACCAGCAACAGGTTGGCGATGTTGAAGACCACTCCCCCGCAGACTGCATAAAGAATCGCGCTGAGCGGAGTGCGCGCCACGTCGGCAAGAAACGGGAGGCCGGAGTGGCCGAGAGTGCCGGCGGTCAGTCCCCACACAATGGCGCCAGACGCCAGGCCGAGAGCATAGTCCCAGTAGAAGAGCTGAAAGCGGTAGCCGGGGCAGAGCTTGAGAGTGTTGGCCCACGATCCCCAGCACAACATGCTCAGGATCATCAACAGGAGTGCGGCTTGATAGGTCGCGGGAAGAAGCATCTCAATGGCCTTCGATCTGCGCAAAGTTCGAGCGCGGCAAACAAGCCACCTTAGCGCCGGAGGGCGCATGGACGCAAATCAATACGAGACACTGCGAGCCGCAACGGTCCCCTGTGGGTACAAAGAGAGGCTTACTGTTTGGCGGCCTTCACCGCCGCGGTGAGCGCGGGAACCACTTCGAACAGGTCGCCGACGATGCCGTAGTCGGCCGCTTCGAAGATGGGTGCGCCGGGGTCCTTGTTGATGGCCACCACGCACTCGGAGCCCTTCATGCCGACCAGATGCTGGATGGCTCCGGAGATGCCGATAGCCAGGTAGAGTTTGGGCGAGACCGTTTGGCCGGAGCTGCCGACTTGCCGCTCCAGGGGCAGCCAGCCGTTGTCGCAGATGGGCCGGGAGGCGGCCAGTTCCGCGCCGAGTGCTGTGGCTAGTTCCTGGACCAGGGGAATGTTTTCCGCGTCCTTGATGCCGCGGCCCACGCTCACAATCAATTGCGCCGAGCCGAGATCGACGGTCTGCGCGGAGCCGCGGAAACGCTCGCCGGGTTTGGTGCGAATCTGCGCCGCCTCAAGCGTGGGCGAGAAGACAGTGACTTCCGCCGCGGCTGCACTCGTCTCGGCGGCAGGGCGAAACGCTCCTGCTTGAACGGAGACAAAGCATGGCCCGGAGCCTGGGTGACGATAGGCTCCATGCAGACGCCCCTGCATCAATTGCCGCGTAAAGAGCGGCCCCGGCTCAATGGCTGTTACGTCGCCGATGAGTACCTGGCCGAGACGAGTGGCCAGAGCGGGCGCGTAGTCGCGCACCTGGTAGGTGTGGGGAAAGAGCACGTAAGCGGGCTTCTCCGCGGCAAGGAATTGCTCCAGGGCCAAGGTGAAGCCGTCCGCAGTGTACGCGGCCAAAAGGGGGTGCTCGACGCGCACTACTTTCGCCACGGATTTCAAGGAAACCGCGGTGGCCAAATCCCCGGTCTCCGCGCCGACCAGAATGGCGCTGAGCGGCAGTCCGGTTTGCGCAGCCAGTTGCTGTCCGGCGGCCAGGGCTTCCCAGCCAATGCGCCCAATGCGGCCTTCCCGATCCTCGATCACAACATAAATGCCGCTCATAGGACGCGCACCTCGAATCTGAGTTTTTCAACCAGCGCCGCCGCGGCTTCCTTGGGAGTGCCGGGCAGAATCTGAGTGGATTTTTGTTTTTGTGGAAACGCGATGCGCTCCAGAACCGCAACCGGGGTGGCTTCGACAGCCAGTTCGGCAGCCGTCACTTGACGTACCTCCTTGGTCTTGGCGCGCTTGATGCCCATCAGTGTGGCGTAGCGCAGCTTGGCGCCGCCGGACTGAATGGTGAGCACGGCCGGGGTGGGTAGCTCGACGGTCTGGAACCAGCCTTCTTCGAGTTCGCGCTTGACCCGGAGGCCGGTTTCGGTCTTCTCGACCTGCAAGATCAATGTGGCGTGGGGCAAGCCGAGCAGCTCGGCCACGATGACGCCGGTCTGTCCCTGGCCCAGGTCTTCCGACTGGAGCCCGGTGAGCACCAGATCGGGATTTTCGGGCTTGAGGGCAGCGGCCAGGAGGCGCGCTACGCCGAGCGCGTCCCGAGAGCCCAGGTCGTCGCAGTCGATGTGAATGGCGCGGTCCGCTCCCTTGGCCAGCGCCTCGCGGAGAGTGCTGGCCACGCGCTCAGGACCGGCGCTGAGGACGACCACTTCGCCGCCATGCTTCTCCTTGAGTTGCAGAGCTTCTTCCAGAGCGTAGGCGTCCGGTTCGTTGAGGGCGTACTCAAGGCCGGACTCATCAATTGACTTGCCGGCAGCGTCCAAATGCACCTGCGCGTCCCGCTCCGGCACTTGCTTGATGGCGACGACGATCTTCATGTGAAGCGCTCCCAATCCTCTTAGTTACTCATTCGGCCATTCAATGGGGATGAGGTTTCCCACCCTTTCCGCGATGAGACTGCGGAAAGGATGGGGCACCCAGTCAGTGTGGATGAGCCGGATTGATTGCGTTCTGTTCCGGCAAAGCACGCGCGGTCAATTGCGCAATATCCATCAGTTGTGGCGCGCCTTCGCCGGTCGCGGCCAAGGCATCGCGGAACATGCTGTTGCAGAAGGGGCATGCCGTTCCCACTGTCGTGGCCCCGGTCGCGGCCAGCTCCGCGGCTCGTACGTGACTCACCCGCTCTCCGGTCTCTTCGCCCAGAAAGACAAGTCCGCCGCCGGCTCCGCAACAGAAGCTGCGTTCGTGGTTGCGCGGAGCTTCGACCAGTTCTCCGGCCAACGCCACAACCGCACGCGGTTCTTCGTAGACGTTGCGATAGCGGCCCAGGTAACAGGGATCGTGGTAAACGATCTTGTCCTGGTTCGATTGCTTGGGGAGCTTATCCCGGAAGCGCGCCAGAAACTCGCTGTGATGCTCGATCGCGGGCGGCGTGCCGTATTCCTTCCAGTCTTCCTGGATGGTGCGCACGCAGTGGGGGCAGATGGAGACGATCTTTTTGACCTTGTTCTCCGTCATGGTGGCGAGGTTGGCCTCGGCCAGTTGCTGGAAGAGCAGATCGTTGCCCAGGCGGCGCGCCGCATCGCCCGTGCACTTTTCCTTGCGCAGGACGCCGTAACTGATGCCGAGATAGTTCAGGATGCGGGCGAAGTCGGCCACGATCTCGCGGCCTTTGGGATCGTAAGCGCCCATGCAGCCAAGCCACAGGCAATACTCCTGCGTGCCGTCGAAGATGGGCAGCGCCTGCTTCTCGATGAACCGGTCGCGTTCGGCCGAACTCATGCCCAGGGCGTTTGAACCGCGCTCCAGAGTCAGGAAGAGCTTGGCGCCGTAGTCGTTTTCCCACGCGCCGGTGTTGACGGCTCCGCGGCGCAGGCCGACGAGGATGGGCAGGTGCTCGATGCCTACCGGGCACTGGAACTCGCAGGCGCCGCAGGTGGTGCACTGGAAGGGCGCCTCCGGGGCGTTGTATTTGCCGAGCAAGGGTTCATCGGAGGATGGGCCGCACTCGTTCAGGTAGCTGCGAAGGCCCAGGATGATTTCTTTGGGGTTGAGGAGTTTGCCGGTGTTGGCCGCGGGGCAGTGCTCGGTGCAACGGCCGCATTCGACGCAGGAGTAGGCTTGCAGGCTGACCAGACGGGTCAAATCCGTGCCCGCAACCAGGCCAAAATCTTCGTCGCCCACCAGCGGTGGAATCCGGCTGAAGCTTCCGCGCGAAAGGAAGACGGTCACCGGGCTCAGCAGCAGGTGCAGGTGCTTGGTGTGGGGAATCAGGGGCAGAAAGATCAGGATGGCCAGGGTGTGGGCCCACCAAAGAACGCGCGCCGCGGGGCTCGCGTCGGCGACGAAGAAGGCTGCCAGATAGGTGGCCATCAGAACGAAGATCAGCAGGGCAATGAAGCCGGACTCGTACGATAACTTCTGTCCGAGCCACTTGGGCCGGACCAGGAAGCGGCGGACGAATAGGCCTAGAATGCCGGCCGCGCAGGCAAGCGCGAAGACGGCGGCAAAGTAGAAGTAGTAGCGCCCGATGGGGCCGTCGGGCGAGAGGAATCCGACGCCAAGCCCGGAGGCAAAATGGTTGAGCGTGACCAGGGCGAAGGCGCAGAAGGCCCAGAAGACGAAGGCGTGGGCCACGCCGGGGAGCGGGCGCTGGCGAACGACCTTGGCCTGGAAGAGAACTTCCCAAACGAAATCGCGGACGCGCCTGCCGAGGGGAAAGAGGCTGAAGCCCGCGTCCTTTTTGGATTTGAGGATTTTGTCGAGAACCAGGCCGAAGCGACGCCAGAACAATGTGCCGGAGGCTGCGACAAGAACGATAAGGAGCGACTTCTCCGCGAGGGAGAAGTGTTGGGGTTCGGCCAGAGTTGCGGTGAGCAAGATCATCGTCGAGCCAAGTCAAACCAAGTCGGGTCAAGCCAAGTCAATTCAAGCCAAATCAGGTCCTGCCAAGATACACGATTCGGCTTTGTTCTGTCGTGGGAATGCAGGTTCAGGCTTTCCACTGGAAGCAGAGGCCGAAGTCGTCAGGGTCTTTGAGGTAAAGCTGCTTCATGCCCTAGGGGTGGAGCGACCGTCGGTCCAGGCCTCGAAACAGAGGCCTGGGGCAACCCAAAGTTAACCTTGCCGGCAGGGCTTTAGCAACGCACGATTTTGGGTGAGTCGATGCCCTTGGTGGCGTTGCGGGTATCGACGACCAGTTGCGACTGCTCGACAATTTCGCGGTAATCATAGCTGGTGTGGTCGGTGACGATCACTACGGTGTCGTACTGGCCCAGGTTGTCGAGCGGGGTGTTGGTCATGTTCAGGTCGTAGTGGCGGCCGTGGCCAACCTTGGGGAAGTAGGGGTCGTTGTAGACGACCAGGGCGCCCTTGTCGCGCAGCATCTCAATGATGGGCAACGAGGGCGACTCGCGCAGGTCGTCGATGTCGCGCTTGTAGGCCACGCCGAGGACCAGAATCTTCGATCCATTGACGGACTTCGAGCGCTTGTTGAGCGCATCGCCGATCTGTTGGATCACGAAGGAGGGCATGGCGGTGTTCACTTCGCCGGCCAGTTCGATGAAGCGGGTGCTGAAGTCGAACTGCTGGGCCTTCCAGGAGAGGTAAAAGGGGTCGATGGGGATGCAGTGGCCGCCCAGGCCGGGGCCGGGATAGAAGGCCTGGAAGCCGAAGGGCTTGGTTTTGGCCGCGTCGATGACCTCGTGGATGTCGATGCCCATGCGCATGGTGAGCTGCTTGAGCTCGTTGACCAGGGCGATATTCACGCAGCGGTAAATATTTTCAAGCAGCTTGGTCATTTCGGCCACCGATGGGCCGCTGACCGGCACGACGCGGCGGAAGATGGAGCCATACATGGCTGCCGCCAGCTCCGTGGCGACCGGACCGCAACCGCCTACGACCTTGGGAATATCGTGCCGGGCCACGGTCTCGTTGCCGGGATCTTCGCGTTCCGGCGAGAAAACCACGTGCACGCCGCGCTCATCGGCCGAACGCGCTACCTTCAGCCCGTTCGGGTTGCCGGCTTCGAGCAGCGGCACCACCAATTCCTCGGTGGTGCCGGGATAGGTTGTGCTCTCCAGCACGATCAACTGGTCCTCGTGAATGAAGGGGGCGATCGACTTGACCGTCTCGGTGACGTAGCTGAGATCGGGCTCATGATACTCGTTGAGCGGGGTGGGGACGCAGATGATGACTGCATCCATCCTGGCGATCTCGCGGTAATCGGTGGTGGCGCGGAAGCCGGCCTTCTGAGCCTCGCGAATCTCCTCGGGGAGAATGCGCACGATGTACGAACCGCCGCTGTTGAGGGTATTCACCTTGCGCGGCTCGATATCGAAGCCGGTCACCCGGAACCGCTCGCCGCTGAACAGCAGCGCCAGCGGCAGTCCCACATATCCCATCCCGACAATGCCGATCGCGGCCTCACGGGTCTCCATTTTCTGCTTCAGGCTGGACAGCCCACTCCCGGTATTCGTCATCATGTTCTCGATTCTAGTGCTTAGACTTCGTGATTTGTCGATCGGAATGGGGACGAGTGCGGGCATAAACACCCGCAGGAGAGCCGGTCTGGAGACCGTCGCCAACCCACTGTTCATTCTGTCATCACGCGATCTCAATTCTAGTGCCAAAACATGAACCGGTTTGTGAAACGACGTGCAGTGAGTTGAAAAGCTCACCGGAGTATTCTTTTCATAGCGGTGCGCGGCCATTGCGCCCGCTTTAAAAAGCTCGAGGGGGTTCCATTGCCTAAGTATCTAGTGACCGGAGTCGCGGGGTTTATCGGCCGCTCCATTGCAGCGGCGCTTCTGGCACGCGGCGAGAGTGTGCGTGGCATCGACAACTTCATCACCGGCAAGCGCTCGAACCTGGTGGGCCTGGAGAAGATGGAGTTCATGGAGGGCGACCTGGCAGACCCGGCCGCCTGCGCCCAGGCCTGCGCGGGGGTGGAGATCGTTTTCCACGAGGCGGCGCTGGCTTCGGTTCCGCGTTCGGTGGCCGATCCGGTCTCAACCAATGTGAACTGCGTGGACGCGACCCTCAATGTATTGGTAGCCGCGCGGGCGGCCGGGGTGCGGCGGGTGGTTTACGCCGGTTCTTCGTCGGCATACGGCGACACGCCCACGCTGCCCAAGCGGGAAGAGATGCCGACCAACCCCATCTCTCCTTATGCCGTGGCCAAGCTGGCGGGAGAGCACTACATGCGTGTCTTTGCCCGGGTCTATGGGCTAGAGACGGTGGTGCTGCGCTATTTCAATGTCTTTGGCCCGCATCAGGATCCGACTTCGCACTATTCCGGCGTGTTGGCGATCTTCTGCCGCAGCATGTTGGCAGGGGAGCAACCCACCATCTACGGCGACGGGGAACAGAGCCGGGACTTTACCTATATCGACAACGTGGTGCACGCCAACCTGCTGGCCGCTTCGGCGCCGGCCGAGAAGGTGGCGGGCCAGATGATGAACGTAGCGATGGGTTGCCGCATCACGTTGAACGAGACCTTTGAAATTCTGCGCGAACTGACCGGGTACAACGGCCGGCCAGCCTATGCTGAGGGGCGCGCCGGGGATATTCGCGACTCGCTGGCCGACATCGGCCTGGCCCGAGAGCTGCTCGGCTACGAGCCAAGCGTCGATTTCCGCGAGGGTCTGCGCCATACCGTCGAATGGTACCGGAGCGGAGGCGGGGAGGCCTGAAGCTGGCCTCCGCAGCCGTTTTATTGCACATTTGGTTTCCTTCGGTGCGGGAACCTATTGACGGATTGGCTTCGATACCTCACACTGGCGGGGATTTCCTCCGCAGCGTCTTCTCGCTTTGAATCCAAGGGATTGCTCTGTCGGAGAGCTTGTGGGGCAGAGGTTCCCATCCCTTGGCGGAAGTAAATTCTGTTCAGCCTGATTCGCGTCCTGTGCCCAATGCGTCGTCCCTGACCAGCGGAGGAGCACGCAAGACCTCCAGATCGTTTCCCGAGCTTTGGGAGGTTCTGGCTCGCCGTCGCCGTCTGATTGCGGCCGTGGTGGGGGGATTGCTGCTGCTGTGTTTGCTGTACTGCCTGATCGTCCCCAATCAATACGAGGCGACGGCCAGAGTGGCGTTGCGCACCGTTCCCGCCTCTCCGCTGAGCCTGGAAGCGTCGGGACCTTCCGCCAGTGCCTCGGTCCTTGCCGCGCCAGTCGAACAGGAGACCGTGGCCGGCGTTTTTCGCAGCGACCAACTGGCATGGAAAGTCATCGTCGGCTTGAAGCTTTATCAGCAGCCCGGGTTCATGGGCAGATTTGCGCAGCGCTTTCCCGGTTTTCGGCCCGATGCGCCGGCTGCCGACGCTGAGGCTTACCTGCTGGAGCGCTTTGAGCGGCGGCTTCAGGTGCAAACTCTACCGCGCACGCTGCTGATTGAGATTCGCTTCCGGTCGCGGGACGCGGCCTTGTCGGCCAATGTAGTGAATGCCCTGATTCGCGCCTACGGCGACCAGGACAGGGAGTCCCGTCAGCAGGCGACAGTCGAGGCTTCAGGCTGGCTGGCTAGCCAGCTCGACGCCCTGAAGGCGCGCGTGGATCAGGACGAGCAGCGCCTGTCCGCATTCCAGCGCGACCACGGCATCCTGAGCACAACCGAGACTCTGACCAATGGTCAGCCGGAACAGATCCAGCACACCTCGGTACTGCTGGAGATCGACGAACTGGGTCGCCAGTTGGTCGCGGCCACCACCGACCGCATCCTGCGCGAAGCGGAATTGCGCGCCGCATCTCAAGGCGATCCGGAACTGGTTTTTGCCTCCGACCAACACCTGCAGGCCGATGGCGGCAGCTTTGCCACCGCGTTGCTCCAGCAGATTCACGAGCGTCAAAGCGACCTGGAACAGGAAAGTACGCAGCTCAGCATCGAACATGGCCCGAATTTTCCACGCGTGGTCGAGGTTCGCGGTCAATTGCAGGACCTGGACCGGCAGAAGAAGGCCGAAGACGCCAAGCTATTGGGACGATTCCGCAGCGCCTGGCAGACGGCAGTCGATCGCGAGCAACTGGTGCGCAAGAGCCTGCAGGAAGCGACCGGCGAAGGGATGAAGGCCAACGAGGCGTCCACCAAGTATGCTGTGATGCGCGCGGAGGCCAACGCCAGCCATGAACTCTACCTGCAGGTGCAGGAAAAGGTGGCCGAGGCGGGGTTGGCCGCCGGAATCCGCACTTCGGATATTTCGGTGGTGGATTATGCGCGCCAGCCGGTGAAGCCGGTGACGCCGGACCTTCCGCTTTATCTGGGCATCACTCTGTTTGCCGGCCTTTGGCTGGCCGTGGGAGGCGCGCTCTTGATGGAATCGCTTCGTCCTTCGCAGGTGGGCGCGGCCGTGGCACTTCTGCTGGTGGTTCTGGCAGGGGCAGCCGGGCGCGCGCAGGCGCCCACGCCCAGCACTTCCGGGATACCCACGGGAGTGGCCCGGATTCCCGCATCTCAGGAGACGAGGAATGTTCCCAACCCCAAGGAAGCTCCAACGATATGGGATAGCCCTGGCGCCCAGGTGCAGGCCGGATTGCCACCCCTTGCGGCGACGCAATCGGCCTCGCCCATGTCCGCCCCCATCGGTCCGGGCGACTTCCTCGACGTCAGCGAGTTTCACACGCCGGAATTCCATTCCGCAGTACGCGTCTCCGAGGCCGGCGCTATCACGCTGCCCATGATCGACGATGTCCAGATTCGCGGAATGAACGAACAATCCGCGGCTCACGCGATTGAATCAGCGCTGGTGGCTCGAGGGATGCTGCTTCACCCCAAAGTCTCCGTGCTGGTGACTGCGTATGCGGGGCAGGACGTGAGTGTGCTGGGCGAGGTGGCGCGCCCTGGGGTTTATCCCTACACGCTGCATCATCGCCTGCTGGACCTGCTCTCGGCGGCTTCGGGACTGGCGCCGACGGCGGGCAGGCTGGTGAACATCTTTCACCGCGACGACCCGAAAACGCCGCATCCGGTGGTGCTGGACCCTGGAGGATCGGACACCGGAGCGGATCATAACCCGGAACTGGTTCCCGGAGACACTGTTCAGGTGAGCCGCGCCGGGCTGGTTTATGTGATTGGCGATGTGGTGCGGCCGGGAGGATTTCCGGTCGATCCGGCGCAGGGGCTCACCGTGGTGCAGGCGCTTTCGCTGGCCTGGGGACCGGCACAGAACGCCGCCACCACCAGGGCTCTGCTCATTCGCGAACAGAAAAGCGGGCGGACCCTCACCGAACTCAACCTGAAGCGCCTGCTGAAAGGCCAGGACCCCGACCAGCCTGTCCACGACCGCGACATTCTCTTCGTTCCCGACTCGATGGCCAAGAACCTTTGGAACAAGACATTGGAAGCCGCCATTCAATCGGCGGTTGGCGTCTCGATCTATGGCGGTCTTGTCTATTCTCAGTGGCTTTTGCCGAAATCGACGACAACGACAACACCCACCACCAGACCACGGCCACTATCTCCTGCGGCCAATGGGCCGGGAATCGAAGGACCGCAGTAGATCTCACATCAATCCAAGGTCGCCGTATGCGCCGCATCGCTTGGTTTCTGCTGCTTCTGTTTGCCTTCGCCATCCCCTGGGAGTACTCCCTGGACCTGGGTGCGCCGTTGGGCCATATTGCGCGCCTTGTGGGTCTGGCGCTGCTTTTGGCGGCGGTGCCCGCGGTCTGCGAGACCGGTCGTTTACGGGCTCCCGGACCGTTGCAGTGGCTGGCGCTGGGCTTCTTTCTTTGGTTTTGTTGTTCCGTTCTTTGGACCGTCGACCGGACAGCAACCTTAACCACGCTGCGCGGTTATTTTCAGGTGATCATGGTGGTGTGGCTGGTGGGTGAGTTCGCAGGGAGTGCGGAAGATCTGCGGGCGTTGCTGCGAGCCTGCGTGGCGGGATCGTGGGTGCTTGCAGTGCTTACGCTGGCCAATCTTTACTCTCCTGAGGCGATCGCCGCGGGCCAGATCCGCTTTGCGGCGACCGGGCAGGATCCGAACGATGTGGCGCGCTTTCTCGACCTGAGCTTTCCGCTGGCGGCGTTGCTCTGGACCAGTGAGAGCCGCTGGCCGTGGCGTCTGCTGGGGGCCGGGTATCTACCGCTGGGCCTGGTGGGTGTCCTGCTTACCGGAT
>Ga0224529_1000826_pt1 | contig 21602 bp, 18 predicted proteins | sample CBST50metaG_FD_179893 | JGI IMG/M metagenome (GOLD analysis project Ga0224529, IMG submission 179893) | Peat soil microbial communities from Stordalen Mire, Sweden - C.B.S.T50 | ecosystem: Environmental > Terrestrial > Soil > Wetlands > Peat | place: Sweden: Norrbotten County, Stordalen Mire... | reverse complement strand
TTGTTATAATGAACACTGATAGTGCGTTCGCCTCACCTTTGGTCAGCTGACGGTCCGTGACACCCAGCGTCGGCAACACGTGGTTTAGGTCTATAAGAATGAAGGCTGTAGCGCCGTCAAATCCGAACTCCGGCAGGAATACATGCCTTTAGATGTTTCGTCTTCCGAACTCCAAGAGCACGCCGATCCTTCGGCTGTCCCGTCCGTTGCCGAGCGAGTTACGGATGAGAATGAAATCTCCCTGCTCGATCTTCTGATCGTCCTTGCCGAGCGGAAGCGAATCATTCTTTCGGTTACCGCGGCCTTTGCAATCCTCGCGGTCGTGGTTTCACTGCTTTTGCCCACGCGCTACACCGCGACAGTGGCCCTGCTAACTCCCCAGCAGAGCTCTTCGATGGGCGCTGCGCTGGCCTCGCAACTGAGCTCCATGGGCAGCATGGCCGCGCTAGCCGGTGGAAGTCTCCTCAAGAATCCGAACGACATGTTCGTTGCCATGTTCAAGAGCCGCACAGTTGAAGATGCCATGGTGCAGCATTTCGGCTTGATGCAGGAGTACCGCGCAAAGTATATCTCCGACGCTCGCAAAGATTTTGAGAAACATGCGACGGTCGACGGGAGCGGAAAAGACGGCCTGATCCGTATCTCCATCCAAGATCGTGATCCCCGTCGTGCCGCGGATCTTGCCAATGGCTATGTCGATCAGTTTCGCCTCCAGTCCCAGCATCTTGCCATCACGGAAGCTTCTCAGCGCAGGCTCTTTTTCGAACAGCAGCTTGAGCAGGCAAAGGATAATCTGGCCAATGCCGAAGAGGCCATGAAGCAGACTGAACAAAAGACGGGCGTGATTCAGCTCGATAGCCAGGCAAAAGCCCTCATTGAGTCGGCCGCCTCTTTCCGGGCCGAGGTCGCGGCAAAAGAAGTGCAGCTTCAGGGAATGCGGACGTATGCCACTGGCGAGAATTCCCAAGTAGTGCAAGCGCAGCAGGAACTGGACAGCATGCGTGCCCAGTTGGCAAGGTTAGGAGGGTCTGAGGACAGTGCCAGCGGAGGGCTTATTGTTCCCAAAGGTCAGGTTCCCGAGGCGGGTCTTGAATACGTTCGCAAGCTACGGGACGTCAAGTATAACGAGACGATTTTCGATATCCTTGCGCGGCAGTTTGAGGTCGCCAAGCTCGATGAGGCCAAGCAGGGTGCGCTCATTCAGGTCGTTGATCCCGCCATTCCGCCTGACCATCGATCCTTTCCCAAGCGCGGACTCATTGTGGTCGGAGCCACGGCAGTTGGATTCTTCATCGGACTCTTCGTTGCATTGTTCCAGGCCGGCTTCCGGCACCTCAAGAATGATCCAGAAGTCAGTGCCAAACTAGCCTTTCTGAAGAGCACGCTCATATGAAACTGAGCCAGCGCGTGTGCTTATGATTATGAATAAGTGTGTTCCTGAGAAAATGCATGTAGCGTGAGCAGTTTTCAATTGTGGCTGGATCGATGGAGCAAAGTATCAGATGGACATTGAAGCATGTGAACTGGCACGATTGTCAGACGCACAGTACCTGAGCCGACAGCTTTGACCAGCATCACAAATGCTATGTGAATATCTCAAGGGGGTATATGAAAGCTGTAATCCTTGCGGGTGGGCTTGGGAGTCGCTTAAGTGAGGAGACGTCACTCAAGCCGAAGCCGATGGTCGAGATAGGCGGCAAGCCCATTCTTTGGCATATCATGAAGGGCTATTCCGCCTATGGCATCAACGACTTTATTGTCTGTCTTGGATACAAGGGGCATATCATCAAGGAGTATTTCGCAAATTACTTTCTGTACTCCTCTGACGTGACGATTGACCTTGAGAAAAATCATCTGGAGTTTCACGATAATCACTGCGAGCCATGGCGCGTAACGTTGGTGGATACCGGTGCAAGCACCATGACCGGAGGTCGCCTGAAGAGAGTGCTGCCATACGTTGCCAAGGAAGAAGCGTTTTGTTTCACCTACGGCGATGGAGTCGCGGATGTAAACATCTCGGAATTGATCGAGTTTCACCTTCATCAGGGAACGCAGGTTACGCTCACCGCAACGCAGCCGAGAGGGAAATTCGGCGCACTAGAAGTTGACTCCAACTCACATGTGAGCACATTCATGGAAAAGCCCCGTGGAGACGGCCAGTGGGTTAACGGTGGCTTCTTTGTCCTGTCTCCGAGGGTAGGCAAGTACATTGAGGGCGATGCGACCAGTTGGGAGCGCGAGCCCCTTGAACAGCTTGCGCGCGATGGCCAGGTTTCCGCGTTTCATCACACAGGATTCTGGCAGCCCATGGATACGATTCATGACAGGCAAGTGCTTGAGGAGCTCTGGGCTGCAGGCAAAGCTCCGTGGAAGGTATGGTAATGAGTTTTTGGCATGGACGCCGCGTCCTAATGACCGGACATACTGGATTCAAGGGAAGTTGGTTTTCCCTTTGGCTTGAGCATCTCGGTGCGGAGGTGTGTGGCCTTGCCTTGCCTCCTCCCACGGTTCCCAGCATGTTCAACGAGGCCAGGGTTGCGCAGGGAATGCGATCTGAGATTGCGGACATTCGCGATCTGGAGCGAGTAAAGGCAATAGTCCAGGAATACAAACCCGAGGTCGTATTTCATCTCGCAGCGCAACCACTGGTCCGCGATTCATATAAGGATCCCGTCGGCACCTACACCACGAACGTGATTGGTACAGTGAATGTGCTGGAGTCTGTCCGGGAGTGCGATTCGGTTCGCGCCGTGGTGATCATCACAACGGACAAGTGTTACGAGAACAAAGAGTGGGTATGGCCCTATCGCGAAACGGACCGGCTAGGCGGATACGACCCGTACAGCAACAGCAAAGCATGCGCGGAGTTGGTTGTATCGACATATCGTAACGCTTTCTTTCCGCCTGTTCATTATGATCAGCATAGGGTTGCGATTGCGTCGGCACGTGCTGGCAACGTCATTGGCGGTGGAGACTGGGCCAAAGACCGGCTCGTCCCTGACATCATGCGAGCATTTGCTGCGAAGGAAGTGCTGAAGGTTCGCAATCCCGATGCTATACGCCCTTGGCAGCACGTGCTAGAGCCGCTACGGGGCTATCTTGCAGTAGCAGAGTCGCTTTGTGAACAGGGAGTTGCGTATGGCGAAGCTTGGAACTTTGGCCCGGACCAATCCGATGCGCAGCCGGTTGAATGGATCGTGCGCGAACTGGCAGAGACCTGGGGAGCGGGCGCGAAGTGGGATCTTGAGGAAGGTGTGCAGCCGCATGAGGCACAAAACCTGAGGCTGGATTGCTCCAAGGCCGCTGCGCGCCTCGGATGGCGGCCGCAACTGCCCCTGAAGGATGCGGTTCGCATCACAGCGGAGTGGTATCACCGATATCATGCTGGCGAAGACGCGCGCGGCCTTTCGCTTGGACAAATCGAGCAATACGAGCAGCATGTCGAAGCGCACCGATTTGTGCTTGGGAGTTAGAGCTTTGTTAGCGAGCGAAATAGGTAGAAATCGAAGAATGCGTTGTTTAGTGACTGGAGCTTCCGGATTTCTTGGCTCATGGCTTGTCCGTCAGTTATTGGATAGAGGGCATACGGTTACTGTACTTATGAGAAGTCAACAACGGAGCCGCAGGATCGCGGATTGGTTAGACCGCGTTCGCATTGTGCAAGGGAGCTTTGACGATACATCGAGTCTCCGCGAAACCCTTTTGAGTGATCCGATAGATGTAATCTTTCACCTTGCTTGGTCTGGAGTGACTGTCGATTTCAGAAATCAGACCAATCAGATCTCTGCCAATGTGGTGGGGACTTTGCGACTGTGGGAACTGGCAAGGGATTTAGGCTGCGAGCATTGGATCAGTCTTGGGTCACAGGCGGAGTATGGCCTTTACAAAGAGATGCTGCGCGAGGATTTGCTCGCCAGGCCAGTTTCGGCTTATGGCGTGGCCAAGCTGGTGTGTGGAATGATGACTAAAAAAATGTCACAGATGGTGGGTATGAAACACACTCACGTTCGTCTTCTCTCGGCCTATGGTCCAGGCGATGATCCACGGAATATGATCCCTTCGGTTATTCTGACTCTGTGTGCTGGTGGGGTGCCTGCCATGACTAAAGGTGAGCAGATATGGGATTATGTCTATGTCGAAGACGCGGCGCGGGCGCTATGTCAAATCGCTGAAACCGGAGCCACAGGCACTTTGAATTTAGCTTCCGGGGAGGGGGTTGAGATCCGAAATGTTGCTGAGCGGATTAGAGACCTAGTGGACCCAAAGTTGGCGGTAGGGTTGGGTGCTCTTCCTTATAGACCAGATCAGGTTATGTGCCTGATAGGAGACATCGCCAGGTTGAAGTCTGCAACTGGATGGCGACCTGAAGTCCCGCTGCAAGAAGGGCTTCGCCGGACAGTAGAGTGGTATAGAACGGAGAGCGGAAAATGCCCTCAACCAACAACTGGTTGAAAAATGAACGTGTCGACTCATAACGAAAGTCGCGCGGATGGCACACTGACTGGCTATCCAACTTCTGCACGAGGACTCTGGATACTGAAAGTCTGATCCAGAAGAAATGGTCTTTACATTTTGCCGATATCGAGCATGGACTTGCGGAAAGAGGAAAAATGAGAGTAGCTGATTACATCGCAAGATTTCTTGCGGAGAAAAAGGTCTCGGCGGTATTCGAACTTACTGGTGGGATGATTGCGATGCTCCTTGATTCGATTCATCGACATGGCCAGACAAGTATAGTCAGTATGCATCACGAACAAGGCGCGGCTTTCGCGGCGGAGGCCTGCGGGAGAATCAGTCACATACCAAGCGTTGCCATGGCATCGAGCGGCCCGGGAGCCCTCAATCTACTGACGGGCGTAGGCAGTTGCTATTTTGACTCCACTCCCGCCGTGTTTATCACTGGACAAGTAAATCGGTTTGAACGGAAGGGCGGCCTTGGCGTGCGTCAGCTTGGATTTCAGGAGACTGACGTCGTAAAGATTGCTCAACCAATTGTGAAGCGGGCATGGTCCGTGGAGGATCCGGAGCAGGTTCCGATGATCTTGGAGGAAGCATTTTCAACAGCCATAAGTGGACGGCCAGGGCCAGTCTTAATTGACATCCCAATGGATGTTCAACGAGCAGATATTGATTTGTCAAAATGCGCTTCCCCTTTCATAGCCGTCGATGCTGTCTGCGAAATGACTGATGCGGACGCGCGATCCATCCGCGATGTACTTTTGCGCTCTCAGCGGCCGATGATCCTGGCAGGCGGAGGAATACAGTCCAGCAATGTGGCTCAAAAGTTTCTACACCTTGTCGAACTCGCGCACGTTCCGGTCGTACATTCTCTGATGGCTGTAGATGCCCTTCCATTTGACCACAAGCTGAATGCGGGGATGATCGGCACGTATGGAAACCGATGGTCTAATCTTGCTATTTCAGAGTCCGATTTTCTTCTCGTTCTTGGCAGCCGTCTGGATATCAGGCAGACCGGCGCGGATACCAAAGGGTTTAAATCTGGTCGCGAAATCTACCATATCGATTGTGATGCTTCCGAGATGAACAACAGAGTTAAAGGTTGTCATTGCATTTTGAGCCATTTGGACCCTGCGATCAGCATGCTAGCTGAGGTTCTAGCTCCGGCGTCTAAGAGTTTGGCAAGGCGTTTTGATGCGTGGACTGACTCCATAGATAAACTCCGCGCTGAATGGCCAGATATAGGAGAACAGCCAGATATCGAAGGAATTAATCCAAATCGGGTTATGCACCAGCTCTCTCGAGCTAACCCAGACGCTGCTGCATATGTGGTCGACGTAGGGCAACATCAGATGTGGGCGGCGCAGTCGATTGAGTTACAGCCCGGACAACGCTTTTTGACGTCGGGTGGTATGGGATCAATGGGGTTTGCCCTACCGACTGCAATTGGTGCTGCGATAGCGTACCCAAACCGTCCAATCGTGATGATCGCAGGAGACGGTTCATTTCAGTGCAACATCCAGGAATTGGAGACCGTATACCGGCTCGGGCTTCCTCTGAAAATGGTTGTCATTAATAATCAGTGTCTCGGCATGTTGAGACAGTTCCAGCAAAGTTATTTAGAGGGGCGCTACCAATCGTCGGTCTGGGGCTACTCAGCTCCGGATTTTGCTGCTGTGGCAACGGCATACGGTATACCGAGCAAGACGGTTGCCGATCCTGTGCAGATGGAAGATGGAGTCGCTTGGATATCCGATGTATCCGACGGGCCGATGCTATTACAGGTTATGGTTTTAGCATCTGTTAATGCATATCCGAAGCTTGCATATGGGAAAGGAATGTCCTCAATGGAACCGTTGGCACTCCCCGAACCACTGGTACTCTCTGTGGAGAGGGAAGCGACCTAGCCATCTATGATGAATCTTTCGATAATCGGCACTTCTGAGCCCAGCCTAAATTTGCGGGCAGTCCGTATGTCAGCAAAAGATATTGAAGGGGTGCACACTTGCCATGCCTGAACGCAAAATCCCCCGCAAGTTGCCTGGATGTTGCAGTGCCTTCGTCCTCCTTGCGGCAGCGCATTAAGCACATCACTGGCCTCGATCGGGCCATTGCCTTTACGGTTCTCGCGCGCGGCTGGAGCACCGTGGCGGGCGTCGTTACGCTCCTGCTCATCGCCCGTTTTCTCACTTCTATCGAGCAGGGCTATTACTACACCTTCTCGAGCCTGGTTGCGCTGCAGGTCGTTTTTGAACTGGGTTTCTCCTTCGTAATTCTACAGTTGGCCGCCCATGAGCGCGCGCATCTGAACATCCAGGATGATGGCACAATTGCGGGTGATCTTGCCGCCCACTCTCGCCTTGCTTCTGTACTTCAAAAAGCTGTTCGATGGTATACGACAGGTGCCGTGTTGATGGCAGCGGTGCTGCTGCCTGTAGGCTTTCATTTTTTCCTGGCTCACCGCCAGCCGGGAATGCCAGTTTCCTGGCAACTACCCTGGATTATGGCAGTTCTAGCTACGACTCTGACCTTTCAGATGGACCCGCTCTTCGCGTTTCTTGAAGGCTGCGGGCGCATCCATCAGGTGGCGCGCATGCGATTCACCCAGGCGGTTGCCGGGAGTCTCATGGCTTGGACTGCTCTTTGCATGCACCACGGGCTCTTTGCTCCGGCTTTGATTATCGGGGGGCAGGCAATTGCCGGCGGCTGCTTCCTTTTCTCACAGCGCATGTTGTTGCTGCCGCTCCTTCGCTACGACACAACTAAACATATTGTGAGCTGGCGCCGCGAGATTTGGCCTTTCCAGTGGCGGATCGCCATCAGTTGGCTCTGTGGCTACTTCATCTTTCAACTCTTCAATCCGGTCTTGTTTGCCTATCGCGGTGCGACCGAAGCGGGACGGATGGGTATGTCACTGACCATTGCGTCGGCAGTGAGTACCGTTGCCATAGCCTGGATGAGCACGAAGGCTTCGCCGTTCGGGACGCTGGTTGCGCGCGGCGAATACAAGACCTTGGATCACCTTTTCTTCCGCACTCTCTGGCAATCAGCTTTTCTGCTGGCCGTCGGAATTGTGACACTATTATTGTGTCTTGGTTTCGTAACGCAGCACTTTCCACATCTGGCGGCACGTGTGTTGCCGCTGCCTGTCTTTGGCGTGCTGCTAGTCACGATCTTCTGCAATCATTTCGTCTTTAGTGAGGCGCTTTATCTGCGAGCACACGAGCGCGAGCCGTTTCTCCCCCTATCGATTGCGGTTGGTGCCCTGACTGCGTGTAGTACTATATTGTTGGGAAAGTTATGGGGCGCTCAGGGCGTGACCCTTGGCTATTTCTGCACCAGTGGAATCTTCGGCCTCACCTTCGGGACATATATCTTCATCACCAAACGCCGGCAATGGCATCAGGTCTCTGCCTTGGAGGAAGCTAGCACTCTATGACACAAGTAAATCCATCGTCTGAACGGCCCCTGCTAACTATTGCCATTCCAACTTACAATAGGTGGGGCTGCCTGAAACAATTACTCGAAATACTGGCACCCCAACTTGCTGGAGAATCACGTGTCGAGTTGATCGTCTCGGACAATGCATCGCCAGATGACACGCCAGCTGTAGTTGCGTCTTTTCGAGAGAAAGGGCTTGCGCTGATCTATAACAGAAATGAAAAAAACATCGGAGCCGATGCGAATATCGTTCACTGTTTTGAAATGGCGCGGGGCGAGTATGTTTGGATATTTGGAGATGACGATATCATCGTTCCCGGTGCACTGCAGGAGGTCCTTCGTCGCCTCAATACTCGCAAATATGATCTCCTCTACATCCAATCTAAAGGGTTCCGGGGACAGTATCAACTTTCGTCCGCGCCAAAGATTTCGCACAAGATAAAGGTTTTTGCTTATCCTCAGGATTTTGCTCTCTATGTCTCCATCCGTTTCACCTTCATCAGCGGCAACATTTTCAGAAAAGCTTCTATCGAGCACCTTCCTCAGGAGAACTTTAGAAAACTGATAGGAACTCATCTTTCACAGCTATCATGGATGTTTACCTTACTCAGCGGTAATCCCCAATGCGCATGTCTTCAGGATAGACTAGTTGCAACCCTCATAGATAATTCAGGTGGCCATGGAACCTGTCAAGTCTTCGGTGAAAATATGCAGGCAATTGTTAGAGAGTTCTTTGGACTTCATACTCCGATTGGACGCGCCATCCTGAATCGAACGATTCAGTCGTGGTTTCCATGGACCATGCTGCAAAGCCGCCGCAAGCCAAACAGCAGGTACCTGCAAGAGGACCCTTGTTCCGTGCTCAGGAATCTCTATGCTGACAATCCTCGTTATTGGATTTTCCTTTACCCAGTGCTTCAACTCCCACTCACTCTGGCCGGGGTATGGTTGCAGGCAGTTAGAGCGATTAATTGCATTGATCAGCTTTTGGGTTATCCCATTTCCAGGTAGAGTTGACAAAAACCCGATCATTACTTATACTGAAGTATATTTCTCAACGGGGTGTAAGCGGTCGCAGGTGAGTACGCTGCATTTCAAGGCTTGAGACCTCGTCTGTTGCCATTGCGCTTTCAACTGGAGCCAATTGGAGCATCAGACGGGAAGACGTTTGCTTCCATGGTCCGTTACCAGACATCTCTTCCCGAGTCACCAATAACCTTGATAGGCGAGGATGCATGAAAGACGAAGTGTGCGCAGCCATTGTTGCCTACCATCCAGACGCGGAATTGAAAGTCGCGATTGAGATCCTGCGTCCGCAGGTTGGGCACTTGGTAGTGGTGGATAATCACTCTTCCGAAGCGGCAGTTAATGAACTACGACTATTTGCGCAGAAGTATAACTTTTCTTTGATCGAAAACTTAGGCAATTATGGCATTGGTGCAGCACTGAACCAGTCAGTTGCGTGGGCTAAAGAACATACCGAATGCGAGTTTATTCTTTTCTTTGACCAGGACAGTTTTACCTCCGAGAATTTTGTTGCGGAGATGGTGGCCGAGTACAGAAGTCACACAGAGAGTGAGAGGATCTTTCTGGTGATTCCGAAAATTGTCCACCGGCGGACGGGCGTGACATGTCTTCATCCCATATCTCAGGGCAAACATCTTGTGGCTCAAACCTCCGGCAGCCTAATGCCGATTCAAGTGTTCGCAGATGAGGGACTTTACCGTGAAGATCTCTTCATAGACTTGGTCGACTATGAGTTCTGTCTCCGGGTTGCGGCTCACGGGTGGAGGATGGCTTATTGCCAAGCAGCTGTACTCTACCACGAGCCCGGCGACGTGAAACTGATAAAGTTATTAGGAATTGTGCATGTGACGACATCCAACTATAGTCTACTTAGAAAATACTACTCGATGCGAAATGGGATCTGGACGATCAAGACATATGGCCTTCTGTATCGAGGTTGGGCTTTCGATCATGCCTATGCAATGCTAAAGGAAGTTGTTCGCACTTTACTTTTTGAAGGGAACAGAACTGCTACAATTCTTATGTGGACCCGCGCAGTTATCGACGCCTTCCGCTCGCGGCTAGGAAAATATACTTGGTCGCAGGATTCATGAATGTATAGGCATTACACTTCTCTGTTGAATCCGCCGTTCATGAAGATGAACGAAAACGTCAGAGCGAATAGGCGTTTCTGGTTTGAAGAGCCCGAATACTAACAGGACGTTGATTACATCCGTCGCACCTTTGATTTTATGACTTTTCAATGGAGGAAGCTCTGATGGTTCGTGCAGCCTGCACAATTGTTTCGCTGAATTACCTTTCATACGCGCGAACATTATGCGATTCGTTTCTTCGCTCCCATCCAGACTGCAAGTTTTATGTTCTATTAGTTGACCGCCTTCCTGCTAACTTCGATCGGCTTGCTGAGAAATTTGAGATTGTTACGGTCGAAGGACTAGGCATTGCTGATTTTCCGGCAGTTGCGTTCAAGTATGACATCTTAGAGCTGAATACCAATGTTAAGCCTACGTTCCTCAAGTCGCTTCTTGCACGCGGTATTGACCAGCTTTTGTACCTAGATCCGGACATATTCGTCTATCGGGCACTTGACTCCGTCTTTGATGCACTGGCTACATACTCCATTGTTCTTACACCCCATATTTTGTCTCCTATTCCAGATGATGGTCAGACCGAACTGATGTTTTTATCGAGCGGTGTGTTCAATCTCGGCTTCGTCGCCGTAAACAAATGCGAGGAAACGGACTGCTTCTTGTCGTGGTGGGAGAATCGTTGTCTTAACCTAGCCTTTGACGAACAGTGCATTGGGCTGTTTGTCGATCAGAAGTGGATCAATCTCGTTCCTTGCCTCTTTGATTCAGTGAAGCTCTTGAAAAATCCAGGCTGTAATATGGCCTACTGGAACCTTCACGAAAGGCGCCTGTCTCAGGATGGCGGCGTTTGGATGGTAAACCAACACGCTCCCCTTGAGTTCTTCCACTTCAGCGGCATTTCTGTGGATGGTGTGGAGCGAATTTCAAAGTACACAGACAGCTTTGATTTGAACAACCGGCCGGACCTGCGTTCCATATTTGAAGACTATCGTGCGCAGCTGATCGATCACGGATTTCGCAGCTTTAATTCGGCCAAGTATACCTTTGGGACATTTGATAACGGTCAATATATCAATCGTCTTACGCGCTCGATTTACGCCACAAACCTTGAAACATTTGCCGGAGAAAATCCTTTCAAGACTTCGTCCAGGTTTTATCAATGGGCAAAGACAGCACGGCTCTTCAGCGCTCGCGACTCAGCAAAATTTTATACCAGGAAATCCTATTCGAAGACAGATGCACGACTCCGAGCACCGCATGCTATACTTCGCCTGACACTATGTATGCTTGGAGCTGACCGTTACACAGTGCTATTGAAGTATCTGGCGTATATCTCCAGATTGAGGAATCAAAGCGATGTGTTCGCCTCAGAATTGGCGTCGGCAGCGGCGAAGACACACAAGCCATGAGCTTTTTGGATTGCCTGCGAATGGTTAGTGGACAGGCTACCTGTGGCAGCGCCAGTGCTTATTGCGCCGAGGCTCGCGGAGTGCAGAAGGCCGACAGAACAGGCGAGACGCGGAGGCCGGTTTTACAATGAGCTTTCTTGATCTCGCTATCATCTTCTTCGTTTTTCTAGTCGTTCTGAATTACCGAGCGCAACGTTCCGTTCTGTATCCTCCGTTTATCTTCTGCGCCACGTGGCTGATCGACTTGACGGTGTTTCGCTTCGGTTTCATCAAGGTTGATTCCGTGCATGGCAACACGCTGGCGATCGTGTCAGCTGGAGCAGCCTTGTTCAGCCTCGGCGGCTTGCTAGCCGGTCTTGCGCCGCGAAAGTTGCTCCGGATTCATCTTTTTTCCGTCAAGCCCGAAAGGACGCCGGTACTCCTCCGCAGCATTCTGATAATCGTTTTGCTATGCGGCGTGCTGGCGTGGGCTAAAACATCCCAAAACATGGATATAGATCAGTCCTTTGAGCCGGATTATTTCGGCTTTCTTTCCATTTACGCGTCTCTGCTGTTCGGCACGGAAAAGAAGGACTGGCAATTTTGGGCCATGATCACCATCGCGTTCATCGGGTGTATCTTCGGCACCGGGCGAACAGGCCTTCTGATCCTTATATCCGGCCTGAGTACAATTCATCTGCTGCAGACGAAACGGGAGTCTCTTTTCGTCGCCATACGGTTTCTTGGCTGGCCGACAGCCTTGTTCGCCGCGCTCTTCATTGGGCTCATCTTTACCAAGGAGGCCGTCAGACGAATGACTGGAGATGCCATCGGCATCGTTAAGTGGGGCGTATTCGCTTATATCGTGGGACCTCTAGCTGCTTTCGACAAGGTTGTACAGAACCCCGCTGACTTCATAATGGCTACGAGCCATACGTTTGCCTCTCCCCTGCATTGGGCCGCTAGGCTGCACCTTACGGATTACACCCCCCCTCCGCTCCTGGATAGCTTCGTTTTCGTACCATTCGGGACAAATGTATATACCGTTTTCAAGTTCTATTTCCTTGAACTGGGCATAGTCGGAACATTGCTACTCATGCTTTTTTTCGGTCTGCTCCATTCCTTGCTTTATCTTAAGGCGAAACAGGGAGGCAGGTTCAGTACATATTTGTTCGCTTACTCCGTGTTTCCGGTGTTGATGGTGATCTTCGACGATCACTATAACCAAATAGGAATATATGTGTACGTCTTCGCATTCGGATTGCTCTACTTCCTCATCGGTTCGGTGCCGTTCCGTCTGTTCCCGGCAATCAGGCGGGACTCCGGTCAAATTGATCGCGTCTCCTCAATTCCACTGCGAAGCGATGAATAGGAACCTCGGAGAATGGACATCCTCCCGATGCTCCTCAACTCGCAAAATATTCCTACGAAGAAGCTTGTAGTATTCTGCCAATGAAGACTTTCTACGGAATGGGAAATGTCTCTCGCAACCAACGAGCGGAGTACAGAGTTAAAGGGCGGTTGCGGAGGAGACCGAGGACAGTTGATGGACAAGTTTCCTCCGGGAAACGATCAGGAATAGAAGGAGCATGAGGCCGTTCAGTGATACCGAGGGCTACGAAGCATATGAAACGACGAAAGATCGGAATTAATCTGCTGAGCCTTGGATCGAGCCAGATTACGGGCACAGGGCGATTCTTGAAGCAATTACTTGAGCATTTTCCGCCAATCGAGAACGCGGAATTTGTCTTCTTTTGCCAAAAGCACTTTGATCTCGAAGGATATTTCAAGATCCCGTTCGGTATCCACTACCGGAGAATCGATTGCCCATCATTCCAATCGCATTTTGCACGGGTAGCCTACGATCAGTTCGTGCTGCCGTTCCGCGCGCAAGGCCTAGATGTGCTGTTTTGCCAGTGCGCGGCAAATCCTGTAATTCATCCTGGGGTTTACACAATCACGACGATTCACGATCTGACTCCATTTTTTGTGCGGAGGAAATACGGATTCGTGCAACAAAGCTACGTCCGGATCATTTCACGGCTTCTCGCCCTTACGTCGAGTCATGTTCTCACGTCCTCTGAGAACTCACGGACCGACTTGGTCCAACGGTTCCGGATTAAGAGGTCCAAGATTGATGTCGTGTACCCTTCGTATAACTTGAAGGATTTGTCCAAGGCTTCATATGGAGATTATTTTCTATTTGTGGGCACGCTGCAACCAGCCAAGAATCTGTCGGGAGCAATCCGCGCATTTGCACTCTTCAGTAAGAAGTATGACAAGGCTCATCACCGTCTTATAGTTGTTGGCGCAAACGGTTGGGGACAAAACGATTGTGGTACTCTCGTCCGCGATCTCGGAATGGAATCGCGAGTCTTTTTTGCAGGATACGTCTCGGATAATGAGTTGGACAGACTCTACGCCGGATGCAAGGGCTTGATCTTGATTAGTCTGTATGAAGGGTTCGGCATCCCCCCGCTAGAGGCATTAAGCTGGAACAAGCCCTCGATTGTATCCAATCTATCTTCGCTTCCTGAAGTCGTAGGGAAAACTGGAATTCAGGTCGCCCCCATGAATTATGAACAGGCAGCAATTGCGATAGGGAATATTGCTGAGGATCCAGGCCGGTATCTGGAAGGCCGCGACGAGCAGCTTGCTAAGTTTGCTCCCGAATTGCAAACACGGAGATTTCTCAAGATTCTCGATGCGAGCTAATTTTATGGCAAAATTCTCGGTTCTCATGGCGGTATACGGCAACGACTCCCCAGAGTACCTAGCCCAGAGTCTAGGTACTCTTGAAGCTCAAACACGGCTTGCGGATGAGGTCCTGATAGTGAAGGATGGGCCGCTTTGCGAAACCCTGGAGACTGTTATCGCGACCTATTCGGCAAGACTGCCGATCGTCGTGCTTCAACTTCCGGAGAATAAGGGACTTGGTTCGGCTCTGAGAATCGGAGTTGAGAAGTGCCGGTTTAAGATGATCGCCCGAATGGATGCCGACGACATCTCTTCTCCAGAGCGATTTGAACGGGAGGTTGGCTTTCTTGAGACGCATCCCGAAGTGGATGTGATTGGCGGCACGATCCGGGAGTTCAACGCGGATCCCGCGACCTGCATTTCTGAGCGCCGTCTTCCGAGCGAGCATGCTTCGATTCTTGCATTTGCCAAGAGCCGCTCCCCGCTCAATCATGTGTCAGTTGTTTTTCGCAAGTCGGCTGTATTGGCTGCAGGCAACTATCAGTCCCGGTTTCGGCAAGAGGATTACGACCTTTGGGTTCGGATGCTTGTGAACGGCTCTGTTTTTCACAACCTAGACAGTGTATTGGTCCTCGTCAGGTGCGGCAATGGCATGTACAGCAGGCGCGGTGGATGGGACTACTTGCGTAGCGAAGCTTCGCTATTCTGGCACTTCCGCTCGCTGGGTTTTCTGAGCACCTTTGAGGTCTTGTTCAATGTGGGGCTGCGGATCCCTGTGAGGTTATTGCCGCCCGCATTTCGCGCTCACCTCTATCGTCTATTCGTGCGCAAATTAATAGACGGTTGAACTGGCGCACCTCAGAGATGCTCTGGAGTTCCGTGCTGGTGTACCAAGCGACACAGCTTGATGAATAGAGTTGTGTCGCTCTATGCGAGACGCTACCCTAAATCCTGCCTCCGGCCAAAGCAGCCAGCCACCAATCGAGAATGTCCTTCAGGGTCTGTTCCAGCTCGATGTGCGGTTTCCAGCCGAGGGCGCGGACCTTGGAGGAATTGCCAAAGAGGCGCAGCGTTTCGATGGGACGGAACTTCTCCGGGTCCACTTCGCTGCGGACCTGGACGCCAGCCAGATTGCAGAGCATGGAGACGATCTCCTGCATGCTGACGGGACGATGCGAACCGACGTTGTAGATCTCACCGGGTACACCCTGCGTTGCCACCATCCAGTAGGCTTCGACGGTGTCGCGAACATCAGTGAAATCCCGCACAGGCGCAAGGTTGCCGACATGCAGAACAGGCTCCGCCTGTCCCAGTTTGATCGCCGCGATCTGCCGTGCGAAATCCGAGCAGACAAACCCCGTCGGTTGTCCGGGGCCAACATGATTGAAAGGGCGGACCGTCATCGTCTGAAAACCGAAGGCCTCGACATACTGGGTTGCCAGAGCTTCGCACATGAATTTGCTGGTTGCATACGGTGTCAATAAGCGTATAGGCGAGTCTTCATCAAGCCCCGCTTCCGTCTCAATCGAGCGATAGACGTGAGCCGTGCTTACGTGAACGATTCGAGGCCTGATATCAAGCTCGCGCAGAGCTTCGAAGAGGTTCAATGTGCCACCGACGTTGACATCGTATGTCAACCGGGGATTCTTGAAGCTCGTGACCACATTGGAAATTGCCGCCAGATGGTAGACCTGATCCGGTTGTGCGTCCTTCAGTATTTGCCGCAAACCCGCGTAATCACGGATATCGATATTGACGGCTGAAGCACCCTTCGGAAGACTCTGTACTGGACCGGTATTTTCACTTTGAAACCCGAGGCCCACTACTTCAAATCCCTTGCCTACCAGCATCCGGGCAAGGTGGGGTCCGACAAACCCAGTCAAACCCGTGACAAAAGCTCTCATTGGAAACGCTCCATTTAGCCTATATCCGCTTTGCTTGCAATCATCTGCCGCCTGTTGCGGCGTAAATCTTCTTCCACCATCATGTTTACGAGTTGCTCAAAGGCAACGTCCGGTTTCCAGCCAAGCTTTCCCCTCGCATAACTCGAATCACCGCACAAGTAATCCACATCGGCAGGACGCAGCAGGGACGAATCGACGATTACATAATCACGGTAATCCAAGTCTACCGTCTTGAAAGCAACGTCGACCAATTCCCGTACCGATTTGCTGATGCCCGTTGCAATCACATAGTCTTCTGGCTGATCTTGCTGCAGCATCATCCACATGGCACGCACATAATCGCCGGCAAATCCCCAATCGCGTTTGGCGTTGAGGTTGCCGATCGTCATCTTGTCCAGCAAGCCAAGCTTGATCTTCGCCACGGAGTCGGAGACCTTGCGGGTCACAAACTCCAGCCCCCTGCGTGGCGATTCGTGGTTGAATAAAATGCCGGAGCAGGCAAACATGCCGTAGCTTTCGCGATAGTTGATCGTCGCGAAATGTCCGTAAAGCTTGGAGACGCCATAAGGACTTCTGGGATGGAAAAGGGTCTTCTCGTTCTGCGGCGGCGGGGTCGATCCGAACATCTCGCTGGAGGATGCCTGATAGAAACGAATCTTGGGATTTTCCGTCTTGATGGCCTCAAGGAGGCGCGTGACACCTAGAGCAGTGAACTGGCCTGTCAACTCGGGCTGATCCCACGAAGTAGCCACGAACGACTGCGCGCCAAGATTGTAGACCTCGTCCGGCTGGCTCTGCCGTATCGCGTTGGCCAGGGAGTTCTGATCCAACAAATCTCCCGGAAGCAGCGTAATGTCTTTCTCAATGTGGGATATCCGCTCAACGTTAATGGTGCTGCTGCGTCGTACGAGACCGAAAACTTTGTACCCCTTGGAGAGCAGCAATTCGGCCAAGTAAGATCCATCCTGTCCAGTAATGCCTGTAATCAATGCAGATTTCGTCATGTATCTTCCTCACGTGATGTCTAGGAGCTATTGAAAAATGCTGCGATGCAGAAGTGGACAAGAAGTGATTGCGCAAGAATGTCTTCATGGAGCGACTCCCATAGAGATGGAGAAGGTTTGTCCCCCTCCCCCTTATATCGAGTTTCTGCACAAATTATTACAATAAATCTTAATATATACAATTTTACCATGCCACCGTCCCCCCCCCCGCTGCTTTGCAGCGGTTGCTGGTTTCGTCAACTTGACTTTTCAGAGTAGCGAAATCACGCTCGCGCTGGAGCGGCACTACTCCGTTGCAGAAGTTGCCCAGATGTGGGCGCTAAGCGAAAGACCGTCCGGCGCATGTTTGAAGATGAAGATGGCGTCTGGGGCATGTCCGAACCACGCCACAAGCGCGGCTACTGAACCCTGCGTATCCCCGGAGAGCGTTCTGCATCGCGTTCACCGAAAGCATGAACTACGGACGGGTTGAGGAGAGTGTCTCCGACCTCGCGTGTGATCGACTTCGCCATGCTGAATCCAGGGAAGTCGCAATGATTCCAGAGAATGAACAGCCAGTTTCTGAACTGCCCTTCGATGAGAAGACCCGCGCGACACCACGTTACGGGGCAGACCGGCATCTTTCCAGCGGCAGCGCGGAGCCCCTTTGCCCGTGTTCTTCTGAAACCTGAGGACGAAGACCCGTTCGGGCAAGAGCATGTGCTCTGCGTAGGACGCGATCTCGGTGATAACATCAGCGTCAATCGCCGCGCAAAAGCTGGCTGGGCGCAGGGATCACCAATCAGGAGTCCGGTCGCACAGTCTCCGAACCAGTTCAAGATTTGGATTTGGCATCAGCAGAGGCATCGAACCTCAGCTGTTAAGTTTCTGGCTAGCCTGCTCCCGCTCGCGCTGGCGACGACGAGTCTACAGGCCTTGATTCCAACTTTTTGTTTGACCGGGCCGAGTTCGGATGTGGTTGAGGTTAATTCAAACGGTGATCCGTCGATAGTAATCTCACGCGGAAAGAATTCGTCTAAAATCAAAAGAGTTCATGGTGAAGGTGAGGGGAATTTTTGGTGAACAACTCGACGGGGAAAGGTAGATTTTTGTATTACTTATACGCACCATTGGCTTTTTCGTTGATGACACTTCAAATACTGGCCGTGCTCGGCGCACTTGAGCAACCTGCATACGCGTACGTTGATCCTGGTTCCGGGCTTCTTGCGCTTCAAATATTGAGCACCACCTTTGCTGGATTCATTTTTATCCTTCGCAGACGTGTTCATCAGTTTTTTAGGGGCTTGATCAGATGTTTTAGAACAGAAGATGAAGTTCGGGCCCACAAATGATCCAAACCGGAACGGTCGCATCGGGGACGTTCCGTGATCCCCAAGGTCGGCTTTGCCGGGATGGAGATCGGATTCTGCGGGAGGTCTATCCTGAGCACGCAGCGTCAGCCTTGGCTTGGCTTCGGTCGCCACTTGCTCAGCGTTGGATTGAGCAACGTCGTATGGTGCCAACTCAGATTCTCTCCGCAGAATCAGGGCAAGCTGCTTTGCTTGAGCATGAGCGGATTTTCTTTCCTACCTATCCCTGGGAGTGGACGCCTGGCCAGTGGGTGCAGGCTGCTTCGCTGACCCTCGATTTATGCGAGGAAGCACTTGACGAAGGTTTGATTCTCAAGGACGCAACACCGCTCAATATCCTCTTCTCCGGTTCTCGACCGATTTTTGTGGATGTTCTATCGTTTGAGCGCCGCGATCCACACAATCCTCTCTGGATTGCGTACGCGCAGTACATTCGAACATTCTTGCTGCCGCTCTGTGCTTACGTCCACCTCGGTTGGCCGCTGGCTGCCACACTGCAGCGCCGCGATGGTTACGTACCAGCAGATCTGGCGCCTTTTCTGCCCCTGTTCCGCCGCTGGCGTTCTCCGCTTCGCTCTCTGGTCACGCTGCCCCTGCTGCTTGAGAAGAAAACACATGGCGAAGTTCAGCGGCCACAGGTTTCCGAGGAACTGTCTGCGTTTGCGATACGCCGCTTGCTGCGTTCGACCCGTAAAACGCTCCTTTCTCTTGCCCCCTCGGCGCGTAAATCGCGATGGAGCGAATACACCCAAACTGCTGCTCATTACAAGTCCTCGGATCACGAGACAAAGCAGGCGTTTGTCCGTAGCGCGCTGGAAAGTATTCAGCCTGCTCGTGTCCTTGATGTTGGCGCCAATACCGGTGTCTATTCGCGCATTGCTGCAGAAAGCGGTGCCGATGTTGTGGCTTGGGATACCGATGTTCAAGCTGCGGATTTCAACTGGCAGATTGCTCAGCGCCAAGGTCTGTCGATCCTTCCCCTCATTGCAGATTTTGCCCGTCCAACTCCCGCGGTGGGCTGGCAGAACCGAGAGAGTGCCAGTCTGCTTGACAGGGTCAAAGGAAACTTCGACTGCGTCCTTATGCTGGGAGTTCTGCATCATCTCCTGGTCACCGACCAGATTCCTCTTCCTGCCATCTTCGAGCAGTTGCGGGAAATTTCCAAGCGCTGGGCCATTATCGAATGGATACCCAAAGAGGACTCGCAATTCGACGAGCTTTGTCGTGGACGGCAGGAGCTATATAGCCACCTGAGCGAAGAGTATTTCGTTCAGACACTTTCGAAAAGATTTGCAGTCCGAAATCGGAACCAACTCCCGAATGGTCGCACTCTTTGGCTCGTGGAGGCAATTCTGTGAAGATACGGACAGTATTGGAGGGAATCGGCACGGCGCTTTTGATGGTGCCCTTCCTTCCATATATCGCTCCCGACCACCTTTTGCTCTACCATCATGGCCTGCCGGTCACAAATCTGATTGGCGGCGCTCTTGTGGATCTGATTGGCGTTGCCATCTTGACGTCAGGTTTCTTGTTTGCCATTCAGTATCTCCCGAGAGCAGCAGAAAGAATTCTCAGCGCGCTGTTTGCTGGCTTCATGCTGTGGCGTATTGCAGATCTTGCAGTCCAATTGTTGAGTAACGTCGAGGGGCAGTTGTTTTGGCAGGGACACCTGCGAAAGCAGAGTTGTATTGCAATCCTTCTACTGTCGGGCATGTTAGCCTACGTTCTTCCCCGCATTGCCCAATCGGCAGCGCGCGCGGTCCGCCTTGGCATCGCTGCGCTTGCTTTTTCTGTCCTGTGGATTGTTCCGGAGCTCCTTCATGTCGCCCTGGTTCGCCCATTCGCCGAGAGTACTACGGCCTTAAATCTACCTGCCCCTGCCATCAGTGGTTCCGGCCGGCGCATTGTCTGGATTCTCTTCGACGAACTCTCCTACGATCAGACCTTCGATCACCAGGCCACAGGCATGAAACTTCCCAACTTCGGCCGGTTGCGTACTGAGAGTGTCTCGTTTAGCGACCTGAGGCCGACAGGGTTCTATACCGAACGCATCATTCCGTCCTTATTCTTGGGCCGCCACATCGAACAGATTCGCAGCACAGTCGCGGGAGATCTTTGGTACAAAGAGAAAGATCAGGGCAGTTGGCTCGCCTATGATCCAAATGCCACATTGTTTGCCTTGGCTAAGCGAAATGGCTGGAGTACCGGCGTCGACGGTTGGTTCAACCCCTATTGTCATATTCTCACCGCAACGCTCAACACCTGTTCTTGGGAACCCAACCTCGATTTGCCAATAGAATCACGTGGTGGATCAGAAGTAAATTCGGTATTGGCCAATGCGGCGGTTCTGCCGAACATATGGCTAGCAAAGTTGACCAACCGGAGCGCAGCAACCCAGGGCGCAATGCCCGAAGATGCTCATATACAGGAATATCGGAACGTGATGACACGCACTCACGCGTTGATCGAAAACAACCAGATCCACTTTATCTTTCTGCATATTCCAGTTCCCCATCCGCCGGGCATCTATGATCGCCAGCGACATATGCTGCGCCCCGGTGGCACATATCTCGATAACTTGGTGCTTGCGGACGATACTCTAGGTACTCTCCTGCAGGAGATCAACGCTACTCCCTCAGCCAACCGGACCACAGTAATCGTCTCCTCGGATCACTCCTGGCGGATCCCGCTATGGAGACCAACTCCTGGTTGGAGCGCCGAAGAGGAGCGCGCCTCTGGAGGCCGTTTCGATGATAGGCCTGTGCTGTTGATTCATTTTCAGGGTCAAAAGTCTGGTAATAATGTTAGCGCCCCTCTACCCGAGCTGCTTGAGCACGACATTATTGCAGCAATGTTGCGAGGCCAAATAAACAATCCCGAGGCCTTAACGGCTTTTCTATCGCAACATAGGCACTGAGTTCATGTCGGCGACGTCTGCCTTTATCTGATGATTGGCAACTGTTTCGTAAGCGTACGTCCAATTGCGCGGTTGACGAGGAGCGGTGCGCGAGTTATAGATTTCCAGGCGTGCGTTCGGCTTCCCAGGCGGCGGGAGTGAGATCGGCAACGCGCTGTACGTCATCGAGAGTCGCATTGCGGCATTGAAGCGGTTGAGCGCCCAGGGCAAACGCATCATGATTTCCCCTCGGCCAGGAGTAGCCAGAGGAAATTGTCGTCCCAAGCAGCTTGCAGGCGTTTGCCGCGAACGCTGCCCTTGGTGGACTTGTCTTTTCGAATCAAGTTC
>Ga0224529_1000823_pt1 | contig 21663 bp, 15 predicted proteins | sample CBST50metaG_FD_179893 | JGI IMG/M metagenome (GOLD analysis project Ga0224529, IMG submission 179893) | Peat soil microbial communities from Stordalen Mire, Sweden - C.B.S.T50 | ecosystem: Environmental > Terrestrial > Soil > Wetlands > Peat | place: Sweden: Norrbotten County, Stordalen Mire... | reverse complement strand
GGCCCGCATACTGGGCTCCGCCGCCAGCGTCGCCGTCACCACCACCGCCACGCGGTCTTCGGTCAGGTAGCCCGGCGGCGTGTATTGGCCGCTGGCGTTGATGCTGCCCGCGCCGCTGACGGCGTCCCCGCCGGCGACTGACCAGATGACCCTGGCCGCGCCGCCGCCCGCCAGCGTGGCCGTGAACTGGTGAACCATGCCGCCCTGCGCGCTGGCCGCATTGCAGCCGTTGCAGTTGGTGTCAATCGAGCCGTCTCCCGGTGTGATGGCGAAAACGGCATTCGAGGAATTTGCCGTGACCAGCCCGCCGCATCCGGCTGCCAGCAGCAGCGCCGGAGCCAGCAGCAACGAACCGATTCTGTAAAACGGCTTTCGCACGGTTAAATCCCTACGCATCTTCTATAGTATCGACTGCCTACGGGGGCGAATGGAAGCAAGCGGCAGTCGGGCAACTCTAAATGGGCCACCATATCGGCTATTTGGTGAGTAGCCTATCAGCCATCTGTCAGCTCCCGAAGGGAGCCATCGAGAATAGCCCAGGGCAAGCGCAGCGTAGTCCTGGGGTTGAGACAATGAGATGATTCTCCGCCCCGGGAGGGGCGGATCGAACGGCAGGTGGCCCGCTGATCTTGGCTAACAATCAAAGAAGATAAAAACGATGTTTGGGCCACCTGCCACGGTGCCCCAGGTCCCGATTTTTGGACCTGGGAAAGCATGAGCTTAATGTACTAAATTATGCTGTCAGAGACTTAGAACGTTGGTGCGACCTTATTGCTTTCGTGATATTTACGTTCATCTTCTCGTTTGAGAATTTCATTAATCTCTATAATGTCCGGGATCATTGCAGGCTCGTTTAACAGTTCGAACCTCGAGGCCACAATATAACGAGAATCAGACTGATCCGGTGATCCTAGGTACGACATTATCGCCGGACAACCTGAACGCGCGCTACGGGGAACCCACGAGGTTTTATAGTCGCCTTCATGTTCGAATTTAGGCAACTCCTTGCAGCCTTCTGGCACACTTTCCACATTCAGCTTTTGCCACTGAGGGCCGTAGAACCAACTTAGGAAGTAATTGCCACTAGAAAAAGCTTCCGTTGTTGGCTCGCCATACTGTGCGACCAATGCCTTGCGGACGCTCTCCCAAGTTGGTTGTGCTGATCCATAAGGAAGCGCTTTGAAACGCTCTACAAAATAGATAATCCCTTTTTGTGTGGAAGCAAGTTCTATGGCGTCGCTTTGCCCTTTCCATTCGCGAGACCATCCTGCGCCAAGAAACGCTGGACCGGCGCGATGTTCCCATTGGTGCAGATGCTCGTCCTTGATCTTATATAGGCCATCCGCGACCTTTCGTGCCTGAATAAATGGCATGCCAAGCGCGATGCCAACAACACTCGGAGGTACTGCCTTCTGCACTTGTTTGGCTCCCGCCGCGGATTCACTACTAGAAGCCGTGGCCATGGATTCAGTAGCGGCTGGCGTCGCAGAAACGGACAAAATCGTGAGGGGATTTACGCCCGAAGTTACCGTCCCCGTAAAGTAGGCGGTGCAACCCTGCTGGCAATTATCCATCAGGTAACGCTTCACGTCGGAGGAAGCTTTCGAGAGGTCTCCCCAAATATGAGGACTCCGCGCCGACGTGGCCCAGGCGGCTCCTGTCGGAGAATCATCATCGGCAGAGCGAAGTTGTAGTGTCGGCATTCCCGGCCTGAACCTGACGTTTGCCTTGAGTTCGACTTTGTCGCCAACCATCGTAGAAGCATTGACAATAAAATCCGTAATTTTCATCGAGTGAGGACGTGATTCCTGCGCCAGACATGCGACACTTAATAAATTCAAGAAAATCAGTGACAAGCAGATCGCGCCTAGCGCACAAAAACGTACAACATAAGATCGTTGCATTCATTTCCCCCAGAGTAGTGCCAAGCTAGCGCACAGATAGCCATCATATCGGCCAGAAAACAAGAATCTTCGATGACTTTAGATTTATAGCGAAGATCCGGGCGGGCGGCCCCGGTCCCTCGCTTTTGGGGACCGGGGAGGGGGGCACATTGATGCTCAATTGACTCGCCGGGTGCCCCATCCATTTGCGTTCTTTGCGGATGGGTGGGAGACCACGAACCTCGTCGGTGTCTTTTCCAACTCATGCTTGCCCCTGGCTCATCGTTGCAGGAAACGGTGTGTGGCCTGAATCCAGCGCCAAGGCGTTCCAAAATACAGGTTTCATACTTCCAGATTGCCTATTTAGCGTTTACAACGGCGTTCATTAAAAATCTCATCTTTTATATTCAACAACATACAAAATCGATTTTGCGCAAAATCGCGCATTTTGTACCCGTTTTTCCTCGATTCAGGTGGTCATGCAAGTACACCACTTTGGACGGCAAAAGGCAGGTGGCCCGCTCATCAGCGTTAATATAAGAAAACTGCTTCGATTCCATTGGAAAAACATGGCTGGTTTTCGGCGGCGGGGGGAGTTTTCAAGCCGTTCGAGGTTCTTGCTGCTGGCCGCGACAAGCCATGCGCCATTACCCAAACTGCTGCCCGAAGCGCCCATAAACTCATACGAATTTGCTATCTCAATTGAACATTGAATCTTGCGAAAGACCCTTAAGTAACCAGACGCCAAGCGCGCGTAACCCTAAAACGCGGAGGAAGGTTACTAAGTTTCTTCTCCTGAAATGTGTAATGATTTGCACAGAGCATGACGAATTATTTACTACTTCCGCATTACATTTGTTATCATTTTCCTAGAATCTGCAAAAGGCATGGATCGAAGTTCTGCGTGGAATAGAAACCCCCAGTCCTTCTCCATGCAAAATGCTTTGCCAAGCGCCGGAATTTGATTCTTGTTCCGCTGCAATTGGCGGCGAGAATCGCGCGGGCATCTTTGTTTTGCTGGCAAAGCGGGCAGGTTCTTCTTGCACGCGCGGTTATGACCTGTGAGGAGGAAAAAGCATGGTGAGCACTCCAGCAAAAACGCCGAAGAAGAGTAGCCGCAGATCCCATATTCGCATTGCAATCCTTGATCAGGATTCCGCGGTCTGCAATTATCTCCAGCGCATTCTTGCGGATCGTTTCACCGTGAGCCTGTTCAGCGGCACGGAAGAACTGCTGCGGAGCCTGCGAGATTCTGCTGCGCCCGATCTGCTGCTGATGGACTGGCATATTGCCGAGAACGGCTCCCAGGAGAGGTCGCTCGGCCTGCTGACGGAACTGCGCGCCTCTCAGCCTTTGCTTCCAGTGATTATTCTCTCCTGCTCAGCCGAATTGAAGGAGGTCATCGCGGTCACTCGCCTGGGCGCCTCCAGCGTGATTCTCAAGCCATTCCGCAAGGCCGACATCGACTCGGCTGTGCATGAGTGCCTTCGTGTGGTGGGCAAGCAGCCGGCCAGCGTCGAGGATACGGTCCACGAAATTCCGCTGGATAAGAACACCTCCTTTGTCGCAGCCAGCAAGTGCATGCACCAGATCGAGTCCCAATGCCGGCTGGTGGCGGGCGCGGATATTCCGGTGCTCATCCTGGGCGAAAGCGGCACTGGCAAGGAAGTTGCGACGCTGTTGATTCACAAGCTGTCGGCGCGCGGCCAGCGCCATTTCATGAAGGTCAACTGCGCTGCGATGCCGGCCGACCTGCTGGAGAGCGAACTGTTCGGCTATGAGCAGGGCGCCTTTACCGGCGCGGTCAAAGCCAAGCCCGGCAAGTTCGAAATCTGTAATCACGGAACCATATTTTTGGATGAAATCGGCGAAATGCCGGCCGTATTGCAGGCCAAACTGCTGCAGGTTCTGCAGGACGGCATATTTTCCCGCCTCGGCAGCCGCTCCAGCGTTCAGGTCGATGTGCGCGTGATTGCCGCCACCAACATCGACATGAAGGCCGCCATTGCGCAAAAGACTTTTCGCGAAGACCTCTATTACCGCCTCAATGGCTTTACTCTGAAAATGCCTCCGTTGCGCGAGCGCCCGGAGGAAATCCCGATCCTGGCCAACTACTTCATGCAAAAGGTGGCCGCCAAGTTTGAGCGCGCTCCCCTGCCGATTTCGCCGGAGCTCATGCACGCTCTCAATCGCCACCCGTGGCCGGGCAATCTGCGCGAACTGGAAAATACCATCAAGCGCTACATCATACTGGCCGATGAACAAGCCATTCTCGACGAGTTGATGCCTGCCAACGAGAAATTGCTCGATCTGGGAGAATACTACGGCGGCGACGGAAATCTGAAGCATCTGGTCAGGAACTTGAAGGGTGGCGCCGAGTCCGCCGCCATTGCTAGAACATTGGAGGGCACGGGATGGAATCGCAAAGCAGCCGCAAGCGAGCTGCAAATCAGTTACAAGGCGCTGCTCTACAAAATCAAGCAGTACAATCTGCTTCCGCCGCGGCATCAGCTCCGGCCGGTACTGATGCGCGAGGCGTGACTCTGCCCGCCGGCAGTCCTGCTACTCCACTGCCGGAGAAGGTTGTGATCCAGCTCGGCTCCAGAACCATCAAGGGATATCTCGACTGCCCCGCCTGGAGCGCTGTGGACGACTTGCTGCGCCACGTGCCGCAAGCCTCGCCGGAGGTCTTCCGGATTCGCCTGCTTGAATCGAATCGCGCCGAAGAGATCAAGGCAGAAGAGGTCAAGGCGATCTTCTTTGTCAACAGCTTTGAGGGCGACTCGCTTCACCAGCAACTGAACTTCTACTCCTGCGCTGCCCCCGCCGAGGGAATCTGGATGCGGTTGGAATTTCTCGACGGCGAAGTGATGGAGGGACTGGTCTATAACTCGATCCGCTATCTCGTCGATCCAGGTTTTTTTGTGCTGCCCACCGATCCGGAAAGCAATAACAGGCTCGTCTATGTGCAGAAGAGATGGCTTGCCGATCATCGCGTCCTCGGCTTGCGCAAGCTCAAGTAAGCCTCTGATTAAGAACTTATCCGCAAATAGGTAGCGCCGGCCTCTGGCCGGCTGTAGCGTGGGTCTCCCGACCCACGCTTTGTCCTCCTGGGACAGTAAAAATTTACTGGATCCAGAACAATTTCATGAGAGATCCAGCTTCAGTCCGGCGCGGACGGGGACGTCCGCACGACAGCCGGCCGGGTGGCCGGCGCTACAATCCTGTTTCAATTTACGGGTAGGCTCTAAGTTATCTCTTCGCGTTCTGTCTGCATAAAATGGCAAGCCAATGGAGCGCGCGATGCGCCCGATAACTTTTGCGAATCAGGCAAGTTTTGAAAAGCACGCACGGCCCAGAATCTCAGTTTGCCGTTGCAGGCGCGGGCGCGGCAGCCGGCTCCTCCTTGGACGCCAGCGAGTGAATGTATTGAATCAGGCTCCAAACCTCGTGATTCTTAGCCCGGCCCGCGGCCTCGGGAGGCATCTTGCCCTTGCCGTTGCGAATGCTATTGAACAGCTCGCCATCCGGCCTTGAGGCCAGCGTCTTCGCGTTGGTCCAATCCCCAAGCGACAATCCCATGCCCTTGGCCACGTCGGTCTTCCCGTCTCCGTTCTCCCCATGGCATAACGCACAGTCCGTCGTATAGATTTCCTTAGCGCGAGCACGAGTCTGGGGCGTGGGTTTGACTGCATTCTTGGCGTCAGGCGCGACAGATTCCTGCGCCGCCGGCCCAGGCGTATACGAAGCGGCAATCGCAATCAAAACGACAATGGAAGCAAACAGCAATGGCTTTCTCATGGCAATCTCCTCAGTTTTGGCGCCGAATACTGGCACGCGCAACTGAAACATTTCTCGGAGGAATTATAAGCCTAACTGCGTGCCTTCTGCTCAACCATCCTGACGCTATCCGGCGCGCCGGGGCGCGGTTCTGCCGGCTGAGTCTATCTTGCGGAGCGATCTTTCAGAATGGGAATGCGGCGTGGTCTTCAGCGCACCGGCCGCCATCCGCAACCGAGATCCGGGGTGGTGGTTTTGCCGTCGAGGCGGAAGCAGGAAGCGCCGTTGATGTCGGTCGAGTAGGTGCGCACCTTGGACGCTTCCAGCTCTTGCAGCACTTCCTCCTTGGGATGGCCGTAGCGATTGCGCCGGCCGCAGGAGATGACGGCCCACTGGGGCGCCACGCGGGCCAGAAACTCCGGCTGGGTGGAGGTGCGGCTGCCATGATGGCCCACTTTGAGCAGCGTGCTTGCCAAATTTGGCTCGGAGAGCATGGCTTGCTCAATGGGAGCTTCGGCGTCGCCTTCCAGCAACACTGAAGTTGCTCCGTAAGCTACGTGCAGCACCATCGAATCGTTGTTGCCGGGCTCCGCGCCGGGCTGATAGCCGCGGAAGGGCGCAAGAACCGCCACCTGGGTGGAACCGAAGCGGAAGCCGTCGCCCGCGGCCAGCGTGCGCAGGCGCACATGAAGGCTGGCGGCTTCGTTCAGCAGGTCGTTATAGGGGCCAACGCGAGGATTGTTGCCCACCCACAGCTCGGCCGGGTGGAAGTTGCGCAGCACGGCGGGCAGACCGCCCATGTGGTCGGAGTGCGCGTGGCTGAGGGCGATCACGTCCAGGCGGCGGATGCCGCGCGACCACAAAACCTCGCTGACGACCTCCTCGCCGATGTCGTAGTTCTGCGGAGCCTGGTGCGGGCCGCCACCGAAGCCGCCGCCATCCACCAGCAGCGTTTTGCCGTCGGGCGTAATCAGCAGCAGGGAATCGCCCTGGCCCACGTCGATGGCCTCCATCAGCAGCGCATCGCGCGGGTGATCGACCGGGCGGGGATAAACGGCGGCCACGGCTGCCACAAGCAGCGCGAACGAAGAAGCGAGAACGGCGGCGCAGCGGGGCCAGCGCGTTTTGGAAGAAACGGCCAGCCGGGCCAGTACGATGGCCGCGGCCAGCAGTGCGCAGAAGGCGAGCGACTGGCCCAGCAGCGGCGCGGGAATGCGGAAGTCGCCCATGGCCAGCGAGCCGAAAAAATGCACCATCCCGACGCCAATGTGCAAAAAGAAAGCCACCACCATCGCCGGCAGCGGCGCGGCGGCGGGCCAGGCAAAGAGCGCCAAAAGGGTAATCAGCGCGGCCGGCATCAGCACGGCCAGCAGTGGCAGGATGAAGATATTCACTGGTAGAGCGAGGAGGGTGATGCGGTGGAAGTAGACGGCCATGGGCAGCGTCAAGGCCAGCTCTACCACGCAGGAGACGGCCAGCAGCTCGCAGCAGCGGAGTAGGAAGTGCACCGTCCAGGGGAAGATGCGCCAAGCAACGGCGGCCGCCAAACGGCTGTGAACGGCGGAAATAAACCTTCCGGCGGTGCTTCCGATCGTGTTTGGAAACAGGTCGAGCTGCGTGTCTGAAGCCACGATATTGTGTGTGGTTGGAAGTACACCTGATTCAGCTCCAGATGGGTACAAAACGGCCTGCAACGCCTCGGCGAAAAGGCGCAGGGTCATGCGGAATTGCGCCAGATGCGGAGGCAATTTGCCATCCAGCTCGGAAAGACGCAAATCACGCATGGCCGTCAGGTAGGGATGGATGGTACTCGCAAGCAGCGGAACGGCGACGCCGCCGATGGAGACCACGGCGAGTAGCGTCATCTGGAAGCTCGCGTCAAAAAGGCTGCGCGGGCTGAAGGCCAGCAGGCACAGCGCCGCAAAGCCGATGGTGTTCAGCACGCTGCGCTCGCGGTAGAGCAGCCGCCCGAGCAGGTAGAGGGTGACCATCCAGAGCGAGCGCTGCACCGGCGTGGCGAAGCCGGTAAAAAGCGCGTAGGCGAATGAGCCGAGCAGCGTGACGAAGGTGGCCGGGATGCGGGGGATGCGCAACCGGCGCGCAATCCAAAAGAAGAAGCCGGAGACAATCGCCAGGTGAAAGCCGGAAACCACCAGCATGTGAAAGGAGCCAGTGCGCTCAAAGCCCACGCGCAGCGAGTGGGTCAGGTAAGTGCGGTCGCCGGTGACCATGGCGGCCAGCATGACGGCGTCCGTCTGCGAGAGGCGCAGCGGCGCGGGCAGGCGGCGCATGGCCGCGGGCAAGGCCAGCAAGCGGGCGCTGGTGGCGTGCTGCAAGCCGCTGATGTGGCAGGCGAGGAAGGTCCACCCCAGCGCCGAAGACCTGTTGCCGGGAACCCCAGTTGCCCCTATCCGTTCCACCCGATCAATCTTTACCGTGGCCGCGGAGGTTATGCCCTGATCGACCAGATATTCCTCGCGGTTCCAGACGCCGGGATCGTGATAGACCTCGGGCGGCAGCAGGCGCGCGACGGCGCGGATGCGCTCGCCGCACAAGAAGGGCTGCGGAAGGGCCGCGGCCTCCGGCCAGCGAACGGTCAGGCGCACCGTGCCCTCGGCTGGCTCTTGCACGTCCTCGGCGTCGTTGACCACTTCTAAACTCGAAACGCGCAGGTCAATCCGCTGCGAGGGCTGTTGCTCGGGCTGCGGCGCAGGGTCGGCTGGATCGCCGTGGTTCTCGTAGTCGTTCAGGTTCTGCTCGACTTCGCCGCGCACCGGGCCGGTATTGACGACCGTGCCTTCGACCGTGCGCAACAGGCCGTCAGAGAGCGCGGCCACGGCGGGCGCTGGCGCCGGATGCGGCTGCATCTCGGCGCACCACGCGCCCAGCAGCAGCCAAAGCACGGCCAGCGGCAGCCATGCGATGCGCTGCGCGGTGAATGCCGCCACGCCGCAGAGCACAGCCACTAGACCCATCGCCACCAGCGCCAGGCTGGGCCGCAGCCAGAAAAATTGCGTGGCGGCCATGCCCACGGCAAAGAGCCAGGCCGCGTGAAAAAGCGGCAAAGCGCCCGGCGCGGCCGCGGCGGTTTGGACGGAAATGGGAGATTCGGATTGCATCGCGTCTAAAAGCTGTTGTTTTAAAAAAGCACGGTTAACAGGTCAGGGCTTTACAGGCTGCGGAAAAACCTGAAGGTGATCCAAACGCCTGGAAAATATTCCTCAGGGGCTAAAGCCCCGTTAATTTTGCGGTACTTATGTACGGGCTAAAGCCCGTACCCTTCAAAACGGCAAGTTTTTCCGCAGTCAGTAAAGCCCGCGCTGATTCTACGTGCTTTATGCGGGGGTTGAAACCCCCGTCTCCCTCCAGATCGAATTTTTCCGCAGTCTGTATTGTCGCGCCCTTTCAAGGCCAAGCTCATCTGGTCCACAAGCCTATCAGGCGCGGCGCAACTGGACCAATGTTTCCAGGTGAAAGCTCTGCGGAAAAAGGTCGGCCAGCGTGATGGATTGGATTTGGTAGCCGGAGGCCAACAACGCGCGCAGGTCACGGGCCAGTGTAGCCGGATCGCAGGAGACGCAGGCCACGGCGGGCGCATTGATCTCCGCCAGCAGCGCACAGGTTTCCGCGCCCAGGCCGGCGCGTGGTGGATCCACCACGATCAGGTCGGGCCGGACGGATTTGGAAGAAGGCAGCTTGTGGTTCTTGCGCAGGAAGTCGAGCGTTTCCGCGTTGATGGCCACGCCGCCCGCGCCGTTGAGATTGGCCTTGAGCGCCGCTTTGGCCGCTGGGGCTGATTCGACGGCCACCACGCGCTCGAAGCGCGAAGCGAGCTGCCGCGCGAAGAGGCCGACGCCGGCATAGAGGTCCCAGGCGAGTTGGCCGGAGTGGCCGCCCACAACCTGCTCGACCAGAGAGTCCACCAGCCAGCGGTTGACTTGGAAAAATGCGCCGTGGTCCACGCGATAGTCGAATCCGGTGGCGCGATAGAGGAGCGAAGCCGCGCCCCATCGGGCTAGCGTGCGCGACGGCTGGCCGGGACGGCCCTCAAAGACCAGCTCCGCGCCGGTGAGAGTGGGAATCTTTTCCTGGAGCGCCAGCGCCAGCTCGTCGAAGCGGATTTTTGCCGGGCTGGCGGTAAAAACAGTGGCCAGCAGCGCGCTTTCGGCGGCGTCGCAAAAAAGCGAAATTTCCGTGGGCCGCAGCGAAAACTGGCGCGCAAGCGGAGCAAAGGCCAGCGCCGTCGCAACCAGCAGCGGCGCGGCGATGGGGCACTCGCGCACGGGCACGACGGCGTGCGAGCGGCGGCCGCGATAGCCGGGCTGGCCCGCCGCGTCAAAGGCCAAACGGATGCGGTTGCGGTAGCGCCACGGCTCGCCGGATAAAACGCCAATTTCCGTGGGCACGGCGACGCCGCCGCGCTCCAGCGTTTCGCGCAGAATGGCCTGCTTGAAGGCCAGTTGGGTCGCATAATCGGCGTGCTGATAGTGGCAGCCACCGCAAGCGCCAAAGTGCGGGCAGGCGGGCGCGATGCGTTGCGGCGCGGGGCGGACAACTGCTTCCGCCTCGGCGGTCGCATAGCCGCGCTTGCTCGCCGTGATGCGTACCCGCGCCTGTTCACCGGGCAACGTGAGCGGCACAAAAACGGCTTTGCCCTCGACGCGGGCCAGAAACGCGCCGCCGTAGATGGGTTTTTCGATTTCGACCAGTTGCGGAGCGGCGGGCTTGGCAGCGGCAGTTTTGATCTTGACGGAACGTACATTCCCGGCTGCCGAAGAACGTTCTTCCGGGCCTGAAGGCCCGGTTGACTCTGCCTGCATTATGCGGGGGTTGAAACCCCCGCCTCCCTCCGCATCGAAATCTTTCGAGACTTGCGAAGCGTCTGTGTTGCGTTGCGCGTTCAGATTGCGCGCAAGCGAACGCTGCTTTACGTCCCGCCGGGCACGCCGTTCCATCGTGGATAGTTTTCTTGGCATTATTGTTGGCTCATGTAAAACAGGCTGAAACGCGGAAGGTCATAGTGCGCCAGCAGTTGCTTCTGCACAAACTGGCGCTCCACCTGGCGCAATTGCACAGCGCCCATGCGGCTGCGATAGGGGGCCAGCTCGCGGGCGGCGTGCTCCTTGAGGCCGACCAGCAACTCTTCGGGAGCAGCCGCGGTCAGGGCGGCGAAAAGTTTTTCCTCGAGCACGGTGAGCGTGCGTTCCAGGGCTTCCAAATCCTGCGCGGCGTTGCTTTTGGCCTCGGCGGCCAGTTCGCGCAACCGCACGGCGGTCGCCTGGCAGGCCTCGGGAGCCACCGTCGTCGCATCGAGCGCCTTGGCGGCATCTTTCAAGTAGGCGGCCACGCGCTCCGGCTCAAAGCCCGATTCGCGTTCCGCGGCGGCCAAGGGAGCCGTTCCGGCGGCGGCCTCGCGCAGCTCCTCGGCGGCCTCCATCACCGCCTGGGCGCACCAAGCCAGGCCATTCACGCGCCGCATCCGGCCGCGCTTCTGCCGCGCCTCGTATTTGTCGAAGGCCGCGTCAATGCCGCGCAAGGCAGCGTCGAGCGGAATGCCGGCCTCGCGCCAGGTCTCGATCAGCGCCCAATCGAGCGTCGAGAGCAGCAGCAGCGACCCGCGCCGCTGCTGGAAGCGTTCTTCGATCTCGGTGAAGTAATTGAAATAATTCAACACGGCTCGCGCCTCAATGCGCTTTGCCTCGCGGCTTGGCCGCGCGGTTGCGCTCGAAGAGGAGGAGCAGGCCGTCGAGGGTGAGCATTTCGTCGATTTCGGCGATAAAGCGCGAGTCCTGGGCGATGAGCCGCGCCAGTCCGCCGGTGGCGACGACGCGCGGCTGTGCGCCCAGCTCCGCCGCGATGCGCTCCAGCAGGCCGTCCACCAGGCCGATATAGCCGAAGTAGAGGCCGCTTTGCAGGCACGTCACCGAGTTGGTGCCGACGACTTTGGCGGGGCGCTTGATGTCCACGCGGCTGAGGCGCGCGGCGCGGGAGAAGAGCGCTTCGGCGCTGAGGCCGAGGCCCGGCGCGATGGCTCCGCCAAGATACTCGCCTTTGGCCGAGATCACATCGAAGGTGGTGGCCGTGCCGAAATCGACCACCACGCACGGGCCGCCATAGCGCTCAAAAGCGGCTACCGCGTTTACCAGACGGTCCGCGCCGAGTTCCGAGGGATTATCCATCAGGATCGGCATTCCGCTCTTGATGCCCGGCTCTACAAACAACGGCTGAAGGTGAAAATAGCTTTCGCAGACCTGGCGCAGCGTGCCTTCGACGGGCGGCACCACAGAGGAGATGATGATGTGGCTCACCTCGCTGGGGGCCATGCCGTGCATCTTGAAGAGATTGACGAAGAGCACGCCATACTCGTCGGCGGTTTGCTGGCGATGAGTGGTGACGCGCCAGTGCGCGGCCAACTCCGGCTTTTGACCGTCGAGCCGGTAGAGGCCCAGCACCGTATTCGTATTGCCGACATCAATGGCTAATAGCATCGTTTGTTTCAGCTTATCTCTGGGAGGCTCCGCACAAGAAACATCTGTGATCGAACATTCCCTCAGGGGCTAAAGCCCTGTTGTTTTTGCGGCACTTACGGCACGACTAAAGTCGTGCCCTGACACAATGCATTCCCTTGAAACACTTTCTACGTGTTTTCCCCAGTCTGTAAAGTCCAACATTTTCTGTTGCGTCTACGGCACCCATCGACTCTGCTCAAGGTAGGCTACAAGTAGTGCCCTTTCAAAACATCGGCTCAATCAGAGACTCTCTAATGCGCGAATTCCGCCGGTCTGTACCGTGACCAGACCATCGTTGGTGCGCACCAGCAAAAATCCGTTGGCGTCCAACCCGGCCGTCACGCCGGTGCAAGCCTGCGGGCCATGCACCTCAACCCTTCGCCCGCGAATCCACGTCGAGGCCTGGGCGACGCGCGCGGGAATCGTCACGCCCGCCGCCGGATTGGCCAGCCCCAGCGCCTCACGCTCCAGCGATTTTAGCAGGGAGACGAGCAAATCCTGACGCGAAATGCTGCGGCCCGCCTCCAGATCGAGCGAAGTGGCGGGCGTGGCAAGGTCCGGCGCGAAATCGCGCTGGTGGACGTTGACGCCGATGCCCACCACAACAAAATCCGCCGCACCGCCGGAAGTCTTCGCTTCAACCAGAATGCCAACGGCCTTGCGTGGACCGATGAGAACGTCGTTGGGCCAGCGCAGATCGACGGTAAGTCCGGCAACGGCGCGAATGGCCTCGGCGGCGGCCAAGCCAGCGGCCAGCGGCATCAGAGGCAGACGCGCGGCAGGAACCGGCGGGCGCAGCAGCACGCTCACGTAAAGCCCCTCGCCGACCGCTGACTGCCATGCGTGATCGGCGCGGCCACGGCCGGCAAGCTGCTCATCCGCAAAGTAGACCGAGCCGTGCGGCTCTCCGCTGCGCGCGGCGGCCAGCGCGTCGGCGTTGGTGGAGCCGGTGACGGCGGCGAAGTGCAGCTTGCCCGCGAAGACCGTGCCGGCCAGCGCGGCTTCCAATGCGGCCAGGTTGTACATTGGCTATTCCGTCTCCACCGCGATGCGCATCGAGATGTCGGCCGCCTGGGCCGAGTGGGTCAGCGCGCCCACGCTGATGAAGTCCACACCCGCCTCGGCGTAGGCGCGGATGGTTTTGAGCACAATGCCGCCAGAGGCTTCGACGGGAATCGCCGCCTTGCCTTGCGTCTGCTGGCGAATGCGCGCGACGGACTTCTTCACCTGTTTGGGCGTCATATTGTCCAGCAGAATCGCTTCCGCGCCGTACTGGAGAGCCTCTTCCAGCTCTTGCGGGCTGCGCACCTCCACCTGCACGCGCTGCCCCTCTTCGCGCCGTTCCAGGGCGCGCGCCAATACCGTGGGCAACCCGCCGCCCAGCGAGATGTGGTTGTTCTTGATCAGAATGCCGCTGGCCAGATCGAGCCGGTGATTCGTTCCCCCGCCGCAGAGCACGGCGTATTTTTCTAGCACGCGCAGCCCCGGCACGGTCTTGCGCGTATCCAGCACGCGCGCGCCGGTGCCCTCGATGGCGTCCACGTACTGCCGCGTCCGCGTCGCGATGCCGCTCAAGTGCTGCATCAGGTTCAGAATCACGCGCTCGCAACTGAGCAGCGCGCGGGCGTTGTGACGGATGACGGCCAGCACCTGGCCCTCATGCACGCGCACGCCGTCGAAGATTTCCGGATGGCTGATGACCTCGAAGCGGGTCTGCGCCGGAGCGCGCCGGTCGAGCCGCGCAAAAATCTCCAGGAAGCGCGGCACCGCGCCCAGGCCGCAAACAATCATGTCCTGGCGCGCCAGAATCGAGCCGGTGGCGCGCAGACCGGGATCGATGGTGAGGTTGGTCGTGGTGTCGCCGGCGGCCTGATCTTCCATCAGGGCCTGCTTCAGCAGTGCATCGATATGGCTGTTCTTCCAGTCCATGGTTCCTTCTTGCGCGGTCAGGCTTGCACTTAACGGCCTAAAAGTCCGAATTGCTTAAAAACATCCCTCAGGGGCTAAAGCCCTCTGTTTACTATCATGCAGTTACGGCACGACTAAAGCCGTGCCCTTTCAAAACTCTACTTCCGCCACGGGCGGTCAGGGTTGCACTTGAGGTTTGTGGGCCAGGAGAAAGTCATAAATCACTTTCTTGACCTGGTCATCCACCGGATCGATCACCGAGAAAAAGTGCTTTCCATTGCTTCGGTAAATCTGTAGTTCGTACTTCGGCGGCTGGTCTCCGGCAAGTGCTCCAAAGAACTTATGCGAAAAACCGGATTTGGCGCTTTTGTGCCTGTCAATCAGGATCACTTCTCCCAGGTCTCGATACCAAAGCAGGGAGATATTCTGGCGAGGATCACGCGCCAGTATTCCGTTCGACGCCAGCAGAAGGAATTGCGAGTAACTAGCGCCGTGCGGGCACGCTCCGCCCAGATCGACAATCGCCAGCGGCGCGCCAAGCTTTCCCAGGTGGCGGCTGATAATCTCTTCGGCTTCCGGAGTAAATTGCGGTCCAACCTGGCAGCCCGGCGCTTCGTTAAAGGAGATGGCTGGCACGGAGGGCTGCGTAAAAGCCGGTGCGGAAGAGGCCGCGGAGAATGGCGAGGGAGATGGCTCGGAAGACGATGAAAAAAAGGAAGCGGAAGCTGGCGCTGCAAACGGATCGGTGAACGGCGCGGAAGCTGATGCCGAAAATGGCGCGGAGGATGGCGCGGAAAACGGATCAGAAAAAGGGGCCGCGAATGGATCGGAAAAGGGCGTCTCCACTGGCTTTACGGTGGCGCTTTCCACTGGCGCCGCCGCCGCGCCGCCGCTGTGCTCCTTCACTTCGCGGTAGGCCACCTGGATCGCCTTGAAGTGTTCTTCCGCATCGGCGCGCAGGCTGGGGAAATTCTCATAGAGATCGGGATGCCATTGCTTCACCGCTTCGTGATACGCCGCTTCAATGGCGTCTTCCGTGGGAATTCCGTAGGCGATTCCAAGGGTTCGGTAATGCTCCCTGCATTGCACGCAATCGCAAGACATAACTCAACTTCCTTCGTTCAGATTTTTCAAGACACTAATTACGCTTTTCATTCAACAAGCTGTCAGCCTGAGCAAAGCGCAGCGGAGCCGAAGGACCTGCGGTTGCTCTTCGTTCTCTTCCTCATTCAGGCGGCAACGCTTTCAGCGCGGCCTGCGCCTTATCCAGCAGCAACCGCGTTTCCGCTTGCTGCTTCTTCAGTCCCTCAACAATTTTGGCCGGAGCCTTGGCCAGAAAGCCTTCATTGCCTAACTGCCGGTCAGCGGCGGCCAAGCCTTTTTCGTACTTGGCAATGTCCCTTGTCAGACGCGCGCGCTCGGCGGGTACGTCGATGGTGCGCTCATAGATGACTGCTACGTCGAATTTGAATGTCGAATGCTTCGACAAGCCTTCCGAAATCGCAGAGACAAATCGTATATCGTCGACTCGCGCCAGACGTTCAATGATGTTGCGATTTTTCTCAATGATGGAGCGATCCGCGGCGTCGATGCGAACCTCAATTGGAGTGGATGCTTTTTCTTCTACACCACTCTCTTTGCGCAACGCGCGGATCTCGGTGATGAGGCTCTGCAATACGCCCATATCAATCAGGGCTATATCGTCGAAATGCTCATCGCCTGTCGGATAACTCGTCAGCGCAATCGACTTGGCAGGCGGATTGCCGTCATAGAGCGCGTGCCAAATCTCTTCGGTAAGGAAGGGCATGAAGGGTGAAAGCAGTCGCAGCGAAGCCTCGAAAACTTGGACCAGCGTGGTCAATGCAGCTTGCCTGCCCGCGTGTTTGCTGGCTTGTTGACTGGCTGACTCGCTTTCCGGCCCATCCATCGGAAAATCCAGACGCAGCTTGACGATTTCCAAGTACCAATCGCAGAAGCTGCCCCAGAAAAATTGATAGATCGTGTTGGCCGCGTCGTCGTAACGATAGTTTTCCAGCGATGCGTTGACCTTGGCGGCGGTCGAGTTGAATTCCGCCACAATCCAGCGGGCTTCCAGCGGCGCGTCTTCGGCTGCCGCCGGCATTTTTCCCAGCGTGGCGGGATCGACGGTAATGCCAATCTCGGCGGCGCGGTCCACGTTCATGAAGAGGAAGCGCGCGGCGTTCCAAATCTTATTAGCGAAGGCGCGGTAGCCCTCGGTGCGGGCCACGTTGAAGGCGATGTCGGTTCCCGGCGAGGCCATCGAGGCCAACGTAAAACGCACCGCGTCGGTCCCGTACTGCTTCACGATTTCGATGGGATCGACAACGTTGCCCTTGGTCTTGGACATCTTCTCGCGGTTGGCGTCGCGGATCAGCGCGTGAATATATACCTCGCGGAAGGGAACCGAATCCTTCAGCGTGCGCTTGGAGCCGTCGGGCATGGGGACGTCGGCGGCAAACCAGCAGCCGAACATAATCATGCGCGCGACCCAGAAGAAAAGAATGTCGAAGCCGGTGATCAGCAGGTTGGTGGGATAGAAGGCGTCGAAATCCGCGCGATTTTCCGCTGTTACCTTCGGCCAGCCAAAGACGGAAACCGGCAGCAGTCCAGAGGAGAACCACGTGTCCAGCACGTCGGTCTCCTGCGTGATCTTCTTTGATCCGCAATGGGCGCAGGCTGTTGGGTCTTCGCGCGCGACAGTGATCTGGTGGCACTCCGCGCAGTGCCAGGCGGGGATGCGATGGCCCCACCAGAGTTGGCGCGAGATGCACCAGTCGTGAATGTTATCCATCCATTCGAAGTAAGTCTTCTCGTACATCTCCGGCGTGATGTGGATGTACTTCTGCCGGACAGCTTCCTTGGCCTTGTCAGCCAGCGGCTGAATCTTCACAAACCATTGCGAGGAGAGGCGCGGCTCGACGACCGTCTTGCAGCGGTCGCAGTGGCCCACACTGTTGGTGTAGTCCTTGATCTCCCCCAGCAGTCCTTGCTCTTCAAGGTCGGCGACGATTTTCTTGCGCGCCACATAGCGGTCGAGGCCTGCATACGCGCCGCCATCGGCATTGATGTGGCCCGTGTCGTCCATGATGTTGATCGAGGGCAGATGATGGCGCTCGCCAATGGCGAAGTCATTGGGATCGTGCGCGGGAGTTACCTTGACCGCGCCGGTGCCGAAGTCGCGGCTGACCCACTCGTCAAGAACGACGGGAATTTCACGGCCAACCAGCGGCAGGCGGAGTTTCTTGCCATGCAGGTGGAGGTAGCGATCGTCTTCCGGATGAACGGCAACCGCAGCATCGCCCAGGAGGGTTTCAGGCCGCGTGGTCGCAACCGTTAGAAACTCGCCGGTATCTTTGCCATCGTCGCCAATAACTGGGTAACGAATCTCCCATAAGTGGCCCTTGTGCTCCTCGTGAACCACTTCCAGGTCACTGATCGCCGTTTGACAGCGCGGGCACCAGTTGACGATGTAAGAGCCGCGATAGATCAGTTTCTGCTCATAAAGACGGACGAAGGCCTCGCGCACGGCCACCGACAAGTTCTCGTCCATGGTGAAGTATTCGCGCTGCCAATCAACCGACGCTCCCAGGCGCTTCATCTGGTCGAGAATGGCTCCGCCGTAGTGACGGCGCCACTGCCATACGCGCTCGACAAATGCCTCGCGGCCAAGCTGCTGGCGGCTCTTGCCCTCGGTAGCCAACTGGCGCTCGACCATCATTTGCGTGGCGATGCCGGCGTGGTCCGTGCCTGGAACCCACAGGGCGCGGCGGCCGCTCATGCGCCGCCAGCGGATGAGAATATCAATCTCCGACTGCTCAAACATATGGCCCATGTGCAGTTGGCCGGTGACGTTGGGCGGCGGCAGCAGGATGGTGAAGGACTCCTGCGCGGGGGCGTCGGGCGAGGGCGTGGGCTGCGCGAAGAGCTTTTCGCGCACCCAGTATTCGGCCCAGTGATCTTCAATGGCGGTGGGGTCGTAGGTTTTAGGCAGGTCGTGGGGCATGATTTTTGGCAAACCTCTGTAATGCACGGAAAAGCCCTGTTGCAGAAAGAGTCCCGCGCGACAGAAGCCACCCTTCACTTTATCAGATGGTGGCGCGGAAACGATCAGCGGCCAGAGCGGGATTGTGGGCTTCACAAGATGGAAAAGGCCGCATCCGTTGGGGGATACGGCCTTCTGCTTCTGGATTGGGGTTCGCTTAGAACGGATTCAGCTTGGAAATCCCCTTCTTCTTTTTCTTCTTGCTGGAAGATTCGTCGTCCAGATCAGCCTTTGTCTTTTTGCGGTCGGAGGCGTTGACGGACGCGGCGTGCGTCGAGCCAGACTTTACGTCGTTGACCTGATCGGGAGCCTCGGCTGGCTTTTCCGCGGCGGGCAGGACTGTGCTGGTTGGCCCGACCGGCTTCAGAACGGCCTCGGAGGCGGGAGCGTTCACAACCTCGACGCCCACGCCGGTGCCGCCCGTGGGCTTTTCCAGTTGCAAAGGCGCCTGCGAGGGCTGATCGCTGCGCGGCGGCTCGTTGACGCCGGTGGGCGTAACCGCGACCGCTGCCGCAGCTGGCTTGCCCGCGTTCAGAGCATCGTTGAAGTTCGCTATGTTCTGCTTGTTCAGGTCGGGCGCGAGCGTGCGCTTGGGATCATCCAGGCTCGGTTCGCCCACATGCACGGCTTCCACCACTGAAGGGCCGCGCTTGATGATGCCGAAGGTCTTGCCGGTGAAGCGCAAGGGCTGACGGCTGCGCTCCTCGGCGTCGTTCTCGGCAATCGCCGCGTCGGTTGGCTCGGGAACGGGGCGGTTCATGGCCACCAGCCGGTCGCGGGCGTCTTCCACGTGCGGAGCCATCGGATAGCGGGTGATGATCCGGGCGTAAGCCGCGGCGGCTTTATCCTCATACAGCGCGTGCAGCCGCTCCCGGACGGCGCCGGGCAGATGGGTTGCGATCTGGATGTTGCGAGCCTGGCCGGCATAGTCATCACCGATGCCCAATAGCGCCTGATCGCTCTTCGAGTAGAGCGGATAGGTATCCACCACGGTTTGCAGGCGGGCAATCGAGGCCGTGTAGTTTTCTCGGCTCCCGTAGTAGAGGCCAATCTGCGTCTCGCGCTCGGCCAGAACCTCCTGCACATCGCGCAGCTTCTGCTTGGCGCGGGGCACCAGCGCTGAATCGGGGAACTGGTTGATCATGGCCCGGTATTCCTGCTCGGCGCGCTGCGCATTGGTGTAGTCGCGGTCAGGCTTCTCCATCTGCTGATAGTAGATGTCGGCCACTTTCATCTGCGCTTCGGCGGCTTCCGGAGCCGTGGGGAAGAAGGTGATGAAGTCCTTGTACTCGGCCTCGGCCTGGGTCAGGGCGGCGGCGCCGCCCTCCTTGAACCAACTGTCGCCCACGGCCAGCTTGGCGCGCATCCGGTACTCGGAGTCCGGATAAGTGTTGAGCATGGTTTGGAGGTCAAGCCGCGCCACGTCAAAGCGGCCCTTCTTCAGGGCGATCATCGCCTTGTCGAAGAGTTCCTTGTCGGGCTGCTTGGACTTGACGCCGGCCAGCGGGTTGACGCTCAAGTCCTCGTTTTTCTTGTGCTTCGGCTTCTTATCCCTGGCCTCGGCAGAAATGCCGCCCAGCACCAGCGCCGCCAGCGTTACGGCGGCAATCTTCCTTGTCAACCGGTTCATACCACCTCATTGCGGCCGAGGCCCGTCGCCAGGCCGCCTGCCAATTATCAGTCTCTTATGCCGCTATTCGCGGGCAGCCTCACGGGCCGCGGCCAGCAGCGCGCGCGCATCCCGCTCCGGCTCGCCCGCGCCAAAAACGGCGTTGCCAGCCACCAGCAGGTCCGCTCCCGCTTGGACGACGCGAGCCACCGTATCGTGAGCCACACCGCCATCCACTTCGATTCTAAATGCCAGCCCCCGCTCCTGGCGCATCCTGGCCAGCAGGCGGATCTTATCCAGAGAAAACTCAATGAATTTCTGCCCGCCAAAGCCCGGATTCACGCTCATCACCAGCACATGGTGAACCATGGGCAGAATCTCGCTGAGCAACTCGACGCGGGTGGCCGGATTGATGACCACGGCCGGCTCCATGCCGTGCTGGGCAATCAGCTCCAGCGAACGATGCAGATGGCGGCAGGCCTCGTAGTGGACGCTGACCCAACTGGCTCCGGCCTCGGCAAAGGCAGGGATGAACTCGTCCGGATTCTCAATCATCAGGTGGCAGTCGAGCGGCAGGTTGGTCGCCTGGCGCAGGCACTTGACCACCGGTGGCCCCAGCGTGATGTTGGGCACAAAGTGGCCGTCCATCACGTCCACGTGGATCACCGTGCCTCCGCCCCGCTCGGCCGCGGCAACCTGATCAGCCAAATGGGCGAAATCCGCCGAAAGAATCGATGGCAGCAGCTCAACCATAACGCCCTCCTAATGTGTTTCCCTTGCAGGGCCAGTGTAGCAGCGCGGAGGCGCGTTCGGCCTGCACGGAGAGAGTACCCATGGCCCTTCGGGCCACCTGCGGGCATGAATTTCGGCTGGCAACATGACTTTCAACGGAGCAGAGGCCTATAGGCCACAAAGAAGCACGCGCAAAAGCGAGGAGGCTTCAGCCTCGGGCCTTTTGTTGGCAGACAAAAAAGTGCCTGCGTCTGAAGGCGCTTCAATTGATGCCCTGGATTCAAGGGGCTGAACAGGTTGCGGAAAAAGGTGGAATTTCGGTAAATCGGCTGAAGGCATCCCTCAGGGGCTAAAGCCCACCGTTGATTTTGTGGCACTTACGGCACGACTAAAGTCGTGCCCTTTCAAAACATCGGGTTTTTCCGCAGCCAGTGAAGCTTCCTGCTGCCTCCGAAGGCTGTCCCTACATCGAATCGCAATGAAGAATCGCTTGCACTGTCCTTTGCCAGGGCAGAGTCATTACCGAAGGGGGGAGAAAATCATTTCTAAAGCTATCCATCGAATCTGTCGATAAATGATTTGCGTGAAATCGGTTTTAAGTCAGCCGGTTTTGAGCCAGGGGGAAAAATCATGCTGATCGGTTCAATTTCATCCAGCGCTTCCAGCCTGACGGTGTTGAATCCAGTCACAACCGCCAAGTCAACGGCCACTTCCTCTTCTGCTACGACCACGTCCTCGACTACAGTGGCCGCCAGCACGTACACGGCCAGCGATAGCACGACGACAACCAGCACAGCGCACACCAGTTCCGGCGGCGGTGGAGGCGGCGGCAGCAGCGCAGCGGTCGTGGAAGAAGTCACGGCAGCAACCAGCTTCTCGACGACCGTCAACGGCAAGCAGTACTCCGGCAGCGTGCAAGAGTCCGATGGGGAATACACCGCTTCGGCCTCCGGCGTCTCTGGCGCATCCGCCTCGGGCTCCAGCGCCACGGCGGCGGAAAACAACCTCACCACCCGCATCGACGAGATCGTCTGATCGGTTTGGGCTATTGACCCGGCTCAAGAGACTTGCATCACGGTTTCCCACCCTAGCGACAAAAACAAAGGCGTCGCGAGGGTGGGGCACCTGTGAAGTTTCAAGAGGTTGTCCATTTGATTCAAACCGGAGAAGCTGATTGTG
>Ga0224529_1000822_pt1 | contig 21672 bp, 23 predicted proteins | sample CBST50metaG_FD_179893 | JGI IMG/M metagenome (GOLD analysis project Ga0224529, IMG submission 179893) | Peat soil microbial communities from Stordalen Mire, Sweden - C.B.S.T50 | ecosystem: Environmental > Terrestrial > Soil > Wetlands > Peat | place: Sweden: Norrbotten County, Stordalen Mire... | reverse complement strand
GTTCTGGCAGTACAGCGCGCCGGCCAAGGGCGTCATCTTCGACTTCGAGATGACGCGCGGCAGAGAAGTGCCTCAAAAGTTCTTCAAGAATTATGGCGGCATTCTTCACACCGACGGCTATGTGGCGTACGAAAAGGATGTCGGCAACAAGGATGTGATTCGCGCATGCTGTTGGGCTCATGCGCGAAGACGCTTTATCGATGCCCTCAAAGTGCAGACCAAAGGCCATGTTGCGGACAGCAAAGTGGAACGCGTCGTCGCGCTTATGGACGGCCTGTTTGCCATCGATCGCGAGGCTCGCGAGCAGAACTTGTCTCTCGAAGACCGCCATGTGCTGCGGCATGAGCGCGCGCCCGCGTTGCTCGACGAATTGAAGGCACTGCTGCTGGAGATGCTTGCTTCACGTGCATATCTGAAGAAATCCGTCGCCGGCCAGGCCATTGCCTACACACTGAAACGTTGGGAGAAGCTGACACACTTCATGGAACATCCGGTGATCGAGCTGAGTACCAACTGGGCCGAAAATTCAATGCGGCCGATTGCAATGGGGCGTTCATTATGCCCCTCCTTCTGAAGTACTGATAAACATTGGGAGTTGTCCGTCAACATTGGACCGACACGGGCGAGGTTTACGGGCGATGGCGGCACCAATCGCCTCACTTTGCAGATCACTCGTCCGGATCTGGTGCGGAGCGCCGGGAACCACCTGCTCGGCGCGCAAAATGCGTTCCTTGATCAGGCGACGGATCACGTGATGGCTTACGCCAAGCAGCTCGGCGGCTTCAGACATCGTAAGCCACTCGCCACTCTTTTCGGCGGAACGATATGCATGGATACCATGCTCGCGCCGCACAGTACTTACGCGCTGTGCGTTCCACGTCATACCCTGACCCGTGCGCATGCCCATACGGTTGAGCGATGCGGCCATGTCTCGGTCAGACCAACGGCAAGACATGCTTCGAATCACGGCGAGCGCCTCTTCGGAGGTGCGGCGACCATGCTCACCCGCTTTTGGCTTACGTACCCGCAGTTGCGAGTGCTGCCCTCCTTGCCAGTGAATCGTCAAGATGATTTCCCGCGCCTCTTCATCCACATCCGCGATGATTTCGGTAATCAGGGCTCTCACAAGCTGCTGGCGTGCGCGCATGGTTACGCCGGGAGCATTCCATGCAGCTTCAAGATCTTCGGCAAGCCCGGTGAAGTCCGGGGCAGCAGTGCTTTCTTGCACAGACGCGCACATTGCATCAAGTCGCGCCTGGCAAGCTTCAACGCGACGCAGTGTGCTTTCCCAACTCTTCTCCAACTGAGCTGCGATCAGGCGATTATCCGGATCGCAACCGGCATAGCGCCGCTCGGCAAGCCTAGCTTCATAGCGCGCCTGTTCGAGCTCCAGTTCCACAACGCGCTGCTGTTCGTTCAGAATTTGCAATTGCATACGCTCCGCCTCCACGGCTGCTTCGATAGCCATCGGTTGGACTGCGCGCAGCAACTCCTTTGCGATGGCAGCGTCCACACGGGAACCTCCAAACGTCATGCATCGGGCCAGGCCGGTCAGGTCCATGCTATTGCAGCGATAAACGGTCTGTCTCGGCGCATGCCCTCTGTAGGCTATCGACAAGCGGCGTCCACAACGAGCGCAAGCAAGAAAACCAGATAGCAATGCCGCCCCACCTCGTCCCGATTTAATATCTCCGACTTTGCTATAAGCGTTGGCTGCGATCTGCTTTTGGTTGCGCTCAAACTCTTCCCAGTCTATATAGCCCCTGTGGTGATCTTTGATGAATACTTCCCAGTCGTCGAACGGCTTACCATGGCCATAGCTCCGGTGTGCTCGCCCATTCTGAATCACAGTCCGCTTCTCGCTCTTGCCGTACACATACACTCCAGCATAGAAGGGGTTCTTGAGAACTGAAATCACGTTTCGGTAGCGTATCAGCGTCCAGTCGAACGACACCAGCGTCCGGCCATCGGAAGGCCGCGGGAAGTGGATCTCCGCCGCCCGCAACACCAGAAATACTTGCCGTGCACTACCGATTTCACGGAAGCGCGCAAAGATCAGTCGGATCACCTCTTGCAGGCGTTGATCAGGATCGAAATCCAGACCAAGCTCACGATGCCAGACATAACCTATCGGCACGCTGATTCGTAACTCTCCGCGCCTGGCCTTGGCGCGAACCGCCTCGAACATCCGAGAACGCAGCACGCTTATTTCGAATTCGCTGATACTCCCCTTCATCCCGAGGAGCAACCGATCGTTGGCGCGACACGGATCGTATACACCGTCCGGATCGATCACCCGCGCCTCAACCAGACCGCAAAGCTCCAGCAAATGATGCCAGTCGCGTCCATTCCTTGCAAGCCGGGATGCGTCCAGACATAGAACAGCACCAACTTCTCCGGCGCAAAGCCACGCTACCAGTTTCTCAAACCCAGGCCGGGCGACCGTTCCAGTGGCGGAACGGCCAAGGTCGTCGTCGATCACCTCTATATCACGAAAGCCCAGACGTCTGGCCTCGCCAACCAAATCGTACTGCCGTCGCTGACTCTCGAGATTCATTTGCACCTGCGCCTGGGTCGACTGCCGGACGTAGACCACGGCCTTGCGTTGGAGCACCACTGCAGGCAAGAGTTCAGCGTTGATCATCGCTGACCTCCTGATCTGCGCCGCCGGCGGCCAACATCAGAAGGTTGGCCAGGCAGCTCAGTGCTCGCGCCCTTTGCGATGGATTCATCCCGGAAAGCTGAACTGAGGTAAACGCCAGGCTGCTCTGATGTGGTGTCACGGCCAGCACCTGAAGCGGCCGCCGAATGATCTCGCAAGTCGACTTCATCGCACTCCTCCTGAACGATAGTGGAATCGTCAGAGGAGTCTCTTCGCAAACCGCGCTCAACCAGCCGATGATGCAGTTCTCGCAAAGCGGCGACAGAGACTCGCGGCTCACCAAGCTTCATGCCTGCGCAAACTACTGGATCCAACATCCATGCGGGAACCATCGTGACCATGCCAGAGCCGTCATCAACGTGGACAACGCCCCCGGGGCCGCGTTGTTCGCTATCTCGATAGCGAACTTTTCGCCCGTAAAGCGGGTGCCAACGATAGTGAATTTCTAATTCCTGACCGACATGGGCAGAATGTCTGGGGAATGTCGATCGGAAGGCGCAATTGGCTGCATCTCGGTAGCAAGGAAGCGGGATCCAAGATAGCCGCCATCTTCAGCATCGTGGAGAGCTGCCGCAGGCTCGGCGTACCCATCCGCAAATACCTGCTCGACGTGCTGCCCGGCCTGGCCGACCGCTCCATCCAATCTCTCGACGAACTCACTCCTGCCGCCTACGCCGCCGAGATGGCAAAGTAGCCTACCCACGCCTGACTGGAACCGTCAACCCATGGGGTTGCCCGAACGGCTACGTTCAAGAACCCGAAATCCTACCTCTACCCCTAATGGGGAGACGGCCTCCAGGAAGGCTTCTGCGATCGCTCCGTCCACCGCGCGCGAGGTCATGCTCTGGCAAATCCTGTCCGCATCTCCATTGCTGTAGCTCGCCTGACAGATGTAAGAAGGAGATCGCTTTTCACGCAAAACGCGGCTTTGTACGCCCATCTTTTTCCCGCATATTCCACAGTGGACGATGCCTTGTAACAGAGCGCTTCCTTCCCGTACCACTCCGACAGTATCCTCGCGATTCCAGTTCTGGCGCAACCGTTCACGGTTCTTCACGTACTCCTCCCAACTGAGATAGGCCGGGTGATGAAGTTCGATTTTTACCGGCCATTTTGCCATAGGGAGCTGATGGGGTATGACCTTGCCCGTCCTGGCTGAACGGTGATCTCCAGAGTAATCCCACCGACCAAACACGTAAACGCCGGCATAGGCAGGGTTGCGCAGAATGCGAATAACAGCGCTCAAGCTCGGCGTCTTCCATGTCAATGAACCATAGCCGTCTCGAGAAGTTATTCGTGTGGGCAGATCCAATCCCTGCTGCTTCAAATCGCGCACCACGCGTCGAGCAATCCCATGACGACGAAAAGAGTCGAACAGGCAAGTCATTCGCTCTCGCACCTGAGTGTCCGGATCCAACTCCCACTCGCCATTTGCTCCGCGCACGTATCCTGTGGGCAAGGGAAACTGCAGGTTCCCCTTGCGAGCCTTGTTCCAGCGCCCTTCGTATAACCGCGTGCGAAGAGTAAACAGTTCTGCTTCCGAAAGAGTCCCCTTTACCCCGAGCAACAAGCGATCATTCGGTTCCCGCGGACTATAGACCGCTCCCTCGTCCCCGATCAACGTGCTGGTCAATCCGCAGATTTCAATCAGCCGATACCAGTCGCTATTATTTCGCGCCAATCGAGACGCTTCCAGCATGAGTACGATCCCAACTTTTCCCAGACCCACTTCCGTTACGAGTCGTTGAAAGCCGCTGCAATGAGCCGCGGTGCTGCCCGATCGGCCTTGGTCCTCGTCAATAACTTCCACATGACTTGTTGGCCAGCCCAACTGAATGGCTCGCTCTCGCAGATGATACTGCCGTTCGGTGCTCTCGCGATTTTCCATCACCTGCCAGGGAGTGGATTGACGCACGTAGACGTAGGCTATGCGTTCAAAGTGCTGCGCTTGGATTTTCGCAATAGTCATGAGGCCCCTTTCCGGAAACGACAGTCTGCGCGCAACGGCAACCAGCCTCGACCCACAATGAGTGAGGAAGAGAACCAGCTTCGTCGGCCTGCAGGCTGGATGCTTCCAAAAGTAGTTGTCTAGGCAAGACGCGACTCCCTGACCGAAGCGGCCTTTGCGCGGCTTTCGAGGCTTGCGTTTTCTTGGATCCGGAGTCTCGATCTGAAGGGCGATCGAAGCTGTCAACTTTGCGCACTGCCCGAAAAACCAGATGAGCGAAGAAACCGCAATCTCTGTGGATCTCGTCAGGAAAATGGCGCTGATTGATCGAGGTGCTGGTTGCACCGTTGTCAGCCACTATCCGCTGTGCCCCGGCATGGAGGAAGTCGAGCACTCTTAAGCATAGGACGATTCTCAGAATCGCAAATAGTCCCTTGCCGATCCACATCACTGGATCGTCAATAGTGAACAAGATGATTGCTGGTCCGACAGCCCGCCTCATGCTTCTTCACCACGATGCAGAAGTCGAACCAGATCCAGCAGCGCCACGGCAGAAAGCAAGGCGGCAGACCCCGTGCGCCCTTCATCAGACACGCTCGTCTCCGGCTGAGGAAGGTTGGTCCAAACCCATGGCACTGCTTGCAGCAGGCCATTGTGAAATCGAATCAACACCCACGGGTCAGGCCGCCAGAACACCCGGCGTATCCGCCCCGACTGCCCACAATAGCCGCAGTCTTCCGAAATCACGGTGACCGTGCATCCGCAATATGCAACATATGGCGCTGTCTGTTCTGTGTTTAAAAGGCACGATCAGCGAGATGGAGGTTGCTAACTTCCGCGAACGAGGTCAGGCGGCGCTGCGGCAAAAAGCGCAGCGTGGCGCCTTGGTGCAGCGGGTTGCGGTTGGTTATCTGCGAGGCGTAGATGACAGGATCGAGAAGGATCCGGATGCTCGGATTCAGTCCACCATCGATCTGGTTTTCCGTAAGTTCGCGGAACTGGGCAGCGTGCGCCAGGTTTATTTCTGGCTCGACCGCCAGCAGATCGAGCTACCTGTTGTTTTGGGGACAAAAGATGCTCGCGAAAAGGGATGGCAAGCTGCCCGCTACCATGCGGTCCTCAGCATCCTGAAGAACCCGGTCTATGCCGGCGCATACGCGTATGGGCGCACGAAAACGATAACGCGCCTGGAGGCTGGTCAAAAGGTTCAGCGCCGCGTAAAACGCCGCCGCGAAGATTGGGCGGTATTGATTTTGGATCATCACGAGGGCTACATTGGTTGGGACGTGTATCAAAGCAATCAAGCCATGATTGTCCACAACGACAACGCGAACGGTCACGCCGTGCGGGGAGCGGTTCGGCACGGCGAGGCGCTGCTCGCCGGCCTGCTACGCTGTGGCCACTGCGGCGCGAAGATGCTGGCACAATATCCACGGCAGCGCGTTATTCGCTATCAGTGCTCAGGGTACATGCTCAATCGCGATCAATCCAGTTGCGTGATGTTTGGCGGACTCCGCGCTGACTGCTTGGTCTCGGAACAGTTGTTGCGCTGCCTGTCGCCGCTTGGCATCGACGCAGCTACGGCTGCAATCGCCGCGCTTGAAAGTGCCAACGATGAGCGTATTCACCAGAAGACGTTAGCCCTCGAGCAAGCACGTTATGAAGTGGCACATGCGCGTCGCCAATATGACGTAGTGGATCCCTCCAATCGGCTTGTGGCTGCCGAACTCGAGCGCCGCTGGAATCGGGCGCTGGCCGCTGAGGCTGAACTTGAAGCGGAGATCGCCGCGCTCGAAGATGGTCTCGAACATCCCATTACCGACGCGCAGAAGCGAGAATTGATGAACTTCGCACGAGACATACCGGGGCTATGGGACGCCCCCGATAGCTCGCCAGAGTACAAGAAGCGCCTGCTTCGCATCGCGCTGAAGGAGATCACGGCCACCTGCGAGGCTGAGACGATACGGCTTGTGTTGCACTGGCAAGGCGGGGATCACATCCAAGTGGAGTTTCCCAAAATCCACACCGGGAAACATCGCTATGCGACTAGCCACGAAATCGTAGAGATGATTGGTGAGCGCTATGTGAAGGACAGGTGCTAGGAAAGCCGACGCGCCTCCTGGAGTCGTTTCCACTGGTCGGGGAGCCAGTTGGGCAGTTCGCTTTTCCGCACCTGCGATAAGTTCGTCAGCAACTGGGTGAGATACAGTTGAGGGTCGATATCGTGCCGGCGGCAAGTGCTGGTCAGGCTGGCCAGGATCGCCGCTGTTCTGCCTCCGCGCGGATTCCCGACGAAAAGGCTGTTTTTGCGATTATGGAAATCTTGGCATTTCTGCAGAGCGTTTTTAGCGTAGCGGCGCTGCGCAGAGATCGTCGGCAGCTGATCGGTGGTCATGGCCGCGCCGGTGCGCTAAAAACGGATTGGGCTAAACCGCTCCACGATGCTCGCCTTATGGGCATTGAATGGCTGGCGGAGTTCTGAGCGGAGGAAAAGAAGCCCGCTGAGGGTGCTTGATTTGTGATCGAGCGCGCTCGATCTGTCGATGTCTGCCGGTTGAACTCCCGTTGGCTTGCGCGATCTGCTTGAGAACAGGCCATCCATGACGGCGAGAGACAGGGATTCCCTCGATGATTGGCGGGACCGACCTCGTTGCGCCAGGTATCTGGCAAGAGTGTTTACGCTGCTCATGAACTGTCCTTGATTGCCGGAGTTCTTGAGGGCTCTAGCTGTTCTATAACGACCATGTGGCCACGATGACAGACCGGGCAGATGCGCAATGAAGTCCCGGTGAGTTCCTCGTGCTGGTCCTTGTAATCAGCATCCGCAGATTGCTTCGGGGACACCTGCGGGAGCGTCATGCCCAGTAGCTGGCGGCATCGGGCAAGTTTCTCCTGCCGGAATCGATTGCCGAGAAAGCCGTAATAGCGGATGCGGTGGAAGCCGCGTGGCAAAACATGCAGGAGGAAGCGGCGGATGAATTCCTCGGCGGTGAGGGTCATCGTTCTTTGCTGGTTTGAGTTCCGGTAGTCCTTGTATCGAAAGCTCACTTGACCGCCTTCGATATCCAGCAAGCGATTGTTGGAGATGGCGACGCGATGGGTATAGCGGCCAACGTAATCCAGCACCTGTTCCGGGCCAGCGAAGGGACGCTTGGCGTAGACCACCCACTTTACCTGTCTTGCAGATTCCAGATAACGGACGAACTCGCGGCGATCCCGGAGGTTTTCCAGCGCATGGAAGAACTGCAATTTGCCCGCGTCGAAAGCGTTCCGGAGATAGTCCAGAAACAGGCGACGGAATAGCGCCGATAACACGCGCACAGGCAAGAAGAATCCCGGCCGGCAAGGAACCCAGCGGTCGCCATCGGGCGAGATGCCGCCGCCCGGGACCACACAATGGAGGTGCGGATGATGCAGCAAGGCGGACCCCCAGGTGTGCAGGACGGCAAAGAAGCCAATCTCCGCGCCGAGATGTTTTGGGTCGGCGGCGATGGTGCGCAAGGTTTCGGCCGTGGCCTGAAAGAGAATGTTGTAGACCACCTCCTTGTTCTGGTAAGCGATCGCGGCGATCTTGTCGGGCACGGTGAAGACGACGTGATAATACTCGCAGTTGAGAAGTTCGGCCTGGCGATGTTCTATCCACTCTGCGCGGGCCAGCGATTGACACTTGGGGCAATGGCGATTGCGGCATGACCGGTAGCAGATGCGTTGCTCGCCGCAGGCATCGCACTGTTCGATCTGTCCTCCGAGAGCCGCCGTGCGGCACAGTTCGACCGCAGTCATGACGCGTCGCTGCCCCATTGACATGGACGCACCATGCTTCTCTCGATAGACTTCACCGTAGCGGCGGAAGATATCCGCTACTTCCAGCTTCGGGCGATCCATAGCCGCGCCGCTTAAAAGTACTGTGGCAGAGCGGGCTTGGAATCAGCGCAGACGGGGTGAGGCAAAAGATCGAGCGGACTGGAAGTCGAGCATAATTTACTGGTGGCGATGCGCAGATATCGCGCGGTGGTCGCCAGACTGCGGTGCCCGAGCAATAACTGGATGGTGCGAATATCCGTGCCGGATTCCAACAGGTGAACAGCAAATGCGTGGCTCAACGTCTCCACATACTACTCATGATCTTCACTCAGCGCGGATTTGCTATCCGTTTCATCCCTTCCATGGCGTCGAAGTTGAAGTGGTTCGCCATGTGCGGAGAATCGAGTCCTCGGTTCTGATCGTCAAGCTTCCCGGAGGCACACAGATAGCTTTACCCGAGTGGATGCTGACACCACAGGCCTGTGACGGAATGAAGAAGGAAGATAGTCCCAGAATTGCTATTGATGCCCTTTTTGACCTTCGCCGGTTGATTGATTCCCAGCAAAATAGCAGAGATCCCCATGGCCGGAGTTGTGCAGAATCTCCATCAGGAGGTCAGGATGCACAACAACGAGAGTCCGATTGCGTCGCAGCGCAGATTGCGCTTCGAGGAAGAAAAAGAGCTTTGGGACGAGCTTCCGGAACCGACGAGGGAACAGTGCCGCGGCTTGTGGCGCCAACTATTGGCAAGCGTTCTCAAGACCGGCGAAGGGAGGCAAAATGAGCGAGAAGATTAATGGACACCGGTTGGAGGTGAGCGCTACGCGAACCCCATGCTCTACGTGGTTTGCGTGGCCAAGCTCTGCAGGCCGTTGCGGCGAGCGGCTTGATTGCTCTTCCACTGATCGGGCAGCCACTGGGGCAATTGGCTGGCTTCGAGGATCGGCAGGTTCGTCAGTAACTGGGTGAGATAGAGCTGGGGATCGATATCGTGGCGGCGGCAGGTACTGGTCAGGCTGGCCAGGATCGCGGCGGTCCTTCCCCCACGCGGATTTCCGACGAAGAGTGAATTCTTCCTGTTGAGAACCACGCGCTTCATCTCTCTTTCGCTGACATTGTTGTCGATTGAAACCGCGCCGTCCGCACAGAAGACATTCAGTTCCTGCCACTGCCCGAGAGCGTAGTTGATGGCCTCTGCCATGGGATGTTTGGGCAGCAACTGCTCCTTCCAGAGAAGAAACTTCTCGTGCAACTTGTCAAGCAGCGGCGCCGACTGTTGCTGGCGCAGCCTCAGACGTTCTTCCACGGAAGCATCTTTGCCCTGCCTCTCGACCGCATAGAGCGCGCGCACCCGCTCGACCGCCTCCTTGGCGATCTCGGGTGCGGACTTCTCAGCTTCAACAAACTTTCTTCTCGCGTGTGCCCAGCATCCGGCGCGCGTGATCGCGTTGCCGACGACAACGCCGTTATAGCCGGCATAGCCATCCGCCAACAGAACCTGTCCGTAATCTTTCAGAAATCTGCTCGGTCCATCGCGGCCTCGATCCAGCGTGAAGTCGAAGACGTTGTATGGCTGGGCCTCATCGCCAACGTAGACCCACATGCGCGCATTCGCACATTTATCCTTGTTCTGCATGGGCATGATGGTGTCGTCGGTGGCTACCACATGCGATTGCCGCACCCGATCCGCCATCAGTTCATAGAGCGGTTCAGCGAGGTCCCCCACATCGCCGCCCCATACCGATTGAGTGGCTCGCGAGATCTCGAAGCCCTGCCGCGCAAATATGTCTTCCAACCTGTAGTAAGGCAGGTAATCCGCAAATTTGCTGGTTACGATGTAGGCCAGCAAGCCAGGTCCGGCCATGCCCTTGTCGATCGCGGTCTCCGGCTTGGCTGCGGCTTCCATGCGTGGATTCTCGCCGCTCGTCTCGCAACTTGCACAGGCATACTTCTTGCGCACATGATGGAGCCGCTCGAAGTGGCCGGGAAGATACTCGACCTGCCAGCTCTCGTCGGCGCCGATCTCTTTGCGCTCGACACCGCAGCAAGGACACAGGCGCTCTTCCGCAGTCAACTCGTAAACATGCGTAGTGACGGGAAGATTATCGAAGGTAGCCAGATTGCGCCGGCCTTTGCGCCGCTTCACGCGTCGCAACTCTTCGGCTGGTTCAGAGGCAGCGGGAAGATCGTCCGCCTGCACGGGCTTGCGATCCAACTCCTCGGCGAAGTTCAGCAGCATCTGCGCCAAGTCGCTATCCGATTGCAGACGATCGGCGCGCGGACCGTAATACCATTTCTTGAATCGCTCCAGCTCCAGTTGCGTGCGAAGAAGTTCAACCTGTAACTGCTCGTTGCGCAGCTTGCGTTCCTCGGCGCGTTGCTTCTCCTGGTCACGCTACAGCTGCAACGCGAGCACCATGACCTGCAGCGTTGCGCTGTCACTGGGCAGATTCTGCGAGTTAGGTACGAGTGGGTTCACTTACTCAGTTAGATGCAATAGATACACCATAAGTCGCGTCAGGCAACAACTTTATCCGGGCTTTTTACGGGGCTTTCAGCGGGTCGTTCATAGCGCGGCAGGCGCTTCAGCTTCGTCATATCGATGCCGTCTAACAGCATCGCCAACTCGCTGGCCCGCAACTCCACCGAGCCCGCATTTGCTTCAGCCCGCGGCAGCGTGAAGACACCAACTTCCAAGCGCTTGTACCATAGCACATAGCCATCCCGATCCCATACGAGGATCTTCAACCTGTCGCCGCGACGCGAGCGAAAGACGAACAGATTATTGCCAAGTGGATCGGCGCCGATCACTGTGCGCGCGTGCTCCGCCAGACGATCGAAGCCGCGCCGCATATCGATTGCCTCGGCCGCAAGCCAGATACGCATACTCTGCGCCGTGTCCAGAGCGCGAAGACTCGGCAGGCCGATCATAGCCTGACCTGCCACGCGGCGGGCGAAGAGTTGTCCTCGGGAACCGCAGGGTCCAGCACTGCAAGCAACTGCTGCAAATGAACCGCATCGAAACCTGGCGCAACCATCAGGCTGCGGCCACGCGGCAACCGAACCTCGATTATCGAGGAAGGTGCGAAGCTGGAGTTGATCGGCTTGGCTGCGGTCGCTATCTTGACTTCCAAGAACCGAATGGGTCTCTCCGCGGACGCCTTCGAACCAACAGAGGAAGACATGTCTGTGGGTGACTCCGCCTTGCACTCATCGACCACGCTGAGTTGCTTCCTCCAGGCGTAAAGGCTAGAAGTCCGGATTCCGCGCTCCCGACAAAATGCCGTTACTCCCTGTCCACTGCGTGCCTGCTCACTGACCAACTCGCGCCAGTCTGCTCTTCGCCGCTGTCTCATTATGCCCATGCAAACAGCTTGCCACTGAAAACCGGGCACTACAAGATGGGGTTCGCGTACCGCTCACGGTTGGAGCGAGGCGCCTATGTCTACGTGCGCCAATCGACGCAGTACCAGGTACGCAATCACCTGGAGGGCAAGGAACGGCAGTGCGCTTTGGCGGACCGAGCAAAGCAACTGGGCTTTCACAAGGTGGTTGTGATCGATGAGGACCTGGGACGATCCGGGGCTGGGACTCAGGAACGGCCTGGTTTCGGCCGGCTACTGGCGTCGGTTTGCCAAGGTCTGGCCGGCGCAGTGTTTGCCCTGGAGGCTTCGCGATTGGCTCGCAACAACCGTGATTGGCATCATCTAGTTGACCTATGCGCACTCACGGAGACGCTGCTCATCGATAGCGATGGAGTCTACGACCCGCGTCAACTGAATGACAGGCTGCTCCTTGGATTAAAAGGCACCATGTCGGAGTTTGAACTGGGCCTGCTGCGGCAACGCGCCCGCGAAGCATTTGAGCAGAAGGCGAGGCGCGGCTTCGCGTTGTGGGAAGTGCCTGTGGGGTTCGTCCGTACTGAAGATGGCCGGATTGAGAAGATACCAGATCGTCAGGTCCAGCAGGCAGTCGAAGCCGTGTTTCATAAGTTCCAGCAATTGGGAAGCGCGCGGCAAGCGACGATCTGGTTCCGAGAAGAGCAGATCCCCGTGCCAAAGGTTCAACCAGGAACTGCCGGGCGGGAAGTAGTTTGGGAATTGCCGACCAGTGGAAGGATCCGCCAGATGTTGAACAATCCGTGCTATGCCGGGTCCTTTGCCTATGGGAAGACCGCGGCTAGAACGCGGATCGAGGACGGGCGAGCCAGGCAAAGCTCACGCTACAAGAAGCCGCAAAATGAGTGGAAGGTATTGCTTGTCGACCATCATCCGGGGTACATCAGTTGGGAGGAGTATTTGCAGAACAAGCAACGTCTGGAGGCCAATGTGGCGTGGTCCGACAGTGAGGGCAGCGGTGCGGCAAAGCTCGGGGCCGCTCTATTATCCGGTTTGCTGCGCTGTGGTCGATGCGGCAGGAAATTGCAGGTTCTCTATAGCGGCACCAGTGGCCGCGTGCCGCGATACGTCTGTCGGGGCGATCGAGGGGATCGCGGATCCAGTCGGTGCATGACGGTGGGCAGTTTGCGGCTGGATCGAGCTGTGGTTCAGAGTGTACTCACCGCGATCCAACCCGCCGGTATCGAGGCTGCAGTGAAATTGAGCGAATGCGCCAAGGTCGAAGACGACGAGAAGCGGAAGTCTCTGGAGCTGGTGTTGGAACGAGCGCGTAGGCAGTTTGATGCCGTTGATCCAGAGAACCGTCTAGTGGCGGGCGAACTGGAGGCCCGCTGGAATTGTGCACTGGCACAAGTGGCGGAGGCGGAAGTGCGTCTTGCAGCTGCAGGAAACGTTGCCGAGTCATTGAGCGCGGGACAGAAGCAGCAACTGACAGCGCTGAGTGATGATCTGATCGTGTTGTGGAATCACCCCAATGCGCCAATACAACTGAAGAAACGCATCCTGCGCACGGTACTCACTGAAATCATCATCGACAATGAAGCGGATTCTGATGCTCATCAACTTCACCTTCATTGGGCAGGTGGCGTTCATACAGAATTGCGTGTGGAGCGGAACAAGTCGGGACAGCATCGCCATAGTGCCGATCGATCATTGATTGACTTGATTAGTGAGTTATCAAAAATATGCCCAGACAAGACAACCGCGGCTATCCTGAATCGATTGGGTTACAAGACCGGGCAAGAAAAGACATGGAATTCATCACGGGTGGCCGGATTGCGGGGGTATCACAAGATTGCTCCATTTCAGAAGCAGGATGACTGGATAACGCAAGAAGAGGCGGCTCGTGAGTTGGAGGTGAGCAACACGGTGGTGAAGAGGCTCATCCGACAGCATATTCTCCCGGCCAAACAGGTTGTCCAATATGCTCCGTGGATCATCGCGAAAAAAGATCTGTTGTTGCCCGCGGTCCAGGACCAGGTGAAAGCAGCTCGACGCGGTGGCCATAAACTCCCGCAAATCTTGCTCGGTCAAGGCCAATTGTCTTTAGAATGAATGGACTCTGAAAGGTGGTGCAGTATGACGAAGCCTTCCGGAGAGAATGAGGCGTAATGGGCTTACGGATGCCGGAATGACCGCGGGCCTTCTGACAAGCTTGTTCGACGGCGCTTCTGTCGATCGGCTTGGTAGGCACATCTCCCTCGAAGAGCCAGGTCTTCGGCCGCCCTGCCCGCCAATACGCGCGCAGGGTCTCCAGCAGCCGGGGAGACAGCATCGTGTATCGATCTTTCTGGCCCTTTCCCTGCTCGACGCGGACGACCATTCGCTTGCTGTCGATGTCCGCGGGCTTGAGGTGAACAGCCTCGGAGATGCGCAGACCCGCGGCATAGCAGGCGGTGAGAATCGTGCGATGTTTCGTGTTGCCTACACTGCGGAGAAACTCAAGGACTTCCTCTGGGCTCAGCACGACGGGCAGCTTCTGTGGCTTTTTCGGCGCTGGGATTACCTCATCGAAGGGCCAATCCCTCTTGAGTGAAACCTTGTAGAGAAATCGAAGCGCGGCAACGGCGATGAGAACGGAGCCCGGGGCCAGCTTCTTTTCGTTGATGAGGTAGACCTGGTAAGCGCGGATCTCCTCTGGACCTAACGCCTCTGGAGATTTATTGAAGTGGCGGGCGAACAGCGATACCTGCTGCAGGTAAGAGGTCTGGGTGTTCAGGGCGAGATTCCGCACCTGCATATCTTCGGTCATCCGCTGGCGAAGGAAGGTCATGACAAGCTCCTTGTGCGAAATGGAATGTGCTGCAAGCAGCACCTCCATGGTTTCGCAAAGGAGCACGCGTAAGGAATCAGACCGGGGAAACAAGGGCTACCGAATCACCACGCGCTGGCTCGGACGATGAAAAGATCGCGCTACGACAATACCGCGAAGCGGTTTAGTCCAATTGCGATTATGGAAATCTTGGCATAATCGAAAAAACAGCCTTTTCGTCGGGAATCCGCGCGGAGGCAGAACAGCGGCGATCCTGGCCAGCCTGACCAGCACTTGCCGTCGTCACGATATCGACCCGCAACTGTATCTCACCCAGCTGCTGACGAATTTATCGCAGGTGCGGAAAAGCGAACTGCCCAACTGGCTCCCCGACCAGTGGAAACGACTCCAGGAGGCGCGTCGGCTTTCCTAGCACCTGTCCTTCACATAGCGCTCACAAGATTGCAGACGATCAGCGCGAGGACCGTAGTACCACTTGCGATATCGGTCCAACTCCAGTTGTAGCCGCAGACTTTCAACGTGAAGATCGTTAGCCCGCCTGGCCTGCTGTTCGGCGCGTTGTCTCTCGCGATCGCGCTCTTCGAGCACCGTGCGCAGCAGCGTTTGCAATGCCTGGTGATCATCGGGCAGAGACATCGGGTTGAGGTCGTTGCTGCTCACTTACTTAGTGGATGTAACTCGAACACGATAAGTTATCTCACGCAATAACTCTTTCCTTGTTGCTCGTGTCAGTTCTGGCGGCACGCTCATAGCGAGGTGCGCGCTTCAACCTCGACATGTCGATTCCATCCAGGATCATCGCCAGCTCGCTGGCACGCAACTGCACAGATTGCGCTCCATCTGCGATTCGCGGAAGTTTGAACACGCCAGCCTCGAGCCGCTTGTACCAAAGAACAAATCCGTCACGATCCCAAATCAGGATCTTCAACCTGTCACCTCGGCGCGAGCGGAAGACAAACAGATGGCCGCTGAGAGGGCTCTCGTCAGTTACTGCCCTCGCTCGTTCTGCAAGCCGGTCGAAACCGCACCTCATGTCGGTCGCCTCTGCTGCCAGCCAAATGCGTGCCGTCTGAGCCCGGTCCAGCGTATGCAAGCTGGGAAGACCTATCATGAATAGGACTCCAGCACTGCAAGCACCGCACGCAGGTGAACCGCGTCAAAGCCAGGCTCCACAACAAGACTGCGGCTCCGCCCCAGCCGAATCTCAATCGCGGCGCCGCGTGCGCTCTGTGAATGCGCCGGCCCAACCGCGTCGAACACCTGAGCCTCCAGAAAGCGGCCCGCCTCGGCCTCACGCAGACGCTTCTTCCACGAAAACATGTGCGGTGCGCACAGACCCCGCTCACGACAAAACGCCGCTACGCTCAATCCGCTCAATTGTTGCTCGGAAACCAGCCCACGCCACTTCGACAAAACTGCACCACTGCGCTCTCTCATTCCGAAAGTGTCCAACAACTCCTGCTGCCAAACAAGATGCTGTTCACATAGCGCTCACAATCCTTACATTCGGGCTTGTACAGGTGGGCCAGTTTAGATGAGCGAAGTGGGCCAATTTAGACGAGCGAACTCATTCGGCGCAACTGAGGTTGCGCACCCGGCGGTCGCCGCCATAACGGGCTACGCTGCGGGCAAACGAAGTCCAGGGAAGGAAATCCATCAACTGCGCGAACAGAGCCTTGCCAGCGTTCACCGACGCCTCCAGAAAACATCTCTGGAATCAGCATCGCGGCAATTTCAAATCGACACCACCCGAAAACGTCCGCAACCGTCGGCACATCAGGCGGTTGCAGCTAGCGAGTTAGTTGTTAACCGGACAGCAGTGAGTGCCAGCATCAAATTGCGAATGTACGGAATTGAGGTTCAACACCGCGAGCATCTGAACGCGACGGCGCTTGCCGGTTAATCGGCACCATGGCCGTCAATCCGGTTCCTAGCCGTAACCCAAAGCCAACACCTGTTAGGCGGTGGAGTATTTACTGAAAGAGCCAACTATGATATTCGTATAGTATTCTTAATCGCGCAGAAAATAAAAGTGCTGAATATGCGATGGATAGCAGTACAAAACCGAACCGCCTGCGCTGTAATGCGTAGGACGCCACGACATACATTGCCACAGAAAAGAAGAACGACACCCTGCGCATGAGGTCGAAGCCTGAGAACAGGCATAGGAAGGCGAACGACAGCGCGTAGATGCTAACCCAAAAGAACTCGCGCTCGTCGTCTCGGATCACCCTGGTCATCCACATCAGAATGCCGTAGGATGCCATTAATATGAAGGCAGGTACCTTTCCGGCATCTTCGGTTACATCTATGTGATCAAGAATTCGTTGGGGTGCCAGATTGACACCTGCGAGTGTAGGGATCAGCCCTTCGAAGACACCAACTACTGTCAGCAACAATAACAGCGTCGACAACGTTACAACCGAGCGGCGCGTGCGTATCAGCTTTACCCAGAGTTGCGTCATCAGCATCATGACGGACAAGAAGTGGAAAAAGCAAGCAAAAATAATGAACCAGCGATGTCTCGATACTCGGCCCTCGTACAGGGCGCACATACCAGCAAAGCCCAACGAAACCGCAAGGCCGAAGCGTATCTGGGTGAACTCTCGCAGGTAGAAGCCGTCCCCCAAATAGATGAGGAAGGCAAGCGCCGGATAAGCGGTCACTCGACAGAACGAGCGGTAATACAGCAGTAGTGACACTGCGGCTATCAGGAGGAAGATGCACTGGTCGGGTATCACTATCTTGACTATGGCCACCATTAGCGCGAATGTTGGCTCTATATACAGGCCGAAGATTGCACTGGTGAAGGCCGTCCAGCCGTGAGTCAGCGGAGGAATATCTTCGAACATCTGGACGTAGTTGCTGAAGTCAAAATCAGAGTCGTACCGAAATCCCGCTAAAAAGATGCACCCCAGTACGACGAACAGCACCAATAGCCGCGTGAGTGACCGAGGAATCAGTCGAGAGCACAAGACCAGCAGTAGGGACGCCATAAAAGGAATGAAATAGATTGCCATACTGTGATCATTCACCGTAGCCTAATCTAGGCGAATGGATTTGAGCGAGATCCTTGCCGCGGAAGGCAATCTCACGCGGCGCGGCCACTCGCATCAGGCAACCACTACGGATTACGCTCGCTTCTCCTGGAGCTACGCCAAGTTGTCCAGAAAGATACGCGAATGCGTGACTCATGAGCAGCTTTCGGGGAGACTTTATGATCTCGTGTACGAACACAGTGAGTGCAATCACCGCGATCTTGTCCTGAATCTCCAATTCAAGTCCATGTCGCACAGTGCTACGCAGAAAGTCCGCTTCGGCTTGGGTATCCTGATCGAGCAGCAACATCCACGAGTATCCATTATCGAGGGCATACTCCATGGCACCGTTGTAAGTGCCAGAGACATCAAGATTCGCCTTCGTGCGGCGGTAGAGAAAGGGGATCGTCAACTTCGAGTTCACAATCGCTTCCGGAGAGTCGTCCCATATCATCACGGTGTAATTCTGCGCAAGCTCTGGCTGAGACGTTACAGCATCGCAAAGCCCTCGCTGTGCGGGCGTTGCATCAAGGGACGCCAAATCGCGAATCATGACAATGAGGATCTTCACTTCTCTAACTCCAATTGCCTCAGGCGAAGATCTGATTACAGGAAACGAACTCTCCATCCTTGAATTGCAGCTCGCTCATCGGCTGCCAGCAATGCGTACCATGCGGTCGCAGCAAACAAGAGCAGGGTTATCATTGCAACCAGAATTTTTACAGGCAGCCCCATATCCATCATCGCCAAGGCATAGACAGCCACCACAACAGATGCAGCCGCAAGAAGAAACCGGAGCCGCACCAGTTTATCTACGAACCGACCCGATACCCAAAACAAAAGCGCCGCATCGAGAGTTACTCGCATAGTCCATGCAATGGCTGTTCCGAGAATGCCAAAGTGCATTGTCAGTAACCACACTGCCACAAGATAGAACGGCAGTTCGAGAAGGTGGCACTTGCCTGTGATGTCCGCGCGCCCTGCCCCTTGCACCAACGCAAAAGGCAGGTTGGCAAGGCCGTTGACGAAGATGCCGATGGCCAACAACTGGAGCACACGTGTGCTGTGGCTGGCAAACTCCGCTCCCAGCCAGAGGGTCAAGGCGTTCTGAGCGAATAGCACAGTAAGCAAAGTCAGGGGAAACAAGACAATCACGACGTACTTCACGGAGCGTCTGAAGAGCCTTCCTGCATGCTCGCGATCCGCTACCAGCGCAGTAGAAAACGCAGGAAAGAGCACACCGACAATTGCAGCAGGAAGTATTTGCATCTTCGAAGCCATTTCAAATGGAGTGGCATAGTATGCCACAGCACTCAGCGACAGCAACATACCAACCAAGAAGCGATCTAGGTAGGCCATCACCGGAGATATGATGTTGGAGGCAGTCATCCATGCGCCAAAACTGAACAGCATGGGAAGCAGGCGCATATCAAATTTGACATGGTGCCGCAGGGACGGAATATCACGCAGCACCAGAAATGCGTAGACTAACCAGAAGAAAACTCGCGATACCAGCAGAGTGCCAACCACGGGGACCAAGCTATTAGACCACGGCAGTACAAGCAGTGGAGCAGCAAAGATGGAAATGCCCAGCGGAATGCGCGCAATATTGATGACTCCGAACTTCTGACGCGCTTCGAGTACCCCACGTAATCCGGCCGTGCTGATGACAAAAGGCACCGACAGGCTAAGTAGATAAAACGCTCTCGTGGTTTCGAGTTTGAGCGCTAGCGGCGTCTTCAGCAGGTCCTGCACCAGCACCGGCGACAGAATTGCAAGGATGATCGTGCCCAGAACGCCCAACGCTCCCATAAGCAGATTCGTCGTCCAGATAATCGAGGGAAGTTCCTCCTCGTCCCCGGTCGCCAATTTTCGCGCAACCAGATTGGTCATGGCACGCCCCAGCCCGAGGTCGAAAAAGCTAAAGTACCCCACTACCATCCAAGCAATCGTTAAGACGCCAAAGCGATCCGTTCCCAGCACGTGGATCAGTCGGGGAATGGAAAACAAGGCCACGAACATGGGCGCGACTTGGCCAACTAGATTCAAAAACGTGTTGCGAGCCAACAACGACCCACTAGTCAGTTTTCTGGCCGACGAGGCGTAATCGGCCGGCGCGTCGGCTGCGGCTTCCTCTGGGAGTAGACCTTCCCCGTTCAATGTGTCGATCACGTCGCCGCCTTTGCTTCAATATTTCCGGAACATAGCATCCTATCGCAAGAAACAGGCATCTTCAGGACACACCCGATCTTCTCATAGACAAGGCTTGCTTTAGCATGGCAATCTTTTCGCTTGCTCCGGCATCCTTCTTCACGCGTATGAGAGCATCCTGCATGAGCGCGAGAAAAACTCCACAGAATAAGCCCAGAAACGTAGCGCCAATAACAAGGAGGCCGCGCTTCGGAAATGAACGTTTGTCGGGAGGAATGGCAGGATCGACGACCTGAATGAGCGCCCCCTGCTTCGCCTCGTCCAGCTTGGCAACTTCAAACTGCCGCGCCAGAATATCGAAAATTGTCTCGTTGTACTTGACGTCACGCAGCTTGCGGACGTATTCGAGTCCCGCCTCGGGAACCTGGCCTTTAGGGACGATCAGCCCGCCGCTAGCGCTGTCCTCAGAGCCTCCCAGCTTAGCCAACTGAGCACGCATGCTCTCCAGTTCCTGCTGTGCTTGCACTACTTGGGCATTCTCGCCGGTTGCATACGTCCGCATTCCCTGAATTTGCACTTCTTTGGCCGCCACCTGTGCGCGAAGCGATGCGGCGGATTCAATCAGAGCACGCGCCTGGCTGTCGAGCTGAATCACTCCCGTTTTCTGCTCGGTCTGCTTCATGGCCTCTTCGGCGTTGGCCAGATTATCCTTTGCCTGCTCAAGCTGCTGCTCGAAGAAGAGCCTTCGCTGAGAGGCTTCGGTGATAGCAAGATGCCGAGACTGGAGGCGAAACTGATCGACATAACCGTTGGCAACGTCAGCAGCCCGTTTGGGATCGCGGTCCTCGACAGAGATATGGATCAGTCCATCCTTCCCGCTGCCGTCGACACTCGCACGTTTTTCGAAGGTTTTGCGCGCATCGGAGGGATACTTCGCGCGATACTCCTGCATCAACCCGAATCGCTGCACCATGTCGTCCTCCACGGTGCGGCTTTTGAACAGGGCGACGAACATGTCGTTTGGGTTCTTGAGGCTAAGGCCCCCGCCGGCGAGCGCAGCCATGCCGCCAAGATTTCCGAGTTGCGAGGCTAATGCTGCACCCATGGAGGAACTCTGCTGCGGGGGCAGCAAGGTCACCTTAGCGGTGTAGCGCGGGGGAAGGGCCAGCGAAATAATAATCGCGCCAATTGTGAAGACTGCTGTAACCCCGAAGATGATCCGTTTTCGCTCTGCTAGACCAATCAGCAGATCCAGTGAAGAAATCTCGTCGTCCCCCTTAACTTGCACAGCATTGGGCGGGACTACCGGAAAATCAGCGGGCTTTTGCAGTTCGGAAGGCGAGAGATCTGAAGGCATCGATTCCTGCCGGGGTTCAAATTTGACTGCGTTTCTGTATGCATTTTACAGGCTGAAACCTGGTGTTGCCCACTCTTCGCGTCGCGGACGGTTGCCAAACCTGAGTGAGGCCAACGCGCTATCCCTTATTGTAGCAAGGTGCTCTCATCCTCTCAAGATGCGAATCCGTCCTTTTGGGCGGCGGAGCAGCATCAGCCTTTGGCCAATGGGAGGATGACATTCCCAGAATAGCTGAATCGTTAGCCAAGGGGTAGCGGCCGGAGTCAACGCAATTCGACCACTGGTACCATGACCGCATGTATAGGTAACCATAGTCGATACTTGTGGTGAGGCTTTTGCTGCGGTATATCTGAAGGTATGGGCAGAGAGAACCGGCTTCAGATTGAACTCAAGGCGCGAGATCGTCAGCACGTCGATCAGTTGTTGAGCGGTGGATTGCAGGCGGTACGTACGACTTTGCGCGCCTTAGCCTTGCGCCAGATGGACCAGGGGCAGTTCACTCCCGCAGTGGGTGCAAACTTGGGGCTTTCCGCCAAGGCCG
>Ga0224529_1000820_pt1 | contig 21679 bp, 21 predicted proteins | sample CBST50metaG_FD_179893 | JGI IMG/M metagenome (GOLD analysis project Ga0224529, IMG submission 179893) | Peat soil microbial communities from Stordalen Mire, Sweden - C.B.S.T50 | ecosystem: Environmental > Terrestrial > Soil > Wetlands > Peat | place: Sweden: Norrbotten County, Stordalen Mire... | reverse complement strand
ACCCAATCTCGATGTGGGAAATCGTCGCAAATACAATCTGCGGCAGCGTCTTGCTGGCATTGCTGGTGCTTGCCGGATTTGTCGCCTATCGATGGATTGACCGCTGTGCCTTCTTTGAAAATCCGATCTGGCATGAGCCACTCGAAGACTGGAGTCGTTGAGTGAACATAGCGAATCGCTGACGTATCGAAGCACGCGATGGGCAAGCAACTACTGACGGTTCGTCGCGATAATCGCGGGCGGGAAGAAGCACCACGAAAAAAGGCATCCGTTGTGGCGACATTCACTGGCGGGCAGGTCTTGAGATTTCGGTCGCAATGGCGACATCTCATTATCCATTTTCGATACCCGGCGCCAAATGTAGATTGAACCGCTGTCCGTCCGTCCCATCTAACGATTGCATCCGCGTCAACCTACTCGACAATTGCGAGAGCATCGGGAGTCCAAAATGGGTCTCCTAGCCCGAGTTTACCGCCCCAAGCCAATTAAAGCGGGTTTCCTCCGCGCCAAAATCCTCTCCTGACCGCATCTGGAGCGGGTTTGAGCCGCCAACGCCGTCCAGGCCGAGGCGGCTTTTTTGTGTGACCTAACAAGATTGCTTCTATGTTCAGACGGACAGAAGGCCCAGGATCGACCGTTGAGTCCAGTAATTATGCTGACTAAGTCAACAATGTGAACCTGAATTGACACTCGACTAGCCCTCGTTTTTGTGGTAGTGTATGACCTAACTAATTATGGCAAGCCTCACCAAAAAAATCGTGCGCGGTAAGCCGTACTACTACCTGCGCGAGTCCCAGCGGGTGAACGGCAAACCTAAAATCGTCCGGACCATCTATCTCGGTTCCGCGGAGAGCATCAAGGAGCGCCTCCTCCGTCCCAAGGTCGAAGAAATCTCGATACGGGAATTTGGCGGATCGGTCGCAGCCTACTCCATCGCCGAGGCTTTGGATGTTGTCGCTACCGTGGATCGCCACGTACCGAAACGCGGTCACCAGGGCCCGTCGGTCGGGCAGTACCTTTTGCTGGCTGCCCTGAACCGTTGTGTCGCGCCTACAAGCAAAGCGCAGATCGGCTCCTGGTATGAGAAGACGGTGCTGGCACGCCTCCTGCCGCTGACTGCCAATCAACTCACCAGTCAGCGATTCTGGGACAACATGGAGCGGATCAGCAGCGATCAGATCGCCGCCATCGAACAGGAACTGGCCCAGAGTGCCGTTACCCGCTTCGGCCTCGATCTGAATTGTCTGCTTTTTGACGCCACCAATTTCTTCACCTTTCTGGACAGCTTCAACCAGCGAGCGAAACTGCCGCAGCGCGGTCATGCCAAACAAGGCCACGACAACCTGCGGCTGCTGGGTCTGGCCGTCTTGGCCACCACCGATGGCGACGTACCCTTGCTGCATCACACCTATGCCGGCAATCAGCACGATTCCGTGATGTTTCACAGTGTGGTCGATCAGTTGTTTGCCCGTTGCCGTGCTCTGTCGGAAGAGGTAGACCAGATCACACTGGTCTTCGACAAGGGAAACAACTCGGAAGTAAACCTCGATCTGGTGGAGCAGGGCCCGTTACATTTTGTCGGCTCGCTAGTGCCCACCCAGCATGAAGATCTGATGGCCATTCAACGACAGCAGATGCGTCGTCTGGATCGATCCAAGCTGCCCGCGGTTTGGACCTATCGCACCGAAAAGAAGGTCTTCGATCGGAACCGTACGGTGCTGGTTACCTTTAATCAGCAGTTGTTTAACGCCCAGCAGAAGACTCTGACCCGGGAAATTAACAAACGGAAACGCAAGCTGGAGAAGTTGCAGGATAAGCTTCAACGCACCCGGCCGGAGGATCGCGGCAAGAAGCCCACTGTCGCTGGAATCGAGAACAACGTGAAAGAAATCCTGCGCGGCAGGCACATGAAGGACCTGTTCTCCACCCAGCTGACTAAGACCCACGAGGGTCTACCCCGCTTGCGCTTCCAGTTCCGCGAGGCCGAATATCGGAAACTGAAATCCACGTTCATGGGAAAGACGATCTTATTCACCGATCACGGGCAGGACTGGACCGATGAACAGATCGTGCTGACATACCGTGCCCAGCATCACGTGGAAGCGGACTTTCGTCGTTTAAAAGATCCTCGCTACCTCAGCTTCCGTCCCACCTTCCACTGGACCGACCAGAAGCTGCGCGTACACGCCTTCTACTGTGTCCTGGCACTGATGATCCTCAATCTGCTGCGCCGCAAGCTGGCTCAGTCGGGCATCCTGCTCAGCATCGTGGAGATGATGAACCAACTTACAGAGATTAACGAAGTCACTCTCCTCTACCCGGCGCCGCAGCGCTCGAAGGAACCCCTCGTCCAGACCCAGCTCTCCAAGATGAACGACCGACAGGAAAAATTGACTTCCGTCCTCGGTCTAGACCGATTTCTCCATAATTAGGTCATACTGCCTGGATCTTCAAAAGCCCGCGCCCAGAGCGGCTGGGAGCCGCATCTGCGCCTCGGGGCTGGTAAACTCGGGCTAGCTCATCCAAAGAATCGAAGTGCTTACAGAGCGCAGGCAGATAAGCAAGCTTGTTGCTGGGTGCCACTGACTGCAGATCGCCATCGTATTCCAAAAGCAAGGACGTCCCCTTAAGGGTTTCCCATGGCGTAACGAGTTTCATAAAGAATCCAACAGCGATGGAAGCAAGGGTTCCGTTCGGCCACACGACCTGTGGCTTCCCCCCTGCTGCACCATAGCCCGCGGCCTCTTTTGCTAGCCCCTCATCGGTAACCAGCCCCATACACCTCATGCAGGGCTTGCCTGGCATGGACAACATCACCTGACCGCTAATAGAGAATTCACCGCTCGACTCGTGCACATCCATGCCAATGTCAATGAGAGGTATGAGGAACCTCCGTGCGAAGGCTTCCAGTTCGCTGCGACAGCGGAAGGAATCAACACACGCAAAGATAACATCGACATCGCGAAGCTCGGCAGTGGCCTCAGTCCAATTCGCCCGACGCTTGATGACCTCGGCGGCTGGATTCACGGCCTTAATGACACGTTCTGCGATATCTACTTTAGCATTGCCCAGCTCGACGTCTTCCATGGTGGCACCGACAAGGCGGTTGAGGTTCGTGTCTTCGATGAAGTCTGGGTCGATGGTCATGAAGCTACCCAATCCAATATGGGCCAGTTGCTGCGCGATGTGAGAACCACCGCCACCTAGCCCCACGAGAGCCGCTTTGGAACGGCCCAACACGATCTCTGAGTCTGCCCCGAGGAACGACTGGCGCTGCAGATTCAACTTGTCACCCATTCGTCACCTTCCATGTGCAGCGCATTGGACTTCCGACAATCGCAACCTCCACGCTGGACGGTGACGACCGGCCAGGAATCCAGCATTGGCCCACCGCTGAATTGAAACTAAGCACGACCGCTCCATGAGGAAGACTGGGCTGAACGTTCCAAAAATCCGGCACGAACAAGGCGTTCTCTCGGAGGTCCGTCCTGCTGAACCGAGGCTTCCCTCGATGTTCGTGCAGGTGGACGTGAACCATGGAGACGGCCTCCCTGTAGGCCGCCTGCAACGCCTTGCGAAGGCCTGAGCGACCTACTGTTGCTCCCGCGGAGAGATCGTCCACGTAGTCTTCGTCCTCCACGTGATGGACTCCTCCGGCGAGCAGGAACAGCGAGGTGGCCGATAACGCTGGCCGGCACTTGAGAAATGCAACTCGTTCTCCGGCGAAGTCGTGTGGCACTCGCAGTCGCTGGACCAGATCGTCGTGGAGTGTCGCGGTAAGCTTCAGAATCGTTCTCATCGAAGACCTCGAAGATGTTCGGCGAGTATTTCGGCAGGACGCAGGTGGGCTGGCACCTGGTTCCATGACCATGTCCACCAAGGTCTGCCAAGCACAGCGTGAGAGCTCCAGTTCGCGCCCCTGCCGGTCACGGCATGCTGTAGGAAAAGACGGGTTGTATAGCCTGTGTGCTGGCCCACGCAAAGGAGAGCCTGCATTTCGCGCGGTGTGCAGCCTTCAGGAAGCACGAGGCGAGGAAGGAAGACCAAATCGACTCCGCCCTCCGCCATCGGCGTCACCTCGCCAAAGGCCGCACGCAGTTCATCGAGTTGCTCTGCGGCGACCACTAGGACGACTGCCCCTGCCGCACATGGCTGACGAAGATCTCGCCTCCCTTAACGTGTGCGGTGCCTTTATCGGGAAGCTCTTTGAACTCACCGCAAACGACTTCGTCCAGCACGCGGGAGGGATCGACCCCAAGAACCCGCTTCAGTTCGGTAACCGTGTACGTCCCGGCCTGGATGATCTTGTGCTTGTTGTCGATGGTCACCTGGACGAGCTTTGGTGCCGTGGTGAACTTCTCGACCCCATGCTTCCGCAGATTCGCTTCGGCGTGGGGGGAGATTAGTTCAGGCTCTCCGTGGCGGAAGTTCTCGAAGACCTCGAACACGAGGCGCCCCTCGCGGCCCGACAGATGGAGCAGCTGATGCCAGGTGATATGAGCCTTGGGCCACTCGTGGTATTGGTTGTCCACTTTGATCCGGTAAGCGCGTGCAGATGGCACCGGCTGCGCGTGCAAGCAGCAGTGCTCAATATCCGCAAGTTCGACTTCAATCGCGGCCATTTCCATCGCCTCGATGGCGACTGCCTCCTCGACAGCACCTAGTTCCGGGTTGTGTCCTTCAGGATTCATAGTCTCTCCGTCTTTGCGGCTTGCGTGTATTTGGTGCCGGTCGCATCCGCTCTCACTGGGTAAAGCGCACCTACTTCTTTTTTTCGCCACGGTATGGCAAAAAAAACTAGGACCGGCGCTTTAATGTTTAGATAAGGGTGATCGAGGCCGTTCATGAACGAAGGGGAATACCGAAGGCTGCTCAAAATTCTCACGGTGCGTGCCTGCCGCGTCCTTCGCGTCGCTACGTCCAAAGGGGACGACTGGACTCTTGGGGAGTCCGGCAAATCCCCAGCCGACTTCGCCGCAGAGACGCTCATCCGTTGGGGCACGAATCAGCTTCAGTTCAGTGGGCCGCCGGAGGCGCTGCCCGGGTTTCTGATGACGGTGCTGACGAATGCGATCATCAGCACTCTTCGGAAGAAGGCAGTGAAAACGGCACGGGGCGGCAAGACGACGCTGGCCGACGAGCTCACAGAAGACGTCTCTCTTCAATCGAAGCCGGAGAGCCTCTTCGATCTCCGTTCGCTGCTGCGCGACGGGGCGTTTCGCGAGGCGCTGGATCAGTGCACCGCAGACGACGAGACCCTGAAGGAGTACGTCGTCGCTATTGAAGCGTTCGAGGACACGATCCCGGCAGCTCGCGACATCGCCGAGCTGCTGGGAGTCCCGGTGACCGACATTTATAACCGCAGGAAAAAGCTAGCCCGGCGACTTGGGAAGCATGGCTTCACCGAATCGCGCCGCAGGAGCCAGGTATGAAGAAAAAGAACGAGGAGAATCGTCAAGCGGAATCGTTGGAGGAGAGTCTGAAAGCCCTCTTTGGAGAAGAGAGAGACCTTACCGATGCCGAGCTCGACGAAGAGCTCGATGCTTGCGGAATTGATGCGGTTGAGCTGCAAGCAAATGCCCATAAACAGCTCTTCGACTATTCGAATCATCATTACCGAACATTGGACAGAGACGTTCCAGCAAACTTGGAGAAGACGCTACGAGCACTCCGACCTCCGAGCGCTTCGGAAAAAGCGAAAGCTATCGTCAGGACGGCGGAAAATCTCGTCGGTAGCTTTCTGGATACTGCAAAGACTGAGTCATCGGAACTTTTGAGTACGGCCCTGCCAATTCAGACAAGGCAGCCTCAATTTGCTTTTCGCAACAAGAAGGAATTATCGACGGCGGACAAAGACCTCCTACAGAGCGAGCAAGAGGACGTCGATTCCCCCGACGAATCGTGAAGGGAGAAGCCCGATGAACAAAGAGGTCGCGATCGAACTGCGCCGCAGATTGCAAATCAAGGGAGCTCTTCGCCTCGATGACATTACCAAGCCGCTCGGCATTTCTGTCAAAGAGGTGGACTCGAACGGCTTCGACGGAGCACTCGTACGTCGGTCCTCGGGAGTAGGCGGTCGGATTCTGGTGAAACGAGGCATTCGGGAGCCTGGCCGAAAGCGGTTCACCGCGGCCCACGAAATCGGGCACTACATTCTTCACAAAGACGCGGATAGCATGTCGTGTGGTACGAAGGACATTGCGAACTGGACCAATTTTGAGGTCAATCCTGAGCACGAAGCGGACGAGTTCGCTTCCGAGCTCTTGCTTCCGAGCGCCGAGATGAAGGCATCGATTGGAACACGATGGCCCTCGCTCAAACTTGTCAGCGATCTTGCCGCGGAGTTTGAAGCAAGCCTGACAGCCACGATCCGGAAATATTGTGAAGTTGCGGCGCATAGCTGCGCTGGAGTCTGGGTACAAGGCTCGCGTGTCTGCTGGTTTTCCCCCTCTGGCAGTTTCCCGCACTGGATCAAAGTCGGCGAAGAGGTGGATGCCGGTCTCCTCGACTGCAACACGCCTATAGAGGAGATGACTGAAGTGAGAGCCTCGGAGTGGATTCCGGCTTTCTCTGAAAATAAGGAGTCAACGCTTCTCCAGGGATGTGTGAGAATGCCCACCTACCAAGGCTCCCTCGTTTTGCTGTGGGCAAATCGCTCGCTCAAACATCGAAGCGCAGAGGACGGGCTGCTCGAAGAGCTGGACACGGGCCGGTTCGACAGCTATCGGCGTGAACGTTGGCCGGGCAAATAGCGAGGCCAGGCGCCTCATGAGCGAGAACGCTGCAGGCCTAGCAGGAGTGGAACCACCGCGGGTGGTGTGATTGGGATTGGCAGGAAACTGGATCGTCTGCTGCCGCAGCCGGGAAGCTCTGAGAAGCCCTTTTTCTCAGAAGCTAGATACCCAGCCCGGCGGCGGCGTTGCGGGTGAAGATCTCCCCAATCCGGATGTAGCGGGCGAGCATCTCGGCCGACTTGTGGCCAGTCTGGCGCATGATGTCGCGCTCGCTGACTCCGTTCATCGCGGCCTGGGTGACGCATCCTGCGCGCAGCGAGTGGCCGCCTAACGGCTCCGGCTTCAAACCGGCGCGGTGAGCGGCCCGCTTCAAGATCCAGCCGACGCAGTCCTTGTGGAGGCCGCGGCGGGAGAGCTTGCCATGGCGGTTGACTCCGCGGAAGACGGCACCGGAGCTGATGCCAGACGCCGCCAACCAGCGGCGCAGCGCACGGATCTTCTCGATGAGGTCTTCGAGGCCGGGGGACCGCGTGGCCAGGGAAAGCGTTGGGGTTTGCATGGGTGAACTCCGATGAATGAATGGAATGAGATAGGTGGAGGCGGTCCCGGCCGCCCGCCCCCAAGAGGGACGATCAAGGGGCTGCGGCCCGGATCGGGTCTAATTCAGGGCGACGAGGGAGCGGATCAGAATTGAAGAGGGAGGCATCTTGACGGGAATTGATCAGATGAAGCCGTTGGCTGGCTATGCACTCGCCGAAGCAGTCTGTTTGCGGAATTCTGTCGGGCAATGGCAGTACACAGGCGGCAAACTGACTGACTGCTTTCCGTCAATCCAGCCGAGATCGTTTCGGCACACCATGCTGGTGGAACTGAACAACGCTGGAGTAGACGCGAGCCCCAACAGCCATTCCCGGCTTCAGAGGCACAGAGTAGAAGTTCGTGCGCACCTTCGCGCAGCCGGCCTGATCGACACGCGGGAAGCTCACCTCCGCCAGGTCGAAGTCGTCCGCCGGAAGCGTCAACAGATGCTCCTTCTCAGCAAGCAGCAACGTGCCAGCGCTCTCTGTGCGACCTGCCATCCTGCGGTTCTCATCGTGGCGGCAGTCTGTGAATAGCTTCGAGTTCAGATCGGCAAGATCCCTCGCCTCCGGCACGGGCATCCAGTGGTTGCGACGGAAGTAGCCCACTTCGCCTTCCACGCCCCCTTTTCATGTCCTTCCCCGGAAGTGCAGAAGCTGGCCTCATACTGCCAGTGCGAGCGGAAGGTGATGAAACGGGCCGTCAGCTCCCGCTCTTAGCCGCGCAGGATCTTCTTCACCGCGCTGGTCAGGTTAGCTCAGTGGACCAGCTCCATCAGCTTGTTGTAGCTGTCTACAGCAGCGTACTTCACCTGGTCCGACGTGATCTTTGCGAAGAACTTCTGGGCGCACTTGATCTTGGTCTCTTCAATCGGACGCAGTTCCATCGAGGACATGGACCCCTTGGTCTCCGCGATGAAGTAAATGTGCTTCACCGATCCCTGCTTGAAGGAAATAGCCCAGTCGGGCGTGTAGTTACCGACTGGAGTTGGTATCGAGAATGCCTTCGGAAGTTTGGCATAGACCTCGACTTCCGTGCCGCTGTCCAGCAGTTCAACGAAGGTCCGTTCGGTGATTGAATCGGTAAAGACGTAGTCAAAGATGTGATGGTTGGTGCGAACCGCTCTGCTGAAGTCCTTCCGCTCTTTCTCTTCGGTGAAAATCTCCACACCGTAGGCTTCGTCGATTGCCCTGTACGTCAGATGCTCGATGATCACCGTGGCTTTTTGCTCATTAATCAGCCGCGCTACATTGCGCAGGAAGTCTTCAGGATTCACCCGGTACAGCCCGAAAGCAGAAGGCTTGATTTGCTTCAAGATTGCCCCGACCGTTGCTCGAGTGAGCTTGGTCTCTTCAGTCAGCTTGCCAATCAGATCGTACTGCACGGCGGAATGCACGGATGTTTTCAGCTGCGCGGTCTGCGTCTCGTTGAGGCGAAAGGCATCCCCTGCCTTGAGCGTCTCGTAGCTTGCTTCCGCAATCTGTTCACCCCGTTGCACGACGTATTGAAGCGGAGCCACTCTGAGCGCGGCATCCAGTTCTACCACGCACTTCGAGATCAGTTCTGCGGTTTCAAACTGAACCGCGTACACGGCCTTCTGGTGGATCCGGCTCCACAGTGCCTGGAACTCCTTCTTCTGGAAGTTGGCGTTGAGCGGGTTCTTCTGCCCTTTCCGGCCATCCTCGATCTCCGGCAACTGGGAGGCGCTGAACACGGAATCGACGAGTTGGAAGACGTGCGTTGCGTGTGGCGCCAATTCCGGCGGCAGCGGAGCCAGCGTGGCGACGCGCTCGATGTCGCCATTACGGCATTGGAGACGCTTCACGGGCGAGGTCGCAAGGTCGGCGTAATAACGCACGTTGCCGCGATGATCGAAAGCATCCCCGTACAAATCAAGGTCGACAAGCTCGGCGCCGGTAGCTCAAAGGTTCGGGTTCAGTTGGCGGGAGGATAGCGTTCTATCGGCAACGAGCCAAGGGATTTTCACAGGGCAGATGTATACTCGCTTTCTATTGAGAAAGTGAGGTCCCATGAGCGTAACGATCATCTCCGCCGCTATCAATGGCAGAAACCAAATCACCTTTCAGTACAACCTTGGAAATTCTCCCGGGCCGCGCCTAGTTGAACCCTACATGGTCGGATATAACCAAGCAGGACATCTGGCCCTGAGTGCATGGTTCTTGGGAGGCAACAGCGAGTCTCAAGAAGGCCAGGGATGGCGCGAATACCTGCTTGACGGAATGAGCAACATAACAATGCTGAACCAACGATTCACACCACCGCGACCGAATTACAATCCAACCGGGGGGAAGATGTTTCGTAGTGTTCAATGCGCCGTTTAATCTCTTTCGCCGTCCTGTCGCATCGTTCCATCCCTTCAGATTGGCAAGAACACCATCATTTGGCCAAAAGTCTCCCTACGATCCAACGGTTCCGAGGAGATCGCTCTGGGCGCCAAGCAGCACTAAAGAACGATAGATTTCACTGGCGATTCCACAGTTTGGCAATTTCCAGCCTCTGAGAATTGAATCTTCTCGTAGGCCGGAATCGCCCCGAATGCACCCAGGCATTGCTTTCCGTATCCTTTTCGGGTACGATTGACCCCGTAATGGGTACAGCCAGCACACTTTCGAGCACGCTGTTTGGGCGCACGCGCGGTGCGGTGCTGGCCGTTCTGTTTGGGCATGTTGGCGAGTCCTACTACTTAAGACAACTTGCCCGGATGACGGGGATTACACTGGGGCCCGTGCAGCGGGAGTTGCGCCAGTTGGTCGACGCCGGTCTGGTGACCAAAAAGACTCTGGGAACCCAGACCCTCTTTCGCGCCAACGCGGCCAGCCCCATCTTCGCCGAGATGCGGGCCATTGTCGCGAAGACGGTCGGAGTCCGCGACATTCTCCTGGCCGCGCTCAGCCCTCTCCGAGCGAAGATCGACCTTGCTTTTGTCTATGGCTCCGTGGCGCGTTCCCGTGAGGGCCAGCAAAGCGATGTCGATTTGATGATTGTGGGTGGGGTGCAATTCGCGGATGTGGTCGACCGAATCGCAAACGCGCAGAAAACGCTGAGCCGTGAGATCAACCCTACGGTCTATACGGCGAATGAATTCAGAGGCAAGCTGCGCGGCAACTTCCTGAAGACGGTGCTCGGCGAGAGCAAGCTCTTTCTGATCGGAGACGAGGATGTCCTTAGAAAACTGGGCCAGTAATCGGTGGCTTGAGAAACTCGGGTCCGATCGGGAGGAGATCGAGCGTCTGCTCGCGAATGCGGACGGGCATCTCGACGACTATCGAAAGGCGGTCGCGAGCGAAATGTCTTCCGATGCGCAACTGAGCCTGGCCTGGGACTCGATCCGTGCTTCCGCGACAGCCGCCTTACGCGCGGCTGGGTACCGGGTTGTCCGCGGCGGAGGCGAACACTACCGCACTATCGAGGCACTGGAGTTCTCGATCGATCCGGAGAGAAAGCTCATCCCCAGGCTCGACGCCTTACGCCGAAAGCGAAATACGGGCGCCTATGACGACTACGGACTTGTGGCTCAGGGTGAGGCTGATCTCGCGGGCAAACTAGCCGAGGAAATCCGCAAAGTGGTCGAAGACTGGATTCGCAAGAACCACGCCGACAAGATTACATAAGCGCCGATTGCCGCAGGGTGCCTCAGCAACGAGATGGGATATGCGATGTCTCCGTGAATTGAACTCTCTCAAGGGCGGCTATGGATCGACGTAGAACAAGACCTTGGCGTGGCGAGGTGCTGTTCAATGCTCATCCTGAACCCTCAATGGCGATAAGCTGCCGGAATAAGCGCGCCGCCATGGCGACTGAACTTAGTGCCCCTCTTGCTGGGATGGGCTCTGGGGAGGTTCCCGGCCCCAAGGGCGTTTACATTACCTTTCCTCGCGCTCGAAGCTTCAATACCTGGCGAGCGAAACTCTCAGGACCTCGGAGTCAGACCCGAAGTCCAGTCCCCAGTCGGTTTGATCGCCGTTCAGAATGCGGTGCGACTGGAAGACGCCGTTCTCATACGCGCCTTCTTCTACGCGCAGGAATTGACGGTGCTGCCAATTCCCATCGATAAGGGCCGATGGCGTCTGACCTGTACCGACGACGATCTCCTGAGTTTTCTGTTGCTGCGCAGTGCCTGCAGGGCGAAAGTCGACGCGGCAATGGAATCCTGTGACAAGAAACTGATTGTCGCTCAATTGAGCAACAAGTGCGCGTCCGATAGGTTCGGCATTCCCTTTGGCAGCGCCTCCCCGGCCAACGCCGTAGGAGACCACGGCATCCCAGGTTCCGAAGTGCAGCGTCTGCATGGGCTGGTCCTCCACTTCCGCCACAGCCTGCAGTTTTCCCTCGAAGTTCAGGCGGGCGACATCGCGCATCATCGGACCGAGAAGCTTGTAGTTCTGCGCCGTGGGGTCAAGAAAGGCGTTCGGCTCATTGGGCACCATTCTCTCCGGATGATTGGTCCGCGTATAGTCCAGCCCGAACGGGGAATAGCCGATCGTCTGCATCCCCAAGGCAGCAAAAAGAAAACGCGCCGCACGTGGCGTTCCCGCGGTCTCAGGAATGAACAAGGCGTTATCCGGCCGGTGGTATAGCTCGATGACCTTCAGATAGGACTGGGTATCCAGCAGGTAGATATCCGGTGCGAGGACGTCGATCGCCGGCGCCTCGGCCTTCCAGATGGAAAGCACGTTGTCTGTCGGGCCGCCACTTTCGTAGGTCCCAGGCTCGCCTTTGAACGGATCGCGCAGCGCCGCATTCACATACAGAGGCAGAGGGTAAACTGCCTTGCCCGCGAGGGCGATCTGCCCCACATACCGGGCGATAGCCCAGGCATGGAAGTAGACGTCGGCATCCGGCCCAAACACCTCGGCCCATCCCGCCCCATTTGCGGCGGTCTTGTTCATCGCATTTAACACCTCGTCAGGAACCGCCGCAGTGAAGAGCTTGTTGGCCTCAGCTGAGTAATCGCGCAGCGTTCCCCAAGTGCCCGTTTCGTTCTCTACCTGCACCATCAGCACCGTTCGCTCGAGATCCGCCGCTTTCAAGTGCCGCATGAAAGCAGTGAATGCGCGTATGTCCGCGTCCAGTGACGCCCGCGCAAACGGCGAGGGCGAGTCCACTCGTTCCCCGTTCCTGTTTACGACGTGAGCATACTTTTCCGGATCGAGCTTCATCCACTCAGGCATGTAGTGCTGGCTTCCGTTTTTCCACGTACCGAACCAAAGCAGAACAAGGTGAACGTTGTGCGCGCGGGCCTGAGCGAGAACGGTGTCGATCTGCGAGTAGTCGAACTGCCCCTGCCTGGGCTCGAATTGCTCCCAGTAGATGGGAATCTCGAGTGTATTGGCATGCAGGTACTCAATCGCGGGCCACACTTTTGGAAGTGTGGCTGGCCAGTCGCTTGAGTTGTTGGGCTGCGCGCCAAGCATCAGAAACGGCGCACCATCGACCATCAGGGCATAGCGGCCGTTCTGCTTGGCAATACTTGGGATGGGGTGCGCCGTCCCCTGCGAATACCCGGCTAACCCAAATGGAAATAGAGCAGCGACTATGGCTGCGGCAAACGTTTTCATCTTCATCATGCACACCTTCCTTGCAGGCCCGGTCTTGCGCGGGAATTCATTTTGTAATCCCCTGCGCTTGAATCTGTTGAGGCAACGCAAAATTGACTCGCAGTGCAAAGCCATATTTGCAATCGGCATCGGCGGGCAGCTTCACTGAGAGCGCATCGGTGGTTTGCAGCCAGTCGGTTTTCTGGCTTGACCCGAGCAGGTCCACCACCCGGATCACCTTGCCCTTCACTTCGCCCGCCAAGCCAAGGGCGTGAACGGTAGCCGTTCCATCTGCGGGGCAGGCCAAACTGATGACGTAAAGGTTTTCGCCTTTCCTGGTGAAGCGAAAGTCCGATGGCGTATAAGGCTTCATCTCCTGGTCGGTGGCAAAGCCCGTCTTCACTTGCGTCGGTCCCTCGCCGGCGATGGTCCACGGCTCGGTGCCATAGATGGCCTCGCCATTGCGATCGAGCCACGCGCCCATATCCAGCAGGATGGTTCGCACTTCATCGGGAATTGTCCCATCCGCCCGCGGACCGATACTCAACAGCAGATTGCCGTTCTTGCTGACAATGTCCACCAATTGGTGGACCAGGAACTCGGGTGTCTTGAACTGGTCATGCTCCATGTATCCCCACGACAGATTGCTGATGGAGGTGTCGGTCTGCCACGGCCGCGGATCGATATCCGTGCGCAGGCTTCGCTCAAAGTCCCTCGCTCCGGCAGTCCACTCCATCGCGTAATCCTTGAGTGTGATCACACCGTCGATGCGATGGCTTATTGCAAAATTATCGTAAAATGCAGTGAATTCCGTCATGCTCGTGCGGAAGGCAGGTTGACCGTTGCCGCCGTCGAAGTACATCAGCTCCGGTTTGTACTTCTCGACCAATTCGACCGATCTTGCAAGCCAGTCGCGGAGCCATGCATCGCTCACATAGGTCCATTCGTTTACCGGGTTAAAATGCGGATCGTTGAGCCACTGGTGGGCCGGGCCATAAAAGGACGCATATTTCGGATCATTGACATCTGAACGGATCGAACGGCCCTCTCCGTAGTAGTAGTTGTGTTCGGCGCGATGCGAGGAGAGCCCAAAGTGCAATCCCGCTCCGCGAATGGCTGCCGACAATTCCGCCAGAACATCGCGATGCGGCCCCATCTTGACCACGGTCCAATCGGAGAGGTCTGAGTCGTACATTGCGAATCCGTCGTGGTGCTCGGCAATCGGAACGACATACTTCGCTCCTGCCTGTTTGAAGAGGCGAACCCAATCCTGGGGATCGAATTGTTCGGCAAGGAAGCTTGGAATGAAGTCCTTGTAGCCGCGGCTTTCGAGACCGCCAAAGCGCTGCACAAAGTCATCATGCGCCGGATCGCCTGGCCTGTACATATTGTGCGGATACCATTCATTCTCTGCGCCGGGGACAGCGTAGACACCCCATCCGATGAAGATCCCGAACTTGGCGTCCTTGAACCACTGTGGAATAGGATGATTGCGCAACGTCTCCCAATCTGGGCGATATGGTCCGTCGTGAGCTTGCTCATCTGCCAACTTCAGCAGAGCATTGCGGCGTCCATCGAATTTGGCGGTCGCATCCTGCCATTCCTTGTCGATCTGTTCCGCCGATTTGACCCCATGCGTCGGCGCCCAGGCATCCGTAGTTCCCGCTTCCGGTTGCGATGTCCGAGCGGCAGAATCACTCGCTTGGGCCGACCCGGAAGGCGGCGTTGCACAAACCCCAATCAAGAACAAAAACAAGAAGTGGGCTTTCATTAGTCGGTCCCCGACGACGCGCGGTAGTTGGTTGCTAGACGGCCAGACTGTAAACGTTTCAATCTGCAGCCATGGTAATGGATGGTCAGCCAAGTCCGCCGGAAAGGGCATTTGTCTGGCCAATGAGGTTGAATGTTGTGTCGCTAAGGGAACCGATAGACTGTCGCACGCAGTATGGTGTATGGCCGCAAGATCAGGATTTCGCCTTGCGCATCGTCGTCGCCGGCGATTTGGCGGGTGACGACCCATTTCCCGTCGACAAATTTGCCCTGCTGCACATCGCCGAGTCCGACATTCATTGGCCCGGGAGTGTTGGGGGTGAAGTCGATTCGCATGCCGCCCCCAACAAAGTAAAATTCGTCAGGACCGGTCGCGATGAGGATGGCAGCCGCTTCGAGAGGCGGCTCGGGGATGGTTGCCGTTGCAGAAGGTTGCGGCGATGCGGCAACCTGCCCTTTCGGTTGCGGAGCAATGTGCATGCTGCGACCCGTGTAGGTGAGTGTCAGTGTGTAATTGCCCAGCTTGATTTCTTTAGGCGGATCTCCCTGGTTGAGCCGCACTGCCGTGATGGAGTCCGTACCCTGGTGAGCCTGAATCATGGGCGACATCTGATCCAGAAGTCCGTATACGGTGGCAAGCTCCGGCGGAATGGGCCTGTTTCCATCAATGCCGAAGGGAGAGAACCCGATGGTGTCGTATTTACCTACAGCCATAATGACGTTGGCGGGATTGGTACTCGTTTCGGGAATGAAGAGTGGATTGCCATTACGCTTGAAGCGCTCGCAGACATCGTCAAAGTATTCGAGGTAAAGATCGGGTGCAAGGATGTCGATGTCCGGCGCGCCGGCGCGCCAGACGTCATGAACCTGCGGGAGCGGGCCTCCGCTTGGATAGGTGCCAGGCCATGCGTGGTTCGGCTGCTGCAGCCATGCGTTCACGTACATCGGGATGTCATACGCGGCTTTGCCGGCCTGCACAACCTTTTCCAAAAAGCGCGCGTAGTTCCAGGCCATGAAGATTTCATCCGAGGCCCAGTGCAGATGCTGCCAACTGTTCTCATGTTCGAGGGGGCCCAGCAACGAAACGGTGGTCTGAACGGGTATCTCCATGGTAGCCGGTTTGCCGGAGCCGAATACATCTTCCCACGTTCCCGACTTTTTGTAACCGTTTCCTGCCCAAACCTCACGAAACTCGGGGATCAGGGTATCTTTGTGGGATTGAAGATAGTTCATCAGTTCAGCAGGAACCTGCCCGGCGAATGCGCGATTGGCCACCGGAGAACGGTCGCGAGTATCGCGCAGGACGCCGACTTCATTCTCGACCTGCATCATCACCACGGTGTGTTGGGTTCCATCCACCTCTTTGATGTGGCGCATGAGAGCACCGAAGGCCCTGGCATCGGCGTCGCGTGTGGCGTCGCTCAGGGTGCTGAGCAACTCAACAGGCCCGGAGACTGAGACCGTCTTGCCTTCCCCAATCTGGATGCGGGGAAAGCGAGGATAGTCCTTCTTGACCCAGTAGGGCGGGTAACTTGAGGTGCCATTCTTCCAGCATCCAAACCACAGAAAGACGATGTGTAAATGGTTCTCCCTGGCCTTGGCAATGACGCCATCCACCAGTAAGTAATTGAATTTACCTTCCTCCGGCTCGAACTGCGCCCACGAGACTCCGGCGAGCACAGTATTCAGATTGGCGGCTACGAGCTTGGGCCAGATAGCCTCCATCGGTTCAAGAGCGGTAGCTGCGTTGTTGGAGAGCTCCCCAGAGAGAATCAGGAAGGGCTTCCCGTCGACAATCAATTGCGTGGCGTCGCCGTGCCTTTCGAGGTGTGGCGCGTCGTTGCGGTTTTGTGCCGGATTTGAGATCGACAGGCAGGCTACAGAAAGGAACAAAGCGAACAGAGACAGGCGACGAATGCGCATTCGAGCCTCCGATTGGCTGGTTGAACAAGGAGATTGGCCGTCCAGATATCTTCCGCTTGTTTCAGGACCCGGTGGGCAGCACCAGGGAAATTCTATTCCCCGATAAGTGGGTGATACTTCCCTAAAATTGCTGGTCACCAGATTTTGGCGATCTGCAGAGACAGCAGGCCAGTCATCGAAGTACATATACATCCTATTTTCTATATGTTACAGGTTCTCCGCCCGATTGCTACCCGAAAGTCGGCATGGCGACTGAAATTTCGTACCCAGCAGCCGTGCCGGCGTCCGAAGAGGCTCCCGGAGCCTGCGGCATTTTCAGACCGATCCTGTTTTGCGTGTGTAACCCATGATGGGTGAGTGCATTGGCCTGAAGTACTCATCCAACCCCTACGGCATTTGAGACCATGTGTCTGTGCATTTCAGAAATCCATAAAGGGGCCTAAATCTCGGACATCCAGGGGTCGCACCAAGTCCTACGAATTTACGGCAAGGGGATGCTTCGAGGACGATGGTCTTGATCTGGAGATTTCGATCTGGCTGCGTTGGCGTTTACTCAGCCGTCGCCCCGGACCGAAATTTCTAATCCTTTCAGTGGAAAGATACGCCGTGGAGGCAGGAAGACCGTGAAGATTACCAGAAGAAAAGCACTCTCGCTGATTTCCGGGGCGCCTGCGCTCCTTTTTTCCCGCAAATCCCGAGCAGCAAACTCCATACCTCACGATGGTGGGCGATTCGACGAAGGACTTGGGGCAATCCAAGAGGTCTCTGCCAGTCCCGATCTGACCATCGCGCCGGGCCCCTTCAAGGGGACCCGCGAGTCGCTACGCGAATGGCAGATTCCTGACTGGTATCGCGATGCAAAGTTCGGCATCTGGGCGCATTGGGGACCGCAATCTGCAGTCGAATACGGCGATTGGTACGCCCGCAACATGTACGTGCAGGGCCACAAGCAGTATGAGTATCACCTAAAAACGTATGGCCATCCTACGAAGGTCGGATTCAAGGATGTGATTCCGACATGGACGGCTGACAAGTTCGATCCCGACCATCTGCTCGATCTCTACAAGAAAGCCGGAGCAAAGTACTTCTGCAGCATGGCTGTGCATCACGACGGATTCGATCTTTGGGATTCGAAGTACCAGCCACGCTGGAATGCCGTTGCCACGGGACCGAAGAGGGACATCGTCGGTGCATTCAAGAAGGCCGCCGATAAGCATGGGCTTCGCTTCGCCGTAAGCGAGCACCTTGCCCCTAGCTATCACTGGTTCTCCACTTCGCATATGAGCGATAGAACAGGTCCGCTCGCCGGGGTTCCCTACGATGGCGCCGACCCGGCCTATGCCGATCTTTACCACGAGCTGCCGAAATACTATCCCTACAGCGACCGAATCCTGAACGACCGCCAAGCGCCTGCCAGGTGGAAGCAGCACTACTTCAACCGGATCAAAGATCTTGTCGACAAATACCAGCCCGAGCTGCTCTACACCGATGGTGACATCTTCTTCGAAGAATACGGTCTAGCTCTCGTAGCGAACCTCTACAACGTGAACGCCAATCGATGTGGTGGCCACTGCGAGGCAGTGTACACCAGCAAGTTGCCGAGCGACTGCGAAGTCGGGACCTGCATTCAGGACTGGGAGCGGGGTGTAGCTGCCGGCATTCCGACTAACCCCTGGCAGACTGACAGCTGCATTGGCGAATGGCACTACAACCGGGAAGCCCAATACAAGTCGCCCAAGTACGTGATCGATCTGCTGGTCGACATCGTCAGCCGCAACGGGAACCTGATGCTGAATTTCCCGCTCCCAAACAGCGGCGAACTCGATTACGAAGAACTAGTCATTCTCGAGGAAATCACGAAATGGATGGCGATCAACAGCGAGGGCATCTACGCAAGCCGGCCGTGGAAGATTTTCGGTGACGGTCCGGTGGCAACCGCACCGCCGCCCCGCGAAGGCACGCGATTCAACGAGTCAGGCCGCAAGGAGTTGACCTCCGACGAAGTGCGCTTCACGACCAAAGGTGACTCACTCTACGCATTCATCATGGGCTGGCCCGAGAAGTTGACACTGATCAAGGCGCTGGCCACCACCAGCCCATTGTCGCCGCCGAAGATCAGGAGTGTGGAACTGCTCGGTCATAAAGACAAGGTGATCTGGACACAGGATGAACAGGGTCTCACTGTCGTGATGCCGGAACAGAAACCCTGTGACTATGCGATTACCTTAAAGATCGTCTGAATCTGGGTGCGCCCAAGCGAGAGGCGGAGTTCAGCAGCAGTCGGGACTCCGATCTCTCTGCGATGAGCTTCCTGCATTTCGGTCCTCAACGAGCGCATAATCGCCAGGCGCTCATCGACGGCAGATTAGTCCTGACTAGTCGGGTCTAGCGACAGCCGCGAACCCTTAATCGACATCGGTCAACCCTGTTGCATGGTGAGAATCATGTCCAATTGGAGAGGGAAGATGATCGGCCTGGTGGCTTTCAACTTTGCCGCTGGGTAACCGTTGATGTCAGCACTGCCAAAGCCGACATTCTGCAAGACCATCATTTGGGCGTTCGCCTGGCTTTGCTGCCTGATTGCCCTTCAAAAGCAACCACACAATCATCAGGCTGAGAACCAGACTGTAGAGGATGGGTGCCTGCAGGCCCAGGCGCCACTCATAAAACAGCCAGTTTGAACCGCCGAAAAGTCCTCCCAAAGTCGTCCCCAGGACAATGACCCAACCGGTACCTCTTGGAACCCGCATCGATAAAAACCACGGTACCGCAATCAGCGCCACTATGTAGGCGGCATAAGCCCACCATCCAGTTTCAAGAAAGAACTTGGCCAGCGGGTTTGCCTCATGAACCGTTAGCGTATCTCGCCAATAGCTCGCTGGCTGCCCATTCAGGGTGAAAGCTCCATCAACCGTCGTCGTCAAGGTCATCAACCAGCACAGCCGCCTCAGTCCTTCACCCTCCCTATCGTGGACTACCGGGAGCACCGCCAGGGTCAGAACCAGCGCAACTCCTGCAATGTAGAACTCCGCACCGGCCGTGCCTGTGTGCCATCGCACTACAACCCAGTTGCTTTCGCTGTAGGAAAGCCCCAGGATGACGGCGAGTTCCGTTACCATCGCCAGCCTCTTCGGAAGCACAGTTGGCAGGAGCCAAATGATCGCTCCATACAGTCCCACACCTGCGAGATATGCGAGCCATCCGTGACCCAGAAAGAAGTCAAACATCGGGTTGGTTGTATTGTGTATAGGCAATCCGTCAAAACGGATCGCGGTTTTCGGCAAACTCCAAAACCTCGACGGCTGGGCGGCTAAAGTGAGAGCCGCTCCGAACGCAACCAGAACGATTGCTGTCCAACGAAGCCGTTTGACCAGCTGGGGTTCATCGATTTGAGTCAATTGCGCCTCCGGGAAACGACGCTTGAAAGAGTCAATTCATCCTAAATCGCCATAGCACTGGTCGACAGCAGACCCGTCCTGAAATGTCGGCAAGTATTCCCAAATCCCCCCGGAGACTCTGGCTGGCTATCCACTGAGAAATTCATGTACTCAGAGGCTGGTTCATGGCTACTTGATTCTCAGGTGCCATCCCCGCCGCAGTTCTGCGCCTGGAACCTGTTCCTCGCGCTGGATGGCGGCTTTGATCGTGTCGGTGTCCGGCCTTGACTGTTCCACTGTGCTATCGAGCATTTTGCCAAGCTCATCGGGAAGATTCGCAAGAACCGTTTCCCAGAGGACACCACCGATTCGGGCATCGATCTTGCGAAATGCGACTGGCAACGCTGCCTCATCGGTGATCCGCACAGAGTCCTGACTGTTCTTCTGCGCCCGCAGGGTGAATTCACGTCCCTCGATGGATTTTAGATCGCGGCTCATCAGGTAGTAGAGGACCATGTTTCTGGCTCGCTCCACCTTGCCGGCGGCAGCGCGGGCCCGGTCGCCGAGACGTGCAGCCTCGGCACGACAAAACTGCTCACGCGCCTCCATCCGGCGCAGGAATCGCCCGATCCGATCCACCTTCTCACCGTACACCGAGCAAAATCCCTGGAAGCGGGCGACGAGTTCCCCTGCGGGTTCGCCGCCCTGTGCAGTCTGCTCCTCGATCTCATCAAGAAGGCTATCCAATTCCACGTCGATCTCAAAAAGCGAATTTGTTGCTGCAATCGTTGACATGGTTCTTTTCCTCATTGGAGTTGTGGTCTGCCAGCAGCATCAGGCGGCAATTCGTTCCTGAGCGGCAACTGCTCTGGCGGCTTGGTAGGCAATCGCATCTGCACGGGATTGGATTGGATGGCCGCTGTGCCCTTTGACCCATCGCCAACGAATGGTTCGCAGTTCGTTAAGCTGGATCAACTCGCGCCACAGGTCCTGGTGCTGCAACTCGAATCCGCGACTGTTGCGCCAACCAAACCGCTGCCAGCGAAAGACCCGAAACCGCATTCCGTCGATCAACAGTTCCGAGTCCGAGCGCAACTCGATTCGGGCGCCGGATGGCGTCAGGCGTAGCGCTTCGACCGCGGCGCGCAGTTCCATCTCAGACACGGTCGACCTCGGAACCGATCCGGCGATCTCCTGCCGCCTTGTCCCGTGGATCACGATAGCTGCCCAACCGGCAGGACCTGGGTTACCGATGGCCGAGCCATCGGTAAAGATGAAGAATTGCTTGTTCATGGGGATGCTCCGTAGCGCGTTACTACCAATGAGCCGAGCATTGGCTACGCCGCGTGCATGGGAATGACGCTGCCAAAGGGTGCTTGGCGACTGCCGGTCGAGGCCCAGATCACGGGGTAATCTGGGGCGGACTCAGGGAAACTCCCATATAGATCGGTCAGAAAGACCATTGTCTTGGGACGAATTCCATGCTCCTTGAGCCAGTCGAAGCAAGGACCGAAATCGGTGCCGCCGCCACCGACTGGATCGAGATGGAGCATCTCGCCGGCCGCGTAGGTATCGACCTTGTGAACCTCGGCGTCGAAGTAGAGAACATGCACCCGCTCGGGCCGCTGGCCTTCGAGGATTGAACGGACCTCGGCTTCGAAGAGGCGCAGTTGCCGCGCACAGACCGAACCGGAGCAATCGACAGCAATCGCGATTTCACCAACGCCCTCTCGTACGA
>Ga0224529_1000818_pt1 | contig 21696 bp, 18 predicted proteins | sample CBST50metaG_FD_179893 | JGI IMG/M metagenome (GOLD analysis project Ga0224529, IMG submission 179893) | Peat soil microbial communities from Stordalen Mire, Sweden - C.B.S.T50 | ecosystem: Environmental > Terrestrial > Soil > Wetlands > Peat | place: Sweden: Norrbotten County, Stordalen Mire... | reverse complement strand
GATGGATATGGAGGGCGGGTCATTCGGCTGAAGTGCACCGGTCTTCAGGTCAAGCCGATACACAAATAGCTTGTCGAGTCCCAGGTCAGCCACTAACACGAACCGCTTAGACGGATCGAAGTGGATCGAATGAGCATGGGCATGTTTGGGATCTTTGGGGTCGAGGCTGGCGCCAACATACTGTTCAAATGCCGTGCGCTCTCCGATGCTGCCGTCCGGGAGCAGCGCAAATACCGCGATGCTCCCCCCGAGAAAATTGGCAACCATCAAATAGCGACCGCTTGGATCCAGGCTCACATAGCTGGGATCGCCGCCGCCACTTGGTTTCTGATTCAATAGCGTTAGCTTCGCAGTAGCGGGATCGATCGCGTATGCGCTCACCGAACTGCCCGGTTCTGAGTTGCACGTGTAAAGACGCTTACCGTCGGGACTGATGATGAAGTACGCTGGCGCAACTGCTTCCTGCAGAAAGACCGGGGTCGTCAGCTTACCCGAGTCGGTATCGAAATGCGCCAAGGAAAACCCGTTATGCGGCTGCCCTCCGTGCGAGCCGAAGTACACAAACATATCGGCGGCCATGGCCGAAGCGGAAAGAATGACTGCAAGAAGAATTGTAAGGATTCGAACGGCAGTCTGTTGCATTTAGGTCTCATTGGCTACTACAGAAGTTCAAACTGGCAGCACGAAAAGTTGTTGGCGCAACTTCTCCTTGCCACTGGAACGGCTGTTGCCCTTTCATCGAAGCGAATATTAGATTTGGAATGACACCGTTGTCAAGCCGGAGTCTGATTGGGTCCGCTTATCTGGACAACGCGCGAGGAGGGCTGTGGGCGGATGGACACGTAGGTCTTTACGCTGCGATTCGCCCAGCACGATACAACCCGGTTGCAACGAAGATCATTGTATGGGTTGGCGGCAACCTAAGCTAAACCAGTTCACACTTTTTCCAGCCCTTGCCGGTCTTCACCCAAAGCGCCGACGAGTCACCGTTGTCGCCCCATCGAACTTCCCCTAATGTCCCGTCCTGGCCTTGCGGTTGTTGCTGCTGCGGAGACAGGTGGAACCCAGTGCCGGCGAGATTCAGCGGCGGAGCGGTCGAATATCCGGAAGGAATTTGGTTCTGCAACCCGCCGTCCACATCGCCCAAAGCGAACTTCCACCCGTCATCGAAGCTTGCCTTTCGTGGCGGCGGAGAAGTTCCAGCCATATCGGCGCCGGCAAGCACGCTATTCAGACCGACAATGGACGCTGCACCCACCAATGTGGCTCCGCCTACGAATTTCCTTCGCGTCAAGTCGTGAGGCACTGATTATTCTCCTTTCATCGAGAGGCTGGACGCCGCCATCGGGCCTGCCCTTGACACAATCAATTCAGTCATAGTGGGTGGCGGAACGATACGGCCTCCAGACAACCTGTGACCGCCCAACGGTCTTGTCCGCGGCCTGCACAAAATCCACGATTGCCCGGGAGGAAACACCTTCAGCTTCCGGCGTGCTTCTTGGTAGCGGGTCCGAGGCTCCACGCACGCGAGGAACGGAGCCAAGCAGTAAAACGATCCCGAGCGGAAGAAACAATCGGCTCTTCATGTTTATTGCCTCAACGGGAATTAAGGAAAGGCTTCAACGGCTTCGTTGGATGACCTATGGATTTCCTGGCGGAATATACTTCCCGAAGATGGTGAACTCTGTGATTCCGAGCGGCTGATCGACAGAGCGCGGCCAATCGGTCAACGTCAACCGGATAAACCGGCATCGCGTGGGAGGAAGTTCATCAAATTCGGTATATTCCGTGGTCGCATTGTGGGTCTTGTCCACCAAGGTCGTGAACTGGTTACCGTCGCTGGACCCCTCGATCTTGTAACGAAAAGCTGGACTGCCGGAGAAAACTCCATGATGATTGCGGAGGGCCGTGAATTCAATTCGGCTGGAATCCACCGTGAACTGAAATTGCTTGTCGAACGGCTGATTCCCGAGCAGATCCACTGTAATCGACGGCTGCGCATCGTCTTCAGCCGGCTCCCACCAAGTGTCATTCGAGTCGTCGAGCGCGTAGGCGGCATCTCGCCCGGCGCGATGGCTCGATGAGATCAGATTCAGCGTCTTGCCGATGCTGAGAGGGATCGAACCCGAATCTCCATTCAGGGCGGGCCTGGCCACAACTCCCGGAGCCCACTGGGGTGTCGACGACGGAACGCCGCCGCGTACGAACATCGTTCCTTTCGCGTCAAACCCGATCGGATCCATGCCTATCCTGCGGCCGCCGGGCGGCACCGGGAACACGGTCAGGTAAAATTGCCACCACTCGCCATCCGGCCCCTCAACGGTGCTTCCATGGCCTGGACCGGTAACGATCCCGGTCGTCTTTCGCAACAATGGATTTCCCGTAGCATAGGTAAACGGCCCCAATGGACTTCTCGAGGTATAGACTCCGGTTGCATACGTCAGCCATTCCGTGCCTGAGGCGCTGAATTCCAGATAATAGATGCCTTTCCGCTTGAAGACCCATGGGCCCTCAATCCACGAATAATAGGTGCGCTCATTGGCGTCGCCTGAGCGTTCCCAAACGTAGTTGCTATTGAAGGTAAACAATGTTCTGGGAGCAGCCATTAGCTGCGTGAGGTTTTTGGGATTGAGCGGGGCAATCCAGATGCCTCCTGTTTCTCCCTTCGCCATATATAAGTACGGCTTATTGTCACTGTCGACAAAGATATCGATATCGAACACGTGGATTGCGGTCAATGGATTGCCCCTCTGGTCGAGCCATGGACCGATTTCCTTATACGGCCCCAGAATATTGGCTGAGCGGTACAGCCGCGTACTGTTGCCCGCCATATAGAAATAGCCGTTGTATTTCACAACGTCTGGCGCAGTGGGAACTGCCGCTCCTGTGGGATCGACAGGCGTATACCGCCAGTGCACCAGGTCATTGGAGGTCCAGGGACCGCCGCCTGTTGCGAACATGTAGTAGCGGTTTCCGTCGCGCACGACAGTGGGATCGCCCAAGCTGACGCCTTGCGGCGAGCCGTCCCGCGAAGTCGCCTCGATGCCAAGGGGATTGACGTATCTCGAGTCCTTACCCACCACCGGAGCAACATGATGGGCTGCCGTTTGAGCGTGTTCGCTTTGCCCGCGCAGTGAAAGGTGGGTTGCAGCTCCCATTGCAATCAGGATGAAGGTTGTTCCGTTCAGGAGGCTTTTGCGCGTCATTAGGATCGTGTCCAGTCGAATTGGGTCTGTTGATAGTTGTCCGTCGCAGACGATAGTGCGTTCGCGTTGGGGTTGACGAGTCGGGACGGTGATCGACGCCCGTCCAGTTCACCCTCGGCCTCAAAAATCACTCTTCAAGAGTTGTGGTACTCAACTGCTCCGAGTGTTCTCGGCGAAAGCCGCATCTTCAGGCTATTGCCGTTCTGTGAGATATCCAGGTTTCCACGGCCTTCGGGAAGCACCAGTGCTTTGCGAGTGGCGGAAAGGCGCGACAGGACAAGAGTCACTTCCACCTCCTCATCGTTGAAATTATCGACGACGAACGTGCCGTCGCCAAAAAGATACAATTCCACCTTGGCCGGCGCGTCGAAACTTACTTCCAGCGGCGCCAGCAAGCTGTCCCGGATAGGCTTGAGTTCTTCGCGGGAGAGTTGTAGAAGTTGTCTTGGAGATTTACCCACCTTTAGAATGGTTAGCTTCGGATTGTTGAGAATGTTCGGGTAACTGGTTAGTCTCTTTTCCAGGCCGTCGGTAATGAGAACCGGAGTCCCTTTGTTCAGCAGCCGTTGGAGAGCCTCGGGAAAGTCCGGGTCTTTGAGCACCTGCACGGCGAACACCGCAGATTTAGCCTGTTCATCTATCTCATGCGCAGGCACGAACGGAACCCCGATGGTCCCAAGAAAGCTACAGATCCAGTCCTCCTCATAGGGTTCGCTATTCGCCGGCTTCAATAGATGTACGCCCTTGATCGGTTTGTCGTGCACTATACCGGCCAGTTGAATCAATCCGGGGAGCTCCTTCTTGAGCGCCTTCATATCGAGGACAGGAGTACCCTTGATGGGCTCGGTGCCGGTGGTCTCTTCGAGCATCCGGCCGTAGCACCAGAGAACGATCTCCTTTCCACCCCCAAGGACGGTGTGCCGGGCCTGTTCTACAAACGTGTCCGGCGTTGTTCTTTCAGAATCGAACCATCCCCCGCCTACACTCCCGAGGCTTCCGAGCCATCGCATATTGAAGTAGGCGTTGTAACCGATCTCGTACCCTGGGCCATCCCGATAGTCGAAATTGCGCGATTCCGTTCCCACCCAGATTCCATCGAAAATCTCCGGCTCGCGCGCCACGTCGTACCCGCGCCGGTGAAATTCGTCGTACCACTGTGGAATTTGATAATAACCTTTACATTTGGATTGATTGCATGAGCGGGTTTCATGATGCGATCGCGGCTCATCTCGACCATCAAGTCCCGATAGTACTTCGACCATGCTTGCTCTCCACATGCGGCGATACACTCCGCACATTGACATTGGGTAAAATACCAATCGTCAATGATAATGTCGTCGAACATGGAGGCCGCGTATTCAAAAATGCGCTGCAGTTCTTCTTGCGTCGTTTTGTTGGTATAGCACTGCGCATTCCAATCGTCCCCGAATCCGTTCTTTCCGAATTTGGTTGTTAGCGCTCCGCCTTGAACCGCAAAACCCTCACTTAAAAAGCGTGCTTTGGCGCCGAGGAGTGCTTGGCGGTCGGCGTATAAGCCTCTGCCGAAGGCTTCGAGTCTGATCTTCGTGACTCCGTTCTGCCGGCACCAGCCGATGGCATTTTCCATCCCCTCGGCATTCGATAAAAACTTGTTGACGTCCTGAGCGGTAAACCATACGGTCAACGTCAATATATCTCTGCTCTTTTGGGCGAGATCCCACAATGACATTGTGCCCGCTTCCTCATTGCCGATGCCCTCGCCGAGCATGTGCTCCGGCAAAGCGCTCACGGCGAGTGCGGTAACAGAGGCCCGCTGCAGGAAATCGCGACGGCTCACTCCTGTTGTGAAAATTGAGGTCTCGGAATACATAAGACTACCCCCATTTGTCAAAGGGTTAAGCTGTTCCCTGCGCACTTCACAAACTTGGCTGCGGCAAGTTCGTCAATGGCCGAGCCGGAGAAGTCGCTACCAAGACCGGCCGGACCAAGCGCGAGGCTGATAGCACGCACAACCTTGTTGCAGTTCTCACTTCCGGGTTGTGCCTTTTCGTCGAACTGAATACTAGAGTTCAGTGACAGCGTTGTCAAACGTCGGATACTTCGTATACACTGCCTACCGGCAAACGTCCGAAGATCGGCATCGCGCCGGTCGCCAACGATTCCCCAATCGGAGAATCGATCTTCTTGTTCTGGTGGAATGATGACCCATTTATCACGCCGTAATCTGTTAAAGACCGGCCTTGCTGTATCGGCTGGTCTTGTTGGCGCCGAGAGTGTTCCTTTCCTTACCGCGGCGGAAGCTTCTGTTCCCGCTGGGCAACTTGCGCCGAGTGCATCCACACCCGATGTCTTTTTCGAGGAGTCAGCTTCTCCGCGCGAGCGTTTGTTGCTCGACTTCGGCTGGCGTTTTCATCTGGGGAACGCCGACGATGCCGCAAAGGACTTTCGCTTTGGCGCCCCGGTCCGTGAGGGAACTTTCGCGAAGGCAGGCCAGGATTGGCTGCACAACCCCGCCGATCCGCCGCTCCAGCACAGTTTCGACGACAGCGCATGGCGTGTCATCGACCTTCCGCACGACTGGGCGTTGGAGTTGCCCTACGTCCCGGCGCAGGAACCTGACATGAAAGCTCATGCCGCTCACGGCGGCAAACCTTTGGGACGCGAATATCCGGCGACGAGCATCGGCTGGTACGACCGAACCTTCGATGTTCCCGCCGAAGACGCGGGCTTGCGTCACACCCTGGAGTTCGACGGTGTATTTCGCGATTCGACGGTATTCATCAATGGCTTCTATCTGGGTAGAAACCTGAGCGGCTATGCCCCCTTCAGCTTCGATGTGACTGATTACATCAAGTACGGCGGCAAAAATGTGGTGACGGTCCGCGTGGATGCCACGTTGAATGAGGGCTGGTATTACGAGGGCGCCGGCATCTATCGTCACACCTGGCTGACGAAGACCCATCCGCTCCACATTGCCCAGTGGGGCACCTGTGTGCGTAGCCAGATTCGCCATGCGGATGCGGTGGTTTCGATCGAGACAGAGATTCTGAACGAAAGCGATAAGGGTGCCGCCGGGCGCGTCATTTCAAGGGTGCTGGGCCCCGATGGGGCACTCGTCGCCACTGTGCCCGCCAAGCCGTTTGAGATCTCCGCCTGGGAAAGCCAGACAGTGAAGACGCAGGTGTCAGTGCTGCAGCCGCAGTTGTGGTCAATCGAAGAGCCGCGGTTGTATCGCGTGGTCACGCGCATTGAAAGCGATGGCAAGACGGTCGACGACGGAGGAACCACTTTTGGGATTCGCTCGATACGGTTCGACGCCGATCGTGGCTTTTTCCTCAATGAGAAGCCGGTCAAAATTAAAGGCACCTGCAATCATCAGGATTATGCTGGAGTCGGCATTGCAGTCCCGGATCGCATGCACGGGGACCGGGTGGTCTCCCTGAAGGCGATGGGCTCCAATGCCTGGCGGACGGCGCACAATCCGGTGGCGCCGGAACTACTGGATGCCTGCGATCGCCTGGGGATGTTAGTGATGTGCGAGACGCGCATGATGGCTTCTACTCCAGAGGGGCTGAGCCAGCTTGAGCGCATGATCCGCCGCGACCGGAACCATCCCAGCGTAATTATCTGGTCGCTGGCGAACGAGGAGTATTTCTACCAGGGGACCCCGACCGGTGCGCGCATCGTTTCCAGCATGAAGCGTCTGGCGAAGAAGCTGGACCCAACCCGGCCCGTGACAGCCGCGATGAATGGCAGTTGGATAAGGGGCGGAGTCTCAGATGTGGTGGATGTGCAAGGCTTCAATTACCTGAACGGCGGACGGCCGGAAGACAAATCTGAACATGCGGCGCCCTCGGCCGATATCGACAAATTCCACTTGGAGTTTCCGAACCTGCCCACCATCGGAACCGAACAGGCAAACGGCCAAAGCGCGCGTGGTATTTATAGGACGGACCCCGAGCGGGGTTACAACGGCCTTTTCGACGGGAAAAGTTCCGGTCGTCCCCTGGCTATCGAGACATGGTGGAAGATGTTTGATGAACGCCCGTTTGTGTCCGGCGGATTCACGTGGTCGGGATTCGATTATCGTGGAGAGCCGAGCTACGACCGAGTCTCCGTCAGTTCGCAATGTGGCATCTTCGATCTCTGCGGATTCCGGAAAGATATCTTCTACTACTACCATTCGTGGTGGGGATCTGAACCGGTTCTGCATGTCTTCCCGCACTGGAACTGGAACGGAAGCGAGGGCAAGGACGTGGCGGTGTTCTGCTTTTCGAATTTGGACAGCGTTGAACTGTTTATCAACGGAAAGAGTGCCGGCTCCCAGATCGTCCCTCACGACTCGCATCTCACCTGGACGGTGCCCTATGCGCCGGGGGCCATCGAGGTGCGTGGGACGAAGAACGGCCGCGTCGTGCTGACCGATCGCCGAGAAACCATAGGCGCAGCGGCGAAACTGGTGCTGCGGCCAGGGCGTAGCCGCATCGCAGCGGATGGCGAGGACGTTATAGGCATCGCGGTGGAAGTGCAGGATTCCGCCGGGCGAATCGTGCCGAATGCCTGCAATCCAGTGAAGTTCCAACTCGCCGGCGCAGGAAAAATCCTTGGCGTGGGCAACGGCGATTCAAGCAGCCACGAACCTGATAGACCAGCCGCTCCGAATGCCGCTGTGCGCAATGTCTTCAACGGCTTGTGCCTGGCGATTGTGCAGGCCGGCAAAGAAGCAGGCACGATTCAGGTTGAAGCCAGCGCCGAAGGGCTGCAATCGGCCAAGGTTGAAATCCAGGCTGAGCCGACGAAATTGCGCCCAGCCGTTGCGTAGTTGGCGCTTGCGAAAGCTGTATGCACGACCCAGCTTGCGCTGCCAGCAGATAGTCCGTACACTGGCCTGACGACCGACGCTGCGTATTGGCATCTGGATGATGCAGGCTTGCGAGCGAACATCAAAGAGCTGCTTGGCGATCGTGCTGATGCGATGATCGCGCTCTACCGGAAGCACAATCCAACAGCCAGTCCGACTGACATTTTCTTTCTGATCGAGAGCGACTATCGCTACGGCGCGCCAACGATGAAGATTGCAGAACGGCGCTCGGCGCTGCACGCAGGGCCGGTCTATCTCTACTATTTTGCCTGGGCGAGCCCGGTGCAGGACGGCATGTTGATGTCGCCGCACAATATTGAGTGGCCGTTCGCGTTCGACAATGTGGAACTCTGCGCCAACCTGACCGGCGGTGGACCGGATGCCCAGGCTTTGGCCGACACGGTGAGCGATGCGTGGGTCGCGTTCGCGCGGACGGGTAACCCCAACACACCGAGGCTGCCGCATTGGCCAGTATTCACGGGGACGGATCGTGAGACGATGGTCCTCAATAATCGGAGCAAGGCCGAGAAGGACCCTTTGCGCGAGCAGCGGATCGCCATGTTCAAGGCACTCAACTTGACGTAGAATCGGACCGTCGCAAAGCAGGAGATGAATCATGGCACTCACCCGCAGATCGCTGCTCTCACTCTCCGCCCTGGCGTCAGCTGCGCATATATTGGCGCGCACAGGAATATCGGCGACACCCTCGTTCCCGACTCCCGATTCACAGGATGGATGGACCGTGCTGGAACAGCGCTCAATACGAGCAGCTGCAGGCATCGATCCGCAGCGTATGGACGGCGCTTTGAATACGTCAAGACGACCAGCCGTCACGGCGGCTTGCTTGTTCTGCGGCATGGACAGTTGGTGTACGAGCGCTACTTCGGTCGCGCCAATAGAGAAGCAAATCCCAATATGCATTCCATTGGGAAGATGTTTACCAGCGTCTGCTGCGGCCTCATGCTGGCGGAGCACAAAGACCGATTTCCCGACGGACTGGCGCAAAAGGTATTCACGAGAGAATTTCTCCCGGAGGCTTTTCCGCTCACCGATCCGCGAATGGCCGGGATCCAGCTCGGTAATCTGCTGACCATGACGTCCGGTCTCGAGGGTATTAATTACTCTGCGGCCGCACCCGTGGTGCCGGTAGAGGAAGGCCATACCACTGCCATCGTGCATGGCGAGAATGTCAGTCTGCCTTCGTGGGTCTCAAGCGATCCGCTCTACGATCAATTGCGCAACCAGGATGGAAGCGCGCTGCACGTAAAGATGTGGAACTCTCCCGGCGGCGGCTATCTCTATTCAAGAGATCCGCACATCGCTTCGATTGTGCTTCGCCATGTGGAAGGAATGGAGCTACAGGAGTTTGTGAACCAGCGGCTCGCCAAGCCGATGGGCTTTGGCCCGTGGGGGTACTGTCTGCATCAGGACCGCGGCGATCTGCCGCACACTACGGGCGAATCGGGTATAGCTCTGCGCTCAACCGATGCGCTGCGATTCGGATATATGCTGCTCAATGGTGGTCGCTGGGGCGATCGGCAACTGGTTCCGCGAGATTATGTCGATCTGTTGAGCCGGCCATCCCCGTTCAATCCGCACTCGCCCTTCAGCTTCATGTTCGAGGTGAATGCGGATGGGCACGTTGCTCGTGCGCCGCTTGATGCTTTTTTCAAGTCTGGCGCAGGTGGATGCGCGATCTATGTGATTCCATCCCTGGACATGGTGATCTACAAGATGACCGAGGCCGACGATCCGACCAGAAACGGCCCGAAAGGGAATCCGCCGGCCGCGCTGGATACGTCGCGGGATCAGTGGAAGCCGCAACCGTTCAATCAATTCTGCGATGGTCCGGTGGATGGCGATACGGGCGTCCGCCGCACCCTGGAACTGGTGACCTCTGCCGTCGTCGCTTAGGCGGCAGCGCGATATATCCGCAGGCATTCCGGCGAGACAATTTGGCTGATGCCTATTGCCTTGTCGGCGAAAGATCGTTGCGAACGATCACGCCACCCTTCATAACGAAGTCAACCCTGTTGAGCTCAGTGATGTCAGCGACAGGATCTCCGGGTACGGCGATCAGGTCGGCGAACTTGCCCTGATCGAGCGATCCGATCCGGTCTGCCCAACCCATCACCTCCGCATTCGACATAGTCCCGGCTTCGAGCACAGCCGTAGGAGTCATATGAGCTGCTGCACCAGCGCGATGTACTCCAGAGCCCCCGTTCCGTGGGCGAGCGTCGATCCCTCCGCGCCGCTGCCGACGGTAATCTTCAGTCCCCTGGTATGCGCGGCCATGGTCACAGCCGCCTCAAACTTGGGAACCATCCGGTACTTGCCGCCGGTACCTCGCCTGTCCGCGTCGTCAATGGCTGGTTCGATGTCACGAGCCAGCGTCGGATCGTAGGATATATGTTTCGCCACCATCATGTTCACCTGTTCCTGATCAAGGTCGAATGCGTGTTCAATGCTGTCACAGCCAGCGATAATGGCGTTTCGCTCGCCTTCTCCGCCGAAGACATGGCACGCCGTCTTCTTGCCGAGCCGATGCGCCTCATCGATCAGGGCCTGCAGCACCGGCATGGGGTACGTCACATCGAAGTTAGCATGGCCCTGAGCATCGAACTGGTATCCTCCGGTGGGAAACAACTTGATCCAATCGGCGCCGTGGGCAATCTGGTCGCGAACAGTGGCGCGGGCGTCATCTACATCGTGCACCACAGCGCTCGCCAGCGGGTTGTTCGGCTCCGCTTCTTTCGATCCTGCCCACACGATGCCGCGTGTGGAGACCTATGTGCGAGGCCCTTGAATCATGCCTCGGTCGATCGCAGTCCGCATATCGACGTCGGCATAGCCGTTGCCGTGTGTGCTCATATCTCGAATCGCAGTAAAGCCTGCGTTCAGATCCGCTTGCACGTGCTGAACCGCAATCAGGGTTGACATTTCCCGCGAGATTCCCGGCCGTGGCGTGTCGAACATATGCGTATGGAGGTCGATCAGCCCGGGCAGCACCATCTGCTCGCTCAAGTCGACGACCCGCATCCCATGCGGGATATGAATCTGGCTCGATGAGCCAATGCGGACGATTCGTTCGTGATCGATCAGCAGGACCTGGTCCGTCAAGACGGCACCTGTCTTGCTATCGAATAAGCGGCCTGCGCGGATGGCAACAGGAGGCGTCTCTGGCTTGCACCGGTTGATTCCGTTATCGATTCCGATGCAGGGCTCCGGGCTTGCCCCTCGCCAGGGAGCCTTCGGCGGCGCGGCCTGTTCCGCGTTGAGAGAGAGCGTAATGAGAGCGGCTGCAACTACGCCGAAAATTCCGTTCGTCACCGTTGGCTTCAAAACCATGCCGCGGACTCCGTAACTTCAAATTGAATTGACGTTGAAGGTGCTGCTGCAACAACCTACTCGACAAAAGGTCTTGGCGTGATCTGCATGCTTCGCAACGTAATCGAAGCAGACTCCAAACCCGGCGATGTCGCTGAGATCCTGATGTCTCCTGCTTCTCTGTTGGATTGCACGATCGCCATGCACAGGCCGTTGAACGCGCTGCGCCTGCTGTCTTTATCCAACTCGATGCAGCGCGGGTCGCCATTGCCTACGCCGATCAGCTTCGCTGGACCTTCTATCGCGAATTCGACACTATTCGAAGCAGTCGGCATCATCCGGCCCTGTGCGTCTACGATCTCAACGGAGAGCATCGCGACATCGACTGCATCAGCCGAGAGTGTGGTGCGATCAGGACGCAGCAGAATGCGAGCTGGCATTCCGGTCGTCTCGCGCTTTTCCGCCAGAATGATCTTCCCATCCTTCGTTCCGCGCACTTCGATCACTCCGGGTGCATACTTTACCTTCCACACTACGTGCGAGTTTCGCGCGACAGTCTGCGATCCCGCGCTGACGTCGTTGACGAAAAGCTCGACTGAATCGAGATTGCTGTGGCACCAGATCTCAATCTCCTGACCTTCTTTTCCTGCCCAGTTCCAGTGCGGAAACAGATGCAGCAGCGGCTCCTGCTTCCACCATGCGCTGTAATAGTAGAAGTTGTCCTTGGCAAAGCCGCACTGATCGACGATACCGGAGTTGCAACTGTTGCTGGGAAAGGTATGCGGTTTAGGCTCGCCTCGATAGTCGAAGCCTGCCCACACAAAGCCGCCGGCGAGCCACGGACGAGCTTCAAAGTAAGTCCACCAGCCTTCCGCTGTGGATGAGTAGCTGTTGTGGTTCCGGTCGTAGGCGCTGTAGTAGCCCCGCTCCATATCGTTGACGTAAATCCCTCGCGTGGAATGGACGCTTCCGATCTCGCTGCCCACACACGGCTGCTGAGGAAAGTTCTTGTGAAACTCATCCATGTTTCCATTGAAATAGTTGAAGCCCTGCACATCGATCGAGTACGAAGCACCCTTGCCCCAGCTTCCGTTCATGGGAAGAATTACCGTGCGGGTCGGATCATGCTCGCGCACTCTCTGCCGCATGGCGGCTGCGATCTTCTGGCCGCGGGGCGAACCCTGCTCGGGCTCCTCGTTCCCAATCGACCACAGAATTACCGAAGGATGATTGCGGAAGCGCAGGATCATTCGCTCCAACTCGCTGAAGCCCTCGGGGCTCGAAGAGAACATGCGGGTCTCGCACATTACCATCATGCCTTCTGCGTCGCACGCATCCAGAAGCTCCGGTGAAGGCGGGTTGTGAGCAGTTCGGTACGCATTCGATCCCATCTCGCGCAGCCGCTGAATACGGAATTGCTGAATCCTATCCGGCATTGCAACGCCTAAGCCCGCGTGGTCTTGATGACAACAGGTGCCTTTAAGCTTGAGCGACTTTCCGTTCAGGAAAAACCCGTCGCTGGCATCCCAGCGCAGGGTGCGAATGCCGAAGGTTGTCTCTTCGCTGTCGACAACCTTTCCTCCCACATGGACGCTGGTGATCGCGCGATAGAGATGCTTCGCGCTCTGCTCCGGCTTTACGTCCCACAGCAGGGGGTGCATGATTTTCGTTTTTGCGGTGAAAGTTTGACGACTGAAGGCTGAGACCTCTATTGCTACAGACGATGCAGTCGCTACTACCTTTCCATTTGGATCGACAATACGAGTCGCAAGCTGACATGTCTGGCTCGCGCTGCTCTCGTTTTGGATATCCGCTGAGACTGCGATGGCCGCCGCATTCTGCTTCACCTCAGAGCGCACGCAATGAGTCCATTGGGCAATGTGTGTTGGTGCGGTCTTCACCAGCCAAACGTGACGGTAGATGCCTGCGCCTTCGTAGTACCAGCTCTCGCTGAGCGATGCATCTACACGCAGAGCAAGCACGTTCTTCTCTCCAGGGTTGCAGAAGTCGGTAACATCGAAACTGAAGGGCGCGTATCCACTGAAGTTCGACCCAAGATAAAAGCCGTTGAAGAAGACGCTGGCCTGGCGAAATACTCCATCGAACTCGATCGAGATTCGCTTGCCTGCATCAGAGGCGTCGAGTGTGAATGTGCGACGATACCATCCGATGCTGGTCTCGGGAAACTCACGTCCGATGGGCTTTGCCCCATGCTCAGAGATCAGCAGCGGCGTACCCTGGAAGGGAAGCTCGACTGCCCAGTCGTGCGGCAGATCGAGGCCCCTCCATGCGCTGTCGTCGAACTTGATAGCCGCTGCCGAGTTGACACGCCCCGCCTTGGCAAAGACCGCTTCGCGCGACATTTTGCCAAATCCGAAATCCTTCGCCGTGTCGCAGGCGTTTCCCAGGTGAAAACGCCAGTTGAAATCCAGCAGCAGGCGCTCCCGCACTGACATCACAGGCGCATCTAGCTTCGGCCGGTGTTCTTTCGAAATCGCTGTCTTTGCTTCATCATTGCTCAAAGCATCCGCGAAAGCAGCACGGGAAGTCGCCACCGACGCTGTAGCAGCCAGGCCGGACCTGAGAAGATCTCGGCGGGTTAAAAATGAAGGCTGTTTCGACATATTGTCCTTATGCAACGAAATGGGCCCATCTACTGTTTCAGTGTCAGTACGAGGCTAGAAGTAAGGCACCGCGATGTCAAGGAACTACGAGGCGATCCCAATATACCAAAGGCGGATTGCATCACCGCTACGATTTGGCAGCCTGAAACTCAGCACTCCTGCGGATGATCCGCTCGGAGAAAAGCAACAGGACAAGTGTCGTCGGTCCACATCTATGGACGCTTCTCGTGTTCCCTGTAGACCTCGCGAATCGAGCACGAAATTCTCAGTTACACAGCATGGCGCCTGAGTTTGTGATCCGCCGCGACGAGTCTTACCGCTAATCAGCGGGCTCTCCAACCCATTTGTCTCCGTTCAAACCGGCCTGGGGCGCAGTTTCATCGCGTCCCAGGCCGGAATATTCCCATTTGTCATCTCTTAACCACAGCAATAGTTCTTCCTTCCGTTCTATACTTTCTGCAATGCAGCCGATAAATTAGCTGGCACACTCTGCACGCGCCCCGGATAGCGTTCATAATCTGTTGCATGTCCAGGCGCCAGGAGTTTGTGCCGCGGGAATCGGCCTCGCGCCATTCTGGCCCTGCCTGATGCCGATGGCGGTTGGTTCCTGCTTGCGCGGCAGGTGTGGATTTTGATGGAAGCTCTGGCTCAACTCGGTGTTGCGGCAACTTCAACTTGGGATATCCTTGCCCTGCCTGTCTTCCCGCCTTTCGCCTGGCGTCCCGTCTCCATTCCCTGGACGGCTCTTGTCTTCCTTATTTGCCTGTCGGCAGCCTTAGGCGCCCTGATGAACCGCCTGCGCGCCAGGTCGGAGAATCGCAAGCGGGACGGTGAATCCACGATGAAGGAACTGGCGATGCTGCGCGCCGTGGTTGCCAATCTGCCGGACATGATCTATGCCAAGGACGCGGAAAGCCGCTTCCTGCTGGCGAACAAGGCTTCGGCAACCAATATGGAGGCCGCAAGCAGCGCAGACCTGCTGGGCAAGACCGATTTCGATTTCTTTCCCCATGAGCTGGCCGCAGGCTTCTTTGACGATGAGCGCAAGGTCCTGCTCTCCGGCCAGCCTCAGGTCAGCAAGGAAGAACATATCGAGGGGTCCGACGGTAAGACGCGATGCATTCTGACCACCAAGGTTCCTCTGTTCGACGCTGCGGGCCAGGCCATTGGCCTTGTCGGAATCGGACGCAATATAACCAAGCTCAAGGCCGTCGAGGCCGAGCTCAAGCGCGCCCTGGACGAGTTGGCCTTCAAGGCCGCGCACGATTCCCTCACCTCTCTGCTCAACCGAGGAGCCATCCTGGAGATGCTGGGGCGCGAGCTATCCCGCAGTGTCCGCGAAAATGGCCGCACCACGGTCCTGCTCGGTGACCTGGACCACTTCAAGAACATCAACGACATCCATGGCCATCCGATCGGGGACGAGGTCCTGCGCGAGGTCGCCAATCGGCTTGTTAAAACCGTGCGTCCCTACGATCTGGTAGGCCGCTTTGGAGGAGAGGAGTTCCTGGTTGTGCTGCCCGGCTGTGCCGCGCCGGATGCTCTGGCGCGAGCCGACCACTTGCGCGAAGCCATTGCAGCCTCGCCGATTCTGACTGCGGACGGACCGCTTCCCATGACCATCAGCATCGGCGTCCTCGTCGCCCAGGAGTGGGGAAAACCCACATACGAGGAAGTTTTGCGCGAGGTGGACACCGCCCTTTATGCGTCCAAGGCCGCCGGCCGCAATTGCTGCACAGTTGCCGTGCCCCCAGTCTAGGAACTTATTGAAATTCCCTTGTTGTGGGCTCGTTCCTTGGGGATTTGCGCTTTCATCTGCTTGAAATTGGTTTGAATCGGGCGAGGTAGGTATCTGCTTCACTCAGGTAGGCCCAACAGATTGTGTTTTCACGCATTGCTGTCCAAGATAGACCGACAGCTCTCCCGGCTTGAGGGGTACGATAGCAGGCTGATCCCCGTTACTCTGGAGTGGGTTCCGGACAGGACCACATTCAGAAGAGAGAGGATCAGCCATGACTCAAGTATGCAGTGTGTATTCGCAGCTATTGCAACTTTTTCCACGCGGACAGTTCGCACAGGCTGTCAAGCAACATCAAGCCGAGTTCAACGCCAAAGGGTTCACCTGCTGGGAACAGTTCGTGGCCATGCTGTTTTGCCAGGTGGCGCATTTGAACTCGCTGCGCGAGGTTTGCCTGGGGCTGGCTGGATGCGAATCGCCGCTGAAGCACCTGGGCATTCGCACCGCACCGAAGAAATCGATCCTGGCTTATGCCAACGCCAATCGCCCCTGGGAACTCTACGAGTCGATTTTCATGCAGTTGCTCGGCAAGTGTCAGTCCGAGACGGCGACGCGCAGCCACCGCAAGTTCCGCTTTAAGAACAAGCTGATGAGCCTGGATGGCAGCATCATCGAGTTGTCGGCCACCATGTTCGACTGGGCCAAGTATCGCCAGCGCAAGGGCGCCATCAAGTTGCATCTGTTGTTGGACCACGACGGCTACCTGCCCTCGTTCGCGGTTGTGACGGACGGCAAATATAGCGAACTGAAAGTGGCGCGGAGCTTGTGTCTGGAAGCGGGTACGATCCTGGCCGTCGATCGCGGCTACAACGATTACGTTTGGTTCGTGCAGTTGACGCGGGACGGGATCTTCTTCGTTACACGCATGAAGACCAACACGGTCTACACCACGGTCGAGGTGCGCGCGGTTCCAGAAAAGGGCAACGTGCTCAGCGACCAGATCGTCTCTCTGCCCGCCCTGGACAAGGACGGTGAAGAGCCGATTCTGTTCCGGCGCATCGAGTACTGGAACCCGGACAAGCAGGAGATCCTGGTGTTCTTCACCAATCTGCTACACTTGGCGGCTTCGACGGTGGCTGCGATCTACAAGGAACGCTGGGCCGTGGAACTTTTCTTCAAGGCGCTGAAGCAAACCGCCAAAGTGAAGTCGTTTCTGGGCACCAGCGCCAATGCGGTCAAGACGCAGATCTGGACAGCGCTGATCGCCATGCTGATTCTGAAGTACCTGCAGATGAAGTCCAGTTTTGGCTGGTCGCTTTCCAATCTGGCGGCCCTGCTGCGCCAGCAACTGTTCATCTTCAGGGACTTGTGGGCGTGGCTGAACAATCCGCTGGAGGGGCCGCCAGCCGCAAGGCAACTGGCCGAGCAGTTACCCATGCCGCTGGTTTGGTAGCCATGAGTTGGACAGCACAAGAAATGCAAGCAACCATGTGAACACGTAGCACAGCACTTACACGATTACAACTTGGACAGCAGGACGTCGGGAATGTAGAAGCCCCTCCAGCACGAGTCATCCAAGAAACCAGACGCTATCGCCGGGAGAGGATACCTATGTCCGGCGAAATCAACCGCTCAATTCACGGAAAATGCTGTCTTGGACAAGAGTGGTTTTCACGCTTGATTTTGCATCGGGATGAATCATCTGATCCAGGGTTACAGGTTCGATGGCCACGGCCTGCTGCGCGAGTCAGAAGAAGAGCTTGCCACGGCTCTTTGATCGCCGCCGGTTGAAGCGGAATGTGAATTCATCCAGATAGTAATCGTTCCAGTTGATAAAACCCGCTTCACCCGTGCGGAGTGTGAGGCACCTATCGATTCTTTGAGATCAATGTCTGCTAAGGAACCTCTGATCAAGCCCTAGATTTCCGCGCAGGAGCAAGTGATGCCGATTTTCTGTTTGATGCTGCAAGTTTCGCGTGAATTGGCGGAAAACAGAAGGCCCAGGTGCCCGCGCTTGGCGTCTTTGGAGGCCATTGTCGGTCTCCAAAGACACTACGCCCCTTGTGGGTCCAGCCGCTTGCGATTCATATAGAGATTGACCAGTGCGAAGGCTGCCAGATGCCAGTGGTGATTCTTCACGATGCCGCGATAGCGCACCTTGGTATAACCAAAGACGCGCTTCAGGATGCGGAACGGCCACTCCACTTTCGATCTCACTCGCGACTTGGTGCGGTTCTTGCGCTTCTGCTCTTCATCAACGCCCTGCTTGGTCTTCACGCGCCGATTGGTCATGTCCTGCGCCTGGGGCGCGGCCTCGTGTATCGCCTCAGTTTGTCCCTGATAGCCGGCATCGCCCCAGACCTTCTTTTCCTCGCCGTGCAGTAAGTCGGGCAGCATATGCTTGTCATGCACCGAGGCCGCCGACGTGCAGACCGAATGCACGATGCCTTCCTTGGAATCGATACCGATGTGGGCTTTGGCTCCGAAGTGGCGAGTCGGCCGGAGGAGTTGCACCTCCAGCCGCTCTCAGAACCGTACGTGACACTCTCGCGTCATACGGCTCCCATCATCCAACCTTGCTCCCTATCAACCTCCAGTGATGAAATAACCGTGGTTCGGCATCCTTCATCTTGCGCAACCACTGCACTCCGGCACGCAATCGTCCCGATAGGGTCTTGTACTTTCGTCTGGCCCATCGCTCGAGCGCGCGGTCGATATGCATGTAAAGATCGAGCATCGCTGTTGGATAAAACGCCCCGTAGTAGTTCCACCACCCACAGATGATCGGGTTGTATAGCTTGGCCAACGCAGCAAGCGCCACATGCGTCTGACGATTCAGCCTCCATCCTCGTACCGCCGCCCTCATCTTCTTCAAGGCATCTTCGCTTACGCCCGGCAGGAAACTGGTGAACATCCGGCGCGTATTGCTGATGGCCTTTCTCGGCCGAAACGTAAAGCCAAGAAATGTGAAGTGTACATGCGGGTAAGGTTGAGTGCGATTGCTGTCCTTGCAATAGACGATCTTCGACTTTTCCGGGTGCATCATCAGTCCGCATTCAGCCAGCCGCGATGCAATCGCTTGCATCACCTCTCGCGCCTGCTCCTGACTTCCGCAGTGGACTACGGCGTCATCGGCATAGCGACAGAACTGACATTGCGGAAAGTTCCGATTCATCCAGAGGTCGAACGTGTAATGCATGAACAGATTCATCAGGATCGGTGAAACCACCCCGCCCTGTGGGATACCGCGTTGCCGCGGCACTTGCTCCCCACTGGGAGTCTCGAACGGAGCTGTTAACCACCGTTCGATATAGAGAAGTATCCATCGTTCCTTGATGTGGCTGCGCACAGCCTTGAGCAAGAGACCATGATCGATTTGATCGAAGGCCGACTTGATGTCAAACTCCACCACCCAGTCGTATTGCCAGCACCTTTTCCTGGTAACGGCAATCGCCTGTTTCGCCGAGCGGCCCGGTCTGTATCCATATGAATCCGGATGAAAGATCGGGTCCAGCACTGGCTCGATGATGCGCTTGACTACAGTCTGTGCGATTCGGTCCGACACAGTGGGTATGCCCAGCTTTCTCGTGCCGCCCTTTGCCTTCGGAATCTCCACCTGTTTCACCGGCGGCGGGAAGTATGCCCCCGACGACATACGGTTCCACAGCTTGTAGAGATTCTTCGACAGGTCCTGCTCGAACATCGCGATGGTTTCCTCATCGATGCCCGCAGCCCCGCGGTTAGCCTTGACTTGCTGGTACGCCTCCCACACTGCCCGTTTCGCTATAACAAAGGATTTCGTTGATGACATGTCACTCATCCCCACAGAGCGGGTTGGTAACTCTCATCAACCGGATAACGCTGTTCCTTGGCTCCACCCTCATTACAAGAGCTTCCTCGCTACTATGAACAGCTCCGTCCCTCGTCCCGGCATCGGTATTCTTCCTCATGGTGTCAGCCATTTGTCATTTCCCTTTGCATCCGCAACGAGGCTCTCACGTTCCATACCAAAGCCTGAATGGAGTTCATGCCGCCTATACACCGGCTGCCGTTGGGACCGTAAGCAGGTTTCTTCCCAACTGATCCCGGAACCAATAGTCAACCCCGGTTTTGACAGCACCTTGAGGCAATAACGATGCGTCCTCGACGGTTCGCTTTCGCTCATCTCTTCCATCCACACCTGCCACCTTGCGGTGACTTTTCCTCAATCGCTCACTACCACGCCTTTTGAACGCAGCAGCATGAGGTGGTTTGAAGCCTGCTCCTGCAAGCCGGCTCCGGGAGACCTACTCCCATCTTCGATACAGCATCACGAGCTTGCGCTCATGTTCGTGACACACAATATTGGTTGCCTTTCTTGGTCTGATGCATCTCCGGGTCGCGCTCCTTGTTCTCGTTCTTGGTCGACGAGGGCGCAGGGATGATGGTGGCATCGACGATAGTGCCCGTCGAAATGCGAATGCCTTTGCGATCCAGATAGAGGTTCACCACGTCGAGAATCTTGCCGCATAAATCGTGGGTTTCGAGCAGATGGCGGAAGTTCAGGATGGTGGTCTCGTCGGGCGCAGCCGCACGCCCCAGATCGATGCCGGCAAAGCCCCGCAGCGCAGGCGAATCGTAAAGCGCATCTTCGGCGCCGGGGTCCGACAGATTAAACCAGTGTTGTAGAAAGTAAATGCGTAGCATGATCCCGAGACCCACCGGCTGGCGGCCTTTGCCCGCTTTCGGATAGTACGGCTCGATCTGTGCTTCCAACTCAGACCAAGGAACCACCGTCTCCATCGTTTGCAAAAACTGCTCCCGGCGGCTGGCCCGGGCATACTTCTCGAAACTCGGCTGGCAGGCAAATGTGATCTGGCGCATCGCGATCTCCACTCAACTACAAGTTTATGCAAAATGGCTGTGGAGATCGGACTTGTTCAGAGGTTCCCTAAATCCGCCAACTCACTCATCGAGGCGGATTACTCCTCAAATGTCGCCAAGTAGCAAAAAATCTGTAGTACGCGTTCCGGAAGGCCTTTTGGAACCGCCATGGCCCGTCTGCCGGGAACAACTTGAAAATCTGGCAAAAGCTTACTCACAGCCACTCAGAACCTCCCGTATTGACGCGGGCTACGCGCCATCCACAGTTTTGGAGTGCCGCTATGTCAGCATTTGTCAAGCAATCCTCCCGCATGGCCAGGCAAATCAGATGGCTTGGACGCGTCATGGCGACGTAGTGTTGCCTTAGGCGCGAAAGGAGGGTGTTGTTCTCTGAGTCGCCGCCGGACTTCTTTATTAGCAGCCACGGTTTGAGAGTCTCCAGATGGTGCTTGCGATAATAGGTGTCGAGAATCAGCGTCGTAGTGTGGGTTTCTCCTTTAACTGAATGTATCGAGCCGACGCGAACCTCGACCTTGGGGCTGGCCTCCAGACCGAGCCGTTTGCGGACGATGGCGACCAGGACGTAGATGCTCACCGCTATCCAGATCTGGGTCTCCACCGCGTTCTCGCTGGTTCCGTAGAATGCCTTGACCTGTAAGTGCTGCTTGATCCAACGAAAAAATAATTCCACGGCCCAACGCTTCTTGTAGATTTGCGCGATGGTCAGAGCGGGCAGGGTAAAGTTATTGGTCAGAAACACCAACCGCTTGCCGTAAATGGCATCGAAGTAGCTGACACTGCGAAGGGTATCCGGGTACACCGCGGCCGATCCGGGAGTAGTCAGAATCCCTGTCTGATCCGAGCGTACGCCTGTGCTTTTATCGACCGGATGCGAGTAGCGCCGTTGAAGCAACACGTTTCTTTTGGTACGCACCACGAAGAATGCCGACGCGAGCGTGAACGCATACAGGCGTTCAAAATCGACGTAGCCACGGTCCATCACGTAAAAGGCGCCAGCTTCAAGCAAGAGCTGATCGAGGATGTTCACGTCATGCACCTTGCCGTTCGTAATCCGGATGAACGTGGGGATGTTGCCAT